>JAESFK010000591.1_pt1 | contig 16678 bp, 16 predicted proteins | sample 9269391 | NCBI WGS metagenome assembly JAESFK01 (sample SAMN14506231, study PRJNA617097) | algae metagenome | isolation source: Drouetiella hepatica UHER 2000/2452 and co-occurring heterotrophs from... | place: Slovakia: Slovak Paradise National Park, Hrabusice, Kosice Region | collected 2000-01-01
TCGCCGCCCTTGAAGTTGAAGGTCGAGCAATAGGCGCGCGAATTGATCTCGCGCTTGCCGAGATAGAGGATGTCGTTCCCGCCGGAGATTTCCTCCCAGACGTTCTTCTTGTCGTCGAGCGAGTCGCGGCTCTGGTCGACATAGCCAAGCGTCACGCTCTCGCCGATCTTGATCGTGCCGGAATCCGGCTTGTCCTGCCCGGTGATCATCCGGAACAGCGTCGTCTTGCCGGCGCCGTTGGGGCCGATCACGCCGACGATGCCGCCCGGCGGCAGCTTGAACGACAGCCCGTCGATCAGCAGCTTGTCCTGGAAGCCCTTGGAGAGATTCTCGAAATCGACGACGTTGTTGCCGAGCCGCTCTGCGATCGGGATGATGATCTGCGCGGTGTCCGGGCCCTTGTTGTTGGCCTTTTGGACGAGTTCGTCATAGCGCTGGATGCGCGCCTTGCTCTTGGCCTGGCGGGCCTTGGGCGAGGCCCGGACCCATTCCTGCTCGCGCTCCAGCGTCTTCTGGCGCGAGACGTCCTCGCGGCCTTCCTGGGCGAGGCGCTTCTGCTTCTGCACCGACCAGGCCGAGTAGTTGCCCTCATAGGGGATGCCCTGGCCGCGATCGAGCTCGAGGATCCAGCTGGTGACGTTGTCGAGGAAGTAGCGATCGTGGGTGACGATCAGGATCGCGCCCGGATAGGTCCGCAGGTGGCCTTCGAGCCAGGCGGTGGTCTCGGCGTCGAGATGGTTGGTCGGCTCGTCGAGCAGCAGCAGTTCGGGCTGCTCCAGCAGCAGCTTGCACAGCGCGACGCGGCGGCGCTCGCCGCCCGAGAGCTTGGAGACCTCCCAGTCGTCGGGCGGGCAGCGCAGCGCATCCATCGCCTGGTCGACCTTGGAATCGAGATCCCAGAGCCCCTTGGCTTCGATCTCGTCCTGCAGCGCCGTCATCTCGTCGGCGGTTTCGTCCGAATAGTTCATGGCGAGTTCGTTGTAGCGATCGAGGACCGCCTTCTGCGGGCCGACGCCGAGCATGACGTTGTCGCGGACGTTCAGCTCCTCATTGAGCTTGGGCTCCTGCGGCAGGTAGCCGACGCGCGCGCCCTCGGCGACCCAGGCCTCGCCGGTCCATTCCTTGTCGAAGCCGGCCATGATCTTGAGCAGCGTCGATTTACCCGCGCCGTTGACGCCGAGCACGCCGATCTTGGCGTCGGGATAGAAGGACAGGTGGATGTCCTTCAGGATCTGCTTGCCGCCCGGATAGGTCTTCGACAGGCCGCGCATATGGTAGATGAACTGACGGGACATAAGCGAGCGGGCTCCGCTTTCGGACTGATGGTCACAAGGTTCGGGAAATCTGGCACGTATGTAGCGAGCCGCAGCCGCAGCCGCAACCGGCATGCCGCCCGGCGCACGACGATTGCGCCCGCGCCGACAGCCTGAATAATGCCACGCGGCGCAACCGTTCGAGGCGAATCCGACGTGTCAGGTGAAAACGGCAAGGCGCCGATCGAACTGAGGCTGCATGACAGCGCCCAGCTCTTCAACACGCTCGATCCCTTCCCCTTCCGCGAGGGTGACATCGATGCCGATGCCGAGCGCTACATCGTCGAATGGGCGCAGGAACTGCCCAAGGACGAGCCGATCGCGATCGTCATCCACCTGCAGTCGCCAGAGACATCGGGCAAGCCCGCCCCCGACCTCGCCACGGCGTTGACGAGCTGGTTCGATGCGAGGGCACGCGCCGAGGCTCAGGCGCTACGCGAACTCTTCCGCGACGGTCGGCTTGCCTTCCTGATCGGCTTCGCCGGTCTCGCGGTCTGCCTGTTCTTCAGCTTTCTCCTGACGCAGCGCTTCGACGGTCCCTTCGCGCGTGTCGTCCAGGAAAGCTTCGTCATCATCGGCTGGGTCGTGATCTGGCGCCCGGCCGAGATGTTTCTCTACGACTGGCTTCCGCTCGTTCGCCGCAAGCGCTTGTTCCGGCGCCTCGCCGATGCCCGTGTCACGGTAAAGGTGACGCCCCGCGCCGAGGCCTGACGCGAGCGACCATCAGGAAGCATCCCTGCCTGAACACCGAACACTGTATGCAGTATATCTTGAGGCGCATCCAAAAGCTGTCTACTCTCCCGATCGGACCACCGACCTGAAGGGGTGGCCGATCCCTGGGGAGGGAACATGAAAATCATCGTGAAGGCCGCGCTCGGCGCGGCGGCAATGCTGTTGGTCGCCAGCCCGTCCTGGGCATTCCCTGACCGCCCGGTCCAACTGATCGTGCCCTGGGCCGCCGGCGGCGGCATGGATGCGGTGATGCGGATCGTCGCCAACGGACTGGAGGCCGAACTCAAGACCCCGGTCAATGTCGTCAACCGCACCGGAGGTGGCGGCATCACCGGCCATACGGCCATCGCGACGGGCAATCCCGACGGCTACACGATCGGCGGCATCAGCCCCGAAATCTCCTTCTTCAAGTCGCTCGGCATGGGTGAACTGACGATCGACAGCGTCGACGCCTTCTCGCGCGTCTCGCTCATCCCGGCCGGCGTCACCGTCAAGGCGGACAGCCCGATCAAGACGATCGCCGATTACATCAAGATGGCCAAGGACAGCCCGAAAGGTTCGATGCTCGGCTCGGGCACGGGCGTCGGCGGCTCCTGGCACATCGCCTCCGGCGGTCTGCTGAAGGCTGCGGGGCTGGCTCCCGACACCGTGAAATGGGTTCCGAGCAATGGTGGCGCGCCGGCCCTCAACGATCTCGTTGCCGGGGGCCTGACTGTCTTCACGGGATCGCCGATCGAAGCCAAGGCGATGCTCGACGCGGGCCGCGTGCGGACCATCCTGCTGATGACCGAGGAGCGCCACCCGAATTTCCCGGACGTGCCCAGCGCCAAGGAGGCGGGCCTCGACTGGACCTACCAGAACTGGTTCGCGCTGGCCGCCCCCAAGGGCATCCCGGCGGACCGCCGCAAGATCCTGTTCGACGCCGCCGAACGCACGCTGCAACGACCCGAGGTGCGAAAGGCAATGGCCGACCGCGGCATCACCCCGGTCTGGGACAAGCCCGGCGAATTCGCGGCCTATGTGAAGACCTTCACCGAGCGCGGCAACGGCGTCCTCAAGGAGCTTGGGCTCGCCAAGGACTGATCGGGCATCAGCGGAAAGCGCTTTCACAAACGCGACATCGCCTCACCGCCCTGCTTCCCTTCGGCCCGGACCATGCATCAGACTGGTCGGGCCGAAGACCGTAGGAGGAGAAGCATGCGACGAGCGACGACGTCCGCGAGAGCCCTCCGCTTTGGCCTGATCGGCCTGCTCACCGCCTGGCTGGGTCCTGCCCCAGCCAGCGCCCAGTCCGACGAGCCCGGCTGCCGGCCCGACATGGCGTCGCTGCGGCTGCCGATCCAGCGCGCCAATCTCGCCAGGGACGAAGTCCGCCTCACCTTCGTCGGCCATGCCACCTTCCTGATCGAGACGGCAGGCGGGGTGAAGGTCGCGACCGACTACAACGACTATGTCCGGCCGCAGGTGCCCCCTGACATCGCCACGATGAACAAGGCGCATTCCACCCACAACTCGCGCAATCCTGATCCCGCCATCAAGCAGGTGCTTCCCGGCTGGGATCCGACGGGCAAGGGTGCGGCGAAGCACGACCTCACCATGGGCGACCTGCGCGTCCGCAACGTGCCCACGAATATCCGCTCCTATTCCGGATCGACCGATTTCGACGGCAACTCAATGTTCGTCTTCGAGATTGGCGAACTCTGCATCGCCCATCTCGGCCATCTCCACCATCCGCTGGAGCCCGGCCATCTGCGCGCGCTCGGCCGTGTCGATGTCGTGCTGTTCCCGGTCGATGGCAGCTATACGCTCGACCAAGAGGGTATGCTCGACGTGCTGAAGTCGCTGCAGGCGCGGGTCATGATACCCATGCACTTCTTCGGCGGCGGGACGCTGAACCGTTTCCTCGCCCGCTCGCAGGACCTCTGGCCGGTCGAGCGGCGCGAACAGCCGGTGATCACGGTGACCAAGGCGGGCCTGCCGGCAAAGCCGACCGTGATCGTCCTGCCCGGGCACTAACGAGTGCCCGGGCACTGACTGCCCGGAGGTTTGACCTTGTGGCGTCAGGTGTTGACGCCGCCGTCGATCGCGAAGCCCGCGCCGGTGATGAAGCGGCCTTCCTCGCTGGCGAGATAGGCGACGGCGCCCGCGATGTCTTCCGGCTTGCCGTAGCGGGGGATCGCCATGCGCGCCCGCTGCGCCTCGGCGCCCGGACCATCGGCCGGGTTCATGTCGGTATCGGTCGAGCCGGGATGGACGATGTTGACGGTGATGCCGCGCGGTCCGAGATCGCGCGCCAACCCCTTGGTGAAGCCGATCAGCGCCGCCTTGCTCATCGCATAGAGCGTGATGTTGGGCTCGACCACCCGATCAGCGAGGCAGGAGCCGATCGAGACGATCCGTCCGCCCTCGCCGAGATGCGCGGCGGCCGCCTGCGAGGCCAGCACCACGGCGCGGATGTTCACGGCGAGCGTGGCGTCGATATCGGCCAGGCTCCAGTCCGCAACGGGGCCGCCACGATAGATGCCGGCATTGTTGACGAGGATATCGAGGCCACCGAGCGCCTTCGCCGCCTCATCGACCGAGCGCTTCACGGCCTCGGGATCGGCGCTGTCGGCCGCCACCGCGACGCCTTTGCGGCCAAGCGCCTCGATCGCCTTCACGACCTCGGCCGCCTTGTCGGCGGAGCGTTCATAGGTGAGTGCGACATCGGCCCCCTCTTCGGCCAGCCGCTTGGCGATGGCTGCGCCGATTCCGCGGCTGCCGCCGGTGACGAGCGCGCGCTTTCCTGCAAGGCGTGACATGGAAATCTCCATTAATGTGATGATCGATACATAAATGAGTGACGCACTTGCTCGCGGACGTCAAGACAAATATATATCGATCGGCACAGAATATTTTCAAGGAGCAGGCGACATGGCCGAACGCGGCCGCCCACGCAGTTTCGACCGGCAGGCAGCACTTGCTTGCGCCATGGAGATCTTCTGGGATCGCGGCTACCAGGCGGCATCGATGACCGATCTCACCGAGGCGATGGGGATCAATTCGCCGAGCCTCTATGCCGCCTTCGGCAGCAAGGAAGAGCTCTATCGCGAGGCCATCGCTCATTTTGCTGCGACGGAGAGCGACGACATCCTCGCGCCCTTGCAGGGTGCGCAGACGGCACGGAGCGCGATCGAGGGCTATCTGAAGGCGAGCGCCGAGACCTTCACCCGACCAGGTCGCCCGCCCGGCTGCATGGTCGTGCTCTCGGCCGTCAATGCGGTCGGCGTCGGCGAGGAAACGAGCCGCATCCTGCGCGAGATGCGGGCCGGCAGCGTCACCTTGATCGAAGAGCGGCTGAACCGAGCCATCGCGGCCGGCGAGTTGCCGGCTTCGCTCGATCCGCACCCAATTTCGAGCTACTACGTCACCGTCCAGCAGGGCATGTCGATCCAGGCCCGTGACGGCGCCTCCCGGCCGATGCTCACGGCGATTGCGGACGCAGCCATGGCCGCATGGGAAACGCTGGTCGCGACCGGCAGCCGCGCGCCTGCTCCCACCGAGATGGCGTTAACGCCTCGCTGAGGCTGATCCGAGGCTTCTGTTGCGCTCCGCGCGAACTGCGGCATGCTTTCGCCAAACGGAGGCTGCCAGCATGAGCCGCGCACTCAGGATCGTCTGTTTTCTCGTCGCCGCCACGCTCGTGCCGGCCAGCGCCGAGGCAGCCAAGATGCGCTTCGGCGGCAAGAGCAGCGCCAAGCCAGCAGCCGAGACCTCCGCATCTGGCGGGAAGAGCCGAAGCCTCGTGATCGTGCCCGGAGTGGGAGGCGCGGCCGCAGGGACGGCGAACGCCGCAGGCCAGACACAGGCACGGGTGCCCTTCCCGCCCGCGACGGCAACGCAAGCCACCCCGGCACCGCCCCTGATGAAGCTCACCGTGAACGACGGCGCGAAGGTCTGGTGCCGCAGCGAGGTCGTCGTCGGCGGCTTCTGCGTGCTCAATTAGGCGGCCGCGGCCCTCAACCCGCAGCCAGGTTGGACTGGCGCTCGCCTGACGCTCAGAAGTCGCTGATGTCGTCGGGCACGTTGCCGTGGATCTTGCCGGCCGCCTTCGGCTTGGTCAGCGGCGCCGGGACGGGCGCATTGCCCCGGATCAGGCTGACACCGGCATAGATGTCGCTGGCGACCTGCAGGTCGAGGCGCTCCTCGTCGCGCCGGCGCACATCGTCCGCGATCTCGAGCGCGTCCTCCTGCGGCACGCCCATGCCGAGCAGGACGGCCGTGCCGAAGGCCATGGCGGATTCGAAGGTCTCGCGGATCTGGAACTCGACGCCGGCCCGGATCAGATCCATCGAGTGGCCGCGATCATAGGCGCGCACGAACAGCTTGGCGTGCGGGAACGCTTCCTGCGCCACCGCGACGATGCGGTCGCTGGTGCCGCGATTGTCGACGCAGACCAGGATCGCTTCGGCCCGGGCCGCACCGGACGCGTGCAGGATTTCAGCCCGCGTGCCGTCGCCATAATGCACCTTGAAGCCGAAATCGGCTGCCGCCTTGATCAGTTCGACATCGACCTCGATGATCGACACGCTGAAACCGCGCGCCAGCAGCGCCTGGCTGGCCACCTGTCCGAAGCGGCCGAAGCCGATGATCAGCGCCCTGCCATTGAGGCCGTCAGCCAGATCGACGCCGTCGAGCGAAGTCTCCTCCGGAGGCAGGAAGCGATCGAGCGCGATCACCAGCAACGGCGTCAGCGCCATCGAAAGGATCACGGTCGCGCTGGCAACGGCGTTGATCTGCGCAGTGAAGATGCCGGCCGAGAGCGCCGCGCCGTAGAGCACGAAGGCGAATTCGCCGCCCTGCGAGAACAGCGCGACACGCGTGATCGCCTCCCGTGTCGATGAGCGGAACAACTTCGCAACGATGAAGATGCCGAGCGCCTTGACGCTCATGAACGCGATCACGGCCATCCCGATCAGCACCCATTGCCGGGCAATCACGCCGAGATCGAGCGACATGCCGACGGCGAGAAAGAACAGGCCGAGCAGGATGCCGCGGAACGGCTCGATATCCGCCTCGAGCTGATGCCGGAAGCTGGACTCAGACAGCAGCACGCCTGCGAGGAACGCGCCCATCGCCATGGACAGCCCGCCAAGCTGCATCGCCAGCGCCGAGCCGAGGACGACGAGCAGCGCCGCGGCCGTCATCACCTCCCGCGCCTGGGCCAGCGCCAGCAACCGGAACATCGGGTTGAGCAGGTAGCGCCCGGCGACGACGAGGCCGACGACGCTGGCGACGCCGACCCCGAAGGAGAGCCAGCCATCGCCGGCATCGGCCTTTACCGGAGCAAGAAAAGCCACCACGGCCAGCAGCGGCACGATGGCGAGGTCTTCGAGCAGCAGGATCGAGACCGCCTGCTGACCCTGTGGCGTCGAGGTCTCGCCGCGCTCGTTCAACATCTGCATCACGACGGCGGTGGAGGACAGGACGAAGCCCATGCCGGCAAGGAAGGCCGCCGGCAAAGGCAGGCCATAGGCATAGCCCACGCCCGTCAGCAGTGCTCCGCAGAGCCCGACCTGCGCCACGCCGAGGCCGAAGATCTCGCGCCGGAGATTCCACAGCCGCGACGGCTGCATCTCGAGCCCGATGATGAAGAGGAACATCACGACGCCGAACTCGGCGACGTGCAGTACCGTTTCGGGATGCGAGAAAAGGCCGAGGCCATAGGGCCCGATGGCGAGGCCTGCCGTGAAATAGCCGAGCACCGATCCGAGCCCGAGGCGCTTGAACAGCGGCACCGCCACGACGCCGGCTCCCAGCAGGCTGACGACCTTGATCAGATCGGCGGTAACGCCCTCGACTGCCATCCATAGTCCTCTCGGCTCAGCGCCACCGCCCGGCGCAGCCCTGCTCAGTTAGGTGCGCCGCACCGCCATGGCAATCGTCTCGCCGCGGTCACGCGCTGGTGCGGCTTGGTCGTCCCTCGACCGGATAGGCCGGGTCGCTATAGCCCGGCGTCGAAGGATGGCCCGCCGGGACGAGCTCGTTCACCAGCGCCTCGTCCTCGGACGTGAAGGCGACGTCGAGCGCCGCGAGATAGCCCTGCCACTGCTCCATCGTCCGCGGTCCCGCGATCGCCGCCGTCAGCAGCTTGTTGTTCAGCACCCAGCCGACCGCGAACTGGATGGGCGTCAGGCCGCGCGCGGCCGCATGGCGCTTGATCTTCTGGGCGATAACGAGGCTCTCCTCGCGCCATTCGGTCTGCATGATCCGCTTGTCGGCGCGGCCGGCGCGCGTGCCCTCCGGCGGCGCCTGGCCAGGCTCGTATTTGCCGGTCAGCACGCCGCGCGCCAGCGGCGAATAGGAGGCGACGCCAAGCCCGTAATAGCCGCAGGCCGGCAGATGCTCGACCTCGGGCATGCGGTTCATCGCGTTGTAATAGGGCTGGCTGACGACCGGCCTGTCGATGCCGAGCTCGTCGCAGAGGCGGCAGATCTCCGCGACCCGCCAGGAGCGGTAATTCGAGACGCCGAAATGCCGGATCTTGCCTTGCTGCACGAGCTGCCCGATGGCGCGCACCGTCTCGGCCAGCGGCGTCGCATGGTCCTCCTTGTGGAGGTAATAGATGTCGATGAAATCGGTGCCGAGCCGGGCCAGGCTGTCCTCGCAGGCCTGCAGCACCCATTTCCGCGAGAGCCCGCCCCGGTTGGGCCCGGAACCCATGGGGTTGGCGAGCTTGGTCGCAAGCACCCAGTCATGGCGGTTGGCCGCGATGGCGCGTCCGGTGATCTCCTCGGAACGCCCCTCGTTGTAGACGTCGGCCGTATCGATGAAATTGATGCCGGCGCCGCGCGCATGGTCGACGATGGCGCGCGAGGCGGCCTCGTCGGTCGCGCCGCCGAACATCATCGTGCCCAGGCACAGGGGCGAGACCTTGAGGCCCGACCGGCCAAGCTGGCGATAATCCATCGAAAAACTCCATCCCATCAGGCAGCCGGGTCCAAACCCTGCAGCACCCGCCGCCAACGAACCTGCCCCAGCCCCGGCTGCGGCGCCAGCACCGCGCGCGCAGCCGCACCCTGCAAGGCGCGCGCCCACTGGCCGGCCACCGCCCCTGGAGACCCGCAACCGCAAGAGAATCCTTAACCTCTTGTGTCAGGATTCGGCGTCTTCCTCACGGCCGGAGCCGATGAACCTCGCCACTCTCGTCCAGAGCCAGACCTTGGCCACTCTGTTGCAGGCGCTCGCGCCGGCGACCGGGCTCGTGCCGGGCAAGACGGTCGAGGCACGCCTGCTCGCACTGGCCGGCGACGGCACCGCGACGGCGCAGGTCGGCAGCGAGACGATTGCGCTGGTGCTCGCTGGCCCCGCTGCACGGCAGGCCGCCTTGCAGCCCGGCGCCACCCTCGTCCTGAGGCTCGACGCCCCCGACGAGCCTGGAGCCGGCCTGAAAGCGACGCTTGTCGAGGTCCGCCCGCCCTCCGCCCCAGCCGCGCAGCCCACGACGCCAGCGCAGGGCGCGACGACGACGCCGGCCCAGGCAATGGCAACCGCCGCGCCGGCCGCCTCCGTGCCGTCGGGCCAGCCAACAACCGGCACCGTCTCGCAGGCGCCGTCGACGGCACGGCCCGCGGACTTGCGGGTCGCCCTGTCCACACCCGGAGGGGTCGCGCAACCGCAGCCAGGCCCGTCGACGACGACCACCCAAATCACGTCGCCGCGTGCGCTGGCCGGACCCTTGCTCGGGCCGGCATTGGCGCGGCAGGACAGCCTTGCGCCCCTGCTCGCCAATATGCAGGCCCTGGCCAATGGATCGGTCTCGATCGCGCTGCCGAAACCACTGCTGACACTGATCGATCGCGTTCTCGGCCAGGCCATCCCCGTCGAGCGCAAGGCCGTCACGGCGCCCGTGCTCAAGGTCGCAATCCAGAATTCCGGCCTCTTCCTCGAAAGCCGACAGGCCGAGGGCCGCGCGCAGCCTCCGGGCGGAGATCTGAAGGCAAACCTGCAATCGCTGCGCGCCGGCCTCGCGCCGTTGCTCGAAGCGCTCTCGCTGCCCCTGCCTGCCAAGGCCGAAGCGGCCGGCCAACCGCCCACCGGCGCCAACCTGCTCCAACCCGCGCCGGAACAGGGGGCAAGGCCCGCGCCGCCCCGGCGCGACGGCGCGCTGATCCCGCAGCCAGTCGCCGAGGCGAGCCTGTCCGCCGGCGAGAAGCCGCTCGCCATCGTCGAGACCCTGCTGGAACAGACCGACGCCGCGCTCGACCGCATCAAGCTCGCGCAATACGCCTCGTTGCCGCCGGAAGGCCCCCGGGCAGAGGCCCAGCATTCTCAACGTTGGCTGACGGAACTCCCCCTCGCCTTCCACAACGGTGCTGCGATGCTGCCGCTGCAAATCGAGAAGGAGCCTCCCCGGCGCGATGCCGATGGTGTGGCCGGCCCGCTCTGGCGCGTCCGTTTCGCGCTCGATGTCGAGCCGATGGGGCCGTTGCAGGGTGTCGTCACCCTGCAGGGGCGCAGCGTCGGCATCACGCTATGGGCCGAACGGGAGGAAACCAGCAGGCTGCTGCGCGGCGCATCGCCCGGGCTGGAAGCGGCGCTGCTCGATGCGCAATTCGAAAACGGCACGATCGACATTCATACCGGTCAGCCGCGCGTCGCCCAGCCCACGGCCGGCCAATTCCTCGACCGCATGTCATGACCACGCCCTCCCACCGGCCCCCTCCCCGCCAGATAGCCGTCGCGCTCGAATATGACGGGCAGGGCGCGCCGCGCGTCACCGCCAAGGGCCGTGGCGAGCTGGCGCAACGCATCGTCGAGACCGGCCGCGAGCATGGCGTCGCGATCGAGGAGAACGCCGTGCTGGCGCAGGCGCTGTCGGCCGTCGAACTCGACGACCAGATTCCGGAGGAACTCTACCGCGCCACGGCGCAGGTGATCGCCTTCGTGCTTTCCCTTCGCGGCGAGATGCGGCGCCATCGGCGCGATGGTCATTCATCTTGAGCACGGGAATCGTCGTCAGGCGCATCCGGCCCGCCGATTACGCCGGCTACGGCCCGGCCTTCGCCGAACTGGCCGGGCGCGCACTCGAACCCAACCCGCATATGTCGCCGGCCGCGGTTGCTGCCGCGCGGGTCGTCGTACCGGAGGACCGGATCATCATCCTGGCGGCATGGCTGAGCGAGGCGCTGGGCTCCGAGCGCCTCGCCGGCCTGTGGGCGCTGCGCCGCCAGCGCGACTGGCGCACCGGTTTCTCGGCCGTGCTGACGGCGCCAATCCTGCCGCTCTACGAGGTTTCCTCGCTTCCCGTCATCGACCGCGACCAGGCCGACGACGTGTTTCAGGCGATGCTGCGCCATCTCCTGGCCGCGGGCGATCTGCCGCGCACGCTCGCCTTGCCTCTGCTCCCGCTCGAAGGGCCATCCTTCCTGGCGTTGCAGGAAGCCTGTCGCATCACCGGCAGCCGCCTTTGCAGCTATGAACGCTGGCAGCGGCCCGTCATGCGGCCTGAAGCAGGCGACGATGCCGAACGCTACCTCCGGCGCGCACTGGGCCAAGGCTACAAAAAGCGCATGCAGCAGTATCGCGCCATCGCCCGCCATGGAGCGTTGAGCTTCCGCCGACGCCGGGGCGAAGCCGCGCGAGACGCTCTCCCGGACTTCCTGGCGCTCGAGGCAGCCGGCTGGAAAGGCGAGGCGGGGACGGCCATCGCCCGCCTGCCGCAGGCCTCGGCCTATTTCGACAGTCTGGCCGCGCATTTCGCGGCCGCCGATGCGCTGCAGATCGACACGTTGCTGCTCGACGATCGCCCCCTCGCCATGGGCCTGCTGGTCGAGAGCGCCGGCACGAGGCACTTCCTCAAGATCGCCTATGATGAAACGCAAGGACGCCATTCGCCCGGCCGTGCCCTGACCATCGCCATGCTCCAGGCCGATTTCGCCGGCACGCCGCCGGTTTTCTTCGACAGCGGCGCGGGCGACGGCGTCGATGCGGGCACCTATGTCTGGGGCGAGCGCCGCCTGATGGCCAACGCCCAAATCGGCCTTGGCAACACGTCGCCCGCACTGCCTAGGGCAGCGGCGCGCCTGCGTCAGGGCTTGCGCAGCGTCCGGGCGCGATTGCAGCGCTGAAGCCAGAATTCAGTAGCGGACGCCCGAACGATCAGCCACATCTGCGCCCCAAGCATCACGGCAGGGACTTGCGGCATGAGCAACGCGATCAGGATCGGCATCGTCACTGTGTCCGACCGCGCCTCGGCCGGCATCTATGAAGACGAGGGCGGCCCGGCCATAAAGGCTTATCTCGATAAGGCACTGGCTTCGCCCTGGACACCGGTCGCCCGCGTCATTCCCGACGACCGCGCGCTGATCGCGCAAACGCTGGTTGAGCTGGCCGACGAGGAGGGCTGCTGCCTGATCGTCACGACGGGCGGCACCGGCCCGGCGCCGCGCGACGTGACGCCCGAGGCGACCGAGGACGCGGTCGAGAAGCCGATGCCGGGCTTCGGAGAGCTGATGCGCCAGGTCAGCCTCGCCAAGGTCCCGACCGCAATCCTATCGCGCCAGACCGCCGGCATCCGTGGCCGCTCGCTGATCGTCAACCTGCCCGGCCGGCCGCGCGCCATCGCCGAATGCCTGGACGCCGTGATGCCGGCGATCCCCTACTGCATCGACCTGATCGAGGGGCCCTATCTGGAGACCGATCCGAACGTGATCGTGGCGTTCAGGCCGGGGCAGAAGCCGAAGGGGTGATCCTCTAGCCGTCGCGCTTCGCCAGCCAGTCGGCATAGCTGCCACGCTTGAGGTCGAAGCGGTCGCCCTGGCGCGAATAGCCGTCGCCGAACATCCGCCCGACCGGCTTGTAGTCGCTCATGCTGACCCGGAGCGTGGCGGGATCGACGAGCCCCTCGCGCGCATGGATGCGCACCACCTCGCCGATCAGCAGTTCGCGCGTCGGCGTGAAGGCCATCGAGACTGTCTTGCGGCATTCGAGCGCGAAGGGAGCCTCGGCGATCCGCGGCACCGGGACTGAGACGCCCGGCAACAGCGACAGGCCCGCCGCTTCGATCTCGCTGACCTCCGGCGGGAAATCGACGGCGCAGATGTTCATCGCCTCGGCCAGCGCCTCGTCGACGAGATTGACGACGAATTCGCCAGCTGCCGCGATGTTGCGGGTCGTGTCCTTGGAGTCGTTGCCCGGCTTGTGCTGGAGGCCGAGCACGATCAGCGCCGGGTCTTCCGAGAACACGTTGAAGAAGCTGAACGGCGCGGCATTGACGACGCCCTCCGCCGACAGAGTGGTGACCAGCGCGATCGGGCGCGGCGTCACGCTGGCGCAAAGCAGCTTGTAGCGTTCGCGCGGTGCGATCTCGGAGAAGGCGACGGTGAAGGCGCTCACCGGCTCACTCCGGCTCGACCACGCCGACCTGGGCGGTGATGGCGCCGTAGTGCTCGATCCGGCGGTGGCGCTTGAAGTCGAAGATCGTCTCCTTGCCGAAGCGCGTATCGTCGAGATCGCAGGCATGGACGATGACGCCGTCCGCCTCGCCGTCGAGTTCGGCAACGATCTCTCCGTCGGGATTGACGATCAGCGTCCCGCCCATCAGGTGGTGGCCGTCCTCGTCACCGGCCTTGGCCACGGCCACGACCCAGCAGGAATTCTGATAGGCGCCGGCCTGCACCGAGAGCCGGTGGTGGAAGAGCCGCTGCGCGATGCCCTCGCCGCCCTTCTGCGAATTGACCGAGGGGGTGTTGAAGCCGAGCACGACCATCTCGACGCCCTGGAGCCCCATCACCCGGTAGGTCTCGGGCCAGCGCCGGTCGTTGCAGATGCACATGCCGAGCAGGCCGCCCATCGTCCTCCAGACCGGGAAGCCGAGGTCACCCGGCTCGAAATAGCGCTTCTCGAGATGCTGGTGCGAGCGGCTGTCATCGTATTCGAAATGGCCCGGCAGATGAATCTTGCGGTACTTGCCGACGATCGCGCCAGCCTTGTCGACGATGATCGAACTGTTGAAATGCTGGCCCTCCGGCGTCAGCTCGGCATAGCCGAAGCTCATGCCCATGCCGTACGCGAGCGCCTTGTCGAACAGCGGCTGCACCTCCGGGTTCGGCATCGCGGCTTCGAACCAAGGATCGGCCTCGGCACGGTCCTCATGATACCAGCGCGGGAAGAAGGTCGTCAGCGCCAGCTCCGGATAGACGATGAAATCGGCGCCCTTCGCCTTGGCCTCCTCCATCAGCGCGATCATCCGGACGATGACCTCGCGGCGCGTCTCGGCTTTCTGGATCGGCCCGAGCTGGGCGGCGGCGACGGTCAGGATGCGGGACATGAAAACCTCGGCGGGCAGGCGTGGCGACCCGACCGGCTTAGCGAAATCGGTGCCAGTCGCCTATCCTGATCCCATGCGGGCCGCGCTCAGCCAGCCTGCAATTCCTGCCCGATCGCGCGCACGAGCTGCGGGCCCACCGGATCGGTGAGGGACGAATAGCCGCCCACAAGCTCGCCGGAGCGACCGATCAGGTATTTGTGGAAGTTCCAGCGCGGTGTCTCGGTCGGCCGCTGCGCCGCGGCCCAGCGATAGAAGGGATGCGCGTCGGGGCCCTTGACCACAGTCTTCTCCGCGAAGGCATAGGTCGCGCCATGGCTCTGCCGTGCGGCTTCGGCAATGGCGGCGCCCTCCAGCGGCTCCTGCCCGCCGAAATCATTGCTCGGCACCGCGATCAGCATCAGGCCGCGCTCGCGATAGCGCTGCCAGAGCTGCTCCAGGGTCCCGAACTGGCCGGCGAAGCCGCAATTTGTCGCCGTGTTGACGATCAGGACCGGGCGGCCCCGGTAGTCCGAAAGCGACAGCGCCCCGCCTCCGGCGCGGGCGAAGACGAAGGAGGATGCGGAGGGCACGCCCTGAGCGCCTGCACCGCGGCCAAGGAGCGGCATCACGCCGGCGCCCGCCAGCATCCCCAGAACCTCTCGGCGTCGCACTGCCATGGCCTGTCCCTCCATCGCCATCGGAAGGGCCTCGCTCGCCCGATGCGCCATCATGCTCCCTTCTACAGCCACGACGCAAAAACAGATGCGCCCCGGCGCCTGCGGGCCCGGGGCGATCATCGTGGAACGAAGCACCATCCAGCCGGCAGGGCCGGCTCACGAGCTGAGCTGCAGAACCTTCTTCACGCGCACTTCGAGGTCGCGCAATTCATAGGGCTTCACGACGTAGTGGTCGGCGCCGTTCGTCGTCGCCTCGTCCATCTTGTCGACCGAGCGCTCCGAGGTCGCCATAATGATCTTGATCTGGTTCAGCTCGGGCACCGAGCGGATGGCGCGGAGCAGGTCGATGCCGCTCATGCCGTCCATGTTCCAGTCGAGGAGCAGCAGATCATAGCGCTTGCTCTGCATCTTCATCAGCGCTTCGCGCGCATTCTCGGCTTCGTCGATGTCCTGAAACTCGATCTGCTTCAGGAAATACGTCGCGAGTCCGCGCATGCTCTTCTGGTCATCGACCACGAGGATCCTATACTCGCTTCTCGCCTTCATCACGCTCTCCTTACGCGGTACGCAGATGCGTTCGCTCGCCGAGCAGGTTGCTGACGGCAGCGCCGATCTGATCGAGCGCAACAACCCTGTCGGCGGCACCGATCTCGAATGCCGCTTTCGGCATCCCGTTTACCACACAGGTTTCCCCACTTTGGATTAACGTCTCAGCGCCCGTTTTACGCATGGCTAACAAACCCTCAGCGCCATCGCGGCCCATGCCCGTGAGCAGGATTCCGACCGCCTGCGCCCCGATGCTGCGGGCGACCGAGTGGAACATTACATCGACGGAGGGCGAATGTCCGCTGACCAGTGGCCCTTCCCGCAGCACGCAGACGAACTCGCCCCGACGCTCCTCGATCTCGAGATGGCGCGGACCGCCCGGCGCCACGACCGCCATGCCCGGCTTCAGCCTTTCACCGTCGCTGGCCTCGCGAACATCGAGGCCGGTCGCGGTGGCAAGCCTCGCCGCGAACTTGGCCGTGTAGCCCGGCGGCATGTGCTGCACGACCGCGATCGGCAGGCGCAGGTGTGCGAGATCGCGCATCACGACCTGGACCGCCGGCACGCCGCCGGTCGATGCGCCGATGGCGATGAAGGAGGCGCGCCCGCCGGTCCGGGCCGGTTCGCGCGGCGCCGCCACGCGCGCTGGTGCCGCCTCGCGACGCGACGCGAACATCCGGCGGCTGGCCGAAGCGCGCTGCAGCGCTCCCACCAGATGCCGCATGAAACCTTCGAGCGTATGGGTCGTGCCGTCGGGCTTCTCGATGAAGTCGATGGCGCCGAGTTCGAGCGCCTGGATGGTGTTGTCGGCGCCCGGCCCGCCAAAGGCGGAAACGATCAGCACCGGCAGGGGATCCTGCTTCAGGACACGCGCCAGCAGCTTCAGGCCATGGCGGCCAGGCAGTTCCAGGTCGAGCGTCACCACATCGGGGCGCAGCTCCTGGATGGCGTCCCAGCCTTCCTCGGCACTGCCGGCAACGCCGATCACCTTGAAGCCCGGGGCTCCATCGATGATCTGCGTCATCAGCTTCTGCATCAGCACGGAATCGTCGACGACGAGGACGCGGACCGGATCTGCGGAGGAGTTCAGCATGCTCATCACCAGATTTCGACTTCGCCGG
>JAESFK010000592.1_pt1 | contig 16624 bp, 20 predicted proteins | sample 9269391 | NCBI WGS metagenome assembly JAESFK01 (sample SAMN14506231, study PRJNA617097) | algae metagenome | isolation source: Drouetiella hepatica UHER 2000/2452 and co-occurring heterotrophs from... | place: Slovakia: Slovak Paradise National Park, Hrabusice, Kosice Region | collected 2000-01-01
CTCGACTCGAGCGCGGCCTTGGCGACGCCCATGACGTTGTAATGCGGCATCCACTTCTCGGCGCCGTAATAGGTCAGCGTCAGCATGGAGCCGCCATCGGTCATCAGCTTCTCGGCGCGCTGGGTGACGGCGGTGAAGGAGTAGCAGGAGATCAGCAGCGACTTGGTGAAGTTCGCCTCGCTGGTCTCGACATAGCGCCCGGTGAGCTCGTCCTTGTCGGAGAAGGCGATGCAGTGGACGACGAAGTCGAGCTTGCCCCAGAGCTTCTCGATCTCGGCGAAGACGGCGTCGATCGAGGCGCCATCAGTGACGTCGCAATGGCCGACGACATGGCCGCCAAGCTGCTGCGCCAGCGGCTCGACCCGCTTCTTCAGCGCATCGCCCTGATAGGTGAAGGCGAGTTCGGCGCCGGCATCGGCCGCTGCCTTGGCAATGCCCCAGGCGATCGAGCGGTTGTTGGCGACGCCCATGACGAGGCCCCGCTTGCCCTTGAGAAGATTGGCGGTCGGCCGGGAGACGGCATTGGAATCAGGCATCTGGGACCCGCGAACTGGATAAAGTTGAGGGGTCTCTTAGAACATGACGCCGGAAAGAGGAAACCGGTTTTCGCGGAGCGAGGATGACCCTATGCGCGATTGCGGCCGCTTTGGGTGGGGGCTGCGTGGAAAGCGGACATGGCTCAATCGGGTGGCGACGACTTCATCGTGAGCTTAGGAAGCGGCTTTGCTACGCTACCCTTGCGCTCCCGTCGGTCCCTGATCCTGGGTGAATCACACCGCCAGACGCGGGCCCGTGGCTACGGCCGTACCGACTTCGGCTGAGCTTTCCGGGCCGCAGCGACCAGGGCTCGCGTCATGTGGAGGAGGATCGAGGTCGCGTCGTCGGCAGCCAGAATTTGGGAGCTAACGAAGGCCCCGTTGATCACCACCGCCAACTGCGCAGCAAGCTCGTCGGGCTGGTCGACCTGCAATCGCTCGGCGATGTCCCGCAGACGGCGGCGCAGCTCCTGCTTGTGGGTTCGGGCCACGATGCGGGCGGGGTGACCCTCGTCGGGAAACTCGGCGGCGACGTTGAGTTGGGGGCAGCCGCGGTAGTTGGGGCGGCCGACCCGCTCGCCGATCCAGTCCATGTGCGCCTCAAGCTCGGCTTCGCCGTCCTGCGCGTGGCGCGCCGCCACGCCATCCCAGCACGCCCAGAAATCGTGGTCCTCCCGCTGCAGAAACGCGGCGATGAGGTCGTCCTTCGTTCGAAAGTGACGGTAGAGGCTCGTCTTCGCGATGCCCGCCGCCTCGACGACCAGATCGACGCCGACAGCGCGCACGCCCTGGCGATAGAAGAGGTTGGAGGCGGTCTCGAGGATCCGCTCACGCATGTCGACCTGACCTGTTGCCTCGCTGGGCCGGTCACTCTCCTGCTTTGTCCTCATGCGCCGTTCTCCTTGCATCGGCAGAGATAGCAGCTTCGCGCTTGACGCGCTACAGACCTGTCTGTAATAAACGAACAGACAGGTCTGTAGCTCGAGGAAGACATGACTGACCAACGTTTGAGAGCAGAGGGCGTCCAGCCAGTGGTCGCAGTTTACGGGGCCACCGGACATACCGGCCGCTTCCTGGTTCGAGAGCTGTCGCGACGCGGCATCACGACCGTCGCGATAGGGCGCGACGCGGCGAAGCTGGCGGCGGCCGACTTACCCGCAGGCGTCGGACAAGTCGTCGCTACCCTCGATAACCCCGCCTCGCTCGCCCGCGCTCTCGACGGGGCTGCCGCAGTCATAAACTGCGCTGGACCTTTCCTCGACACGGCTGAGCCCCTGGTCGCTGCCGCATTGCAGGCGCGCATCCACTATCTCGACGTGACGGCGGAGCAAGGCAGCGCCCACGCGACCTTCGCGCGATACGCTTCGGCTGCCGAAGCGGCCGGCGTCGTCGTCATCCCTGCCATGGGCTTCTACGGCGGCTTGAGCGACCTCCTGGTGACGGCGGCCATGGGCGACTGGACCCGCGCCGACGAAGCCCGCATCGGGATCGCTCTGGACAGTTGGGAGCCGACCGAGGGGACGCGCGTCACGGGGCAGCGCAACACGGCCCGTCGCGTGACGATCTCCGGGGGGATGCTGCAGCCGCTGCCCGATCCGGCGTCGAACGCCGTCTGGTCGTTCGCGGAACCCTTCGGCGCGCAGCAGATGGTCGAACTGCCCTTCACCGAGGCGGTCCTGATCGAGCGCCATCTTCAGTTGTCCGAACTCCACACCTATCTGAACACGGCCCCGCTCCGCGATCTGCGAGACGCGGCCACCCCTCCACCGGTCGCGGCAGACGCGTCCGGACGCTCGGCGCAAACATTCCTTGTCGAGGTCGAAATCCGCCGGGAAAGCACCGTGCGCCGGGCGACGGCCCGCGGACGAGACATCTATGCGATCACCGCGCCTCTGGTGGTCGAAGCCGTGGAGAGAGTCTTGAGTGCCCCGGGAGCCAAGGGCGGTGTCTTTGCTCCGGGCGCGCTGTTCGACGCCCAGGACTTCCTGGCGGCGCTCACCCCCGACATCTTGCTGTCGTGAGTACAGAGGGCTGGCAGGCGCTCAACGGCATCAACCGCCGAGGATCGAGTTGCCGAACCGCGGCATGATCGGCCTCCAGCGATCCTTCAGCGCACGACTCAGGCCGTGCGCGCCTTCATCAACGCGGTCAACTCGGCATCGCTCTCCGGCATCTCGATGTCGATGGCGACGAACAGGTCGCCAACGACGCCGTTTTCGCCCTTCAAGCCCTTGCCGCGCAGGCGGAAGGATTTTGTCGTGCCGGTCAGCGGCGGAATCGTCATCTCGACGGCACCGGTCAAGGTCGGCACATGCAGCGGCCCGCCGAGCACCGCCCGGGCGAGCGGGACCGCGACGCGCGTGCGCAGGTCGTTGCCCTCGACGACAAAGCGCGAATCCGGCTTGACCCTGATCGTCATCAGCACGTCGCCGGCCTGGCCGGAGAACGGGTCGGGTTGGCCGAGACCGCGCAGGCGCATGACCTTGCCGTCGGCGACACCCTCGGGGATCGTGACCTCGACCTCGCGCCCGCTCGGCAAGCGGACGCGGCGCGTCGCCCCAGTCACGGCCTGGGCCAGCGTCACATCGAGCGAGAAGCTCTGCTCGGGGGGCTTCTGCGCCTCGGACCGGGCCTTGCCGGCGCGCCTTGCCGCATCGCCGAACAGCGAGCCAAAGATATCGGACGGATCGAAGCCGGCGCCGCCGCCGCTGCCACCGCCACCGCCGCCGGCGCTTCCAAAGGGATGGCCGCCGCCCTCACCGAAATTGAACTCGAATCCGCCGGCACGTCCGCCGCGCCCGGCGCCCATGCCCTCGAAGCCCTGGAATTTGGGCTTGCCCTCGGCATCGATCTGGCCGGCATCGAACTGCTTGCGCTTGGTCTCGTCGCCGACGATCTCATAGGCGCCGTTCAGCTCCGAGAAGCGATCCTGTGCCTTCGGATCGTCCCGGTTGCGGTCGGGATGCAGATCCTTGGCGCGGCGGCGATAGGCCTTCTTGATATCCGCCTCGCTCGCGGTGCGGGCGACACCCAGAATCTGATACGGGTCGCGCATTCATGAACCCCATTGGCAATGCTGACGGGCCGGCCGGGACGCGCGTCGGGGCCAACCTTGATCTCTCGAGCCTTATCTGGGAATGGTGTGGCCTGAGTGCAACAGCCGGACGCGCATGATATGAGCCGGCGCCGCTGCCGCTGTCAGGTCGTGCCCTTCCAGGGCTCCATGTCCTTGACCATCCACTCCCCGCCCGAAGGCCGGCAGGCCATGCCCTGGAGTTTGGCGGGTTTGGTCTGCGTCTGCACGCTGGCGATGAAGGCGCGGCAAATCTCGTCCGAACGCAGAAACGGGCCGCCGACGGGGATGAAGGAGCCTTTCACGCCGGTTTGAGGGTTGTCCCAGGAGACGGCGGCGCCGTTGCCCTGCGGATCGAGCGCGACGGCCATCGCGCCGTCGGCCCGCCGGATATCCTCGGGGCCGAGTTCGGAGGACAGCGAGGCGAGCGGGCCTGGCTTGCTGGAGCCGCGCGCCGGCAGCACCGAGGAGGTCGTGGCGACGTCGTCTTCGGCCTTGCTGGACAGGCCCAGAATCGGGAACGAGACCGAACATCCGGCCGCGACGAGGCCCAGGCAAGCGGCGCCTGCGGCAGCGAACCGGCGCATAGCGGAAGCGCGCTGCGGAAGGCTTTGGAACCCCCTCGCGGCTGCCCTATATAGTCGTCCCAACCTGACCAAGATCACCGCCCGCGCTCGCCCAAACGCAACACCTTAAAATTCACCGAGGATTAGACACGTGGAACGGTTAACGAGCGGTGACTTCACGCAGGAACAGGACCCTTTCGCGCTGTTTCAGGACTGGTTCGACGAGGCCAAGACGAGCGAGCCGAACGACCCCCACGCGATGGCGCTCTCCACCGTGGATGCCGACGGCATGCCCAATAGTCGCATGGTGCTGCTGAACGGGCGCGACGGCGAGGATTTCATCTTCTACACGAACACGCAGAGCCAGAAGGGCGAGGAACTGCTCGGCCAGCCCAAGGCCGCCGCCCTGTTCCACTGGAAGAGCCTGCGCCGCCAGATCCGCATCCGTGGTCCCGTCTCGGTCGTCAGCGACGAGATGGCCGACGCCTATTTCCAGTCGCGCCCGCGTGACAGCCGGATCGGTGCCTGGGCGTCGCAGCAGTCGCGCCCATTGGAGAGCCGTTTCGCGCTCGAGAAGGCCGTTGCGGTCCACGCTGCGAAGTTCGGGCTGGGCACGATCCCGCGGCCGCCGCACTGGACCGGTTTTCGCATCACGCCGATCTATCTCGAATTCTGGAAGGATGGCGCCTTCCGGCTGCATGACCGCGTCGTTTTTCGCCGCACCTCCGTCGGCGAACCCTGGGCGCGCGCCCGCCTTTATCCTTGAGGACACCAAGCCAGATGGCGATGCCAAAATTCGATTTCCCGAAGACCGAAGCGGGCAAGCGCCCGGTGATGCTGCTGACGGGGGCGAGCCGCGGCATCGGCCATGCCACGGTCATGCAGTTCGCGATGGCCGGCTGGCGGATCCTGTCCTGCTCGCGCCAGGGCTTCTCCGACAAATGCCCCTGGCCCTCGGGCGCCGACGACCATGTCCAGATCGATCTCGGCGATCCCGAGGACACGATGCGTGGCATCGCCGAAATCAAGCGCCGGCTCGCGGCCGAGGGCGGCAAGCTGAATGCGCTGGTCAACAATGCCGGTATCTCGCCGAAGGGGCCCAAGGGCGCCCGGCTTGGTGCGGCAACGACATCCTTCAACGACTGGCACAAGGTCTTCCAGGTCAATTTCTTCGCGCCGATCATGCTGGCGCGCGGCCTGCTCGACGAACTCACGGCGGCCAAGGGCACGATCGTCAACGTCACCTCGATCGCCGGCTCGCGCGTCCATCCTTTCGCAGGCGCCGCCTATGCGACCTCGAAGGCGGCGCTCGCCAGCCTGACGCGCGAGATGGCTTCGGATTTCGGTCCGCTCGGCATCCGGGTCAATTCGATCTCGCCGGGCGAGATCGATACCGCGATCCTGTCGCCGGGTACCGAGAAGATCGTCGCGACCCTGCCGATGGGCCGGCTCGGCAAGACCGAGGAAGTCGCCCGCGCGATCCATTTCCTCTGCACCGACGCGTCGAGCTATGTGACCGGCGCCGAACTGCACATCAATGGCGGCCAGCACGTATGACCGAGGGCCGCGCGCGATGAGCGGCGAGGGCGGACAGGTCATCCGCTTCCCTGCAGCGGGCAAGGCGCCGGCCCGGCCGGTGCTGGCTGCCTCGGTCGCGGTCTTCCGCGACGGCAAGGTGCTGCTCGCGACGCGGACGAAGCCGCCGGCCGACCAGCTCTGGTCGCTGCCCGGCGGCAAGGTCGAGGCCGGCGAGACGCTGGAGCAGGCGGCGCTGCGCGAACTGGAGGAGGAGGTCGGCGTTTCCGCGCGCATCATCGGCTTCAACCGCCATGTCGAGATCTTCGGCCGCAATGCGACGGGTGAGATCACGCATCATTTCGTCGTCGCCTCCTTCGTCGGGGAATGGCTTTCCGGCGAACCGCGGACCGGGCCCGAGGCCGGCGCGGTGATGTGGGCCGACCCGCTGAAGCTCGGCGGCTTGGCCACGACGCGCGAACTGGCCGATGTGCTGAGGCGCGCCCGCGGCATCATGGTCGAGGCTGGAGACGGCGCGTGAAGCGGGCGGCACTGTGCCTGCTCGCGGTGCTCGCCGGTGTTCCATCGGGCGAGGCCCTGGCGCAGCAGCGCCCACCGGCTGCGACGAAGCCCGCCGAGCCGGCGCCCACACCGGAGCCGCCGCCACCGCCCTATGAGCCGCAACTGCTGAAGCTCGCCGAGATCATGGGCTCGCTCGCCTATCTGCGCACGCTCTGCGCCGGCAAGGAGGCACAGGACTGGCGCGACCGCATGACCGCGCTGGTCGAGGCGGAGGGCCGCACGCCGCTGCGCCGCGAGCGCCTGACGAGCGCCTACAACCGGGGCTTTCGTGCCTATGCGCTGACGCATCGCGCCTGTACTGCCGGCACCCAGGAGGCCTCGACGCGCCTGGCGGCCGAGGGAGAGCGTCTCGCCCGCTCACTGGCCGGCCGCTATGGCGGATAGGCGACAGGGCGCTGCGAACTGCTGTTTTGCACGGGATTCTCTGGGCCGCGTTAACCTTTCCTAAACGGGGCGGTAGCGTCCCGCGCTGGCACGGCCTATGTTCCAGATGAAGTCGAGCGTTGCGAAGCGGGCCGAAACTGGCGCGATTCGCACCACGCGAAACCCAAAATAGCGCGATAGAACGCCCATTCGAACAAGCCGCAGAGTCTTCGCCTTCATGTCCATCATTTCCGACGATCTGCCGCTCGATATGACCCTCGCCGAGGACAGCCACGACGCACGTCGCGTCGCCTATGGCTATGTCGAGGATGCCTTCACAGAAGCGCAGCAGGATGGGCTCGACAGCGATGCGCTCGCCCATGCCGCGCTCTTCGCCGCCTTCCGCACGCTGGTCGAGACCTATGGCGAAGAGGCGACCGCCGTCTTCGCCGAGGCGCTGCCGGACAAGCTGCGCACCGGCGCCTTCAGCAGCGGGACGCGGCACTGAGCCGGCTCGCGGTTTCGAGCCGGTGAAGCAATCTGGCGACGGCCCATCTCCAGTGCGAGTACCTGCTTTCTCGGTGCTCTTGACGGCGGCGGCGGGCCCTCTATCGTGATTTTCGATCAAGGTTCCCCGGTCGGTTTCGCTCGGGGCTAAGAGGGAATTCGGTGAGGCGTTCCGCGCCGATGCCGAGGCTGCCCCCGCAACTGTAAGCGGCGAGCTTTCCGTCCATCGTCCACTGGCGCAGCCTGCGCCGGGAAGGCCGGCCGGAGTTGGCGTCGACCCGCGAGCCAGGAGACCTGCCCTGATCGACTGAACGGTCTTTCGGGCGGGGTGTCCTGATCGGTCGTGCGCGAACGGGCCGGGTCTTTACATTCCGCAAGCTCCTCGCGCGCGTCCGTCGCATGCCCCTCAATCGTCACGGGGTTAGCGATGATGCAGACGTCCTTCACCACCAGCCTTCGACATGGGCCGGAAGCCTGGCAAGCCATGCCGCTTGCCAGCGATCGAAATTATTGTAATGTTATTACATATCATTTACACTCTGAGCCCGACAAGGCGCATGCCATCTCGTCATCCCCTCAGCGCTTTCATTCGGACCCCAACATGCCCCGATCTGCCCGCGGCCTGCGCCGTTGCCTGCACGCGCTTGCCCTGACGCTCCCATTCCTGGCCGGCGGGATCGCCTCGGTCCGGGCCGAGGCGACGCGCTATCCGGTGACGGTCGAGAATTGCGGTCATCAGGTCACCTTCGACAAGGCGCCAAAGCGCGTCGTGGCGATCGGCCAGACCCAGACGGAAATCCTCTACGCCCTCGGCCTCGGTGACCGGGTCGTCGGCACGGCCGTCTGGTTCAGCCCGGTGGCGAGGCGCTTCGAGGCGGTGAATGCCGGGGTGAAGCGGCTGGCCGACAATGATCCGAGCTTCGAGGCCGTGGTGACGCAGGAGCCCGATCTGGTCACCGCGATGTTCGAATGGCATGTCGGCCCCAACGGCATCGTCGGCAAGCGCGACCAGTTCACCAAGCTGAAGGTGCCAGCCTATGTCTCGCCGTCCGATTGCGTCGGCAAGGACAACTCCGGCGCCGGTGACGGCATCCGCACGCAGATGTTCACGATGGAGCTGGTCTATCGCAACATCCGCGAGTTCGGGCAGATCTTCGATGTCGCTGACAGGGCAGCAGCCCTGATCGCGGAGCTCAAGGCGCGCGAGGCGCAGGCCGTGGCGGCTGTCGCAGGCAGCGCAGCCAAGGACATTCCGGTCACCGTCTGGTTCTCCAGCAAGGACGTCAAGGGAGACGCCTTCCTCGCCGGCAAGAACGGCGTGCCGGCCTATATCCTGGCCAAGCTCGGGGCGCGCAACATCATCACCACCAATGAGGAATGGCCGCTGGTCGGCTGGGAAAGCGTGGCTGCCGCCAATCCCGCGGTCATCGTCGTGGTGAAGATGGACCGGCGTCGTTTTCCCGCCGATGACATCGACCTGAAGCTGAACTTCCTCAAGACCGATGCCGTGGCGAGCAAGCTCGACGCCGTCAAAAACAACCGGATCGTCGTGATGGATGTCGGCGCGACGCGCGCCGGGCTCGACACGGTCGATGGCATCGAGGCGCTGGCCAAGGGCATCCAGAGCTTCGGGCTGACCAAGTGAACGGAACCCAGGCGAGCCGGGTGAAACTGGGCCGCGAGCTGTGAGCCAAGACCTGTGAGCCACGCGCCGATCGAGCCCAACTGGCCGGCGCGCATCGCGATCGTACTCGCCGCGCTGCTGGCGTTGGTGACGGCGATCGCGCTCGCTGTGACCATCGGCGAGATGAAGATCCCGCTGTCGACCGCCTTCCAGGCGCTCGGCAACGGGCTGTTCGATCTCGGCTATCCGGTCAGCGCGATCCAGCAGGGGGTGATCTTCGACTACCGCCTGAGCCGGGCGCTGCTGGCGGCTCTCTGTGGTGGAACGCTGGCGCTGTCGGGCGCGATCCTGCAGGCACTGCTGCGCAACCCGCTGGCCGAGCCCTATATCCTCGGCATTTCGGCCGGCGCCTCGACCGGGGCGGTGGCGGTGATGATCCTCGGCTTCGGCGGGGCCGTGCTGACGATCTCGGGCGGGGCGTTTCTCGGGGCGGTCGCGGCGCTGCTGGTCGTTGCGCTTTTGGCGACGGGGGCAGGCGGTTCGAGCGACCGCGTGATCCTGGCCGGCGTCGCCGGCTCCCAGCTCTTCAATGCGGCAACCGCGACCATCGTCACGACGCTGGCGAATGCCGAGCAGGCGCGCGGCGTGATGTTCTGGCTGCTCGGCAATTTCGGCGGAGTGCGCTGGCCCGATGTCTGGGTCGCGACGCCGGTGGCCTTGATCTGCTTCGGTGTCTGCATGCTGCACGCCAAGGTGCTCGATGCCTTCGCCTTCGGGGCGGATGCGGCGGCCTCGCTGGGCGTGGCGGTGACGCGGGTGCGGATCGTGCTGTTTGCGACGACGGCGGTGATGACGGCGACCATGGTCAGCATTGTCGGCACGGTCGGCTTTGTCGGGCTGGTCATTCCCCATGCGGCGCGGTTCCTGGTCGGGCCGGCGCATGCACGGCTGTTGCCGGCCTGCCTGGTGATCGGCGCGATCTTCATGATCCTCGCCGACATCCTGTCGCGCATCCTGGTGCCGCAGCAGATCCTGCCGATCGGCGTGGTCACGGCGCTGTTCGGCGCGCCGGCCTTCGCGCTCATCCTCTACCGCGCGAGGCGCGCGGCATGACGCTTGCGGCGCATGACATCCGCTGGAGCGCGGCGCGGCGGATGATCGTCGATGGCGTGACGCTGCGCGCCGAGCCTGGGCGGATTCTCGGGTTGATCGGTCCCAACGGCTCCGGCAAGTCGAGCCTGCTGCGGCTGCTCTGCCGACTGCGCAAGGTCGAGAGCGGCGTCGTCACGCTCGACGACCGCGATCTCGCGACGATGGCGCGGCGCGACCTCGCCAAGCGGCTCGCCTTCGTCGAGCAGCAGGCCTCGACCGAGGTGCAGCTCTCGGTTTGCGACGTGGTCAAGCTGGGGCGGACGCCGCATCGCGGCGCGCTCGCCTCCTGGACGGATGCCGACGAGGCAGCCGTCGAGGCGGCGCTCGAGCGCGTCGACATGAGCGAGCGCCACGACCAGCTCTGGCACACGCTGTCGGGCGGCGAACGGCAGCGCGTCCATATCGCCCGCGCGCTGGCGCAGGAACCGCGCGAACTCATCCTCGACGAGCCGACGAACCACCTCGACATCCAGCACCAGCTTTCGATCCTGGCGCTGCTCCGGCGGCTCGGCGTCACCTGCATCCTCGCTTTGCACGACCTCAATCTCGCATCGCTGTTCTGCGACGAGATCGCGGTGATGCATGGGGGCAGGGTGGTGGCCTCGGGCACGCCGCCGGAAGTCCTCACCGAAGAGCTGATCGGCCGGGTTTTCGGCGTCGCCGTCAGCATCCGCGAGGGAGGCTCCGGCCGGCGCCATATCGAATACCTGATCGACCCACCTGACGAGGGGACCGCACGATGAACGAGATGACGCAGGACGCCGTCACGGCCTATTGGAGCAGCCGGGCGCCGCAGTTCGACGGCGTCGCCTCCCATGTCGCACAGCGCGACCTTTGGCGAGAGGTCTTCGAGGCCGCCTTCGAAGCCGAGGGGCCGAAGGATGTGGTCGATCTCGGGACCGGAACGGGCGCCTGCGCGCTCATTGCCGCCTCGCTCGGCCATCGCGTGCGGGGCTATGACGGCTCGCAGGGCATGCTTGCGGTCGCACGCGCTGCGGCGCAGGCGATGAACCTCGAGATTGCCTTCGAGACGACGGTGATCGACAAGGCGGCGATCGAGCCGGCCTCTGCCGACATCGTGACGCTGCGCAATGTGCTGTGGACGCTGGAGCGGCCCATGGATGCACTGCTGCAGGCGCATCGCGTCCTGCGTTCGGGCGGAATGGTGCTGGTCTCGGACGGGCTCTGGTCGATCGCTCCGCAATACCGCTCGACCTATGAGCCGGGGCTTGCCGCCCGCCTGCCGCTGCATGATGGATTGACCGAGACTCTCGCGCGGCAGATGCTGACCGAGGCCGGCTTCGGCGAGGCGCTCTCCTGGCAGCACCTGTTCGCGACGCCGCCCTATCCGGGCGATGTGCCGATGTTCGTGCTGACGGCGCGCCGGGCTTAGAGCGCGCGAGGTTGGCTCATGCCGCCGTCGTCCCTATCTGATGGTGCCGGGAACAAGCGCTGGCGCGCACTGTTCCAGCCCGGACGAGGATGACAATGGACCTGCATCAGGCGGACCCGGTGATCGAGAACGTGGTTGGCAACCGCTTCGAGATGGCGTTTCCCGGCGGGCGCGCCTTTGCCAGCTTCCGCCGCGACGGCGACCGGCTGATCGTGACCCATACGGAGGTTCCGGCCGCGTTCAACGGCCAGGGGCTTGGTTCGCGGCTGGCGCTCGGCCTGTTCCAGAATGCGCGGGCGACGGGGCGCCGGATCGTGCCGGCCTGCTCGTTCGTTGCCGACTGGGCTCGCCGCCATCCTGAGTTCGCCGACGTGCTCGCGCGCTGAACATGTCCGCCACCAACCTCATCGTGCTGAACTGACCATGGCCCTATCCGGAGGACAGCAGGAGCTTCGCACCGCCTTCAGGCGGCTCGAGCGCGACCTCCCGCACCGTCTAGCGTCGGCGTTGCGCTGGCTGCGTCATCCATTCTCGCGCTGGGCGCGGCTGCCGGTCGGGATGCTGCTGATCTTCGGCGGGATTTTCTCGTTCCTGCCGATCCTCGGCGTCTGGATGCTGCCGCTCGGCCTCATGCTGATCGCGGCCGACGTGCCGTTCCTGCAGCGGCCGATGGCGCGCTTCACCATGTGGGTGATCGACCGGGTCGAAGGCTGGCGCAAGAAGAGCTAGAATCCCGCTTCCGTCGCAATATGGCCTGCGCGTTTCGTCAATATACATTATCACTATATGTATAATGATTGACTGAGGAGCCGCAGATGACAGGCGTAAAGATCACCGAAGCCCTGACGGTTGCGGGCCAGCCGGAACTGCAGGCGTTTTCCGGACTCGCACGCGACGGCTTTGCCGCCCTGGTGAACCTCCGGCCGGACGGCGAGGATCCCGGCCAACCGGGCCATGCTGCCGAGAAGGCCGCGGCCGAGAGCGCGGGGCTCGCCTATCGCTTCGTGCCGGTGACCGGAGCGACCATCACGGCCGCCGACATCCGCGCTTTCCAGCAGGCGCTGCGCGAGGCGAAGGGAGCTGTCTTCGCCCATTGCAAGGGCGGTACGCGTGCCTTGACCCTGCATGCCCTCGGCGAGGTTCTCGACGGGCGGATGAAGCGCGGCGAGGTGGAGGCCTTCGGCCGGAGCCATGGCTTCGATCTGTCGGGAGCCGTGCGCTGGCTGGAGCGCGAGGCGGGGAGGAGTGCGCAGGTCGAGGCCTTCTACGAGCCCATCAGCGGCAGCATCCAGTATGTCGTCAGTGATCCCGCGACGCGGCGCTGCGCCATCATCGATCCGGTGCTGGATTTCGACGAGAAGTCCGGCTCGACCGGCACGGCCAGCGCCGATGCGATCCTCGCCTATGTCGCGCGCGAGGGCCTGGGCGTCGACTGGATCCTCGACACCCATCCCCATGCCGACCATTTCTCGGCTGCGCACTATCTCAGTGGCAAGACGGGGGCGCCAACGGCGATCGGCGCTCATGTCACCGACGTGCAGAAGCTCTGGAAGACGATCTACAACTGGCCTGAGTTGGCGACCGACGGCTCGCAATGGGATCGGCTTTTCGCTGAGGGCGACCGTTTCAACATCGGTTCGCTCGAAGGGAGGGTGATGTTCTCGCCCGGCCACACGCTGGCTTCGATCAGCTATGTCATCGGCGATGCCGCCTTCATCCACGACACGCTGTTCATGCCCGATGCGGGCACGGCGCGGGCCGATTTTCCGGGAGGCAGCGCCAAGGCCTTGTGGGCCTCGATCCAGGCCATCCTCGCCTTGCCCGACGATATCAGGCTGTTCACGGGGCACGACTACCGGCCCGATGGGCGCAATCCGAAATGGGAAAGCACCGTTGCCGCGCAGAAGCGTGCCAATCCGCATGTCGTCGACATGGACGAGGCCGGGTTCATCAGGCTGCGCGAGGCGCGCGACCGGACGCTGCCGATGCCGAAGCTGATCCTGCATGCGCTGCAGGTGAATATCCGGGGCGGTCGCCTGCCTGAGCCCGAAGCGAATGGCCGGCGCTACCTGAAATTCCCGCTCGATGCGCTGAAGGGGGCGACCTGGTGACGGCTGTCGTGACCCTGCCGCGTGCCGTGGTGGCGCCGGGCGACATGGAAGCCCGGGCGAGCGAGGCGGCTGCATTGCTGAAGACGCTGGCGCATCCCGCGCGACTGATGCTCGCCTGCACGTTGGCGGAGGGGGAATACGCCGTCGGCACGCTTGAGGAGAAGCTCGGCATCCGCCAGCCGACGCTCTCGCAGCAGCTTGGCGTACTGCGCGATGCGGGGGTCGTCGAGACAAGGCGGGAGGCCAAGCAGATCTTCTACCGGCTGGCCGAAGCCAAGGCCGCGCGGCTGATCGAGGCGCTCTACGCGATCTTCTGTGCAGAGGAGGAGCGGCCGTGACCGCTTACTGGCCCTCGCTGATCGGCGGCATGTTGCTTGGTGCCTCGGCCGTGCTGCTGCTCCTCGTCAATGGCCGTGTCGCCGGCATCAGCGGCATCGTCGGGCGCCTCCTCGGCGGCCAGCAGGTGCCCGCCAATGCGGCTTTCGTCATCGGCCTCGTGCTCGGGCCGCTGCTGCACGCGGTGGTCTTCGGCCGGCTTCCGGCGATGACCGTCACTGCCTCCTGGCCGGTGATCGTGCTGGCCGGCCTGCTGGTCGGCATCGGAACGCGCATGGGCTCGGGCTGCACCTCAGGCCATGGCATCCTCGGGCTAGCGCGGTTCTCACCACGTTCGATGGCGGCTACCGCGACCTTCCTTGCAGCCGGTATCGTCACGGCCACGGTGCTTGGGTTGTTGCGATGAGCGCACCGGTCCTCGTGCGCCTTTCCCTTGGTCGCGTTTCTCTCGCCCGTCTGGCCGTCGCGCTGCTGGCCGGAGCGCTGTTCGGCTTCGGCCTGTCGCTTTCGGGCATGGTCGATCCAGCCCGCGTCATCGGCTTCCTCGATGTCGGCAGCGGACATTGGGATCCGAGCCTGATGTTCGTGCTCGGCGGTGCGGTGATGGTTGCAGTCCCTGGTGTCATGCTGCAGCGCCGGCTCGCACGCCCGGTTCTGGATGAGCGGTTCCACCTGCCGGAGACGACCGCGATCGACCGTCGCCTCGTGATCGGCTCGGCGCTGTTCGGCCTCGGCTGGGGGCTGGCGGGGTTCTGTCCCGGGCCTGCGGTGTCGGCCCTGTCGCTGGGGCTGTTGCCGGTCTTCGTCTTCGTCGCGGCGATGATCGCCGGCATGCTGCTGCATGACATGGTGATTGCGCGCCGGGCGCGCTGATGGCGCGTACGCTCTCAGCGCGAACGCGCCATGATGACGAGGCAGGCGACGCCGAAACCGGCGGCCATCAGGAAGCCGAGATCGAAGCGGCCCGTCGTAGCCAGCACCACGGCGAAAACGGCAGGCGAGAAGACATAACCGAGGAAGATGATCAGTGTCGCGCCGGCCGAGGCCTCGCGCACGAGATGCGCGGGGCTGGCGCGCGCGATCTCGGACAACTGCACGCCGTTCCAGCTCGATACCGTGATGCCGGCGACGGCCGCGAGCAGGCACAGCGCCGGGAAAGACCAGCCCGGCCCGACGAAGGCCATGGTCAGCGAGGTCAGGCCCGAGGCCAGCCCGATCAGGGCGAGCAGCCGGCGCGGCTGGCCGAAGCGATCCGCGACCCAGCCGAGCAGGATGCGGCCGATCACGCTCGCTGCCTGCATGATCGCAAAGACGACGCCCGCCGCGCTCAGGCTGTAGCCCAGCCCCGAGACGGCGAAGGTCATGAGATAGGCAAACCAGACGCCCTGGCCGACGGCCATGCAGGCGCCGGCGGCGCCGAGCCGGCGCAGCGTTGCCGATGCCGTCAGGGCTGAGAGCGAGGACATCAGGTTGGCTGGCGCAAACAGCGTGCGCAGTGCCAGCGACTGGTCGCGCTTGCGCCCGGAGTCGAGGCCGGCGCGCATCGGCTGGACGCAAAGGATGACCGCCAGCACGAAGGCGCCGGCCGCCAGCAGCGAGATGCGCCAGCCGAAGGCCTCGGCGATGGGAGCGAGCGCGACCCCGGCGACGATGCCGCCGACGGGCACGCCGGCCTGCTTGATCGAGAAGATCATCGCCCGGCGGTTCGGCGGGGCGGTTCGGTGCAGGATGTCGTTGCCGGCAGGCGAGGTGGGGCCGTAGCCCAGCCCGATCAGCAGCGAGGCCAGGCCGGCAGCAAGCGCAAACGGCGGCAGCAGCAGCACGAGCCCGAGGATGCCGAGGACGAGGCCGCCCTGCAACGCGCGCACGGATCCGAGCCGGTGCAGGAAGGGCGCGCCGAGCACGAGAAAGAGGATCGAGCCCAACGTGTTGAGGCTGGCGAGATAGCCCACCACTGCGTCTGACCAGCCGCGCTCCGCGGCCAGCGCCGGCGCGAGCGTCGGCGGGATGCGCGAGAGGAAGGCCGTCGCCATTTGCACGGCGACCATGGTGACGAGCGTCGTCACCCAGGACGGACCCGGCCCGGTAGGAGCTGCTGTGGCAGATGGTATCTTCGAGGGGGCGTTCACGCGGCCTGCTCACGCCAGCGCAGGCAGGCGACGCCGTGATCGGCCTCGAACTCGACCTTCGGCTCGGTCTCGGCGCAGGCCTGGATCGCCAGGGGGCAGCGGGTGCGGAAGCGACAGCCGGAGGGGACGTTGGAGGGGTCCGGCGGCTCGCCCTGCAGCGTGAAGTTCTCGGTGACGCGTGGCCCCCCGATGCGCGGTGCGGCCGCAAGCAGCGAGCGCGTATAGGGGTGGCGCGGGGCACTGAAGACGTCGGATGTCCTGCCGATCTCGACGATGCGGCCGAGATACATCACCACGACGCGATCGCAGATTGAGCGCACCACGGCGAGATCGTGGCTGATGAAGAGATAGGTCAGGTCGAATTCGCGCCTGAGATCGCGAAACAGCGCCAGTACCGTCGCCTGGACGGAGACGTCGAGGCCAGAGGTCGGCTCGTCGAAGATGATGAGCTGCGGTCCCAGCACGAGAATGCGGGCGAGGCCGACGCGGCGCTGCTGGCCGCCGCTGATCTCGTGCGGATAGAGATCGAGATGGGCCTGCGGCAGGCCGACCGCCTTGACGATCGCCTGGACATGCTCCTCGCGCTTGGCGCGAGACCAGTCGGTGTGGATGATCAGCGGCTCGTGCAGGGAACGGCGCAGCGTCCAGCGCGGATCGAGCGAGGCGCCGGGGTCCTGATAGACGTATTGAAGCTGCGCCCGGACGGCCGCCGCACGCTTCTGGCCGGGCGAGGCGAT
>JAESFK010000593.1_pt1 | contig 16609 bp, 16 predicted proteins | sample 9269391 | NCBI WGS metagenome assembly JAESFK01 (sample SAMN14506231, study PRJNA617097) | algae metagenome | isolation source: Drouetiella hepatica UHER 2000/2452 and co-occurring heterotrophs from... | place: Slovakia: Slovak Paradise National Park, Hrabusice, Kosice Region | collected 2000-01-01
AGCGAGCGCGAGGGGCTGGCCTCGCGCCTGACCCTGATCGAGGGCACGCTGGCCAAGGCCTTCGGCGTGATGGGCGGCTATATCGCGGGCTCGGCAGCGCTGTGCGATTTCGTGCGCAGCTTCGCCTCGGGCTTCATCTTCTCCAGTTCGCTGCCGCCTCCGGTGGCGGCGGGCGCACTGGCCGCGATCCGCCATCTCAAGACGAGCACCATCGAGCGCGAGCGCCATCAGGACCGGGTCGCGACGCTGCGCCGTCGCCTCGATGGCGCCGGCATCCCGCATCTGGCCAATCCGAGCCATATCGTGCCGGTGATGGTCGGCGACCCCGTGCTGTGCAAGGCGGTCAGCGACGAGCTGCTCGAACGCTTCGACATCTATGTCCAGCCGATCAACTACCCGACCGTGCCGCGCGGCACCGAGCGGCTGCGGATCACGCCCTCGCCGCTGCATTCCGACGCCGATATCGAGCATCTGGTCGATGCGCTTGGTGCGATCTGGGGACGGGTCGGGTTGAGCCGCGCGGCCTGAACTCAGTCCGGCGGCGGACGGAAACGCGCCAGAAAAGTCTTTGCCCTTGGCATCGCGTCATGAAGAAATTGCCCCGGTTCGCGCAACCAGAGGCCGTCATAGGTCTTCGACTTCGCCTCCGAGACCAGCGCGTCCTGCGGCAGCGGCACCAGCGTCCCATCCCAGCCGGGCCACCAGCGACGCCCCTTGGCCCAATGGTGAGCGACCAAAGCCTGTTCGCAGCGATAGCCATGGAAGTCGAAAGCCGTCTTGCCGTCGGTGACGAAAACATGGTTTCCCGTGAAACCCTCGGCGGGCCGGATCCAGGCCGCTCGAAAACCACGATCTGGATAGGCCTCCAGAAAGGCATAAGCCAGAATGTGACAAGCGCCGCATGCAAAGAAGACGCGCTCCGGCAGATTCCAGCGTTTCACCGGGTTGCTCTTGATACCAGGCTTCAGTCCGAACATGTTGGCTGCTCCCGCCGACGAAAGCCTGGACTCGAATCGCATGTCAGAGACTAACGCCGCCCCCGTGATGCACGCGACCACGATCCTGATGGTGCGCAAGGGCGGGCGGGTCGTGATCGGCGGCGATGGCCAGGTCTCGCTCGGCCAGACGATCATGAAGGGCAATGCGAAGAAGGTCCGCCGTCTCGCCAAGGGCGCGGTGATCGCCGGCTTCGCCGGCGCGACCGCCGATGCCTTCACCCTGTTCGAGCGGCTGGAGACCAAGCTCGAGCAATATCCGACGCAGCTCCTGCGGGCCTGCGTCGAACTCGCCAAGGACTGGCGCACCGACCGCTATCTGCGCCGGCTGGAGGCGATGCTGCTCGTCGCCGACAAGGAGGTCTCGCTGCTGATCTCCGGTACCGGCGACGTGCTGGAGCCTGAAACGAGCGAGCATGGCTCGGTGATGGCGATCGGTTCGGGCGGCAACTACGCACTCTCGGCGGCACGCGCGTTGATCGATATCGAGCCCGAGGCCGAGGCGATCGTGCGCAAGGCGATGAAGATCGCCGGCGACATCTGCGTCTACACCAACCACAGCCTCGTCATCGAGACGCTGGAGACCGCATGATCGCGCCAGAAGATCTCCAGGCCGCCGTCGCCGAGGGCATCATCGACCAGGCCCAGGCGGTGCGGATCGCGCATCTGGCGCGGTTGCGGCTCGAGGCGCAGGCCTCCTCCCCGCCGCGCCTGGCTGAGAGCGTCACGGCGGACGATCGCCTTGCCGTCGATCCCGATGACGAGCGCTTTCGGCTGATCGGGGGTTTCAACGACATCTTCGTCGCGATCGGCGTCGGCCTGCTGGCCAGCGCCCTGCTCGGGCTGTCGCGGGTGGTCGGATTCGGCGATGCGTTCGCGGGCGTGGCGCTGCTCGCCGCCTGGGGGCTGAGCGAGGTCTTCGCTCGGCGCATGCGACTGGCTTTGCCCGCGATCATGCTAGCTGCGATGTTCTGCACCGGAGCGGCGCTGCTCGTGGCCCAGCTCACGGCCGGCCGGGCGCTGCCGTCGATCCTCTATGACGGCTGGGTGATCGCCGCCGCCGCCTTTTCGGCAGCGGCGTGGCTGCATCACTGGCGCTTTCGCGTTCCGGTGGACGTGGCGCTGGCGGCCACCGGGGGCGTCGGCGTGCTGCTGGCGCTGATTTCTGCCATCGCGCCCTCGCTGGCGCAGGACCATCTCAATCCGATCCTGCTGCTTTGCGGATTATCCGTCTTCGCGCTGGCCCTGCGGTTCGACATGCGCGATCCGCGGCGCCTGACCCGCCGCTCCGACGCCGCCTTCTGGCTTCACTTGCTCGCTGCAGGATTGATCGTCCACCCGATCTTCCGGGGTATGGTCGGCACGGCGGAAAGCTTCAGCACGGCCAAATCGCTGGTCATTCTCAGCGTCTTCGTGGTGATCGGCATCATCGCGCTCGTCATCGACAGGCGCGCGCTGCTGGTCTCGGCATTGAGCTATGCCGGCATCGCCGTCACCTATCTGATCTCGCAGAGCGTCGCCCAGAATCTGAGCCTCCCGCTCACGCTGTTGGGGCTGGCGATGCTGGTGCTGGCTCTCTCGGCCGGTTGGCGCGGATTGCGTGGCGCCCTGCTGCCGGTCCTGCCCCTCGGCCGCTGGCGCGACCGGCTGCCTCCGGTGGCACCCGCGTGAGCGCGCCAAGCTCCGACACCGTCGCGTTCCGCCCGGTGGCGCCGGAGGATTTGCCCATGCTCGGCGCGTGGATGTCGCGCCCGCACTGGCAGGAGTGGTGGGGCGAGCCGGAAACGGAGCTCGGCTATGTCCGCGACATGATCGAGGGGCGAGACGCGACCTGCCGACCCTTCATTGTCCTGCGCGCCGGCGAGCCAGCCGGCTACATCCAGGTCTGGCAAGTCGCGCCGCACCAGACGCCCGAATGGATGCAGGACCATCCCTGGCTGATGGAACTGCCGGCGGATGCCGTCGGCGTCGATGTTTCGCTCGCGGATGGAGCCAGCCTGTCGCAGGGCATCGGCTCGGCCGTGCTGCGGAGCTTCGCCGAGGGCCTGACGGCACAGGGCCACAAGACCATCATCATCGACCCCGATCCAGGCAATGCGCGGGCCGTCGCGGCTTATCGCAAGGCGGGCTTTCGTCCCATGCCTGGCGTCACCAGCGGTGCCGACAAGGCGCTCATCATGCAGTTTCACCCGGACATAGCGTTGCAATGACCAGCTTCTCCCCCCGCGAAATCGTCTCCGAACTCGACCGCTTCATCGTCGGCCAGAACGACGCCAAGCGCGCCGTGGCCATCGCGCTGCGCAATCGCTGGCGGCGCCAGCAGCTCGAAGGGCCGCTGCGCGAGGAGGTTTCCCCGAAGAACATCCTGATGATCGGGCCGACCGGCTGCGGCAAGACCGAGATCGCGCGACGCCTCGCCAAGCTTGCCAACGCGCCCTTCCTCAAAGTCGAGGCAACCAAGTTCACCGAGGTCGGCTATGTCGGCCGCGACGTCGAATCGATCGTGCGCGATCTCGTCGAAATCGCGATCGGACTGGTGCGCGAGAGCCGTCGCAAGGACGTGCAGGCGAAGGCCCATGTCGCCGCCGAGGAGCGCGTGCTCGATGCGCTGGTCGGCCCGGCGTCGAGCCCGGCAACGCGCGATTCCTTCCGCCGCAAGCTGCGCGCCAACGAACTCGACGACAAGGAGATCGAGGTCGAGATCGCGTCGGGCAGCGGGTCCACCGCGCCGATGTTCGAGGTTCCCGGCATGCCCGGCGCGTCGATCGGCGCGATCAATCTTTCCGACATGTTCGGCAAGGCCTTCGGCCAGAAGGGCAAGCCGCGGCGCATCCTGGTCAAGGATGCCTACGGCCCGCTGCTGACCGAGGAGAGCGACAAGCTGATCGACCAGGAGGCGATCGTGCAGGCGGCGATCCGCGAGGTCGAGGAAAACGGCATCGTCTTCCTCGACGAGATCGACAAGATCTGCGCCCGCGAGGGCAAGGGCGGGGCAGACGTCTCGCGTGAGGGCGTACAACGCGACCTGCTGCCGCTGATCGAGGGTACGACGGTGGCGACCAAGCATGGCGCCGTGAAGAGCGACCACATCCTGTTCATCGCATCGGGCGCCTTCCACGTCTCGCGGCCGTCAGACCTGCTGCCTGAGCTGCAGGGCCGCCTGCCGATCCGCGTCGAATTGCAGCCGCTCGATGTCGAGGATTTCAAGCGCATCCTGACCGAGACGGAAGCCAGCCTGATCAAGCAGACGGTGGCGCTGATGGCGACGGAGGAGGTCACGGTCGCCTTCACGCCCGATGCCATCGACGCGATCGCGCGCATCGCCGTCGACGTGAACTCCACCGTCGAGAACATCGGTGCGCGGCGCCTGCAGACGGTGATCGAGCGCATCCTCGACGAGATCTCGTTCACGGCGCCCGACCGCTCAGGCGAAACCGTGACGATCGACGGGCCTTATGTGCAGTCCCGCATCGGCGATCTCGCAAAGAACGCGGATCTGAGCCGGTTCATTCTCTGATGCAGGCTCCGGCCGACGCCGCGCCGGAGACCTCCCGCGTCGCGCGCGACTCCCTCGTCGTCGGCACAGCCACGATCCTGTCGCGATTGCTGGGTTTCGCCCGCGACGTGCTGATCGCGCGGCTGCTCGGCGCCGGTCCGGTGGCGGACGCCTTCCTGGCTGCGTTGCGCCTGCCCAATCTGGTGCGGCGCGTGCTTGGCGAAGGTGGGTTGAACGCGCCCTTCGTGCCGCTCTATCTCACCATCAAGCAGGAGGCGGGGGACGATGCCGCGAAGCGCTTCACCGGCGAGGCGGTCGGACATCTCGCGCTGCTGCTGCTGGTTCTCGTCGGGCTCGGCGAGCTCTTCGCGCCCTGGGTCGTGCTCGGATTGGCAGGCGGTTTCGCCGACGAACCGCAAACGCTGGCACTGGCCGCCCATTACACCAGGCTGATGCTGCCCTTCCTGGTGCTGACCACGGTGGCCGCCATGCTGGCGGCGCTGCTCAATGCCGAGCGGCGCTTCGCCATGGCGGCGCTGGCGCCGGCGCTGATGAACGCAATCCTGATCGCGATCCTCGGCGCGCAACTGCTGCAGGGCACGGAAGCGGCGCTGGCCGCGCAATGGCAGGCGCTGGCGGTCAGCGCGACCGGGTTAGCGCATCTGGCGCTTGTGCTCGTCGCGCTGCGCCGCTTCGGCCTCCCACGACCGAGCCTGCGCTGGTCGCCGGAGATGGCGCGCCTCGTGGCGACCGGCGGTGCGACATTGCTGGCGGCGTCGAGCGCGCAGCTCGTACTGCTGGTCGCGACGCAGATCGCCTCGACCGAGCAGGGCGCGGTCGCTGCGCTCTACTACGCCGACCGCGTCTTCCAGCTCCCCCTCGGCTTCGTCGGCGTGGCGATGGGCACCGTCGTGCTCTCCGACATGGCGGCAGCGCAGGCTGCCGAACGGGACGCAATGCTCGGCCGGGCATTGGCGCTCGGGCTGGCGCTTGCCCTGCCGGCGGCCACCGCGCTCCTCGCGCTGGCGGAGCCGATCGTCTCGGTGCTGTTCGAGCATGGCCGCTTCGGCGCGGAGGATCGCTCGCGGACGGCGGCCGCGCTCGCCGCCTTCGCGGTGGGGCTGCCCTTCGCCGTGATCGCCAGGGTGTTCGGACAGGTCTATTTCGCCCGGCAAAGGCCGCGGCTGCCGCTCGTCAGCGGCTGTCTCGCGATTGCTGTCGCCGGGGCTGCCGGCTTCGTACTGGCGCAGAACGGCAACGCGGCCAAAATGGCCGCGCTGGCCGCGAGCATCGCCTTCGCGGTGCAGGCCGTGCTGCTGGGGGCTCTGCTGGCGCGCGAAGGGCTGTGGCGCCCCCATGGTGCCGCTCTGCGTCCCATCGCGGCGGCATTGCTGGCCAGCGGCATCATGCTCGCCGCGCTTGCCTGGCTCGAACAAGGCCTTGCCAGCTGGGTAGCGCCCGACCAGCCCGCGCTCGGCAGGACCATGGCGCTGGCGGCCCTTTGCGGCGGCGGGCTTGCCACCTATGGCGCAGCGGGCTGGCTGCTGGGCGCCTTCGGGGCCCTCCGACTGCCGCGTCTGCCGGCATGGCTGCAGCCCCACCCCTTGCGCAAGCGGCAGGGTTGAGCCAGAAGCGCCCCTCCCTTTCCCGTTCGTGACGACGGAGCGCCCGATGGCGACCTTTCACCAGCGCGTCTTCTCAGGCATGCAGCCGACCTCGACGCTGCATCTCGGCAATTATCTGGGCGCGCTGACCAATTGGGTGGCGATGCAGGAGACGCATGAGTGCATCTATTGCGTCGTCGACATGCATGCGATCACGGTCTGGCAGGACCCGGCCGACCTGACCCGCGCGATCCGCGAGGTCACCGCCGCCTATGTCGCCGCCGGCATCGACACCAAGAAGAGCATCATCTTCAACCAGAGCCAGGTGCACCAGCACGCCGAACTGGCCTGGGTGTTCAACTGTGTTGCGCGGCTGGGCTGGCTCAACCGCATGACCCAGTTCAAGGAAAAGGCCGGCAAGGACAAGGAAAACGCCTCGATCGGGCTTTACGCCTATCCGGCGCTGATGGCGGCCGACATCCTGCTCTACAAGGCGACGCATGTGCCCGTCGGAGAGGACCAGAAACAGCATCTCGAACTCGCGCGCGACATCGCGCAGAAATTCAACAATGATTTCAGCGGCCAGATCGCCGAGAAGGGCCTCGGCACGGGCGAACTCGGCTTCTTCCCGCAGCCGGAACCGATGATCCAGGGGCCTGCGCCACGCGTCATGAGCCTGCGCGACGGCACCAAGAAGATGTCGAAGTCCGACCCATCGGACTATTCGCGCATCAACCTGACCGACGATGCCGAGACGATTGCGACCAAGATTCGCAAGGCCAAGACCGATCCCGAGGCCTTGCCGTCCGAGGAAAAGGGGCTGGAGGGGCGGCCCGAAGCCGAAAACCTCGTCGGCATTTATGCCGGCCTGAACGGCCAGAGCAAGGCGCAGGTTCTGAGCCAATTCGGCGGTGGCCAGTTCTCCGGCTTCAAGGGCGCGCTGGTCGATCTCGCGGTGGCGAAGCTCAGCCCGATCGCCGGAGAGATGCGGCGCCTGCTCGCCGATGTCAGCCATATCGACGCGATCCTGGGCGAAGGCGCACAGCGGGCCGAGGCGATCGCGGCGCCGATCATGCGCGACGTCAAGGACATTGTCGGCTTCGTGAGGCGCGGCTGATCTTCCTGGCGCCATCGGTGCGACATGGGCGGGCTTGCGCTGACGTCGCGGCGCGGGCCACCATGGCTACTCCTGAAGCGGCGGCAGGGCATATGACATGGTGAAGCGACGGAGGTCCTACGAGGCGGGCCATCGCCCAAAATTCCTCGTGGTGGCGGATGGCAGCCCCGAAGCCCCCAAGGCGGTGCGCTTCGCGGCGCGGCGGTGCGCCCGCGTTGGCGCGGCGATCGTCCTGCTCGCCGTGGTGACGCCGCCCGAGCACGAAACCTGGCTCGGGGTCGGCGAGGTGATGCAGGCCGAGGCCGAAGCCGAGGCCGAGAAGCTGATCGAGACCGCAGCCGCCGCCATCCGCGCACTTGCTGGGCTCGAGCCTGAGAGGATCGTCCGCACCGGGACCAAGGCGGACGAACTGGTCAAGCTGATCGAGGCCGACGAGGACATTTCGTTGCTCATCCTGGCCGCCGGCACGGGACGCGACGGCCCCGGCCCGCTCGTCAGCGCGCTTGCGGGCAAATCCGCCGGAACCTTCCCGATCCCGGTCGCGATCGTGCCGGGTTTCCTGGAGGACGAGGAAATCGACGCGCTGGCGTGAGCCTCAGAACCGCCATGCTCGCCCTCGGGACAAACCCGACCATGACGAAGAGCGCGCTTCCTGCTGGAATGATTCCAACGCTGAGCCTATATCGGGAACAGGAACGGCGGCCTTGAACCGTCCGGCACCGGAGATTGCACGATGTTCATCCAGACCGAAGCCACACCCAATCCCGCGACCCTGAAATTCCTGCCCGGCCGCGCCGTGATGCCGGACGGGACGCTCGAACTGCGCGATGCCGACCAGGCCGAACGTTCGCCCCTGGCCCAGCGCCTGTTCGGCGTCAACGGCGTCTCCGGCGTCTTCCTCGGTTCGGATTTCATCACCGTGACCAAGTCGGGCGGCGAGTGGCCGCATCTGAAACCGGCGATTCTCGGCGCGATCATGGAGCATTTCATGTCGGGTGCGCCGGTGCTGTCGGACGGCTCGCGCGCCGACGTCATCGAGGAGGGCGAGTTCTTCGCCCCCGAGGACGCACAGACGGTCGAGACGATCAAGGACCTGCTCGAAACCCGCATCCGCCCGGCGGTCGCAGGCGACGGCGGCGACATCACCTTCCGCGGCTTCAAGGACGGAACCGTCTATCTCGCGATGAAGGGCTCGTGCTCGGGCTGCCCGTCCTCGACCGCGACGCTGAAGCACGGCATCCAGAACCTGCTGCGCCATTTCCTGCCGGATGTGCGCGAGGTCGAGGCGGTTTGATTCGCGTTTTGGAATCGGCGCCGTCATCCCGGGCGAAGCGAAGCGGAGACCCGGGGTCCATGCCGGAGCAGATCAGTCGAAGGCTCATGCCCGGATCCCGGATCGGCGCGACCGCGCCGCTTGTCCGGGATGACGCCCGCCTTCACTCGGTCGCTGCATTCTGATGCGCATCCTCGCGATCGACACTGCGCTCGGCGCCTGTTCGGCCTGCGTGCTGGAGGCCGGCAACGCCGAGCCGCTCGCGATCGAGCAGATCGCGATGGAGCGCGGCCATGCCGAGGCTCTGATGCCACTGATCGAGCGTGTCATGAACGCTGTCGCAGGCGGCTTCTCGTCGCTCGATCGCGTCGCAGTCACGGTCGGCCCCGGCAGCTATACGGGCCTGCGGGTCGGCGTCAGTGCGGCGCGCGCCATCGCGCTGGCGGCGAACATCCCCGCGGTCGGCGTCACCACGCTCGCCGCCTGCGCGGCTCCGCTGGTCGGGCGCGAGAGCGGCCGCGTGATCGCGGCGGCGCTCGATGCCAAGCACGGACAGGTCTGGTTCCAGGCGCTGAGTTCGGAGGGCCGGCAGATCGTGGCCTTGCGCCAGGTCAGCTATCGCGATGCGGCCCGCGCCATCGGCGCCGGGCCGGTCAGCCTGGTCGGCTCGTCGGCGCTCGCCGTCGCCAACGAGGCCTGGGCGATCGGCCTCGACGCGCTGGTCATCGACGATGCCCGTGCGCCGGACGTGACCTGGGTGGCGCGGCTCGGCATGATCGCCGATCCCGATTCCGCACCGCCGCGCCCGCTCTACCTCAAGGCGCCCGAGACGACGCCGCAGGACCGCGCCCGCTTGCCACGGCGCTAGACATCTTGCTTTGCCGTGCATTCTTCACGCGAAGCGGGAGCCCCTTCGCTCGAAAACGCTCCCGGCGATGACGCAAGGGGACTTGCCAGCCGGCGCTGCTGTGCCATCAAGCGCCATGGACTGGCTGCGTCGACTGCTTCACCCCCATGCATGCCCGGTGCGGACCGGCCATCTCGACGCGCGCCATGCGCGCGACGTCGCCGCGCTGCACAGCCAAGGCGGCTTCGCGCGTGGCTGGGAGCCCGGCGAATGCGCGGCGCTGCTAGCGGATGCTAGCGTCACGACCGACGGTGCCTTTCCGGGACATGCTGCCCAGCCGGTCGGCTTCGTGATGTCGCGCCAGGCGGCCGACGAGGCCGAAATCCTCTCCATCGTGGTCGCGCCGGGCCATCGCCGCAACGGGCTGGCGGCGAGCCTGCTCGGCGCTCATCTCTCGCGGCTCGCCGGCAGCGGCGTCGTGCAGGTCTTCCTCGAGGTCGAGGAGGGCAATGTCCCGGCCGAGCGTCTCTACCGGCATCTCGGCTTCCGCGAGGTCGGCCGGCGCAAGGGCTACTATCCCAAACCCGACGGCAGCCGGGCGACGGCCGTCGCAATGCGGCTCGATCTGGCGTGAGCGGAGTTCGCCACCCATGAAGGGCCTGTCTCCCGGCGCGATCCTGCGATTGTCCGTGCTGGCGCTGAGCACGCTCGCATTGCTGCCGGCGCAACTCATCGTCATGCGGTTGATGCCTGCGCACGGCGCCGCGATCCCGCGGCTTTTCCACCGCCTCACCTGCCGCTGTCTCGGCGTGCGGCGGCATGTCCGGGGAGCGCCGCCGCCGCCCGGCAGCAGCGGGCTGATCGTCGCCAACCATGTCTCCTGGCTCGACATCTCCGTGCTCGGAGCGGAGCGGCCGGTGTGCTTCGTCGCCAAGAGCGAGGTGGCGGGCTGGCCGGTGATCGGCTTCCTCGCAAGCCTGCAGCGCACCGTCTTCATCGACCGCTCGCGCCGGGCATCGACGGCGCATGTCGTGGCGCAGATGGGCGCGCGCCTCTCCGACGGAGAGGCCGTCGTGCTGTTCGCCGAGGGCACGACCGGTGACGGCACCCGCATCCTGCCGTTTCGCTCCTCGCTGCTGGGGGCGGCCCATGAGGCGCTCGGCAAGGACAAGGACAAGCCGGATGGCGGGGCCGACATCGCGATCTACCCGCTGACGATCAGCTATACGGGTTTCCACGGCATGGCTGGCGGACGGTTTGAGCGCAGCACGCTCGCCTGGTATGGCGATACCGAACTTGCTCCCCATCTCAGGACAGTGCTCGCCATGGGCGCGATCGACGTCGAACTGGCCTGGGGCGAACCGATCGCGATGGGCCGCAAGACCTCGCGCAAGGCGGCGACGCGGCAGGCCGAGGCCGCCATCCGCCGGGCACGGCAGGAGACGGTGAGCGGCCGACCCGTGACCTGAGACCGGCCGGCGCGTGATTGGCCCGGCCATTGCTTGAGCGAAGGATCGGACGACCGGGCGTTTCCTCGGGCCGCGATCCGGAGTAAGGAGACGGTTTGGAGACCAGACCCGGCGCGATGAAGAAAGTCCACATCAAGTCCTTCGGCTGCCAGATGAACGTCTATGACGGCCAGCGCATGGCCGACATCCTGGGCGAGCAGGGCTTCGAGGAGACGGCAACGCCCGAAGGCGCGGACCTGATCCTGCTCAACACCTGCCATATCCGCGACCGCGCGGTGCAGAAGGTCTATACCGAGCTCGGCAAGCTGCGCGACATCAAGAATGCCCAGAAGGCGCAGGGCCAGGACACCCGCATCATCGTCGCCGGCTGCGTCGCGCAGGCGGAAGGGGCCGAGATCCAGCGCCGCCAGCCCGCGGTCGATCTCGTCGTCGGGCCGCAGGCCTATCACCGCCTGCCGGAACTGCTGGCGCAGGCGCGGGCCAGGCGCGTCGTCGACACAGACCTGCCGATCGACGACAAGTTCGGCCATCTGCCGGTGCCGAGACCGCAGGCGATCCGCCAGCGCGGCATCTCGGCCTTCGTCACCGTGCAGGAAGGCTGCGACAAGTTCTGCGCCTTCTGCGTCGTGCCCTATACGCGCGGCGCCGAATTCTCGCGGCCGGTGGTGCAGGTCATGGCCGAGATCGAGCGTCTGGCGGCAGCGGGCGTGCAGGACGTCACGCTGATCGGCCAGAACGTCAACGCCTATCATGGCGAGGGTCCCGATGGCCGGGTCTGGGGTCTGGCACGGCTGATGTACCGCGTCGCCGAGGTGCCGGGCGTCAACCGCATCCGCTACAGCACGAGCCATCCGCGCGATATGGAGGACGACCTGATCGCCGCCCATCGCGACTTGCCGCAGGTGATGCCGTTCCTGCATCTGCCGGTGCAGGCGGGCTCGGATCGCATTCTCGCGGCGATGAACCGCAAGCACACGGCCGACGAATACCGCCGCCTGATCGAACGGATCCGCCGGGCTCGGCCCGACATCGCCCTGTCGTCGGATTTCATCGTCGGCTTCCCCGGCGAGAGCGACGCCGATTTCGAGGACACGATCGCGCTCGTCGACGAGATCCGCTTCGCCTCGAGCTATTCCTTCAAGTATTCGCCGCGCCCGGGCACGCCCGCCGCCGATCTCGGCCAGCAGGTGCCGGCCGCCGTGATGGACGAGCGGCTCCAGCGCCTGCAGGCGCGCATCGAGCATCACCGGCAGGCCTTCAACCATGCGATGGTCGGGCGTACCGTCGAGGTTCTGCTGGAGCGGGCCGGGCGTCATCCCGGACAGCTTGCAGGAAAGTCGCCCTACCTTCAGGCTGTGCAGATCGAGACGGATGCGAATCAGATCGGCGACAGGGTGCAGGTGGTGATCGAGCGGGCGGGCTCCAACTCGCTCTTCGGCCGCAAGGCCGGAGCGCAGGACATGCCCGTGCCGATGCCTTCGACGCAGGACACCCTCGCACAGCCGACGTCCTCGAAGGAGATGGCCGCGTGAACGCCCTCCTGATGCAAGACGCGACCTCGCCGGCCACCGCCATGACAGGCTGTCATCAAGCTGCAACCGGCGCAGCCGCTGATAACGACGACGAATCCGCTAGACGACCCGGCCTCACGCTCCTGTCCGGCCGGAACAGGCGCCAGGGAGACGACGCTTTTGGCACAGGCTGACTCGACGAATCCGAGACCGGAACGAGGCCCCAGGCGCGAACCCGCGTCCACGCAGATGGAGGTCCTGACTCGCGACGGGCTGCCGGCAACCGAGGTCCTGCTCTCCTTCGACGACAACCGTCTGGCGAGCCTGGTCTTCGGCCATTACGACCAGAACCTCGCGCATATCGAGCGCCGGCTCGGCGTCGTGATCAGCCCGAACGGCAACCACGCCACGATCAAGGGGCCCCGCGAGACCGCCGAACAGGCCGGGCGCGTGCTGAAGACGCTCTATACCCGCGCCAAGGCCGGCGCCTCGGTGACGCTCGGCGAGGTCGATGGCGCGATCGAGGAGAGCAATGTCCAGCGCTCGCTCTTCCCGGCGACCGACACGGGCAAGGCCTCGTTCGATGCGGTTGTTACCAGAAAGCGGGGCCCTGTCAGGGCACGCAACGCAGCGCAGGACGCCTATCTGCGCCAGCTCAAGCGCAACGAACTCGTGCTCGCCGAGGGCCCGGCCGGCACCGGCAAGACCTGGCTCGCGGTTGGCCATGCCGTCTCGCTGATCGAGCAGGGCGTGGTCGAGCGCATGGTGCTGTCGCGGCCCGCCGTCGAGGCCGGCGAGCGGCTCGGCTTCCTGCCCGGCGACATGCGCGAGAAGGTCGACCCCTATCTCCGGCCGCTCTATGACGCGCTGAACGACTTCATGGAGGCGCGCCATGTCGAGCGCGCGCTGCAGACCGGCATGATCGAGATCGCGCCGCTCGCCTTCATGCGCGGCCGGACGCTGACCAACGCCGTCGTGCTGCTCGACGAGGCACAGAATGCGACCTCGGTGCAGATGAAGATGTTCCTGACCCGCCTCGGCGAGGGCTCGCGCATGATCATCACCGGCGATCCCTCGCAGATCGACCTGCCGCCGGGCCAGCGCTCGGGACTGATCGAGGCCGTGAAGCTTTTGTCCGGCGTCGAGGGCGTCGGCCATGCCAAGTTCGAGGAGGGCGACGTCGTGCGCCATGACCTCGTGCGCCGCATCGTCATGGCCTATGAGAGCGCATCGCGCCGCGAGCGCGAGGAACGCGAGGAACGGATGCGCGCGGCCGTGCCCGAGACCCCGATCGAAAGCGATACCGAGGGCCTCAAGCGCACCCTGTCGCGGGAGCGCCCGCGATGACCGACCGACCTCGCGTGCGGCGTCCGGCGCCGCGACCCGAGACCAGGCCTCCCGCACTCGCGATCGCGCTCAGGGCGCAGTCGCGCCAATGGCGCGCGCTCGGCGACCTTGCGAGCTTGCGCGCGCGGGTGCTCCAGGCGACCGAGGCCGCGCTGGCCATCGCGCCCGTGCAGCCCTGCGACAGCGCCGAACTCAGCCTGTTGCTGACCGACGATAAGCGCATCCGCACCATCAACCGCGACTGGCGCGGCTTCGACAAGGCGACCAATGTGCTGTCCTTCCCGGCGGCACCGCCGGACCGGGTCGCCATGAGCCCGGTCCTCGGCGACATCGTCATCGCCTATGAGACCGTCGAGCGCGAGGCGCTGGCCGAGGACAAGAGCCTTGCCGACCATTTCAGCCATCTCGTAATCCACGGCCTGCTGCATCTGCTCGGCGAGGACCACGAGACCGAAGCCGAGGCGCAGCGCATGGAAGGGCTCGAAGTCGCAGCCCTCGCCCGGCTCGGCATCGCCGACCCTTACGCCGGCGGCGAGCTGATCGCGCGCCCGCAGGCCCCATCCCCGACTTCTCCGCAAGCAGCAACATCGGACCACCCCCCAAGATCATGAGCGACGACAGTCGACAGACCGAGGCCGCCGGGCGCGGCCTTTCCCATTGGCTCAGCCAGTTCCTCGACAGGCTCGGCCTGCGCGGCAGCGGCACGATCCGCGAGGACATCACCGAGGCGTTGGCGCAGGGCAGCGGGCAGCTCGCCGATCTGAGCGCGCAAGAGCGCACCATGCTCTCCAACGTGCTCAGCCTGCGCGAGCGCCGGGTCGGCGATGTGATGATCCCGCGCGCCGACATCATCGCCGTTCCCGCCGATGCCACGCTCGACGAGCTGCTGGCGCTGTTCCGCACGGCCGGACATTCGCGCCTGCCCGTCTTCGACGACTCGCTCGATGATCCGCGCGGCATGGTCCATATCCGCGACTTCCTCGAGTTCATCGCGGGCCAGGCCAAGGCCGAGCCGAGCGCCGGCCTTTCCGAGCCCGCCTTCCATGACCTCTCGGCCGTCGATCTCAAGGCGACACTGGCGGAGACCAAGATCCTGCGCCCTGTCCTCTACGTCCCGCCCTCGATGCCCGCGGTCGACCTGCTGGTGCGGATGCAGGCGACGCGGACACATATCGCGCTGGTGATCGACGAGTATGGCGGCACGGACGGGCTGGTCACGATCGAGGACCTGATCGAGATCGTCGTCGGCGACATCGAGGACGAGCACGATCTGGAGGAAGCGCCAACGATCGCCCCGGCCGGCGAGGGCAGCTTCACGGCCGACGCACGCGCCACGCTCGAAGAACTGAAGCAGGCGACCGGAATCGACCTGTCCGAGACGCAGATCGCCGAGGATGTCGATACGCTGGGCGGGCTGATCGTGACGCTCGCCGGCCATGTGCCGGCGCAGGGCGAGATCATCGAGGGTCCGGAAGGGCTCAGCTTCGAGATCATCGAAGCCGACCAGCGGCGCGTGAAGCGCCTGAGCATCCATCACCGCGCTCCCGCCACGCCCGAGCCCCCGGCGGAGCCCGGCTGATGCGCGTCGCCATGCTGGCCGACAGCGTCATCCTCGCCTGGGGCTGGCGCAAGCGAGTGATCGCGCTCGCGGCCGGTGCCAGCGGCGCGCTCGCCTTGCCGCCGCTCGACCTGTGGCCGCTGATCGTCGTGCCGATGACGATCGCCGTCTGGCTGATCGACGGTGCGGTGGGGACGAGCCCCGCCGGCCGCTTCCGCGCCGCCGCCCTGGTCGGCTGGTGGTGGGGCTTCGGCTTTTTCCTGGCCGGGCTGTGGTGGCTGGGCGCGGCCTTCCTGGTCGAGGCCGACAAGTTCGCCTGGGCGATGCCGCTTGGCGTCGTGGCGTTGCCGGCTTTCCTTGCCGTCTTTCCGGCGCTGGCCTTCGGCTGCGCCCGTCTCGCCTGGTCTTCAGGGGCCGGGCGCATCCTCATGCTGGCGATCATGCTCTCGCTCAGCGAGTGGCTGCGCGGCCATGTGCTGACCGGCTTTCCCTGGAACGTCTACGGCATGATGCTGGCGGGGCAGGCCCAGATCGCGCAGTTCGCCTCGATCGCCGGTCTCTATGGGCTGACGCTGGTCGCCGTTGCGATCGGGGCCGCGCCGGCGACGCTCGGCACGGCGGAAACCGGCGCCGGCCGCTGGCGCGCACCGGTTGCGGCGCTGCTCGTCCTCGCCGGGCTGATCGGCTTCGGCCTCTGGCGCGTGCCGGCCGGGCCCGCGCCGCTGGTCGCCGGTGTCAAGCTGCGGCTGATGCAGCCGAACCTGCCGCAGGACGCCAAGTTCAGCGCACGCAACAGCGAGGCGATCCTGAACCAGTACCTGGCGCTGAGCGACCGCGCGACGAGCCCGGCCACACCCGGCGTCCAAGCCGTTACTCACCTGATCTGGCCGGAATCGGCGTTCCCCTTCCTGCTCGGGCGCACACCCCAGGCGCTCTCACGCATCGCCGCGCTGCTGCCGCCGAGTACGACGCTGGTCACCGGCGCCGCACGGGCTGGCGAGACCCTTCCCGGCGAGAGCCGGCCCCCGATCTTCAATTCGATCCAGGTCGTGGACGACGAGGGCATGATCGTCTCGAGCTACGACAAGGTGCATCTGGTGCCGTTCGGCGAGTACCTGCCGCCTGTGCTCGAGACGCTGATCCGCAGCCTCGGCCTGTCGGAGTTCGTCTCGGTGCCGGGCGGGTTCGCCTCGGGTACGCGGCGATTGCCGCTGGCCATCCGGGGCCTGCCGCCGGCGGCGCCGCTGATCTGCTACGAGGTGATCTTTCCGGGAGATGTCGCGCCACAAGGGCCGCGCGCCGGCTTCATGCTCAACCTGACCAATGACGGCTGGTTCGGACAGACCAGCGGCCCCTATCAGCATCTCTCCCAGGCGCGGCTGCGAGCGATCG
>JAESFK010000594.1_pt1 | contig 16602 bp, 15 predicted proteins | sample 9269391 | NCBI WGS metagenome assembly JAESFK01 (sample SAMN14506231, study PRJNA617097) | algae metagenome | isolation source: Drouetiella hepatica UHER 2000/2452 and co-occurring heterotrophs from... | place: Slovakia: Slovak Paradise National Park, Hrabusice, Kosice Region | collected 2000-01-01
CCCGTGAGGGATAGCCCTCGCTCCCGCCTTCAGCGCGTCGGCGGCTGCACCGGCCTCTGCGCCGGCGAGCCGCCGAGCGGATCGACGAAGCGGCGCAGGATGCCCGGCGCGATCGCCGAGAGCGGGTTGATCGACATCGTCGGTGCGCTCGCGGCGCCCGCGATCCTGAAATTGACGGCGAAAAGTCCGCCATACTGGCTGCCGCCGCCGAGCAGCGCGCCGACGACGGGCACCTGGGCGAAGGCGTTGTTGAAGGCGTAGCCCGGCACGAAGGTGCCGCCGATGTCGACCCGGTCGCGGCCATAATCGACATTGCCCTGCAGCGTGAAGCCGACCTGCTGTCCCCAGATCACCATGTCCGAGATGTCGAGGCGGCTGGCGGAGCGCGTGAACTCCGCCCGCAGCTTGATGAAGGAGACCTCGCTGACGTTGATCGGCGCGCGCGGCGCATTGTTGTCGGCGCGGTCGCCCGACGGAGCCTGCCCTGCTTGCTCGCCGACGACGCGACGCAGGGCCGGTTCGTCGCGCACCACGAAGTTGCGGAACAGCAGCTCCCCGCTCTGGCGGGTCTCGCCGGGGCCGAGATTGAGGATGAGATCGCCGCCATGGGCCCTGCGGTAGAGATCGACGAAACGCAGGAGGGAGCCGCCATTCTCCGACTGGACGAGCAGAGGCGCCGCCCCGCTCGCTTGTTTCGCGGTGACGTCCGCCCGACCGATGCGGCCCTGGAAGGCGACGCTGCGCAGGTCGCCGCTGCGCTTGGAGAGCTTGAGCGTGGCGTTGGTGATCGCCTCGTTGTTGAAGCCCGTGAGGATCGGCACCTCGAGATCGACGTCGATGTCGCCGCCGCGCGCGGCCTGCTTGTCGCCACGGGACGTGGATGGGCCGGATGCCGACTGGATATCCTGGATGAAGGGCCTGGCATCGGCGACCGCACCGCGAATGACCAGCTTCGTGAGGTTGCCGTCACGCCTGGCTTCGACCTTGAGGTTGTCGCCCGCCGAGAGCCGAACCTGCGACAGGCTGGCGCTTTCGAAGCCGTTCTGGCGGTCGAGTTCGACCTTGCCGCGGATCTGGATCGGGTTGGAGTCGAACACGAGGTCGTCGAGAGAGGGCCCGTCGGCGTCCGCGATGTAACTGAAGGTCAGCTTCGCAGCCCGACCGACCGGCTTGCTCAGCCCCGGGATCACGCCGTCGAGCGACGCCTTGGTGAGGTCGCTCTCGACGCGCGGCGGCAGATCCGCACCCTTGCCGAGCGCCTTCGTCACCCGCACCTGGACCGGGCCGTTGATGCCGGCCTCGGGTCCCAGCCCGCGTTTCTGGCGTGCCGCATTGTCGAGCGTCAGCGACAGGTTCGCTTCGCCCTTGCCGCGCGAATCCTGCCGGATCTCGACCTGGGCCTTGTCGCCGCCGATGCGGGCCTCGCCGCGCAACTGGATACCGCTGCGATCGGCATTGACCGTCAGGTTGCCGCCGTCGAACTTCTCGGTGCCGAGCAGGGTGTCGGATGCGACCCCGGTCAGCGTGCCCGTGCTGGTGAAGACGATCTCGCCCGGCTGCGGATCGTCGACCAGGGCCAGATTGACGACGCTCTTGAGGTCACTGCTGCCGCGCAGGCTGGCTGGATCGATCGCGCCCGTTGAGAATTCCTTCAGCGCCGGAAAGGCGAACAGCGCCGTCAGCGCCTCCATCGACCCGGTTGTGCGGAAGGCAACGCGGGCCGGCGTGCGCTTGAGCCATGTCTCGGCGATGTCGAACGTGCCCTCGCTGAGTTGAATCTGCCTGCCATTGCCGAGATCGGCCGTCGCCTTGCCGATCGCAAGCTTGACGGTGCGCCCGGTCGTCCGCCCGGAGACGCTGGCGTCGATCAGGGGCGGCAGGCCGGGGCCGGGCAGGAAGCGCACCTGCGAGGCATCGACGACGACCGTAAGGGCGCCGTCGGGGATGCCCGCGCCCTGCAACAGGCGGGCGTGGTCCTCGGCGGGCAGGTCCATGTCGACGCGCAGCGAGGCCAGGCGGCCGCTGATGAACTGGCGCGAGAGCGTGCTGTGGACGTCCGGCGAGGTCCAGCGCGGCCATAGCGCCAGCGCCGCGCGCGGATCGGAGTCCGTCGCCGTGATCGAGAAGCGCTGCAGCGGCGAGGCGCCGACCTGCTGCACCAGCCCCCGCCCCTCGGCCCGGATCGCGGGCCCCTGCACGGACATCGATTCGATCCGGGTCTCGCTGATGCGCGGGTCGATCCTCAGTTCGGCCTTAAGGGCATCGATCATGACGGGAGGATCGGCATCGATTCCGGCGAGCTGGCCAGCGGCCTGGAAGCTGGTGCGCCAGGCGCCGCCATCGGCACGCAGGCTGCCGGTGCCCTTCAGGCGCGTCGCCCCGGCATTGAGCTCGAGGGACTTCACCTCGATGGTCGAGAGGTCGCCGCTGCTGGCAATCTCGATATGGGCGGCGTCCACGGCCACCGGCGGCATGGGGCCATCGGGAAAGCGGATGATTCCGGGCAGCACGTCGATCCGCGCCTCGATCGACTTGCTGCCGTCGGGCGACTGGCTGAGGCTGGCCTTGCCGCGCACCGGCAGCCCCTCGATCGACACGCCGCCGGTGCCCAGCGCGAGCGCGACAGCTTCGGCTGGCTCGAACCGGACGATGTCGATGTCGGCGCGCTGCGTACCGTCGGCCGCGGTCGTCAGGTCGATGGCGAGTTCCTTCCAGCGCTGCCCGGTGCGGCCCTTGATCGTCAGGCGGGTGCCGCGCTCGCCGGTTCGGGCCAACCGGATCTCCACATCCTCGAGGCCGACCTTCTGCCGGCCGTCCGGATCGACCAGGGAGAGGCGCGCGCCGTTCATGCCGGCGGTTTCCAAGGCGCCGAGCAGGCCGTCGCCCTGCGCCAGGGTCGAGACCGCCGCCATGATGCCGGTGAAGGCGTTCCACTGGGCCGTGTCGGGCAAAGTGGCGGGCGGCGGCGTCTCCGCCGGTGCCGAATCGGCGTTGACCTGCAGAGCTCCATCCTTGGTGACGCCGAGGCGGACATTGACGCCGCGCAGATCGACCGAGGTCAGCCGGATCTCGCCGCGCAGCAGCGCCATCGGCTCGTAGCCGAGAATCGCCTCGGGCGCGCGGATGGCGGCGCCGCTCTTGTGGCGGAAGGAGACCTGTCGCACGCGGAGTTGTGAATGCCCGTCGATGCGTCCCAGTTCGGCAGCGGCGGCTTCAACCGACCAGTCGTGCCCGAGCCGCTCCTCGATCGCGTCTGCGATCCGGCCCTCCAGCCCCGAGAGCGGCACCATGCCGGTGACGAGCAGCATCGCGGCCGCGGCAGCCAGCGTCAGCACCGCGACGACGACCGCGACCGCGATGGTGACGAGGCCCGCCTTGGCGCGCCGCTTCACCTCGGCCACGTCGCAGTCCGCCCCAGCCGGCATCGCACTCGATGCCGAGGCGGCCTCCAGCTTGTTCGCGTCCTGGTTCAGCAAAGCCTTCTCGGTCCTCTCGGGTAAATGATCCGCTTCGGGTTCGACGGCTTAGGGCTGCGTTGCTCGGCGCCATCCTTTAGAGGCGGCGTGGTCTGTCGATGCAGCCGAGCCAGGCGATTCGGCAAGGCGCGGTTATGGCTCGGCCTGACCGCACTCTAACATCGCTCGTGAACCCGCGCTGGCCCATGCAGGGCGAAGGCGACGAAAGGAAGGCGAATCAATGGCATTGCAGGATGGTGATCAGGCTCCCGATTTCACGCTCGGGCGCGATGGCGGCGGCACGTTGTCGCTGTCGGACTTCAAGGGGCGCAAGCTCGTGCTCTACGCCTACCCCAAGGACGACACGCCGAGCTGCACGCAAGAGGCGATCGCCTTCAACGGCCTGCGCAAGGAATTCGCCGCAGCGGACACCGAAATCGTTGGAATCTCGCCCGATCCGGTCAAGCGCCACGACAAGTTCAAGGCCAAGTACGAGCTCGATTTTCCGCTCGTCGCGGATGACGAGCTGAACGCGCTGCAGGCCTATGGAATCTGGGTCGAGAAGAGCATGTATGGCCGCCGCTACATGGGTGTGGAACGCACCACCTTCCTGATCGACCGCGACGGCAGGATCGCGCGGATCTGGCGCAAGGTGAAGGTGGCCGGCCACGCGGACGAGGTTCTCGCGGCGGCAAAGGCTGTTTGACCGGCCCGAATGCGGGATTTGCGAAAGATTAACCTTAACAAGGTCTAGTGAGGGCATCGGCAGCGTAATTTCCGGTCCCGCGTAAATGACTCATCTTGCTTCGACAGGCCCCGCCCTCCCGGTCTCCGGCCTGATCACGCACAAGACCTACACCATCCGACGCTCGACAATGCTGGCAGGCCTCGCCTGGCTGGCATTGGCCACGGCGGGCAGCGGCGCGGCGGGCTGGTACATCCTGAGCAAGGATGACCTCGCCGCCCGGCTGATCGCCCGCGAGACGACGCGGCAATACGCCTATGAGGACCGGATCGCGGCGTTGCGCGCCGATGTCGACCGTCTCGCCAGCCGCGCCCTGCTCGACCAGGACGGCGTCGAGGCCCGCGTCGACGAATTGGCGACACGGCAGGCCGAACTGGAATCGCGGCAGTCTCTCGTGACCGCGCTCGCCGACACGCTCCAGGCCGGTGGCATCATGACGGCACCCAAGGCGCCGTTGCGGCCGCGCATGATCAAACCCGACGAGCCGATCCGGGCATCGGGCGTTACCAGCTTCGCGCCGATCATGCCGACCAAGCCGACCCCGGCGTTCGACTCGCCTGCCCTGCGCGGCGCGAGCGAGAACCAGAATGCGCCCTGGAAATCGGGCGAGGCCGAAGTCCAGCCGCCAGCGCAGCGTGTCGATGCCGCCCTCACCCGGCTCGATCGCGCCATCGCCAACACCTCGGGCGCGCAGCTCGCGGCTCTCAAGGAGATGGATGAATCGCTGGCCGAATCGCAGAAGCGCCTGCGGGGCGCGTTGTCCGAGACCGGGCTCGACACCGACCGGCTGGCCGCCCAGAGCGGTATCGCCAAGGGCGTCGGCGGCCCGTTCGTCCCGTTCAAGATCGACCCTGCCGCCGGCCCCTTCGAGGCCACGCTGAGCGCGCTGCAGCCGCGCATCTCGGCGGTGATGCGGCTGCGTGGCCTCGCCGAGCAACTGCCACTTGCCAAGCCGATGGCCGGGGACGTCGATTTCACCTCGAACTACGGCTACCGCGTCGACCCCTTCACGCGCGGGCCGGCCATGCACACCGGCGTCGATTTCCGCGCCGAGACCGGCTCGACGATCCGCGCCACGGCGCCGGGCAAGGTCGTCACGGCCGAGTATTCCGGCGGCTACGGCAACATGGTCGAGATCGAGCATGCCAACGGCATCACCACGCGCTACGCCCATATGTCGGCGATCCTCGCCTCGGTCGGCCAGAGCGTGACAACCGGGACCGTCGTCGGCCGTGTCGGCACCACCGGCCGCTCGACCGGCCCGCATCTCCACTACGAGACCCGCATCCATGACGAGCCGGTCGATCCGACGCGCTTCCTGCGTGCCGGCGGCAGGCTCGCGGCGCAGCGCTGACGGCGCCGCGCAGCCGGTTTTCAGACGGTTTCACGCCCCATAGCGCCAAGATGCCTTGCAAGGGGCCGCCTGCTTCCCTATCGCTCGCGCGAACGGAATTGAAGGCGGACACGAGATGAGCAAGCCGGGCGCGAACGGACTGACCTATGCGCAGGCGGGTGTCGACATCGACGCCGGCAACGCCATGGTCGATGCCATCAAGCCGCTGGTGCGGGCGACGCGCCGGCCGGGAGCGGATGCCGAGATCGGCGGCTTCGGCGGATTGTTCGACCTCAAGGCCGCCGGCTTCAGCGACCCGATCCTGGTCGCCGCCAATGACGGCGTCGGCACTAAGGTCAAGATCGCGATCGAGAGCGGGCTGCATTCGACGATCGGCATCGACCTCGTCGCGATGTGCGTCAACGACCTCATCGTCCAGGGCGCCGAGCCGCTGCTGTTCCTCGACTACTACGCCACCGGCAAGCTCGACCCCAAGGTCGGCGTCGAGATCGTCCGCGGCATCGCCGATGGCTGCCGGCAGGCCGGCTGCGCGCTGATCGGCGGCGAGACCGCCGAGATGCCCGGCATGTATGCCGAGAAGGATTACGACCTCGCGGGCTTCGCCGTCGGCGCCGCCGAGCGCGGCTCGCTTCTGCCGCGCGCCGATCTCCAGCCCGGCGACGTCGTCTTCGGCCTGCCCTCCTCCGGCGTCCACTCCAACGGCTATTCGCTGGTCCGGCGCATCGTCGCCCTGAGCGGGCTCGCCTGGGATGCGCCCGCCCCCTTCGCGACCGGAACCAGCCTGGCCGAGGCCCTGCTCGTGCCGACACGGATCTACGTCAAGCCGCTGCTCGCCGCCATCAAGGCGACCACCGGCATCAAGGCGCTGGCGCATATCACCGGCGGCGGCTTCCCCGACAACATTCCGCGCGTGCTGCCCGACGGGCTCGGCGTCGCGCTCGATCTCGCGGCGATCCCGGTTCCGCCCGTCTTCGGTTGGCTCGCGCAGGTCGGCGGCGTCGCCGAACGCGAGATGCTGCGGACCTTCAACTGCGGCATCGGCATGATCGTCGCCGCCGAAGCGGCCAAGGCCGACGAGGTCGCGGCCGCGTTGGTCGCAGCCGGCGAGGCCCCCGTCAGGCTGGGCGAGATCGTGCCCGTGGCCGACGGCGAGGAGCAGGTCGCCTATCGCGGCAAGCTCGCCCTGTGACGACGACGGCTACCCGCCCGCGCGTCGGGATCCTGATCTCGGGGCGCGGCTCCAACATGGTCTCGCTGGTCGAGGCCGCGCAGGCCGAGGGCTTCCCGGCCGAGATCGCGCTCGTGCTCTCCAACGTGCCCGGCGCCGGCGGGCTCGACCGGGCGAAGGAATTCGGCATCGCGACCGCGACCGTCGATCACCGCGCCTTCAACAAGGACCGCGAGGCCTTCGAACGCGCCATGGACGAGGTGCTGCGCGTCAACCAGATCGATCTCGTCGTGCTGGCCGGCTTCATGCGGATCATGACGCCCTGGTTCGTGCGGCGCTGGGAAGGCCGGCTGATCAATGTCCACCCGTCGCTGCTGCCGCTCTTCAAGGGCACGCACACGCACCGCCAGGCACTGGAGGCCGGTGTCGCCGAGCATGGCTGCAGCGTGCATTTCGTCGTGCCGGAACTCGATGCCGGCCCGGTAATCATGCAGGCGAAGGTGCCGGTCCTGCCCGGTGACGACGAGGACGCGCTGGCGGCGCGCGTGCTCGAGCAGGAGCATCTGCTCTATCCGCGCGCGCTCGCCGAGGTCGCCTCGGGCCGGGCCGCGCTGGTCGACGGCGCCGTCGCCAGGCGCTGAGCCTGCTCGCGCCGCTCGGTCTCCTCCTGGCAGCGCGCTTCCTCCTCCTTCTGCCAGCGCCGGAACAGATCGGCGCGGCGGGCCGGATAGCGTTCTTCTCGTGCGACGAGGTCGGTGATGCGGTCGGTGCGGAAGTGCCGGAAGGCCTGGCGCAGCTCGCACCAGGCGATGACGATGCGGACCCGCTCGTAGAAGGTCATGCCGATCGGCCAGATCATGCGCTGCGTGTCCTGGCCGCTCTCGTCGCGATAGCGGACCTCGAGCTTGCGGCCCTGCCGGATGGCGGCGCGCACGGCCGCGACATCGACCTGATCCACCGGCGCATCACGGCCATAGGCCGGGGCGAACAGGGCGCCGTCGAGCAGGATCGGCCGCAGATGCGGCGGCAGCACGGCTGCGACCTTGCTGACGACATCCTCCGCCGCGCGCGCCAGCACGGGGTCGGCGCGCTCGCCGAGCCAGCGCATGCCGACCAGCACGGCCTCGATCTCGTCGGGCGACAGCATCAGCGGCGGCAGGTCGAAACCGGCGTCGAGCACATAGCCGATGCCGGCCTCGCCCCGCACCGGCACGCCCTGGCGAACCAGCGCAGCAATGTCGCGATAGACGGTGCGGACGGAGACATCGAGCTCGGAGGACAGCGTCTCGGCCGTCACCGGCCGGCGCCGCCGGCGCAGGCTCTGGATCATGTCGAGCAATCGTTCGGCGCGCTGCATGTCGACGGTTCCCGCTTCGGCTGGAGCACGCGCCGATCCGACTGCAACGCAGTCCGATCGGATCACGCGTTCTCTATCACCATGTCAGAGACGGATTCACCGGGCAGGTTGGTTCAACCTGCTCGGGTCCGGCTCTATACCGATGCCACAATGCTCTAGCGCTGCTGACAGCTCCTGTCAGCAGCGTGTCAGTAGGGTGGCGATCACGATTGGGTCTGCTTGGGGAGGCGACGATGATCACGCTGCACAGTTTCGGACCGGGTTTCGGACTGCCCGATCCGAGCCCGTTCTGCATCAAGGCCGAGCTTCTGCTGAAAATGTCGGGCCTGCCCTACCAGCGCGCGAACGGCGACCTGCGCCGCGCGCCGAAGCGCAAGCTGCCGCTGATCGTCGATGACGGCGTCACCATCGCCGATTCCAGCTTCATCCGCTTCCATCTCGAAAGCCGGCACGGCATCGATTTCGACGAAGGGCTCGACGCCGAGCGGCGCGGCGTGCTCTGGGCCGTCGAGAAGATGCTCGAGGAGCAGATCTACTGGATCATCGTGGACGAGCGCTGGATGGACGATGCCAATTTCGCGCGCGGCCCGGCGAACTTCTTCAAGGCCGTGCCGGCGCCGCTGCGCCCGCTCGTCTGCGCCATGGTCAGGCGCGAGGTCAGGCGCAACCTGCATGGCCACGGCATCGGCCGGCACAGCCAGGCGGAGCGGCTGGTGCTGGCCGCCCGCGCGCTCGACGCGATCGTCGGGATTCTGGGGGAGCGTGCCTATCTCGGTGGCGACAAGCCGGCCGGGGGCGATGCCGCCCTCGGCGCGTTCATGATCGCGGGGCTGTGCCCGCTGTTCGAATCGCCGTTCCGGGAGCTGGTCGAAGCGCGGCCCAGCCTCGTCGCCTATGCGACGCGGATGAACGAGCGCTTCTTCCCGGCGACGGACGCGGTCAGACCGGCCGCTTGAGCTTGCACTGGTCGATGAAGCCGAGCCCCTTGGCGCGAGCCGAATCGTTGAAGTAGCCGGTGTCGCGGAAGGCCTGGAGCTCGTCCTTGGTCATCGAGGCGACCGTGCCCTTGGCGTAGCAGCTGCAGGGCGAGTGGACGGCCTCGCGGGTCGTGCCCATCAGCCGCGACTGCGTCACCAGGCAGGCGTCGAAGGCACGGAGCTGGATCATGTAGGGCGTCAGGTTCTTCGCGGTCGGATCCGGCGGCGGCAAGGCGCTCGTGCCGCTCGCCGCGTGGGCAGCGAGCCCCGCCAGCAAAGACAATCCACCGGCCAGAAAGACCGCACCCATCCGCCGCATGATCATGATTTCATTCGTCCTTGGCGCACAGGCGCATCGGCGCCGCTGCATGGTCCACCTGCGTCAGCGGATGGGCCATACCGTCGCCGAAAAATCAAGGGGCCGCGCTGTCACGCCTGGGCTGTCCTGCATGCACAGCCCTCATCCTGAGGAGCGATCGGAACGACCGCGTCTCAAAGGATGTTCCCGATGACAGCGTCCGGAGCGAACTGAATCATCCGTCCAGACGCAAGCCGAGGCTGCTCCTCAGGATGAGGGCTCGGAAACGGAGACTGCGAGCGCCCCGGTCACCCCTTCTTGATCCAGACCTTGTTGTCGTGGAAAGCGGCCCCGCCGAAGGGCGCGGGCCCGTCGGCGCCGGTAATGGTGTTGATTCCGCGCCCGTGCTTGTGGGCGGCATTGGGCCAGATCGATTCGGCGATGACGACGCCGCGCACGACGCCGGCAAACAGCACGGCGGTCAGATGCACGCTGCCGCGCGTGTTGCCGACGACGACCTCGTCCCCGGCCGCGACACCCAGGCGGGCGGCATCGTCGGGGTGCAGCATCAACGTCGGGCCGACCTCCTTCTTCACCGAGCTCGGCGTCTCCGTGAAGGTCGAGTTGAGGAAGCTGCGCGCCGGGCTCGTCGCCAACCGGAAGGGGTGCTCGGCATCGACATTGTCGAGCACGTTCCACTGGTCGGGCAGGACCGGCATCTGCTGCCAGGGGCCGACCGGGCCGGCATTGGGGTTGGGGACCTTCGGCCAGTCCGGCTTGAAGCGGAACTTGCGGTCGCGATAGCCGAAGCCATCAAGATAATGTGCGGTACGAAAATCCGGCTGCACATCGAGGAAATCATTGGCGACGAGCTCGTCGAGCGTGCCGCGCCCGCTCTCGCGCAGCGTCCAGTCGACGATCTCGCGCGAGGTCATCGCAAAGCCGCGATGCTCGGCTCCGAGACGCTTCGCCAGATCGCAGATCACGTCATGATTGGAGCGGCACTCGCCGGCCGGCTCGATCAGCTTGCCGCCCCACATGATGTGCTGGTGGCCGCCGCCCTGGTAGATGTCGTCATGCTCCATGAACTGGGTCGCCGGCAGCACGATATCGGCCATCTTCGCCGTCTCGGTCATGAACTGCTCATGCACGACGGTGAAGAGGTCGTCGCGGGCAAAGCCCTGCTTGACCAGTTCCTGCTCCGGCGCGACGGAGACCGGGTTGGTGTTTTGGATGAAGAGCGCCTTGACCGGCCCGCCCTGGCGCAGCGCCTCGGCATCCCCGGTCAGCACCCGGCCGATCTGCGACTGGTCGAGTTCGCGCACGGAGCGGTCCATGACGTCGAGCCCCTCGATCAGGCTCTTGCGCCACTTGTAGATGCCGCTGTTGCTGTGGAAGGCGCCGCCGCCCTCATATTGCCAGGCCCCGGTCACGGTGGGCACGCACAGCGCCGCATGCATCGAGACCGCACCGTTGCGCTGGCGCGCGAAGCCGTAGCCGAGGCGGAAGAAGCTGTTCTTGCGGGTTCCGACGAGCGCGGCGAACTCCTCGATCTGCGTCACCTCGAGCCCGGTGATCGCCGCCGCCCATTCCGGCGTGCGGCTCTGCAGATGCGCCTCGAGCTCGTCCGGCGCATCGGTGTGCTTGGCGAGGTACTCGCGGTCGGCATGGCCATCGCGGAAGAGGACGTGCATCACGGCGCAGGCGAGCGCCGCGTCCGTGCCCGGCCGCAGCACCAGCGGCAGATCCGCCTGGGCGAGCGTCGCGTTGTGGTAGATGTCGATCGCGACGATCTTGGCACCGCGGACTTTGCGCGCCTTGATGGCGTGGTGCATCACATTGACCTGGGTGTGCACCGCATTGGTGCCCCAGATCACGACGCAGTCGGACTTCGCCATCTCGCGTGGATCGGGCCCGGCCAGGCGCCCGGTGCCGGCGATGAAGCCGGTCCAGGCCGTGGTCGTGCAGATCGTCGAATACTGACCGGAATAGCGCTTGGCATGGCGCAGCCGGTTGATGCCGTCGCGCATGACGAGGCCCATCGTGCCGGCATAGTAATAGGGCCAGACGGCTTCCGCGCCATGCTCGGCCTCGATCGCCAGGAAGCGCCTGCCGATCTCGTCCAGCGCCTCGTCCCAGGAAATGCGCTCGAACTGGCCCGAACCCTTCGGTCCGGTGCGGCGCATCGGATGCAGCAACCGGTCGGGGTGGTGGATGCGCTCCGCGTAGCGGGCGACCTTGGCGCAGATCACCCCGTCGGTGTAGCTCTGGCGCTTGCTGCCGCGGACGCGGCCGATGCTGCGCCCGTCGATGACCTCGACCTCCAGCGAACAGGCGGAAGGGCAGTCATGCGGGCAAACCGACGGATGGTGGGCGATGCGTGGCAATTCGGTCATGTGCCTGTCGTAGAGCATGATTGGAAAAAGTGGAATGTGCCCAGGTCCGAAGCCCTCTGCATGGCCGTCATCTTGCTTGGGCAGCATAGCCCTCCATCGCCAGCGACCTCGCGCCGCACCGCAGCATCAACCTCGGGTTAATCCTAATGCTTCACTTTGCCGGAGTCGGTTCGTGAGAGGCGCGGTCGCGCCGGAGTTCGAGTTCATGCGTAGCGTTGCGTTCCTGGTTGGCCTCGTCGCCTGCCTCTTCCTGTCGCCCGTCGATCGCGCCTTGGCGCAGTCGCCCGACTACACCACCCTCACCTCGCCCCAGTCGGCGCAGAACTGGTATCTCACCCTCGGCGCCGGCGTGCGTTACCAGCCCGACTATACGGGGTCGGACGACTACGTCTTTCGCGCTCGCCCGATCATTTCGTTGGGCAGGGGCCTGAAGAGCACCTGGTGGGCGGCCGAGGACGACGCGATGCTCAGCATCGGCGTCTTCTCCGGCCAGGGCTGGCGGATCGGCTTCTCGGGCGACCTGCTCTGGAAGCGCAGCGCCGAGGTCAATCCGGCGCTCGTCGCGGTACCGGCGACCAAATTCGGCGCCGAGGCCGGCGGCTTCGTCGAGTTCTATCCGACCTCCTGGCTGCGCAGCCGCATCGACGTTCGCCGCGGCATCGTCGCGCATGACGGCGTCGTCGCGGATTTCAAGCTCGACGCCTTCTCGAATGTCGGTTCCTGGACCTTCGGCGTCGGCCCGCGCATGCGGATCGCCTCGGCCGACTACGTCCGGACCTATTTCGGCACCGGCGGCGCCCAGCCCGGCACGGGCGGCCTGCTGCAGCGCTTCAACACCGGCGTGCATACGGTCGGCGCGCTGGCGCAGCTGACCTATCACTGGTCCGAGCAGATCAAGACCACGGCCTATGTCGAGTACAAGCGCCTCGTCGGCGACGCCACGCGCTCCCCGATCGTCAGGCCGTACGGCTCGCGCGACTCGCTCACCATCGGCCTCTCCGCGAGCTACTCCTTCGACACAGGGTCGAGCTACTCCTTCGGGCTCTGAGAAGGACGGGCGTCACGTCCGGGCCTAGCCCGGCTTGTGAAGGGCGCCCAACAAAAGAAAAAGGCGGACCAGAGACTGGTCCGCCTTTCTGCTTTCTGAAGAAGCGGCTGAAATCAGCCGACGATCTCGTTGCCGGAGAAGAACTGGGCGATCTCGACGACGGCGGCCTCGGGAGCGTCCGAACCATGGGCGGTGTTTTCGCCGACCGATTCAGCGAAGAGCTTGCGGATGGTGCCCTCGGCGGCGTTGGCCGGGTTGGTGGCGCCCATGACTTCGCGATACTTCGCGATGGCGTCCTCGCCCTCGAGAACCTGCACGACGACGGGGCCCGAGGTCATGAACTCGACGAGTTCACCGAAGAAGGGGCGCGCGGCATGAACCGCATAGAAGGTCTCGGCCTGGCCCTTGGTCAGGTGGATGCGCTTCTGGGCGACGATGCGCAGGCCGGCCTTCTCGATGACCGCGTTGACCGCGCCGGTGAGATTGCGCCGCGTCGCGTCGGGCTTGAGAATGGAGAAGGTACGCTGAACAGCCATCGGTCTATCCTTGGGGAAATCTTGGGGGAATGCGGCGCGCTTATAACCGCGCCCTCCCCACCCCACAAGGCTCGTCAGGACGTCCCGCCGCAGTTTGAGGCCCCCGCGAGCAGCGGGACCTGACCTGTGCTATACTGGCTTCGTGCGAACGAATGGAGGCGATCCATGCGTGCCGTCGCGAGTGTGCTCCGAGCCTACATGTCCTTGCTTTGCAAGGCGCTGCTGGTATCACCCGAATTCATCACAAAGGATCGGCGCGGCAACCTGCCGCCGCCCTCGGGCGGCCTCGGAGCCTTCTGAACGCCGTTTCGCTCGACTTCAAAAGCGCCGACACGCAACGCGCGTCAGGCGGCGGGGCTTGTTGCCGCCGTTCAATGGCGGGTCAGGAAACCGCGGGCCTCGCGCAGCGCTTCAGCGATCTGGTCGCGCGTCATCTCGAGCGCCAGTTCCTGGCGATGCGCCGCAGCGCGGCCGCAACCGCGGGCCTGGGCGACGTTGAACCATTTCTGCGCCGTGACCAGATCCACCGGGATGCCGCGGCCGGCCGCATACATCAGGCCGAGTTCGTAATAGGCCTCGGCCGAAGCCTCGCTCGGGATCACCAGAGAAGCGGGGATCGCGCTCATTTCCATGCGTGCCATGACAACCACCCTTGTCGTTTTCTGCGCCGGCCACCCGTCCAAAGGCCCCGGCTCGTGACGACAAGATTTGGCGGCAGCGCTTAAAGGCGCCGCTAAAATTCGCGATGAATCGAAACTCAACGAGAGATGAGCGATCGGTTAAATCAACTTCCGGTTCATCCTCAGAACGTGAAAAACCTCGTCTTTTCAATGACTCTCGTAACGAATGCCGGCGCGCATGTTGACGGAGGATTCACCCTCCCTTGCGGAAGGGGCCTATCGTGCTGCCGTAGCGGCAGCTTGGAAGCCGTTAGGTTCTCGGATATGGTTCATATCTGAACCATGCAGCATAGCGTGGTCTGACAGGGAGGTTTGTCATGCCTATCGGATCGAGCGCCTCGCGGGCGTCACTGGCCGGTCTCGGCCTCATCGTCATCGGGCTCGCATCCGGCGGGCCTGCCCTGGCGCAGGATGTCGCAGGCACCTGGCAGCGCGACTCCGGCGCCTCGCGCGTGCGCTTCGCCAAGTGCGGCGACGCGATGTGCGGCACGCTCGCCTGGCTCAAGGACACCAACGGTCCAGCCAAGGTCGGGCAGCGCATCTTCTACGACATGAAGCCGTCCGGCGACGGCAAATGGAGCGGCAGCGCCTTCAACCCCGAGGACGGCAAGACCTATTCCGGCACGATGACGCTGTCGGGCGACGCGCTGACGACGTCGGGCTGCGTGATGGGCGGGCTGATCTGCCGCTCGGTGAAGTGGGTGCGGGCGAATTGAGGGGCGCTCCGCCGCTGAACGTCTGAGCCATTCAACACCTGCCGCCAAAGTTGCAGGAGAGGGTTCCCCGCGCTTTACGTGTTCAAGGTCGGAGCCTCACAACTTATCCCCGCGCCGCCGCCTCATGCCTATCCTGCTCACGCTCCGCCCGACCAAGGGGGCTGTCGCGAGGCATCGTGCGGCCGGGTGGGGTTTGCGGTGTTCATGGCCGGGGCCGTTGCGGGCCTCGACCCTGGAGGGACCGCTCGTCGCCGGGGCCTTCAGCAATCCCGGTCATGGCCGACCTTAATGGGCGACGAGCGAAACCGGAAGAGAACCGCGTGCGGGACGGGGCGGCGGCTGTTGGCGCTGCTTCGACACAGACATTCGACATCGACATCGGCACGCAGCCGTCGACTGCGACGCCACCTCGTCCCGCGCATCCCCTTGGATACGCTCAAGGTCGGAGAACCCCGCAGGCCAAGCCTGGACGGGGCTTTCGGCGCATCCGGTCTCAGCGCGCCTTCTGTCCGAACAGGATCGCCTTTTCTTCCGGCGTGCTGATGCCGGCGGGGTTGCGCAGCGCCTCGCCGACCTTGATGCCGCGCAGGACGGCCGGGCGCGCCAGCATGGTCTCGAGCCAGCGCGCGACGTGGGGGAACTGCTTGAGATCCTGACCCTGCTTCTCCCAGCCCTTGGCCCAGCCGATGCAGGCCATGTCGGCGATGGAATAGTCGCCGCAGATATAGTTCCGGCCTTCCAGCCGCTTGTTCAGGACGCCGTAGAGCCGGTTGGCTTCGTTGGTGTAGCGGTCGATGGCGTAGGGGATCTTCTCGGGCGCATAGAGGCGGAAGTGATGGGTCTGGCCGAGCATCGGCCCGAAGCCGCCCATCTGCCAGAACAGCCATTCGTCGACCGCGATGCGGGCGCGCTCGTCGGCCGGATAGAACTGCCCGGTCTTGCGGCCGAGATATTGCAGGATCGCGCCGGATTCGAAGACCGAGATCGGCCTGCCGTCCGGGCCTTCCGGATCGACGATCGCGGGCATGCGGTTGTTCGGCGAGATCGCCAGGAAATCCGGCTTGAACTGGTCGCCCTTGCCGATGTTCACCGGCACGACATGGTAGGGCAGCCCGCACTCCTCCAGCATGATGCTGATCTTCCACCCGTTCGGGGTAGGCCAGTAGTACAGGTCGATCGGCTTGGTCTGGCTGGCGGACATGCTTGGCTTCCGGTCATTGTACAGACAAGGGAGCGGGGTTTGTAAGCTTGTTCCGAAGCTTGAGAAAGAGCCGCGGTCATCGTACCGCGCAGCGTCGCCATGTCATGGGCATGGATGCAAAAGCCGCTGAAACCTGCCTCAGAGCACCATCTTGAAGCCTTCGTGGCTCTGCTCGAAGCCAAGGCGGACATAGAAGCGGTGGGCGTCCGTCCGCGCCTTGTGGGAGGTCAGTTCGGCCAGCCCCGCCCCCTTATCCCGGGCGAAGCCAAGCGCGTGGCCGATCATGATCGCCCCGATCCCGCGCCCGCGCTGCTCCGGAGCGACATGGACGCTCTCGAACTTGGCGCGCATGCGGCCGCGCGCAGCCAGCCCGGGGATCAGCGTGACCTGGAAGGTGCCGATGACTTCGCCCTCCTGCTCGGCGACGAACAGGGTCGTATTCCGCGATGCCTCGATCTCGGCGAAGGCGTCGAGATAGGCCGGATGGGCCGCCTCCGCCGCGATCTGCTCGCCTGTCTTGTCCGGATGTGGTGCGCCCAGCATGATCAGGGTGGCGATGCGGGCGGCATCCTCGCGGCGGGCGCGGCGGATAACGATGCCGGCGGTGTCGGGGAGCGCAGTATCCATCGGAAGCAGTTCCCAGGCGAAGTCGGGGTTCGGGCTTTCCGCCT
>JAESFK010000595.1_pt1 | contig 16582 bp, 19 predicted proteins | sample 9269391 | NCBI WGS metagenome assembly JAESFK01 (sample SAMN14506231, study PRJNA617097) | algae metagenome | isolation source: Drouetiella hepatica UHER 2000/2452 and co-occurring heterotrophs from... | place: Slovakia: Slovak Paradise National Park, Hrabusice, Kosice Region | collected 2000-01-01
CTCTCGAGACGCCAAACCTTGCAATCCAAAATCTGCACCCACGCCGAAAAACGACCCGCCTTCAACCACTTGGCCGTTCTTCACGGGCGACTACCTACTTCTTCCCGAGCTGATTGAAGGGAATATCCTTGTCGACCCGGATGTCGGCGGGCAATCCCAGAACGCGCTCGGCCACGATGTTGCGCAGGATCTCGTCGGTGCCGCCGGCAATGCGGAAGCCGGCGCCGCCGATCCATTGCGCCTGGAAGCCGGCCGCGAAGGGCACGTCCTCCTTCATGATGCCGGCATGGCCCATCAGCTCCATGGCGAAGGCGCCCATGTCCTGCATCTTGGGCGCGGCCACGATCTTGATGATCGAGGATTCCGGACCCGGCGTCTGGCCCTTGGAGAGGGCCGTCAGCGTGCGGTAGCGGGTGAGCTTGAGGCCCTGCTGCTGCACGTACCATTCGGCGATCTTCGAGCGGACCTGCTGGTTGCGGATCGCCGGCCCGTCGTCGAGGTCGGTGTCGCGCGCCAGCTCCATCAGCTCGTCGATGTCGAGGCCGCCCGACGGCAGGCCGACCGCGAGACGCTCGTTCATCAGCGTGGTGAGCGCGGCCTTCCAGCCCTCGCCCACCTTGCCCAGGCGCTGGCTGTCGGGGATGCGGACGTTGGTGAAGAACACCTCGTTGAAGTTGGCGCCGCCCGACATCTGCTTGATCGGCCGGACCTCGACGCCCGGCGTCTTCATGTCGAGGAAGAACATGGTGAGACCGGCGTGCTTCGGCACATTCGGATCCGTGCGCGTGATCACGATGCCGAAGTCGCAATAGTGTGCGCCCGACGTCCAGACCTTCTGGCCGTTGATCACCCAGTCGTCGCCGTCGCGCTCGGCCTTGGTGCGGATGCCGGCCACGTCGGACCCGGCGGCCGGCTCGGAGAAGAGCTGGCACCACACTTCCTGGCCGTGCAGGGCGGGCTTCACGTAGCGCTGCAGCTGCTCGGGCTTGGCATAGCCCATCATGGTCGGGATGCACATGCCCAGCCCGATGTCGAAGAAGCCCAGCGGCACCAGGTAGTTCGCCTCTTCCTGCTGGTAGATCACCTGCAGGATCGGCGAGGCGCCGCGGCCGCCGAATTCCTTGGGCCAGGTCATGCGCGCATAGCCGGCCGTGGCTTTCTTGTCCTGCCACTCCTTGGCTTTCTTGAGCAGCTCGGGATCGTCGTTGCGCGCGCGGTTGCTTTGCGTGTCGTCGCTCTTGCGCGTGGCGTTGGCGTCGAGCCAGCTGCGCACTTCCTGACGGAAGGCGGCTTCTTCCGGGGTGTCGTTGAAATCCATCGTTCCCTCCTAGGCCGCGTTCTTCTGTTCGAGACGGGTCACCAGCTTGTCCTTCCAGGCCATCGGACCGCCGATCGACAGCGCGAGCAGGCGTGAGCGGCGATAGTGGAACTGCGTGTCGGCCTCCCAGGTGAAGCCGATGCCGCCGTGGGTCTGGATGTTCTCCTTGGCCGCAAAATCGTAGGCGTCGGTCGCAGCGATGCGCGCCGCCGCCGCCGCCAGCGGCAGGTCGGCGCCGCCCTCGGTCAGCATCATGGCGCCGTAATAGGCGTTGGAGCGCGCCAGCTCGAGCTTCACGTAGCAGTCCGCCAGCTTGTGCTTGATCGCCTGGTAGGAGCCGATCGCACGGCCGAAGGCCTGACGCTGCAGCGCATAGTCGCGCGCCATCCACATCGCCGCCTCGGCGCCGCCCACCTGCGCGAAGGCGAAGTAGACCGCCGCCGCATCGTAGAGCCGCTCGAGCAGGCGCCAGCCCTCGCCCTCGCCGCCCAGCAGCTCGGCCGTGGCGTCGCCGAACGTGAGTTCGGCATGCTTGCGCGCCGGATCGATCGTCTCGATGCGCTTCTTCGCAACGCCCGCTTGTGTGAGATCGACCAGCACGAGCGACACGGCGCGATCGCCCGAACCGCCGGTGTTGGCCAGCACGATGGCGAAGGTCGCGACCTCACCGTCGGTCACCGGCAGCTTCTTGCCGTTGAGACGGCCGCCACCGAACGTCGTGCGAATGTTCCGCGGCTTGGGCGGCTGCGCGCCCTCGGCGATGGCCAGCGTGCCGATCGCCTTGCCCGAGGCGAGTTCGGGCAGCCACTTCTTCTTCTGCGCGTCGGAGCCCGCGAGCTTCAGCGCTTCGGTCGCCAGCACGACCGAGCTGTCGAACGGCACCGGCGCCGCGGCGCGGCCGATCTCCTCGGCGGCGACGCAGACTTCGAGCGGCGACAGCCCCATGCCGCCATACTCTTCGGGAATGCCGAGGGCCGGCACGCCGAGATCGACGAGGCCTTTCCAGACATCGTCCGCATGGGTTTCGGTGCCGTCGAGCACGCGCCGCACCACCTTGGTGGGGCACTTGTCGGCGAGGAATTTGCGAACCTGCTCCTTGAGCAGCTTCTGGTCGTCGGAGAAATCGAAGTTCATGATGTCGGACCCTAGCAAGCTCTGTCGGCTCGGGGAACGGTTCTAGGTTCCGACAGGCGGGTTGTGTTGCGCATTATGGTGAACGTCATGAATACGGACCAAATCAAGGACTGGCACGCACACGTCTATTTCGACGAAGCGTCACGCGACGCGGCGTGGGCGTTGCGCGAGCGCATCGAGAAGACTTTTCCCATCGAGATGGGCCGCTTCCACGAGAAGCCGGTCGGACCGCATCCGCGCTTCAGCTACCAGGTCGCCCTGAAGAACGAACAATTCCTGCCGGTCATGTCATGGCTGACCCTGAACCGCGGCGAACTTACGGTGTTCATTCATCCCAACACCGGGCACGATCTCGAGGATCATCGCGACCGCGCGATCTGGATGGGCCAGCAGGTGCCGCTGGCCCTCGACATCTTCACGAGGAAGGACTGACCCGATGGACTCCCTGCTCCCACTCGCCCAACGCGTCGGCGAAAAACTGAAAGCCCGCAAAGAGACCGTCGGCATTTCCGAATCATCGGCCGGCGGCTTGATCTCCGCCACGCTGCTCGCCGTGCCGGGCGCGTCCGCCTACTTCATGGGCGGCGCCGTCGTCTACACGCGACCGGCCGGCGACGCGTTCCTCGCCGTGCCCCGCGAGAAGCGCGCCGGCGTCCGCTCCTCCTCCGAGCCGTGGGCGCTGCTCGCCGCCGAGCATGTCCGCGGCCGCCTCAAGACGAGCTGGGGCCTGGCCGAGACCGGCGCCTCCGGGCCAACCGGCAATTCCTACGGCGATCCCGCGGGACATACCTGCGTGGCGGTCGTCGGTCCCCACGGAAGCGTGGCGCGCACCCTGCGCACCGGCTCCGACGACCGCGTCGCCAACATGCGCGCCTTCGCCGCCGAAGCGCTCAAGCTGCTGGACGAACAGCTTTCGTAGGCTGACGCTGCCCGCCGATTGACACCTCGATTAAACTAAACTAACATGACTTAGTTCATTCGAGATGCCCATGAAATCCGTCAACATTCATGAAGCCAAAACCAACCTCTCCAAGCTGGTGGCTGATGCTGCACGCGGGGAGTCTTTCGTGATAGCAAAGGCGGGCAAACCACTTGTTAAGGTCGTCGCTCTCGACGCCCCATCTTCGAGAGAAAAGCGTCGCGTGGGTTTCTTGTCCGGGCAACTGAAGGTGCCCGATGACTTCGACCGGATGGGCGACGAGCAGATCGGCCGCCTGTTCGGTACAGCGCCTTGAACTTGCTCCTCGATACTCACATCCTGATCTGGGCGGCTGCACGTCCTGAAAAGCTCTCCCGCAAAACGCTCCGACTATTCGACGATCCGGACAATACGCTCGTCTTCAGTGCCGCCAGCCTATGGGAAATTGTGATCAAGCAGAGCCTGGGTCGGGATGATTTCGATGTGAATGCACGACAATTGCGGCGGGGATTGTTGGACAATGGCTACAACGAGCTCTCGATCACCAGTACCCACGCCTTGGCTCTCGACGACTTGCCACCGCTACATAAGGATCCCTTTGACAGGATGCTCCTCGCTCAATCTCGGGTAGAAGGGTTCATGCTCCTGACAGTAGATAAACAGGTCCTGCAGTATCCGGGCCTCATCCAAAAGGCATAGTCGTCCGTCACACGCCACGGCTCTTTAATGCGGCGATGGCCAGGAACGCCCAGCCCGCGATGAAGGCGAGACCGCCGATCGGTGCCACGGCGCCGAACCATCGCGGGCCGCCGAACGACAGGGAATAGAGAGCGCCGGGGAACAGGACGCTGCCGACGAGGAACAGCCACAAGGCTACAACGGCCAGGCGCACGTTCAGCATTTCCACGCCGGCCAGGGCGCACACGCCCAGCATCGCGAGCGCATGGAACATCAGATAGTGGCTGCCGGTCTGCAGCCAGTCCCGCGCCTTCAGGCCGGCTTCCGTGCGCAGGTCCAGACCATGCGCCGCGAAGGCGCCGACGATGACGGAGATGGCGCCGCTCAGTGCGGCAACGACGATCCAGAGCCGCGCGGCGTCGCCCACGGGACTATTGCAGCGGCCGGGTCGGCCGCCCGCCCGCCGTCATGCCGCCGTCGATCACCAGCTCCTGGCCGGTGATGTAGTTGCCGGCGTCGGTGCACAGGAAGAGCACGCCGTTGGCGATGTCCTGCGCCTCGCCCACGCGCGGCAGCGGCACCGTGGCGGCGGCGCGCTCGCGCGGATCGATCGGCGCGTTGCGGCGATTGCCTTCGGCGCCGGTCGGGATCTTCTCCCAGATCGGCGTGGCGATGATGCCGGGGTGCACCGAGTTGCAGCGGATGTTGTCGGCCGCGTGTTCGAGCGCCACCGACTTCGCCAGCAGGCGCACGCCGCCCTTGGTCGCCGAATAGGCCGCAAGGCCCGGCGCGCCGCGCAGGCCGGCCACCGACGACATCAGCACGATCGAGCCGCCGCCCGCGCGCTTCATCGCGGGGATCGAATGCTTGATCGAGAGGAACACGCCGTCGAGATTGATCGCCTGCTGCCGCTGCCAGTCGGCGAGAGTCATGCTCGCGATCGGCGACATGATGCCGATGCCGGCATTGGCCACCATGATGTCGAGGCGGCCGTACTGCTTCTCAGCGTCGGCGACGATATCCGGCCAAGCGCCCTCGTCGCGCACGTCATGACGCAGATAGTGCGCCTTGCCGCCCGCTTTCGTGATGCGGCCGGCGACACCCTTTCCCAGGGTGTCGTCGATGTCGGTGATGAGAACCGACGCGCCTTCGCGCGCCAGCGTTGCGGCACAGGCCTCGCCGATGCCGGAAGCACCGCCGGTGACAATGGCAACCTTGCCCGAGACCTGTGCCATGGAACGCTCCTTAGCGGTTCTTCCAGTTGCCGGGGCGCTTCTCGGCGTACGACTTGACGCCTTCCGCGAAGTCCTCGGTCTTGCGCGTCCAGTCCTGCTCGGTGAGTTCACGCTCGGTGGCCGCCTCGGCGCCATCGGCGAAGCCACGGCGCATCGTCTCGCGCGTCGACATCACGGCGAGCGGTGCGCTCTCGGCGATCTCCTGCGCCAGCTTGATCGCTTCCTTGCGCACGTCGGCCAGCGGCGCCAGCACGTCGGCCAGGCCCCATTCCACCGCCTCCTCGCCGCCGATCCGGCGGCCGGTGAGGAACATCAGGTTCGCCTTCTGCTGGCCGATCAGGCGCGGCAGCGTGTAGGTGAGCGAGAAGCCGGGATGGAAGCCCAGCCGGGTGAAGTTGGCGGCGAAGCGCGCCTCCGGGGCGGCGACGCGGAAATCGGGCGCCAGCGCGAGGCCGAGGCCGCCGCCGATCGCCGGTCCCTGGATCGCCGCGACGCTGGGCTTCTTCGCGCGGAAAATGCGGGTCGCTTCCTTGTAGAGATGCTTGCCGCTCTCGGCCGCGCCGGTCTGCGGGCGGTTGGCGAAATCGGCGCCGGCGCAGAACGACTTGCCCTGGGCGCACAGCACGTAGGCGCGGATCTTGTCGTCGCGGTCGAACGCCTCGAAGGCGTCGGCGATCTGGTTGATCAGCGAGTTGTCGAAGAAGTTGTGCGGCGGCCGCTGAATCTCGACGATTCCGACCGCGCCGTCGGTGCTGATACCGAGATCCTTGTAGGTGGCGCTCATACGTTTTCTCCCGCGTTGAAAATCCGGTTAACTTGGCCGGGATACTGCCCCGGCAGGGGGCACGCGTCGATACGGGAGGAAAAGCAATGCCGCAAAGCGAACGACACGCCCTGGTGCTGGGGGGCGGCACGATGGGCGTCGGAATCATCGCCATGTTCCTGGGCGGCGGCTGGAAAGTGGACGTCGTGTCGCGCTCCGCCTCGACCCGGGACGGGCTGCCTGCGGCGACATCCCGCGCGCTCCACGCCATGGGAAAACCCGACGATGTCTCGGGCCTCGCGACCTACGCGACCCTCGAGGAAGCACCCTGGTCCAGCATCGACATCGTGGTCGAGACGGTGACCGAGGACCTGGCGCTGAAGCGGCAGATCTTCGCCGACCTGGAACGGCTTTCACGTCCCGGCGTGCCGCTGACCTCGAACTCGTCGAGCTTCCCGATCAGCGAGATCGGCAAGGGCCTGTCGAGCCAGGATCGCATGATGGGGCTGCACTTCTTCATGCCCGCCCACCTGATCCCGCTGGTCGAGGTCGTGCGCTCGATCCACACCGATGTGACGCTGGCCGAAAAGGTCGGCGAGATCATGCGCGCACTGGGCAAGCGACCGGTCCAGGTGAAGAAGGACGTGATCGGCTTCCTGGGCAACCGCATCCAGGGCGCGCTGATGCGTGAGGCGCTATGGCTGATCGAGGAAGGCGTCGCCTCACCCGAGGATATCGACGCCACCGTGCGCCTCTCCTTCGGCTTCCGCTATGCCGCCGCCGGGCCGATCACCCAGAAGGAGCATTCGGGCTGGGACACGACCTGTGCCGTCGCCAAGATCATCTGGCCCGATCTCAACAATTCCGACGGCCCGCCGCCGGTGCTCCAGCGCAACGTCGACCAGGGCCGCATCGGCTTCAAGACCAAGGGCGGCTTCTTCGACTGGGACGATGCCTCAATAGCAAAAGAGCGCGCCCGATATGAGCGCGCTCTTTCTAAATGCCTCGAAATCTTCCGCGAGGAAGGAATTCTCTAGCTAGGCAGCGCGGCCTCGACCGCGGCCACCACCGGCGCCGCCTCCACCGCCGAAGCGACGACCCTTCCACTGCGGACGCGGGCCCTGCGGGCGATCACCGGCGGGGCGATCACCTTGCGGGCGGTCGCCCTGGGGACGGGGTGCATACTGGCCACCACCGTTGTGGTTCGGACGATCGCCGAACGACCGCGGGCGGTCACCGTGCGGGCGATCGCCGTGCGGACGATCAGCCTGGGGACGATCACCCTGCGCGCGATCGAAGCGGTCGCCCTGCGGACGATCGCCCTGCGGACGGTCACCCTGGGGACGGTCACTACGGGGGCGGTCGCCGAACGGGCGATCGCCTTGCGGGCGCGGGCTACGCGGACGATCACCCTGCGGACGCTCAGCCTGCGGAGCATCCCGGAAGTCGCCGCCACGGAACTGGCCGTCGGCATGCGCCGGCGGACGGTCGCCGCGCGAACGATCGTGGTTGGCACGGTCGCCGAACGAGCGATGACCGCCGGGGCGACCGCCGCCGCCAGGACGACCACCGCCACCCGGACGACCGGCGCCACGCGGACCACCACGACCCTCGCGGGGGCGCTCGTCGCGCTCGCGATCGTCGTCTTCGGTACGGGCACGCATCGGCGGGGCCGGCGGCATGTCTTCGTTGGCCGGCGTCGGGACGACCGGGATGCGCTGGTTGGTCAGCCGCTCGATGCCCTTGAGCTGGCCGCGCTCGCTGCCGTCGCAGAACGAGATGGCGATGCCCGAGGCGCCGGCGCGCGCGGTGCGGCCGATGCGATGGACATAGCTCTCGGCATCGGCCGGCAGCTCGAAGTTGATGACATGGGTCACGCCCTGCACGTCGATGCCGCGCGAGGCGAGATCGGTCGCGACCAGGACGCGGGCCTTGCCGCGGCTGAAATTGTCGAGCGCCTTCTGGCGGGCGTTCTGCGACTTGTTGCCGTGGATCGCCTCGGAACGCACGCCGCGGTCTTCCAGCGCCTCGGCGACGCGGTTGGCGCCGCGCTTGGTGCGCGTGAAGATGATGACCCGCTCGAGAGCCTCGTCGGTCAGGAGATGGTTGAGCAGGGTGCGCTTGTTGGCCGAGTTCACGAAGTAGACGCGCTGGTCGATCTTCTCGACGGTGCGGCCCTGCGGCGCGATCTCGACCTTCTCGGGGTTCTTCAGGATCTCCGAGGAGAGCTTGGCGATGTCGTTCGGCATGGTGGCCGAGAACAGAAGTGTCTGCCGGTTCTTCGAGACCGACGCCGCGATGCGGCGGACGTCGCGGATGAAGCCCATGTCGAACATGCGATCGGCTTCGTCGAGGACGAAGAAGCTGACCTGGCCGAGCTTCACGTTGCCGCGCTCGACCAGGTCGAGCAGACGGCCGGGCGTGGCGATCAGGATGTCGACGCCGCGCGCCAACGTCTCGATCTGGCGACCGTAGCCCAGACCGCCGACGACCGTGCAGAGGCGCAGGCCGAGGCCGCGACCGTAGGTGTCGAAGCTGCGGGCGATCTGGACCGCGAGTTCGCGGGTCGGGGCCAGCACGAGAGCGCGCGGGCTCTTGGGCTGGGCGCGCTCCTTGGACTCGGCCAGAAGCTGCAGCACGGGCAGCGCGAACGCCGCCGTCTTGCCGGTGCCGGTCTGGGCGATGCCCAGCACGTCACGGCCCTGCAGCAGGGCGGGAATCGTGCGCGCCTGGATCGGCGTCGGCACGGTGTAGTTCGCTGCAGTCAATGCACGCAGCAGCGGCTCGGCCAAACCGAGGTCCGCAAACGTAACTTCACTCACTGAAAATCCTTACTTGCCGCCGGCGTACCTTCTGGGCACACGCATCTGTGGCGGCGTTAGGCCCGTTCCCGCGCGCGGCTGGGACGGCTCTTGTCTTGGGGGATTGTCTCGGGATGAGGCGCCGTCACAAACCATGGGGCGCGTCGCGCGATCGCGAGAAATCTTGGAAGCCCGCTAGGTGCGGACTGGCGCGTATATGATGCTGCAGCGCAGCGGAGTCAAGCGGATTACTGGCTTTCCCTCGGCCCTCTCCGTAAAGTGCCGACAAAACAAGCACTTTGAGGGAGAGAGACATGCGCCGCAGACATCTTCTTATCAGCGCCGCCACCACGGTGGCCGCCCCGTCGATCGTGACGAGCGCCCGCGCCCAGGCATTTCCTGCCAAACCGGTCCGGATCATCATTCCCTATGCGCCGGGTGGCACGTCCGACATCCTCGCGCGGCTGATGCAGCCGCACCTGCAGGCAGGGCTCGGCCAGTCCGTCATCGTCGAGAACCGCACCGGCGCCAACGGCAACATCGCCGTCGACATGATCGCGAAGTCGGCACCCGACGGCTACACGCTGGTGCTCACCGATCTCGGCAACCTGACGATCTCTCCCGCGGTGATGAAACTGCCGTTCGACGTGGCGAAGGACTTCAACGCCGTCACCGTGCTCGCCTACACGCCGCACCTGCTCGCCGCCGCGCCCGACCGCCCCTACAAGACCGCGGCCGAGCTGATCGCATACGCCAAGGCCAATCCGGACAAGCTCAACTATGCGACCGCGGGGCTGGGCAGCGCGCCGCATCTCGCGGGTGCCCTGTTCGCCCACTCGCTCGGCCTCAAGATCACCTTCATCCCGATGAAGGGCGGTGCCGAGGCGATCCAGCAGGTCGCGGGCGGCCATGCCGACGCGCTGTTCAACGGCATGATCGCCACCCTGCCGCACGTGAAGAGCGGCAAGCTGCGCGGGCTGGCGGTATCGAGCGCCACGCGCAACGCGCTGGCGCCAGAGCTTCCGACCGTGATCGAGGCGGCCGGCATCAAGGACTTTGTGACGGGAAGCTGGCAGGGCTTCCTCGCGGCCAAGGGCACGCCGCCGGACGTGCTGGAACGGCTGTACGTCGAGATCGACAAGACGACCAAGATCCCCGAGGTGGCGGCGCGGCTCAAGGAGCTCGGCGCCGAGCCGGTTCTCTACAAGCCCGCGCAGAGCGATACGTGGCGGGCGCGCGAGGTCGAAAACTGGGCGAAGGTGGTCAAGGATACCGGCATCAAACTCGAATGAAGCTGGAGGAAAACGGCATGGAATTCGGCATCCTCTTCACCTCGCACGCCAATCCGAAGGAAGAGCCCTATCCGCATCGCGCCGTGCATGCGCGCACGACGGACGAGATCATCGAAGCGGAACGGCTGGGCTACGATACGGCCTGGATCGCCGAACATCATTTCTCGACCAGCTACGGCATCATGCCGGACTGCTTCGCCTACATGGCCTACCTCGCCGCGAAGACCAGCCGCATCAAGCTGGCCTCCGGCGTGATCACCCTGCCGCTATACGATCCGATCCGCGTCGTGGAGAACGCCAACTTCGTCGACATCCTGTCGAACGGCCGGGTCATGCTGGGCATCGGCTCGGGCTATCGCCCCTATGAATTCGTGGGGCTGGGCAAGGACTTCGAGGGCCGCCGCGACATGGTCGAGGAGGCGGTCGGCCTGATGTTCGACGCCTTCCACCGCCATCGCTACGACCACAAGGGCAAGTATTTCAGCGGCACCGTCGCGGAGCCCTACGAGATGCTGCCGCAGCCGGTGCAGATGCCCCATCCGCCGCTCTACATGGCCGGCGGCACCGACCGCTCGATCGGCTATTGCGGCCGCAACGGCTTCGGCCTGATGCTGTCGACCCTGCCCGGAATCGAAACGCTGGCGGCCCAGACCGCGCTCTACAAGCGCGAGCTGGCGACGGCTTCGGCGGAGCGCGCCCGGAACCCCGCCGCCGGCCAGATCGACATCGCGCGCTGGGTCTACATCGCCGACACCGATGCGCAGGCGCGCGCCGAGACCGCAGAGGCGATCGTCCGCCACATCGCGCATTTCGGCGGCACCGGCACAGCCGGCTATCTCGGCTCGGTCTCGGAGAAGGGAAACCAGCTCAGCTACGACGAGCTGCTGAACACGACCCTGCTGCACGGGTCGGCCGAGACGGTGATCGCGCGCTTGCGCGAAATGCAGGCCCGCACCGGCATGACCTCGCTGCTGCTGCACTATCCGCCCTACTATGGGCGCGAGAAGACGATGCACAGCTTGAAGCTCTTCGCCGAGCGCGTGATCCCCGCCTTCCGCCCGCCGGCGCAGCGCGCGGCCGCCGCCGAATGACGCCGCCAGCGGCCGCCACCGGCCGCCACGACACATCGCGCGGCGCGATCTTCACCATGCTTGCCATGCTGGGCTTCGCCAGCATGGACACCATCACCAAGTGGATGGTGGCCGACTATTCGGTCGGCCAGATGATGTGGGTGCGCTACGCCGTCTTCTGCGTCTTCGCCTGGGCGGTCGTGCGCCGCCGAGGCCTGCGCGCAGCCGCACGCTCGGCGCGGCCGGCGCTGCAGTTCGGCCGCGCCCTGCTGGCCGTGATCGAAAGTGCGGTGTTCGTGCTGGCCTTCCGTTACCTGCCGCTGGCCGACACCCATGCCGTCGCCGCCACCTCGCCGCTGATCGTGATCGCGCTGGGCGTGCTGTTCCTCGGCGAACGTGCCGGGCCGGCGCGCTGGGCGGCCGTCGGCGCGGGCTTCGTCGGCGTGCTGCTGATCGTGCGCCCGGGCTTTCGCGAGCTCGACTGGCCGCTCCTGCTGCCCCTGGCCGGCGCCATCCTGTGGGGCGCCTACCAGATCCTGATCCGCCTCTGCTCGCGCACCGACACGCCCGACACCACGCTCGTCTGGTCGGCCTTCGTGGCGTTCGGCGCCACGACCCTGGTCGGGCCGTGGCAGTGGATCTGGCCGGACGCGACCGGCTGGGCCCTGCTGCTGGCCATCGCCCTGCTGGGCGCGCTGGCGCACTATTCGCTGATCAAGGCGCTCGACCATGCCGAGGCCGGCGCCGTCCAGCCCTACAGCTATACGCTGCTCGTCTTCGTCACGATCCTGGGCGTGATCGTGTTCGGCGACATCCCCGACAACTGGACGCTGGCGGGCGCCGCCGTGATCGTGGCTTCGGGCCTCTACACTTGGCACCATGAACGGCGGGCAGCTTCTGCGGCCTCATAGGCGCGCGCAACTCCAGCTGCACAGTCCTTGTCATCCTGAGCGAAGCGAAGGATCTCACGCCAGCTACGCAGTCCTTTGATCGTTGCGTTAGGTCCTTCGCTTCGCTCAGGACGACAGATCCGCCGCTACTCCCTGACGCAGGAAAGATCGCCTTCCTGGCAGTTGAGCTGGGCCTCGAGGTCCTTGACGCGCACCAGGGTAAGGCGCGCCTGGCATTGGGCGACGATCATGCCGTGGATCGAGCCGCCGGCGGTCGGCGCGCCGATGAAGGCGCATTCGCGGTCGCGGAAACGGATCCACGCTTCTTCCGCCGCCTGCAGCCGCGCCCGGCTCTCGGGCCCGAGGCGCGTCCGCAGCTTCGTGTAGGCGGCATTCAGTTGCCGGTCGGCGTCCTTCAAGGCCGTTCCCGCCTGCTGGTTCATGTCCATCTGGCTCTGCGCGAAGCCTGCGGCCGCCCATGTCTGGATCGCGGAGACCGCGACCGTCAGCGCGACCAGGCGCCGTATCATCGCGGCCACGCCCGCAGCGCGACGAGGCCACCGTCGATTGGCAGCATCACGCCTGTCACCCAGCGCGATTCGTCCGAAGCGAGATAGACCGCACCATAGGCGATGTCCCAGGCCGTGCCCTCGACCTGCATCGGCACCATCTTCTTGCGGCGGTCGCGCGCCTCGGCGCCGAGATGCGCCACCATCGGCGTGTGCACCGAGCCCACGATGATGCAGTTGGCGCGGATGTTCTGCGTGGCATAGTCGGCCGCGACCGACATCGTGAAGCCGTGCAGGCCCGCCTTGGCCGTCGCATAGGCCACCGCCCCGGCGCTGCCCATCAGGCCGACGGCACCGGCGATCGACGACACCATGATGATCGAGCCGCCGCCGCCTTCCTTCATGCGCGGCAGGCACGACTTGGTGCAGAGCATCGTCGTCGTGAGGTTGGCCTCGAGCACCTTGTTCCAGGTCTCGAGCGTCACCGTCTCGGGCGTGCCCGGCCCGCCGATGCCGACATTGTTGTGCAGAATATCGAGGCGGCCGTACTTCTTCATCGCGAAGTCGGCCATCGCCTCGGCCGCGTCGGGCTGCGCCACGTCGCCCGCGAACACCGACGCCTCGCCGCCCTCGTCCATGATCTGTTTGGCCAGTCCCTCGGCGCGCTCGGCACTGCGGTTGACCAGCACGACCTTCGCGCCTTCCTTGGCAAACAGCAGCGCCGTCGCCATGCCGTTGCCCACGCCCTCGCCACGCGGCGCCGCGCCCGTCACCACCGCCACCTTGCCTTGCAGCCGTCCGGCCATGTCTACTCTCCACCCAGATGATTTCAGGCGCGGACCTTAGCCGGGAGACGAATGCGATGACCAGCCAGACCGAGACGTTCGAAGGCGGCTGCACCTGCCGCAGCGTGCGCTACCGGCTCACCTCGAAGCCGCTGTTCGTGCATTGCTGCCACTGCCGCTGGTGCCAGCGCGATTCGGGAACTGCGTTTGCGGTGAATGCGATGATCGAGGCCGACCGGGTCGAGCGGCTGGGCGGCGAGGTCGAGGTGATCGACACGCCGACGCTCAGCGGCAGGGGCCAGAAGATCTCGCGCTGCCCGAAATGCCGCATCGCGGTGTGGAGCAACTATGCCGGCGCCGGACCGACCGTCCACTTCGTGCGCGTCGGCACGCTCGACGAGCCCGACCGCCTGCCGCCCGACATCCATATCTTCACCATGAGCAAGCAGCCCTGGGTGGCGCTTCCCGCCGGCGTGCCGGCCGTAGAGGAATATTACGATCGCAATCAACTCTGGCCGCGGGAAAGCCTCGACCGGTTTGCGACGTTGAGAGCGAAAGCGGCGACCTGACGATGCTGATCGAGATCGACAAGCGGACGACGAAGAGACCCTAAAGCGGAGACGAACAGGGCTGTCCCATTCTGGCGTAGGACGCCATCGTCTTCTTGACCCATTCTTCCTGGGCGAGTGGCCAGGTTCTCACGAACGACCGCACGCCCGGCGCCAGATGAGCGGCGTAGATGAAATCTTCCGCCTTGTAGGCCTGCACCAGGTCGGTCTCGGGAACGAGACTGTCATAGGGACCGACGAAGGCCAATCCGGCCTTCTCGTCGAAGCGGCCCACCGCTGGATAGGGCGAAACAGATGCGAGGGCATAGGCCTTGATACGGTCGCCGGGAGCGAGGACTGGCGTCGGTCCACCGGACAATTCCTTCCGCCCGATCACCCGGCGGACCGTGACGGTGAGGTCCACACCATTGGCGTCCTGCGCATCCGCCCGGCGCCGTGCTGGCGAAGCCTCGATCGCGCGTCCCACAAAAATGGTGTTCGCGTCGCACAACAACTGTTCTGGCGAGATCGGCGTCAGGGCCCGCGCCGCGCCAATGCCGGACATCACGGCCAAGGCGGACAGTGCCAGCAGAAACCGCGAAAGACGCATCGCGGTTTAGACTTTCCAGTAACCGGGCAGCTTCGCCGCCAGCCACTTCGCAAGAGCCGCGTTCACCGCGACCGGTTTCTCCTGCGCCATCCAGTGGCCGGACTCCACGACGACTTCCGTGAGATCGGCGCAGTTCTGTCGCATCGGCTCGGCGAGCCTCGATGTCATCGTCTCGCAGGTCGTGTCGCAGGCGCCGTGCAGGAACAAGACGGGCATCGTGAGCCTGCCGCCGTTGGCGGCGCGCCCGGCGTACGCCGCGTTGGCCCGGTGGTTCATGTACCAGGAGTCCGGTCCGAAGAAGCCGTTCTTCATCAACGCCGCGGCATAGGCTTCCATGTCCGCTTCGGTCAGCACGTCGGGATCGCGCGGCACGTCGGGGCAGGTGCCGCCGCCGAACCAGCCGCCGGCGCGGCGCACCATCGAGGTCGGCGCCGGCTTGCCGACCCGCGCCGGGTCACCCTTGCGGAACAGCGCCTTCACCACGTTGAGCGGGTTGGCATCGAAGCCCGTGCAGGCCTTGTCGAAGCTCTCCTCGTAGAAGAACTGGTAGTCCCACTGGCCGGCCGGGAACTGCGCCTCGGGATAGAGCGCGCGATCGACCAGCGGCACGACGGTCTCGAGCGTGAAGCCGGTCGGCAGATAGGGCACGCACAGGCTGGCCACGCCCACCACCCTGTCCGGATGGTGCGCCGCCATGTTCCACACGACCGGGCTGCCCCAGTCGTGGCCGATCCACACCGCCTTGTCGCGACCGACCGAGGCCAGCAATTCGAGCATGTCGGCCACGATCTCTTCCTGGGCGAAATCCTCGTGCCGTGTGTAGGTGCTGGACCGGCCGTAGCCGCGCATGTCGGGGGCAACGCAGCGGAACCCCAGGGCCGCAAAGGCCGGGAGCTGATGCCGCCACGACAGCGACAGTTCGGGCCAGCCATGGACGAAGATCAGCAGCGGGGCGTCTTTCGCTCCGCAGGCGAGATAGCCCGTCGTGTGGCGGGCGGTCTTGACGGTGTGTTCGGTGACCGGGAATGTCATGGCAAGGAGAACGTCCCATGGAAATCGATACCGGCACAACCGAACTCTTGTGCAGCGTCCGCGACGGCGTCGCGCTGATCACGCTGAACCGCCCCGAGGCGCGCAATGCGATGTCGCCCGACCTCACCGAGGCGCTGCGCAATCAGATCAAGGCGCGTGGCGACGACGAGGACGTGGGCGCCCTGCTGATCACCGGCGCGGGCACTGCCTTCTGCAGCGGCGGCGACGTGAAGGGCATGGGCGGCCGCGGCCCGCGCGGCCAGATGAGCTACGAGGAGCGGCTGGCCGACCTGCGCTGGCGCCAGACGCATCTCACCGGCGCGCTGGTCGCCGTGCGCAAGCCCACCATCGCCGCCCTGCCCGGCGCCGCGGCCGGCGCGGGCCTCGCCATCGCGCTGGCCTGCGACATCCGCATCGCCGCGAAGTCGGCTTTCTGCACCACCGGCTACGCCAAGATCGGCCTGTCCGGCGACTACGGCATATCCTGGCTGCTGACCCGCACCGTGGGCCCGATGCGGGCGCGCGAGCTGATGTTCACCTCCGAGAAGGTCGGCGCCGAGCGCTGCGAGCAGATCGGCCTGGTAAACCGCGTGGTCGACGACGCCAAGCTGCAGGACGAGGCCTTCGCCTTCGCCAAGTCGCTGGCCGAGGGACCGCGAGTCGCACTGCGTCACATGAAGGACAATCTCGACGAGGCCCTGCACATCAATTACTCGGACGCGCACTATCGCGAGGCCGAGCGCCTGGTCCAGTCCTCGCGCACCGCCGACCACAAGGAAGCGGTGGCGTCCTTCGTCGAAAAGCGCAAGCCGGTGTTCAAGGGGCGGTAGCGGTAATGCGGGACGAGATCTGGTCGGCTCACCCGCAGAGTCCGCATTCAAAAAAGCCCCGTCGTCTCGACCGGAGCGCGTAGCGCGGAGTGGAGAGACCTTCCCTCCACGCTTTGCCGGCATTTGGTGGAGCGAAGGTCTCTCCGCTCCGCACCTTCGGTGCTCCGG
>JAESFK010000596.1_pt1 | contig 16550 bp, 16 predicted proteins | sample 9269391 | NCBI WGS metagenome assembly JAESFK01 (sample SAMN14506231, study PRJNA617097) | algae metagenome | isolation source: Drouetiella hepatica UHER 2000/2452 and co-occurring heterotrophs from... | place: Slovakia: Slovak Paradise National Park, Hrabusice, Kosice Region | collected 2000-01-01
CGCAATAGTCGGCGACGTCGTATCCGTAGTCCTGCATGGGCGACTTGAAGAACGGCGACAGCCAGATCGCATCGGCCCCCAGGTCGGCCACGTAGGACAGCCGCCTGATGATGCCCCTGAGGTCGCCGACCCCGTCGCCGTCGGAATCCTGGAAGCTGCGCGGATAGATCTGGTAGATCACCGCCCCGCGCCACCAGTCCCGATCGGGAGCCGGTTCCGCCAGTTCTGTCGCAAGGTTCGCGGTCTGCGCCAATTCAGCCTCCTTTCACCGAGCCCGCCAGCAGGCCGCGCACGAAGTAGCGTTGCAGCGAGAAGAACACGATCAGCGGCACGATGATGGTGACGAAGGCCGATGTCGTCAGGATTTCCCAGTCGCCGCCGCGAGAGCCGAGCAGCGCGTTGAGCTTGCCCGTCAGCACCAGCTGGTCGGACCCCGAGCCCAGGAACACCATGGCGACGAGCAGGTCGTTCCACACCCACAGGAACTGGAAGATGGCGAAGGAGGCAAGCACCGGGAAGGACAGCGGCAGAACGATCTTGATGAAGATCTCGAAATCGCTGGCGCCGTCGATGCGGGCCGATTCCATCAGCTCGCGCGGCAGGCCGGCCATGTAGGAGCGCAGCAGGTAGATGGCGAAAGGCAGGCCGAAGCCCGTATGCGCCAGCCAGATGCCGAGATAGGTCTTGGACGGCACCCCGAAGAACAGCCCGACGCCGTTGTAGAGCTGGAGCAGCGGGATGAGGGCCATCTGCAGCGGCACCACGAGCAGCCCGATCACCACGGCGATCAGCAGCGCGCGGCCGGGAAAGCGCATCCAGGCGAGCGCGTAGGCGGCGAAGGCCGCGATCAGGATCGGGATGACCGTCGCCGGGATGGTCACGGTGAGCGAATTGATGAACGATCGCCCTATTCCCTCCGAGAACAGCACCGACGCATAGTTTTCCGTGGTGAAGCGCGCAGGCGTGCTGGCCGCGAAATATATGCGCCGGCCTCGCGAATCGTCTGACGCAGCGGGGAAGGTCTGGACGAAGGAGCCGTCCGCGTTGATCTGCAGTGTCGCCCCATCTCCCAGGTCAGCGACCGCCCCGGCCTCGTGTTCCGTCGGCGCGGCGGCCCGCAGGCCGAAAGCGGTCACCTCGCGTTCGCCGGGCGCTTCGAAGATGTTGCCCTCGATGACGAACGCGCCGTCGCGCTCGACCGCGCTCTCGCCCGGCGGCAGCCGTCCCGCCTCGGTCTGTACGGAGCCCGAGAAGGCGTTCCACCAGCCGGACGCGATGATCTGGTCCTTGTCGCGCAGCGACGACACCAGGATTCCGAGGGTGGGAATGGTCCAGATCGCCACGAAGATGAACACGGCGATGTGGACGCCGAACCGCGCGTAGAAGGACTTGCCGGCCTTTTTGCCGCTGGCCTGGGCCATCTCAATGCCCTCCTGTCAAGTTGTTGGCCGCCGCCCGGGCTTCCTTCGCCGTCATCCTCGGGCTTGTCCCGAGGATCTGCCAGCGTCGATCGGCCTTGGACGACATCGATGCCGCGGCGGTCCGCACTGTTTGCGCGATGGCAGATCCTCGGGACAAGCCCGAGGATGACGGCGGTGTGGTGTCGACCGACAGCACGAACACTCCCGACTCCCTCCCGCTTGCGGGGAGGGATGGGTGGGGATGCTCCAATGGCGCGAGCCTGGGCACGGTCGCCATCTCAATGCCCCCCGGTCTCTTTGTTTGCCTGGCGGATGTTCCAGACCATGATCGGCAGAACGGCGATCATGATGACGATGGCGATGGTGGCTCCGCGCCCGAAGTCGCCGCCGCCGCGGAACATCCAGTCGAACATCAGGTTGGCGAGCACCTGGCTGTTCCACTGGCCGTTGGTCATCGTCAGCACGATGTCGAACACCTTGAGCACCAGGATGGTGATGGTGGTCCACACGACCGCGATCGTGCCCCAGATCTGCGGCACCATGATTTTCCAGAAGATCTGGAACGGGTTGGCGCCGTCGATCACCGCCGCCTCGATCGTCTCCTCGGGAATGCCGCGCAGCGCCGCCGACAGGATCACCATGGCGAAGCCGGTCTGGATCCAGATCAGGATCGCCATCAGGAAGAAGTTGTTCCAGAAGGGCAGCGATATCCAGACCTGCGGCTGGCCGCCGAAGAACTGCACGATGGCGTTGAGCAGGCCGATCTGCGTCTGGCCGTCGCCGCGGTACTCGTAGATGAACTTCCAGATGACGCTGGCGCCGACGAAGGAGATCGCGAGCGGCAGGAAGATCAGGCTCTTGGCGATGGTGCCCCACCAGATCTTGTCGGTGAGCACGGCGATGACCAGGCCGAGGAAGGTGCAGGCCGCCGGCACCACAAGCAGCCACAGCAGATTGTTGAGGATCGAATTTCGAAACTCGCGGTCCCCGAACGCCCAGCTGTAGTTGCTCAGCCCGACGAAATTCTCGCCGCCCCGGTCGTGGAAGGACAGCCAGAGCGTCTGCACGACGGGGTAGATGAGGTACACGATCAGGATGAGGAGCGCCGGGCCGATGAACAGCCACGGGCGGATCATTCCCTGCCGGCGCAGATTGTCGACCGCCGCCGCGCCCTTCACGCCGCGCGACGGAAAGACCAGGTCGAGCAGCTTGTTGGCACCCCAGAAATAGGCGACGCAGCCGCCCACGCCGACGATGATGACGAAGACGGCCGAAAACAGCTGGCCAACCATGGTCCCCTCCCCTCCGACTGGATCCTTGAGGCGGGCGGCGAACCCGCCGCCGCTTCTCCCCTTGGGGGAGAAGGTGCCGTAGCGAAGCAAAGTCGGACGATGGGCATGAGAGCGAAGAGGCGCCGGGCCTCTCGCAACACCCCTCGTCCGTCTCGGCGCCATGCGCCGATCACCTCCTCCCGCAAGGGGAGAAGGGGACGAACCGGAGCCTACTTGATCGCGTCCCAGCTGGTCTGGATGTCGGTCGCGACCGCCTCGGCCGACTTGCCGCCGACGAGGTCGATCATGCCGGTCCAGAAGGCGCCCGCGCCGATCTTGCCGGGCATCAGGTCGGAACCGTCGAAGCGGAAGGTCGAGGCGTTGACCAGGATGTCGCCCTGCTTCTTCAGCTGCTCGTTGGCGTAGGCGTCCTGGTTGGCGGTCTTGAGCGGGGTCAGCAGGCCCGACTGCGCCATCCAGATCTCATGGGCGAGCGGCATCTGCAGGTACTTGATGAACTCGCGTGCTGCCTTGGAGTCCTTGGTGATCATCGCGAAGGTGCCGGCGCCGAGCACCGGCTTGCCGAGGTCCGGCTTGGAGGCCATCGGCGGCAGATAGAAGAAGTCGGCATCGACGCCGAGTTCGGTGCCCTCCGGGAAGAAGGAGGAGATGAACGAGGCCTGCCGGTGCAGGTAGCACTTCGGAGGAATGCCGAAGAGGCCCTTCGGGCTGTCGCGGAAGTCGGTCGCGGCCACCGCGGCCTTGCCGCCATCGACATAGTCGTCATTCGTCGCGATGTCGGCGAAGATCTGCAGGGCGTTCACCACCGCGGGGTCGTTGAAGGGGATCTCGTTGCGCGCCCACTTGTCGTAGACGTCCGGCGAGGCCGTCCGCAGCATGATGTCCTCTACCCAGTCGGTCGCCGGCCAGCCGGTCGCGCCGCCGGAGCCCAGCCCGATGCACCAGGGCGTGCCGCCATCGGCGACGATCTGGTCGGACAGCTTCATCATGTCTTCCCAGGTCTCCGGAACCTCGTAGCCGGCCTCCTCGAAATTCTCCGGCACGTACCAGACGAGCGACTTGAGGTCGGCCTTGTAGGGGAAGGCGAAGAACTTCGACTGGCCTTCCTTGTCCTTGTAGGTGCCGAGATCGACCCAGGACTGGCCTGCGCCGTAATTGTCCTTGATGAAGGTCGCGTCAGCCTCTTCCAGCGGGACGAGCAGGCCCTTGGACGCGAGATCCTGGATCAGGCCGGGCTGCGGCAGGATCGCGATGTTGGGCGGGCTGCCCGCCTGGGTGTCGATGACGATCTGCTGTTCGTAGTTCTCGGAGGAGGAATAGTTGATCGACGCGCCGGTCGCCTCGGAGAAATAGTCGAGCACGCTGCGGACCAGCGCCTCGTCCTCGCCGCGCCACGGACCGAAGATCGACAGGCTCTCGCCCTTCAGGTCGACGGACTTGAGATCCTCGAAATTCTGCCAGGTGAAGCGGGCATCCTCGCCCGGCGCGAACTTCAGCTCCGCCGAGGCGGGAGAAGCGAGCGCCAGCGCGGAGAGCGCAACACCCAGGAACAATGCCTTGGTCATGATGGATTCCTCCCGAATTGTGACGTGGACGGAACCTCCATCCCGTCCGCCGGCGCATACCCTGAACCTGTACGGCGACGCTGTCCACCACCTCGATACGGCAGGCACATCGCGAACCCAAATTCAAAGCGCTTTGGCTGAGCGCCACTTTCAGCGCATGGCGACAATGTTGTCAAGTGGGCGCGTCACTAATCGATTGAAATTTTGCCATTGTGCGATGCGGCGTCGATTTACCGCGGTGCACCAGCCTCCATCCCTTCAATCCGGGAACCGGAGAGGCTACACTTGCTGGCTCGGGAGCGACGGGCGTCCGCCTGGATTTGAAAGCGCTTTGATAGATTGAACGTCTTATGAATCTCAAGCAGTTGGCGCATATGCTGGAACTCTCGCAGACGACGGTGAGCCGTGCCCTGAACGGCTACCCGGAAGTCAACGAGGACACGCGGCGACGCGTCGCCGATGCGGCCAAGCGGCACGGCTATCGCCCCAACCCCAATGCCCGTCGCCTCGCAACGGGCAAGACCGGCATGATCGGCCACGTGCTGCCGGCTGGCGCCTCGGTGGACATCGATCCCCATTTCGTGGAGTTCATATCCGGCCTGGGCGATTTCGCCCGTGCGCATGAAATGGACCTCGTCCTTAGCCCCGCCGAGGCGGGGAACGAGGAGACCACCTATCGCCGCGTCGCCGCCAGCAAGCATGTCGATGCTGTCTACATCTCCGCGCCAGGCCCGGCCGATCCGCGCATCCGACTGCTGCGGCAACTCGGCCTGCCCTTCGTGGTGCACGGTCGGTCGGAGGGGCTGGACTTCGACTATCCCTATCTCGACATCGACAATGAGGGAGCCTTTCACGATGCCGGTCGCCTTCTGGTCCAGTTGGGCCACCGGCGCATTGCCTTGATCAATGGACGCCATACCCAGACCTTCGCCATCTTTCGCGAACGCGGGCTGAGACGCGCCGTCCAGGCGGCAGGCCTGGACCTCCCACCCCACCGTGTGCTCTCGGTCGAAATGACGGAGGAAAACGGCTATCGATGCGCCCGGGCCGTGCTGGAAAGGGACGAGCCACCCACGGCGATCCTCTGCTCCAGTCTGATCATGTCGATGGGTGTCGTTCGCGCCGTCCGCGAACTGGGGCTCGAGATCCCGCGGGACCTCTCGCTCATCTCGCATGACGACGTGTTCGCCTGGCTGAGGCCGGAAACCTTTCCGGTTCCGCTTTCCACCACCCGCTCCTCGATCCGCGCCGCCGGCGCCCGCATCGCGGAACGACTGGCGGCGCGCATTGCGCGGGAAGAGGACGACACGGAGGCCGAACTGTGGCCGGTGGATCTGGTGGTCAGGGCGTCCGTGGCCGGCGCTCCGGGCTGAGCGTCTACGACAGCGCGGGACGCCCGCCGTTTCGCAGACGCAGTGGCGGGGTCGCCGGGCGGGCCGGCGGCGCGAGCCCGGTGATGCGCACGAAACTCTCGAAGGCGCGGCGCGCATCCTCCATAGGCATCGCGCCTGCAAGGCACGCCTGGCAGGCGCTCAGCGCACAACGATGAACGGGGCCGCGGCGGTTGAGCGGCCAGTCCTCGAGAAATCGGACAGCGTCGGCGACGGTGCTGATTTCCAGCTCCGCGGGATGATCGACGTTACGCACTCGGACAGGCATGCGGAAGCTAGACGTTTCCACGACATTCCTCCCCTGGCAGGATTCGGGTTATACCCTTCAACGCGCGTGTGGGCCGCAGGTTCCCGACAGTCGCGTCGGTAGGAACGGAAAATGAGGCGTGGGGAAGAGATCGCGGTCGTCGACATCGGCAAGTCGAACGCCAAGGTCGTGCGGGTCGATGCGGACACCGGGATGGAGGCCGAAACGCGCCGGATGCCCAACCGGGTGATCCACGACGGCATGTACCCCCACTACGATACGGAAGGGCTCTGGACCTTCATTTGCGATGCGCTTGGCGAGATCGGCCGCGGCGCGAGTGCGGTCGTGGTGACCACCCATGGCGCCTCCGGCGTGCTGGTTCGCGCCGACGGCGAACTCGCCTTGCCGGCGCTGGACTACGAGCATGACGGGCCGGAGAGCGTCGCATCGGCTTACGATCTGGTGCGCCCGGACTTTGCCGAGACCGGTTCGCCGCGCCTGCCAAACGGCCTCAATGTCGGCGCGCAGCTCTACTGGCAGGCGCAGGCCTTCCCCGAGGCCTTCGCCACCGCGCACCACGTCTTCACCTGGCCCCAGTATTGGAGCTGGCGCCTGACCGGCGTTGCGTCGGTGGAGGCCACCTCGCTCGGAGCCCACACCGACCTCTGGAACCCGGTGCACCGCCGCTACTCTTCGCTGGTCACCGCGCAGGGATGGGACAGGCTGATGCCGCCGTTGCGAAGGGCCGCGGATCGCCTCGGGCCGGTTGCCGGGGCGGTCGCCCGCAGTACAGGGCTGCCGGCGGCAACGCCGGTCCATTGCGGGATCCACGATTCGAACGCGTCCCTCTATCCTCATCTGCTTGCACGCAGCGCACCCTTCGCGGTCGTCTCGACCGGCACCTGGGTCATCGTCATGGCCGTGGGCGGCGAGGAGAAAGCGCTCGACCCGGCGCGCGACACGCTGATGAACGTGAACGCGTTCGGCGATCCCGTGCCGTCGGCACGCTTCATGGGCGGCCGAGAGTTCTCCATGCTTCTGGGCGATTCTCCGACACCGGCGAGCGAGTCCGACATCGCACGCGTTCTCGCGGAGCGGGTGATGCGGACCCCGTCCACCGAGACGGGCAACGGGCCGTTCCGGGGGCTTACCGGCAGATGGCTGCCTGCCGAGCCGTCCGAGCCCGGGATGCGCTTCGCCGTGGTCTCCTTCTACCTGGCCATGATGACCGCGACGTGCCTCGACCTTGCCGGCGCGCGCGGCGACATCGTCGTGGAAGGTCCTTTCGGGGCGAACGCCTGCTTCGCGCGCATGCTGGCGAGCGCGACGGGCCGGACGGTCCGCGTGCCCGGCGGGTCGACGGGCACCAGCGTCGGTGCGGCCCTGCTCTGCGGCATGCGCCTGCCGCGCGACCTTGCAGGGTCGGAGTCTGTCTGCCAGGCGGAGCCGGACCTCGCGGCCTACGCTGCACGCTGGCGCCGGGCCGTGGCCGGAGTGTGAAGGCTACTGCCGAGCCACGCCGCAGCCGTCAGCCGCGCACACGGCGCAGCATCTGCTCCACATGCCGGATCGGCGTTTCCGGCGTGATTCCGTGGCCGAGGTTGAAGATCAGCGGTCCGTCGGAGAGTGCCTCGAGGATGGCGTCGACGCCCTCGTCGAGCGCCCGCCCGCCTGCGACCACGCGCAGCGGGTCGAGGTTGCCCTGAACCGCGCCCCCGCGCTGCAGGGAGCGGGCCTGAGACAGCGGCACCGACCAGTCGAGGCCGAGTGCGGTGACGCCGGTCTTATGCCGGTAGTCGGTGTAGAGGCTTCCCGCCCCGCGCGGAAAGCCGATGATCGGCACGTCGGGATGCACGCTGCGGACGCGCCGCACGATCTCCGCCACAGGCGCCACGCACCAGCGCTCGAAGTTCGCCTCGTCGAGCACGCCGGCCCAGGAATCGAAGATCTGGACGACGTCGGCGCCCGCGTCGATCTGCCGGACGAGATACTCCGCCGAAACGACGGCCAGCCTGTCCAGCAGCGCCGACATGGCGTCCGGATCGCGATAGCCGAACAGCCGCGAGGGCGCCTGGTCCGGCGGGCCCCGCCCTGCGATCATGTAGGTCGCGACCGTCCATGGCGCGCCGCAGAAGCCGATCAGCGTGGTTTCCGGCGGCAGCTCCCGCTTCAGCCGCGAGACGGTTTCGTAGACCGGGGCGAGATGCGCGTGGAAGTCCTGTCCGTCGCCGACACCCGCGATCTCGTCGGGTCGGATCGGCGTCATCTGCGGTCCGTGGCCCTCCACGAAGCGCAGGTCCCGCCCCAGCGCATGCGGCACGACGAGGATGTCGGAAAACAGGATCGCCGCGTCGAAGCCGAAACGGCGGATCGGCTGCAGCGTCACCTCGACGGCGAAGTCGGGATTGTAGCAGAGGTCGAGGAAGGAACCGGCCTTCTGCCGGGCCTCGCGGTATTCGGGAAGGTAGCGGCCGGCCTGCCGCATCATCCAGACCGGCGGCGGCGAAAGCGAGTGGCCCTTGAGCACGCGGAGCAGTTTCCGCTCCGTTGCAGGATCGTCCGACCCGTTTCCGCCCACCGTGTTCCCCTTTTCCGTTCGATGCCGCAATCAGGGGTTCACGGGAGCCATGTCGATGGCTGTCTCCGACCCTAGGCCACCTGCCGCGCCAGGGCGCATTGCGACCACAGGTCCGAGAGCGAGCCGATCAGCCGGTCGATGTCGGCGTCGGTGTGCAGCGGCGACGGGGTGATCCTGAGCCGCTCCGACTTGCGCGGCACGGTCGGATAGTTGATCGGCTGCACATAGACACCGTAGCGGTCGAGCAGGATGTCGCTGATCCACTTGCACTTCGCCGCATCGCCGACCATCACCGGCACGATGTGGCTCGGATTGCTCAGATAGGGGATGCCGATCCGGTCGAGCCCGGCGCGCACCTTGCGAACCCGGTCCTGATGGCGGGCGCGCTCGAAGGGGCTCGCCTTGAGATGGCGGATCGAGGCCAGGGCGCCGGCCGCCACATGCGGCGGCAGCGCCGTGGTGAAGATGAACCCGCTGGCGAACGAGCGGATGAAGTCGACGAGCCTGGTCGAACCGGTGATGTAGCCGCCGACGACGCCGAAGGCCTTGCCGAGCGTGCCCTCGATGATGTCGATGCGATCCATCAGGCCCTCGCGCTCGGCGACGCCGCCACCCCGCGGACCGTACATGCCCACCGCATGCACCTCGTCCAGATAGGTCATTGCGCCATGCTTCTGCGCGACGGCGACGATCTCGGCGATCGGCGCGATGTCGCCGTCCATCGAGTAGACGCTTTCGAAGGCGACGATCTTCGGCCGACCGGGGCCGTATTCCGAAAGCTGCCGGTCGAGATCGGCGACGTCGTTGTGCCTCCAGATGCGCTTTTCAGCCTTCGAGTGGCGGATGCCTTCGATCATCGAGGCGTGGTTGCCTTCGTCCGAGAAGATCACGCAGCCGGGAATGTTGGCGCCCAGCGTCGACAGCGTCGCCCAGTTGGAAACGTAGCCCGATGTGAACAGAAGCGCCGCTTCCTTGCCGTGCAGGTCGGCGAGTTCCCGCTCGAGCAGCACATGGGTGTGGTTGGTGCCGGAGATGTTGCGCGTGCCGCCGGCGCCCGCGCCGCACCGGTCGAGCGCCTCGTGCATGGCCGCGATGACGGCCGGGTGCTGTCCCATTCCGAGATAGTCGTTCGAGCACCAGACTGTGACCTCGCGCTCCTCCCCGCCCTTGTGGCGAAGCGCGCGGGGGAAGGCGCCGGCGCGGCGCTCGAGGTCGGCGAACACCCGGTAGCGGCCTTCCTGGTGAAGGTCGTCCAGCTTGCCGCCGAAGAACTGCTCGAAATCCATCAACTGCTCCCTGGGGCGCTCGTCCCTCGGTACCTTCGGGTGGAGCCGATATCGCCGCTCGACCGCGCCAATGCAACCCTTGCTACCCACCGGCGACGAAATGACGCCCAGCGGGTTCGGGCCGTCTTGTGGAGGCTCCATTCAGCCGACGCCTTGATCGGCGTCAACCGCCCCTCGGAAAGGTGAACGCCACAGGCCTGCCTGTCCATCCCGCAAAGCCGGAAAATCGGCCGAAAACCGCCATCCCCGCCACCATGCGCCGCAGCGCACGCGAGGCCGCGGCTTGACCGCGCGACCGGAAACACGTTGAAAGCCGGTCGCGAGGAAGGAAATGGCGCTGCGGATCGTCTTCATGGGCACTCCCGCCTTCTCCGTGCCGACGCTGCGCGCGCTGGCCGGGGCGGGCCACGCCATGGCTGCGGTCTACACCCAGCCGCCACGGCCGGCCGGCCGCCGTGGCCTCGCGGCGACGCCGTCGCCGGTTCAGGTCGAGGCCGAGCGCCTCGGCATGTCCGTGCGCTGCCCCGCATCGCTGAAGGGCTCCGACGAGCAGGCTGCCTTCGCCGCGCTGTCCGCCGACGTCGCCGTCGTGGTAGCCTACGGCCTGATCCTGCCTCGCGCGGTGCTGGACGCGCCGCGTCTCGGCTGCTTCAACGGGCATGCCTCGCTGCTGCCCCGCTGGCGGGGTGCAGCACCCATCCAGAGGGCGATCATGGCCGGTGACCCCGAGACCGGCATGATGGTGATGAAGATGGAGGCGGGCCTCGACACCGGCCCGGTCGCCGCCACGGCGCGCCTGCCGATCGGGGCCGACGAGACCGCCGGGGAGTTGCACGACCGGCTGAGCGAGGCCGGCGCAAATCTGATGGTCGACGCCATGTCGGATCTGGAGGCCGGCGCGCTGACCCTCGTGCCGCAGCCCGAGGAGGGCGTCACCTATGCGGCCAAGATCGACAAGGCCGAGACCCGCATCGACTGGGGACGGCCGGCCGCCGAGATCCACGACCGAATTCGCGGCCTCTCGCCGTTTCCCGGCGCCTGGTGCGAGATCGACATTGGCGGGCGGCGTGAACGCCTGAAGCTCCTGCGCTCGACCCTGGCGGAGGGTGGCGGCGAACCGGGAACCCTCCTGGACGCCGGTCTCGTCGTCGCCTGCGGCTCCGGCGCCATCCGGCTGATGGAAGTCCAGCGCGCCGGTGCTAAGGCCGTTCCGGCGGACGAGTTTCTCCGCGGCACACGGCTGTCTCCCGGAGACCGGCTTTGGTGACCACGCCGACGATCCGCGTCGCCCGCGAGGGCGACCGCGCCGACATCCATGCTCTGGTCGACGCCGCCTTCGGGCAGGCCGCGGAAGCCGATCTCGTCGAGGCACTGGTGCGCGATGGCGATGGCGTGCTCGAACTTGTCGCCGAGATCGACGGCCGGATCGCCGGTCACGTGCTGTACTCGCGGCTTGTGGTGGAGTCCGGCGGAACGGCCGTTCCCGGGGTGGCCCTCGCGCCCCTCGCCGTCGCGGAAGCTGCGCGGCGGCAGGGCATCGCTGCCACGCTGATCGAGGAAGGCCACGAACGGCTCCGCGCCGTGGGGGAACGGTTCTCGGTCGTGCTCGGCGAGCCCGCCTACTACGGCCGCTTCGGCTATAGCCATGACCGCGCCGCCGGCTTCGAGTGCGAATGGCAGTGCGACGCCCTGCAGGCTCTGGCCTGGGGTGAAGCGCCGGCCACCGGGCGCCTTGTCTACGCCCGCGCCTTCGGAGACCTCTAGGAAGTGCCCCGCTACCGGCTCGACATCGAGTATGACGGCGGTCCCTATGCGGGCTGGCAGCGTCAGGACGGACCGCGCACGGTGCAGGAGGCGGTCGAGCTTGCGGTGAACGCCTTCAGCGGAGAGGCGGTGTCGATCCGCGCGGCGGGACGCACGGACGCGGGCGTCCACGCGACCGCCCAGGTCGCCCACCTCGATCTGGCGAAGGCCTGGCCGGTCGAAACGGTCCGCGACGCGCTCAACGCGCATCTCCAGATTGCCGGCGACAGGGTCGCGATCCTCTCCGCGCAAGCCGTCGACGAGGCTTTCGATGCGCGCTTCTCCGCCACCGGCAGGCGCTATCTCTACCGCATCCTCAACCGGAGGTCGCCCGCTGCCCTCGAGCGCGGCCGGGTTTGGTGGGTGCCGAAGGCACTGGACGCCGGGGCCATGCACGAGGCCGCGCAGCTGCTCCTGGGTCGCCACGACTTCACCACCTTCCGCTCGGCCCAGTGCCAGGCGGACAGCCCCGTCCGCACGCTCGATCGTCTCGACGTGTCGAGCGATGGATGCCGGATCGAGATCCGCGCCGCGGCCCGTTCGTTCCTGCACAACCAGGTCCGGTCGATGGTGGGTTCGCTGAAGCGGGTCGGGGAGGGGGCTTGGAGCGCCAGCGACCTTCGGGGCGCCCTCGACGCACGCAACCGCGCGGCCTGCGGCCAGGTGGCGCCTCCCGACGGGCTCTTCCTCGTCGGTGTCGCCTACGGCGAAGTTGACAGTCCTACCAGCGACTGAAGCGCGAAGAGCGTCACCAGCGAAACCGCGAACATCGCCACGTAGACGGCGGATCCGACTGCGGCGCCCTTGCCGATGGCCAGCGTCGTCAGACGCCAGATCAGCACCTGCGACGCGATGAACAGCACGAAGGACAGGAAGGAGGCCAGTTCGACCGCCTGCGGCGCCACCATCCGCATCGCTGCTGCGGGCACCATGAGCCAGACGAGCAGCACCGAGCCCCAGTTGGTGGCAACGACATAGTGGACGAACCGGTCTCCTATACCGGCGGGCCTGGCGGCGAAAGCCAGCAGCACGATGGGCAGGACCCAGCATCCGATGTCGACGACGGCGAGACGGGACAGCACGCCGCCGCGCGAGGTCGTCCCATCCGCGAAATCGGCGGTGACGCTCGCCCAGCTCAGTGCCAGCGGCGGCAAGGCCAGCAGAATCGCGTAGAAGGAGTTCCAGAATCCGTCGGCGCTGATGTCCAGAAGCTGCAGGCCGTCGCTGCGGCCGATCATCAGCCTGTAGGCGCCCCCGATCCCCCGCCGAAGCTCATCGAGGGTCACGGCCCTATCCCCACCAGTCGTCGAGGAAGCGGTCGTAGATGGACGTCAGCGTTTCGAGATCGTCGACGGCGACGCGCTCGTCCACCATGTGCATGGTGCGGCCGACGAGGCCGAACTCCACCACGGGGCAGTAGTCCTTGATGAAGCGCGCGTCGGAGGTGCCGCCGGAGGTGGAGAGGACCGGCCTGCGGCCACTCACGGCTTCGATGGCGGACGAGAGTGCCGCGACGAGCCGGTCGTCGCGCGTCAGGAACGCGTCGCTCGGCCGATCGCGCCATGCAAGCTCGAAGGCGATGGAACCACGGTCCGCGCGGCCATGGCGGCGCGACCGCGCGGCGCGATCGAGCCTGTTGTGGATCTCCGCCTGCAGGGTCTCGGCGCTCCAGCGGTCGTTGAAGCGGATGTTGAAGGCTGCTCGCGCGTGCGCGGGGATCACGTTGGTGGCGGCGTTGCCGACGTCCACCGAGGTGACCTCGAGATTGCTCGGCTGGAAATCCGCGGTCCCCTCGTCCAGCGCGGGGCGCAGGAGGGCGTCGAGCAGCACCAGCAGCGACGGAACCGGATTGTCCGCGAGATGCGGATAGGCGACATGGCCCTGCAGGCCGTTGACGGTCACGATGCCTGACAGCGAGCCGCGCCGGCCGATCTTCACCATGTCGCCGATGGCCTCGGGATTGGTCGGCTCTCCGACGATCGCCGCGTCCCATCGCGCGCCGCGCGCCGTCGCCCAGGACAGCAGCTTTACCGTGCCGTTGACGGCCGGTCCTTCCTCGTCGCCGGTGATCAGCAGCGAAACGGCGCCGGTCGGCGCTCCCCGCTCCGCGCGGCGCGCCAGCGCCGCCACGAAGCAGGCGATGCCGCCTTTCATGTCCACCGCCCCGCGTCCGTAGAGGAAGCCGTTGCGGACCTCGGCGGCGAAGGGCGGCACGGTCCACGCCGCCTCGTCGCCCGGAGGCACGACGTCCGTGTGGCCGGCGAACATCAGATGCCGGCCTTCGCCACGGCGCGACGCGTAGAGATTCTCGATGTCGGGCGTGCCCGCCTCCGAGAATGTCGGCCGCTCGACCTCGAAGCCGAGCGGCGCCAGCATCGCCTGCAGTGCCGAAAGCGCACCACCTTCGGTCGGCGTCACCGAGGGGCAGCGGATCAGCACGGCGAGATTGCCGGCGGGGTCGGTCGGAAGCGTCACCGACTGTCTACTCCATTCCCGCCGAAGGCCGCACCGCGAACACGATGCGGCACGGGCTCAGAGCGTGGCCTGGCCGAGGGGGGCGTAATCGATTTCCTGGAACGCGGCGACATTGGGAACCCATTGGCCGTGAACGAAAGCGAGATGGTCGGGATGATCATTGTAAGCGCTGTAGGCCGCCTGGTCGGCGAATTCCATCGAGAATCCGTAGTCGTAATCGCACTTGGGCGAGATCTGCCGCAGGCGCTCGAAATTCTGCACGCCGGGGATCTTCGCGAGTCCCTGCGCCGCCTCGAGGAACGCTGCTTCCTCCCGCGATCCCTTCGCATGCTTCAGACGAAGCACCACCGTGTGCCGGATCATCTAGCTCCTCCCTCCTCGGTCCCTCAGGGGTTTTCCGCCCAGTGGCGGATCAGGTGATGGGCGATCGCGCCGGGCGGTGGCACGTTGATGCCGTCCGGGTGGCGCTGCTCGAGCATGGCGACGACCTCGTCGCGTGCAAACCAGCGGCAATCCTCGAGTTCCACCTCGTCCCTCAGGACGATGTCGTCGATCGCCTCGCCGAAGCAGCCGATCATCAGCGAGAACGGGAAGGGCCAGGGCTGGCTCGCATGATAGACGACCCGGCCCAGCCGGATGCCCGCTTCCTCCAGCGTCTCGCGGCGCACCGCCGCCTCGATCGTCTCGCCCGGCTCGATGAAGCCGGCGAGCGCCGAATACATTCCCGGCGCGAAATGCGCACCGCGTCCCAGCAGGCATTTTTCCGGCGTCACCGTCAGCATGATCGCCACCGGGTCGGTTCGGGGGAAGTGCTCGGCGTTGCAGGCCGGGCAGACCCGCTTGTAGCCGCCCGCCCGCATCTCCGTGGCCTGGCCGCAGCGCCCGCAGAAGCGGTGCGAGGCATGCCAGGCCAGCAGCGCCGCGCCCTGTGCCATCGCACCCACCTCGGCCTCGCCCACGAGGCCCTGCATCAGCGCCGACCGGTAGTCGGCGGCGGCGATGCCTTCGGGCAGCGCCTCGAGATCCGCCGCCACCGGAACCGAGACCACCGGTCCGCCGGTGTCCTGGCCCAGCAGAACGGCCTCCGGCAAGGTCGCTCCGAAGCTTTCCGCTTCGGCCAGCGAGAAATAGGGATCGCCGACACCGCCGTTCGGCCGCAGAAGGATACGGCCGGACTTCATCAGCAGAAGCCGCGTGCGCGCATCCGCCAGCGCGAAGGCGACGGCGTCGTCGCTTCGCTTCTCGGACTGGCGGTCTATGCGGTTGCCGGCGAAGCCGACGAACTGGCTGGGTTCGCGATGGGGCGCGTCGAACAGGGAAAAGGGCATGGGCTGACGGGTCGGTACTGGAGGCGCGACCCTACAGCGCGGATTTCACGTTGTCGATCATGCGGTGAAGCTCTTCCGGCCGATAGGGTTCGCGTGGCCCAAAGCCCCAGACCGGTCCCGGCCAGCCGGGATCGCCCTCGCTGCGCGCGATGACATGGACATGCAACTGGCGCACGATGTTTCCCAGCGCACCGGTGTTGATCTTTGTGCAGCCCGTTTCCCGTTTCAGCGCCTGCGCGACCATGTTGGTCTCGAAGGTCAGCATGGCCTGGTCGAGGGGGGTGAGGTCATGGATCTCGTCGATGCCCGGCCGCTGCGGGACGAGCAGGAGCCAGGGCCAGCGGCGGTCGTTCATGATGCGCAGCTCGCACAGCCCCAGCCACATCACCTGAACGCTGTCCGCGTTGAGGCGTGCATCCAGCTCGAAACCGGCCTTCAGGCCAGGCATCATGGCGTTTCCCCAAGGTTTTAAAGCGAAGCTAGTGGTACACCAGTCCGGCCGCAAGGCTGTGTTTTGCCGAAATGATCAGCCGGCTTCGTCCTGCGCATAGTCCTTGAGGGCCGCGGCCAGCTGCATGGCGAAGCGCGCCGATGCCACGGGCAGTGTCCGCCCTCGCATTTGCCCCAGAATCAGGCTTCCGGGCGGCAGGTCGCGCTGCGAGATCGGCCGGAAAGTCAGCATGTCGTCGCCTCGGCGCAGGCCGATCGGGATCTGGAACCCGATCAGGTTTTCGTGGTGCACGTAATGGCGGATGAGCTCGAAACTCTCTGTCTCCACCACGGGCGACACCCGGCGCGTGCCGCGTCGCGCCGCGAAGTCGAGCAGGTGGCGCACGCCATACTTCACCGACGGCGCGACATGCGGCCCGTCGAGGCAGTCGCGCAGGCGGATCTCCGCCTTGCCGGCGAGCGGATGGTCGCTGCGCATGACCACGTTGACCGCCTGCGGGATCAGATGCAGCACCTCGAAGTCGACGAGGTAGACGGGCTCGAACACCAGCGCGAGGTCGGACGAATAGCTGGCCAGTTCCTGCTCGGCCTGCGCGCGGTCGCGGATGTTGACGGAAAAGGTGACCCCCGGGTGTTCGGCGCGGTAGCGGGCGATCTGCTGTGGCAGGAAATAGGGCAGCAGCGCCTGCGAGCAGGCGATCGACACGTGGCCGC
>JAESFK010000599.1_pt1 | contig 16501 bp, 15 predicted proteins | sample 9269391 | NCBI WGS metagenome assembly JAESFK01 (sample SAMN14506231, study PRJNA617097) | algae metagenome | isolation source: Drouetiella hepatica UHER 2000/2452 and co-occurring heterotrophs from... | place: Slovakia: Slovak Paradise National Park, Hrabusice, Kosice Region | collected 2000-01-01
CCCCGGCTCCGAGGGTCCGCGTCGTCACCGTGACGACGCGGATGCTCGACCCCGGCGTGGATGCATCCACGTCCTGCCGGAGGTTCCGCGCCATCGGCGTGGCCGGGCCGTGTGCAGGGTCGCGGTCGACGCGGTCCGCTCAGTCCTCGGCGTCGAGCTCGGCGAGGACGTCGTCGGGGATGTCACCGTTGGCGAAGACGTCCTGGACGTCGTCGGAGTCCTCGAGGGCCTCGATGACGCGGATCATCTTCTTCGCGCCCTCGGCGTCGAGGGGCACCTGGAGGTTCGGGACCCAGGAGGCCTCGGCGGAGTCGTAGTCGACCCCGGCCTCCTGGAGAGCGCTGCGGACCGCGACGAAGTCGGTGGCCTCGGACACGATCTCCCAGGTGTCGCCGTTGTCGTTGACCTCCTCGGCGCCGGCCTCGAGCACGATCTCCAGCAGGTCGTCCTCGTCCTTCTCGGACTTCGGCACGATGACGACGCCCTTGCGGTCGAAGACGTACGAGACCGAGCCGGGGTCCGCGAGCTGGCCGCCGTTGCGGGTCAGGGCGGTGCGCACCTCGGCCGCGGCCCGGTTGCGGTTGTCGGTGAGGCACTCGATGAGCACCGCGACCCCGCCGGGCGCGTAGCCCTCGTAGGTGATGGTCTCCCAGTCGGCACCGCCGGCCGTGGCGCCGGAGCCCCGCTTGACCGCGTTGTCGATGTTGTTGTTGGGGACCGAGGACTTCTTCGCCTTCTGGATGGCGTCGTAGAGCGTCGGGTTGCCCGTCGGGTCACCGCCGCCCGTGCGGGCCGCGACCTCGATGTTCTTGATGAGCTTGGCGAAGAGCTTGCCGCGCTTGGCGTCGATCGCCGCCTTCTTGTGCTTGGTGGTCGCCCACTTGGAGTGGCCGCTCATGAACGCTCCCTCAGACTCTGTCTCACGATGTCGACGAACAGCCGGTGCACCCGGTGGTCACCGGTCACCTCGGGGTGGAAGGAGGTGACCAGCAGGTTCCGCTGCCGCGCGGCGACGATCCTACCCGCGGCCGGTCCGTGCTCGACGCGGGCGAGGACCTCGACGGCCTCCCCGGCCTCCTCGACCCACGGCGCCCGGATGAAGACCGCCCGCACGGGCTCGCCGCCGAGCTCGCGGATGTGCAGGTCCTCCTCGAAGGAGTCGACCTGCCGGCCGAAGGCGTTGCGCCGGACGAGGATGTCCATCCCGCCGAGGGTCTGCTGGCCGGCGGCACCGTCGGCGAGTCGGTCGGCGAGCAGGATCATCCCGGCGCACGAGCCGTACACGGGGAGCCCGTCGGCGATGCGGGCGCGGAGCGGCTGCTGGAGGTCGAAGGCGCGCACCAGCTTGTCGATGGTCGTCGACTCGCCGCCGGGGAGCACCAACCCGTCGACGGCCTCGACCTCACGGGGCCGGCGGACGGTGACCGCGGTGGCTCCGCCGCGCTCGAGGGCGACGACGTGCTCGCGGACGTCGCCCTGGACCGCGAGGACGCCGATGATGGGGGTGCTGCTCACGAGGGGCGATGCTACGGGCGGGTCGGGGGTCGTCGGTGCCGGGCCCTAGCCTCGGGACGTGCCCTCCCCCGTCACCGTCCGCCCGCGTGCCGACTCCGACCTCGACCGGCTGGTGTCGGTGCTCGTCGCGCAGCAGCCGAGCTCCGGGTACCCGGTGCGCTGGCCGCTGCCGTTCCCGGCCGAGGAGTTCGTCGTGCGCGGCGGCGAGCTCGGGGCCTGGGTGGCCGAGGTCGACGGCGACGTCGTCGGGCACGCGGCGCTCCTGCACCCGGCGGACGGGTGGGAGGCCGAGGCCTTCACCGCGGCGATGGGCCTGCCGACCGAGCGGCTGGCCACGGTGTCGACCCTCTTCGTCGACCCCGAGCGGCGCGGCCTGGGCCTCGGCACCCGGCTGCTCGACGTCGCGGTGGCCGCGGCGCGCGGGCTCGGGCGGGTGCCGGTGCTCGACGTGGTCCAGGAGCACTCCCCCGCGGCCGACCTCTACCGGCGGCGCGGCTGGCGGGTCGTCGGCGAGACCCGGCCGCACTGGCTCCCCCCGGACCGGAAGCCGGTGCTGCTCATGACCCTCGACGGCTGACGAGCACCGGCTAGCGTCGTCCCCATGTCGTCACCGCTGATGGACCGGGCCCGCGCCCTCGACACCGAGCACGCCGGCACCGACCTGCGCGGACGCTTCCGCCTCCCGGCGGGTGTCGTCTACCTCGACGGCAACTCCCTCGGTGCGCTCCCCGCCGGGGTCGCCGAGGCCGTCGCCGACGTCGTCCACCGCCAGTGGGGCAGCCGGCTCATCGCCAGCTGGAACGAGTCGGACTGGTGGGGCGCCCCCACCCGCGTCGGCGACCGGATCGGCCGGCTCGTCGGCGCCGGCGAGGGCCAGGTCGTCTGCACCGACTCGACGACGGTCAACCTCTACAAGGCCGTCGTCGCCGCGGGCCGGATGCGCCCCGGCCGCCGCGTCGTCCTCACCGACCCCGCCTCCTTCCCGACCGACCTCTACGTCACGCAGGCCGCGGCGCGCGGCGCCGGCCTCGTCGTCGAGCTCGTCGGCCCGGCCGACGCCCCGGCCCGCATCGCCGAGCTCGGGGAGGACCTCGTGCTCGCCTCGTACAGCTCGGTCGACTACCGCACCGGCGAGCTGTGGGACCTCGCCGGCATCACGCGCGCCGCCCACGCCGTCGGGGCGCTGGCCTGCTGGGACCTCTGCCACTCGGCCGGCGTCCTCGAGGTGGGGCTCGACGAGCACGGCGCCGACCTCGCCGTCGGCTGCGGCTACAAGTACCTCAACGGCGGGCCGGGGGCGCCGGCCTTCCTCTACGTCGCCCGGCGCCACCAGGACGACTTCGACCAGCCGCTGTCGGGCTGGAACGGGCACGCCACGCCGTTCGCGATGGCCCCCGACTTCGCCCCCGCGCCGGGCATCGCCCGCGGCCGGGTCGGCACGCCCCCGCTGCTCTCGATGCTCGCCCTCGAGGCCGCGCTGCACGCCTACGACGGCGAGTCGGTGGCCGGGCTGCGGGCCCGCTCGCTCTCGCTCACCGGCTTCTTCCTCGAGTGCCTCGACGCCCTCGTCCCCGAGGTCGAGGTCGCCACCCCCCGCGACCCCGCCCGCCGCGGCTCGCAGGTCAGCCTCCGCCACCCAGGCGCCTACGGCGTCGTCCAGGCCCTCGTCGCGCGCGGCGTCGTCGGCGACTTCCGCGAGCCCGACATCGTCCGGCTCGGGTTCTCCCCGATGTACCTCACCCACGCCGACGTGCTGCGCGCCGCCGAGCAGCTGCGCGCGGTGCTCGACGGCGCCGAGCACGAGCGTCCCGAGTTCACGACCCGGGCCACCGTCACCTGATGAGCGTCCGGACCCCGACCGCCACGAGCGGGTTGCCCCTCGGCTCGCCCGCCGGACGCTGGCTGCTCGTGGCGTCCATCCTCGGGTCGGCCCTCGCCGGCATCGACGCGACGGTCGTCAACGTCGCCCTCCCGGCCATCGGCGACTCCCTGGACGCCGACTTCGCCACCCTCCAGTGGACCGTCTCCGCGTACGCCCTCACCCTGGCCGCGTTCATCCTCCTCGGCGGCGTCCTCGGCGACCGGTTCGGGCGCCGCCGCGTGTTCGTCATCGGCGTCGTGTGGTTCGCGGTGGCCTCGCTGCTGTGCGGCGCCGCGCCGAACGCCGAGCTGCTCGTCGCCGCCCGGGCCCTCCAGGGCGTCGGTGCGGCCCTGCTCACCCCGGGCAGCCTGGCGATGATCCAGGCGAGCATCGCGCCGGAGGACCGCGGCCGGGCGATCGGCGCGTGGTCCGGGCTCGGCGGGGTGGCCACCGCGATCGGGCCGTTCCTCGGCGGCTGGCTCGTCCAGACCCTGTCGTGGCGCTGGGTGTTCCTCGTCAACGTGCCGCTCGCGGTCGTCGTCGTCCTCCTCGCGGTGCGGCACGTGCCGGAGAGCTGCGACCCGGGCGCCGACGGCCCCGTCGACCTCGCCGGTGCCGCCCTCGGCGCCGTGGCGCTGGCCGGCGCCACCTGGGCGCTCATCTCCGCGGGCGAGTCCGGCGCGACGCCGGCCGTGCTCGTCGCGGCGGTGGTGGGGCTGGTCGCCGGCACGGCGTTCGTCCTCGTCGAGCGGCGGGCCCGCGCGCCGATGCTCCCCCTCGGCGCCTTCCGCGACTCCCAGTTCCGCGCCGCGAACCTCGTGACCTTCGTCGTCTACGGAGGGTTCGGGGCGGTCTTCTTCCTGCTCGTCGTCCAGCTCCAGGTGGTCAGCGGATTCTCGCCCGTGGCCGCGGGGACGGCGCTGCTGCCCGTCACCGCCGTGATGCTGCTGCTCTCGTCACGCTCCGGCGCGCTCGCGGCACGGCTCGGACCGCGCCGGCAGATGGCCGCCGGCCCGGTCGTCTGCGCCGCCGGCGTCCTGCTCATGCTGCGGCTCGGCCCGGACGCGTCCTACCTGCTCGACGTCCTGCCCGCGGTGGTCGTCCTCGGCCTGGGGCTCGTGACGATGGTCTCGCCCCTCACGGCGACGGCCCTGGCGGCGGCTCCGCCCGAGCACGCGGGGATGGCCTCGGGGGTCAACAACGCCGTGGCGCGCACGGCGGGGCTGCTCGCGGTCGCCGTCGTGCCCGCGGTGGCCGGGCTGTCGGGTCGGGCCTACGACGACCCGGTCGCCTTCGACGCCGGCTTCGCGACGGCGCTGTGGGTGAGTGCGGCGACGCTCGTCGTCGGCGGGGTGCTGGCCGCCCTCACCGTGCGTGACGACGTGCTGGCCGTCGAGACGGGCGACCGGCAGCTGACGTTCTGCGCCGGCGTCTCGGGCCCGCCCCTCGCGACACGTGTCGGGGCCGACGGCCGGCCCGACTGCGACCCCGTCCCGCTCGTGACCACCACCCTGGAGGACCCGATGCCCTGCACGCACCTGACGGACGCCACCCCGCCGATCCCCCTCAGCGACGGCTGCGCGGAGTGCCTCGAGACCGGCCAGACGTGGGTGCACCTGCGCCTGTGCCAGGAGTGCGGCCACGTCGGCTGCTGCGACTCCTCACCGGGCCGGCACGCGACGGCGCACGCCCGCGAGGACGAGCATCCCGTCATCCGCTCCTTCGAGCCCGGCGAGGAGTGGTTCTACTGCTACGTCGACGACGTGGCGCTCGAGGTGCCGGACGCCCCACCGGCGCCGAGTCACCACTGACCCCTCCCCTCCGGCGGACCCGGCGGGTCACTGCGCGACGACGCTCGCCCCGGCGTGGTGCAGCAGCCAGAGGAACTCGTCGGCGGTGCTGCGCTCGCGCAGGTCCTTGAGGTCGTTGCGCATCCACTGGTTGATCGACTCGTGGCTGACGGTCAGCTCGACGCGGCCCAGCTCGGCGTGCTCGAGCCACACCTCCTGGCGCGACAGCACGCTGTTCTTGCCGGCCCGCACCGACGCGGCGGGCACGACCCACGTCGGCGTCGGGGCCCCGCCCTCGTGGAAGCCGAGCCAGCCGTTCTCGAGGCGGACGTGGCCGAGGCCGCTCCCCGGAGCGAGGAACAGGCTGGACCGGGAGACCTGGGCGTTCCACCGGCCGACCGGGCGGGGCGGCGGCGCCGCCGGGTCGTACCCGGCGGCCGCCACGGCCCGGTCGACCGACACGGGCGGGCGTGGCCGCCGCGTCAGGTACCACCCCAGCGCGAGGGCCCCGATCCCGAGCAGCGGCAGCGCCCCGACCCCGAAGCGCGCGACCGCGAGGACCCAGTCGGCGGTGTCCATCGGCTCCCCCCGGCGCCCTCGGCTACCAGCCGCGCTCGGCGAGCCGGTGGGGCTGCGGGATCTCGTCGACGTTGATGCCGACCATCGCCTCGCCGAGGCCGCGGGAGACCTTGGCGATGACGTCGGGGTCGTCGTGGAAGGTCGTGGCCTTGACGATGGCCTCGGCGCGCTCGGCCGGGTTGCCGGACTTGAAGATGCCCGAGCCGACGAAGACGCCCTCGGCGCCGAGCTGCATCATCATCGCCGCGTCGGCCGGGGTGGCGATGCCGCCGGCGGTGAAGAGGACGACGGGCAGCTTGCCGGTCTCGGCGACCTCCTTGACGAGGTCGTAGGGGGCCTGGAGCTCCTTGGCGGCGACGTACAGCTCGTCGGGCTCCATCGAGCGCAGCCGGTTGATCTCCTTGCGCAGCGACCGCATGTGGGTCGTCGCGTTCGAGACGTCGCCGGTGCCGGCCTCGCCCTTGGAGCGGATCATCGCCGCGCCCTCGGTGATGCGCCGCAGCGCCTCGCCGAGGTTGGTCGCGCCGCAGACGAAGGGCACGGTGAACTGCCACTTGTCGATGTGGTTGGCGTAGTCGGCCGGGGTGAGGACCTCGGACTCGTCGATGTAGTCGACCCCGAGGCTCTGGAGCACCTGGGCCTCGACGAAGTGGCCGATGCGCGCCTTGGCCATGACGGGCACGGAGACGGCCTCGATGATGCTGTCGATCATGTCGGGGTCGCTCATCCGAGACACCCCGCCCTGGGCCCGGATGTCGGCCGGGACCCGCTCGAGGGCCATGACGGCGACGGCGCCGGCGTCCTCGGCGATCTTGGCCTGCTCGGCGGTGACGACGTCCATGATCACGCCGCCCTTGAGCATCTCGGCCATGCCGCGCTTGACGCGGGTGGTGCCGGTGCCGGGGGCGGTCTGCTGCTCGCTCATGCGGCCGATCATAGGTCCGCCGCGGGGGTCGCGAGGACGCCGGTCCGCCGGTCCGCTGCTCCGCCGGTCGGGCGGGTCAGCGGGTGAGCGACGGCGGGACGTCGTCGTCGAACTCGACCCGCTCGGGCAGGGCCGCCCGCCCGGCCAGCCGGAACCAGCGCACGACCCGCTTGTCCCGCACCCGCCGGACCTCGCGCACGGCGTCGTTGTGGAACCGCCGCGCCATCCGCACCCGCAGCGCGCTGGCCGAGATGCGGGCCAGCGCCTCCGCGACCATCTCGTCCTCCTCGGCGCGCAGGCTCCCGACGACCTCGTCGGTGAGGGTCGCCGCGAGGACCTCGGTGAGGGCCGTCTCGACCTCCTCGCGGCCGCCGAAGTGCTGGCCGTCGAGCAGGTCCTCGTCGAGCGGGTGCTCGGTGGTGCGCTCGATGGAGTCGGTCGCCGCGTCGGCGAGCAGGAGCGCCGAGGCGGGGTCGAGGCTGCCGCTGTTGGCCAGCTCGAGGGTGGCCTCGGCGCGCCGGACGAGCTGGGCGTCGAGGGCGGACATCGCCCCCTCGACCTTGGCGTGGAGGCGGTCGAGCCGGGCGGCGGCGTAGGAGAGGTACCAGGCGATGCCGATGACCAGGATGACGACGAAGGTCGTGACCTGGAGGACGTCGACGTCGGTGCTGCTCACGGGGCCCCGGTCCCCGGCACGCTGCGCACGAGCCGGTTCCACAGCCCGCGCGGTGCCTGCTCGCCGAGCTCGGCGTGGGCGCCCTCGAGGACGGTCTCGTAGACGGCCATCACCTGGTCCGAGACGCGCGACCAGTCGAAGGTGCGCGCCCGCTCGAGGCCGTCGCGCCGCAGGGTCGCCCGCCGGACGGGGTCGGCGAGGAGCGCGACGAGCGTGGCGGCCAGCGCCTCCGGCGACCCGGTACCGAAGGTGGCGCCGGTGCGGCCGTCGTCGAGCACGGCGAGGAAGGCGGAGAGGTCGGAGGCCACGACGGGGGCGCCGGCGGCCATCGCCTCGACGAGGACGATGCCGAAGCTCTCCCCGCCGAGGTGCGGGGCGACGTAGGCGTCGACCGAGGAGAGCAGCCGGGCCTTGTCCTCGTCGGAGACGGCGCCCAGCACCTCGGTGGCGGCCGCCGCGCGCGGGTCGGCGTCCTCGAGCAGGTCGGAGGCGTCGCCCGGTCCGGCGACGAGGAGCCGGGCTCCGGGGTGGACGTCGAGGACGGCCGGCAGGGCGCGCAGCGCGACCGCGAGCCCCTTGCGCGGCTCGTCGACCCGACCGAGGAAGGCCAGCGTGGGGGCACCCGGCCGTCCGGTCCACTCGTCGCGCGCGGTCGCGGCGGCGAAGCGGTCGACGTGCACCCCGTTGGGGATGATGTAGGTGTCACCGCCGAGGTGGCGCCGGACCGTGCGGGCGGCGTCCTCGGACACCGCGATCCGGGCCCGGATCTTCTCGAGCGAGGGCCGCAGGAGCGGGTTGGCGGCGTGCATCGCGCGCGAGCGCACCGTGGCGGTGTGGAAGGTCGCGACGACCGGCTCCTCGGCCGCCCAGAGCGCCATGAGCGACACCGACGGCGTCACCGGCTCGTGGAGGTGCACCACGTCGAAGTCGCCCGACTCCAGCCACCGGGTGACCCGCGCCGAGGTGACCGGGCCGAAGGTCAGCCGCGCGACCGACCCGTTGTAGCGCACCGGGACGGCCCGCCCGCAGGAGACGAGGTACGGGGGCAGCTCGGTGTCCTCGTCGGCCGGGGCCAGCACCGAGACCTCGTGCCCCTGGGCGAGGAAGACCTCGGCGAGGTCGCGGACGTGGAACTGCACCCCGCCGGGCACGTCCCACGAGTACGGGCAGACGATGCCGATCCTCATCGGGCCGCCTCCGCGCGCGCCAGGCGCTCGGGGTCGAGGTCCTCGACGAAGACCCGCTGGAGCATGTGCCAGTCGGAGGTGTGCTCGCGCACGGCGGCGCCGAGGGCGTCGGCGCAGGCCTGGGTCATCGCGACGACCTTCTCGCGCGTGGCTCCGGTGGCCGGCACCTCGACCGGCGGGTGGAAGGTGATGACGATGCCCCAGCCGCGCCCTCGCCGCTCGTGGCGGATCGACACCGGGTGCAGCGGCCGGCGCTCGGCGAGGGCCAGGGCGGCCGGGCCGGGGGCCATCCGGGCGGGGCGCCCGCAGAACTCGACGGTGACCCCGCGCGAGGTGAGGTCGCGGTCGGCGAGCAGCGGGACGAGGCCCCGGCCGCGGGCCGCCTCGCGCAGCGCCGGGAAGACGTCGGGGCCGCCGGTCAACGGGAGGATGGTCATCCCGAGGCCCTCGCGGAACTCGAGGAACTCGCGGAAGACCTCCTCGGGCTCGAGGCGCTCGGCGACCGTCGTCACCGGCCCGAGGTGCACCGTCCCCCAGGCGCCGGCGAGGTCCCAGTTGCCGAGGTGCCCGAGGAAGCAGACGACCGAGCCGCCGGCGTCGAGGACCTCGCGCACCGGCCCGTCGCCCTCGACCCGGACGCGGGCGGCGAGCTCGTCGGGCCCGAGCACGGGCAGTCGGAAGGCCTCGCAGTAGTAGCGCAGGTACGAGCGCATCCCCTCGCGGACGAGGGCGTCGAGGGCGGTGTCGTCGAGCTCGGGGCGGACCCGGGCGTAGTTGGCGCGCAGGCGCGCGGCTCCCCCGCGGGCCACGGTGAGGTCGGCGACGGCGTCGAAGGCGCGGTAGGCCAGCCGCTCGGGCATCCGGCGCACCACGGCCCAGCCGAGGCGGTGACCGGCGAGGGTCGCCGCGTCGGTGGCGGTGCCGAGGACCCTCCTCACGCCACGCCCAGCGCCTGCCGGCGGACCTCGAGGATCCGCTGCACGACGGTGATGAGGCTCGCGAGGGCGAGCAGGGCGAGGACGACCCCGAGGAAGACCGTCGGGATGTCGAAGAGCCCGGTGAGCCCGGTGGCGACGAGGACGGCGACGAGCCGGTCGGCGCGCTCGGCGATGCCGACGTTCGCGGTCATCCCGAGGCCCTCGGCGCGGGCCTTGGCGTAGGAGACGACGCTGCCGAGGATGAGGCAGGCCAGCGCGAGGGCGGCCATGTAGGCGTTGCCCCCGTTGCCGGCGTACCAGAGCACGAGGCCGCCGAAGACCGCCGCGTCGCCCACCCGGTCGAGGGTGGAGTCGAGGTAGGCCCCCCACGTGCCGGTCCGCCCGATCCGCCGCGCCATGATGCCGTCGACGGTGTCGGAGAAGACGAAGGCGGTGACGACGAGGGTGCCGATGAGGAACTCGCCGCGCGGGTAGAACGCCAGGGCACCGAAGCAGACCCCGAGGGTGCCGATGACGGTGACGACGTCGGGGCTGATCCCGAGCCGGATGAGCAGGGCGGCCACCGGCGTGAGGATCTTGGTGAAGAACGCGCGCGCGTAGCGGTTGAGCATGGTCCGGCCAGCGTAGTGGGGCCCCCGCGGGGTCCGGACCACGGAGGCGGCCGCCCGGGCGCGTCGCCGTGGCGCAGGTCTCCGCGTGGGCCGCGGCGTTCCCCTTGTGCGGCGCCCCGGGGAGGAGTTGATTGGGGTCCATGAGCGGCACAGCGACCCCGGCACCGACCGTCACCGACACCACCCGGCTGCGCAACGTGGTCCTCGTCGGACCGAGCGGCGCCGGCACCTCGCGGCTCTTCGACCACGTCGTCGGTGCGCTGGCCCCCAGGCGCACCGGCCGCCCCCGCGGCGAGGCCTCGGCCGGGTTGCGTGCCGCCACCCTCGAGCTCGGGGAGGTGGCGCTGACCCTGCTCGACGCGCCGGGCAACCCCGACTTCGTCGGGCAGGTGAGGGCGGGTCTGCGCGCTGCGGACGCCGCCCTCTTCGTCGTCTCGGCCGCTGACGGTGCCGACGCCCGGTCGCGGGCCCTGTGGCACGAGTGCGCGGTCGTCGGGATGCCCCGGGCCGTCGTCGTGACCCAGCTCGACGCGCGCGACGCCGACTTCGTCGCCACCCTCGAGGACTGCCGGGCCCACTTCGGGGCGGGCATACAGCCGCTCGGGGTGCCGGTGGCGGGTTCGGCCGGCGCCGTGACGTCCATCGCCGACCTGCTCCTCGGCGAGATCCACGACTACGAGGGGGGCCGGCGCACGGTGCGCCCGGCCGGGGCCGAGCACGCCGACGTCTTCGACACCCACCGCCCCGGGCTCGTCGAGGGGATCATCGAGGAGTCCGAGGACCCCGAGCTGATGGATCGCTACCTCGCGGGCGAGGACCTCGACTTCGCGACGCTCGAGCGCGACCTGCTCGCCGCCGTCGCGCACGGCACCTTCCACCCCGTGCTGCCGGTCTCCGGTGAGACGGGTGCGGGCGTCGAGGTGCTGCTCCACCTCGTCGAGGCCGCGTTCCCGCACCCCGGCCTGCGTCCGCTGCCCACCGTCACGCCGGTCGGCGGCGGCGAGCCGGTGGTCCTGGCGGCCGACCCCTCCGGCCCGCTCGTCGCCGAGGTCGTGCACACCGAGTCCGACGCCTACGTCGGCCACCTCTCGCTCGTGCGGGTGTTCTCCGGCACCCTGCGCGGTGACCGCCCGGTGCACGTCTCGGGGCACCTCGAGCTGCTCGACGGGCCGACCGGGGAGGGGCACGAGGCCCACGACGACGACGTCCGCCCCGGCGCCGTCTCCGCGCCGCTCGACGGCGAGCTGCTGACCAAGGACCACGCCATCGCCGGCGAGGTCGTCGTCGTCACGAAGCTCGCCGGGGCCCAGACCTCCGACACGCTCTCCGACCCCTCCCGCCCGCTGCTCGTCACGCCCTGGGAGCTCCCCGAGGCGCTGCTCCCGGCCGCCGTCCAGGCCGCCACCCGGGCCGACGAGGACCGGATGCCCGTCGCCTTCCGCGAGCTCGCCGCCGAGGACCCCGCACTGCGCATCGAGCACGATCCCGAGACGGGCCAGGTCGTCCTGTGGACCACGGGCCCGGCCCACCTCGAGCTGGTCCTCCACCGGCTCCAGGACCGCTTCAACGTCGGTGTCGAGCAGGTGCCGGTCAAGGTCGCCCTCAAGGAGACGGCGGTCGGCCGCTCCGAGGCCCAGGGACGGCACGTGAAGCAGTCCGGGGGTCACGGTCAGTACGCCGTCTGCCACCTCGTCCTCGAACCGCTCCCCCGCGGGTCCGGCGTCGAGTTCGCCGAGGTCGTCGTCGGTGGCGCCGTGCCGCGCCAGTTCATCGGCAGCGTCGAGAAGGGCGTGCACCAGCAGCTCGCCAAGGGCCTGCTCGCCGGCTGGCCGGTCACCGACGTCAGGGTGACCCTCACCGACGGCAAGGCGCACAGCGTCGACTCCTCGGACATGGCCTTCCAGACGGCGGCCGGGCTGGCGCTGCGCGAGCTGGCCTCACCCTCCTCGCTGTGCCTCCTCGAGCCGGTCGACACCGTCACGGTCACCGTCGACGACGAGCACCTCGGCGCCGTGATGACCGACATCAGCAGCCGGCGTGGCCAGATCGTCGGGTCCGAGCCGTGCGACGACGAGCCGGGGCGCTCGGTGCTCGTCGCCGCGGTGCCGCGCCTCGAGCTGCTCGACTACGCCATCGCACTGCGGTCCCTGGCCCACGGCACGGGGGTCTTCCGGCGCGAGCCGCGCGGCTACGAGGAGCTGCCCGACCGGCTGGCCCGCGAGCACCTGGGCGCCGGCGCGGGCACCTGAGGCCCGACCGAGCCCGGCACTCAGGAGGGCCAGTGCTCGACAAGGCGGCTGCGGACGTCCTCGAGCAGCATCGGCAGGGCCTTGGTGCGCGCCACGATGGGCAGGAAGTTGCTGTCGCCGCCCCAGCGCGGCACGACGTGCTGGTGCAGGTGCGCGGCAACGCCGGCCCCCGCGACCGCGCCCTGGTTCATCCCGAGGTTGAAGCCCATCGGCTCCGAGGCCCCGGTCAGCGCGTGGATGGCGGCCTTGGTGAGCGCCGAGAACTCGGTGGTCTCGTCGTCGGTCAGCTCGACGTACATCGCGACGTGCCGGTAGGGGCAGACGAGGACGTGCCCGGGGTTGTACGGGAAGAGGTTCATCACGACGTAGCAGTGCTCGCCGCGATGGACCACGAGCCCCTCCTCGTCGTCCTTGCCGGGCGCGGCGCAGAACGGGCAGCCGTCGCCGGCATCGGGGTCGGGCCGCTCGCCGCGCAGGTAGACCATGCGGTGCGGTGTCCAGAGCCGGTCGAAGCCGTCGGGCTCCCCCGTGAAGTCGACGGCGTCCTCGTGCTCGGCCATGCCACCGATCCTAGGTGGGGCGGTGCAGCGGGGTCAGCGCAGGTGGCTCGCGCCGTTGAAGTCGACGACCGCCCCGGAGGCCCACTCGGCCCCCGGCGACGCGAGCGTGACGACGGCGGCCGCGACCTCCTCGGGCGAGGCGACGCGGTGGAAGGGGCTCTGCGCCCGGGTCGCCTCGGCGGCGTCCTCGTCGGCCAGCGCGTAGCCGGCCATCTCGGTGGCGATGAAGCCCGGCGCGATGCTCGTGACGGCGATGCCGTGCCGGCCGAGGTGCTGGGCCATCGACTGCCCGAACGCGTGCAGCCCGGCCTTGCTCGCGCCGTACGCCGGGATGTCCGGCTCGCCGCGGAACGCGCCGCGGGAGCCGACGTTGACGACCCGGCCCACCGGGACGCCGGCCGCCGGTGGGACGTCGATCATGTGCCGCGCCACGCACCACGTGAGGTTCGCCGGGCCGAGCAGGTTGGTGGCCAGCGTCCGCTGCCACACCCCGACCCAGTCCTCGTACGAGGTGGCGTCGAGCGGGTGGTCGCCGCGCCGGCTGCCGGACGAGCCCGGCGGCACGATCATCGCCGCGTTGTTGACGAGGACGTCGACCCGCCCCAGCCCGGCGACGGCCGCGTCGGCCAGCACCCGCACGGCGTCGGGGTCGGCCAGGTCGCCCTCGAGGCGGAGGTGGCCGGTGCCCGGCAGCGAGGCCAGCACCTCCTCGGCGAGGTCGGCGCTCGCCGGACCGCGGTGGTGGACGGCCACCCGGTCGCCGCGGGCCGCGAAGGCCCGCGCCGCGGCGGCACCGACGCCCCGGGAGGCACCGGTGACGAGGACGCCCCGTGACGGGGACCCGGCATCGTTCATGCCGGCCACCCTAGGGGTCGAGGCGCAGCTCCATGAGGCGCTCGGACGGCGGCCCGAACCCGACCCGCTCGTAGAGGCTGCGCGCCTCGGACACGGCGTTGAGCTGGATGCGGGTGACCCGGTCGGCCTCGGCCCAGGCGAGGAGCGCCCGCAGGAGCCGCTCGCCGATGCCCGCACCCCGTGCGTCCGGGGTGACGAAGAGCAGGCTCACGTGGAACCACGCGTCGGCGGGGCGGTGGGCGCTCGGCAGCTTCTGGACCCGGGTGCCGTGCAGCAGGCCGAGCGGGCGGCCGGAGGGGTCCTCGGCCAGCCAGGTGCGCCGGGCCCGGTCGCGCAGCCAGGCGTCGGCGAGGGTGTCGAGGAAGCCGGACGGGAGGGTGGCCCCGCGCTCGCGCTCGTCCTGGATGTGGAGAGCGGCGACCGAGAAGGCGTCGGTGGGCACGGCCTCGCGCACCCGGACGTCCGGCGTGGTCTCCACGGGCCCAGCATGACCCATCCGGTGGCGTGGCGGGCGGGTTCGGCCGCCCCCCGGCGGCGCCGATCCCCCGGCACATAGGTGAGGCCCCGGGAAGTATGAGTTCCCGGGGCCTCGGTTGACCCGGCATGATGCTCCGCGTCTCACGAGTCGGTTCCCGTCACCACCATCGTCATCAACCCGATGGCTCCTCGCGGCAGAACCGCGTGGCCTGGCGACCTTCTCCTTCTCGGTCCCTCCGCCACCGAAGTGGTGGAGTGGGATATTTCTATGCCCGGGCGGGGGTGTCCCGCAAGGGGTTTGACGACCCGATTTTCAACCTGTGAGGCGGACCGGCGTGTCGTCGGCGTGTCGTGTGACAGGCGTGACGACGGGTCGAGGGGCGACCCTCGGGTCCCAGCATCCGGACACCCGGCGGTCCGGAACGGGTCAGACCTGGCGGCGGTCGGTGATCGCCGCGGTGATCTCGGCGATGGCCTCGTCGACCGGCACGCCGTTCTTCTGCGACCCGTCGCGGTACCGGAACGACACGGCGCCGGCGTCCCGGTCCTCGCCGCCGGCGATGAGGACGTAGGGCACCTTGGCCTTGCTCGCGTTGCGGATCTTCTTCGGGAAGCGGTCGTCGCTCGCGTCGAGCTCGGTGCGGATGCCGGCCCCGCGCATCGTCTCGAGGACGCCCCCGAGGTACTCGTCGAACTCCGCGGCGACGGGGACGCCGAGCACCTGGACCGGCGAGAGCCACACCGGGAAGGCGCCGGCGTAGTGCTCGACGAGCACGCCGATGAACCGCTCGATCGAGCCGAACTTCGCCGAGTGGATCATCACCGGCTCCTGGCGGGAGCCGTCGGCGGCCTGGTACTCGAGGCCGAAGCGGTGCGGCTGGTTGAAGTCGTACTGGATGGTCGACATCTGCCAGGTGCGGCCGATGGCGTCGCGCGCCTGCACCGAGATCTTCGGGCCGTAGAAGGCGGCGCCGCCCGGGTCGTCGACGAGGTCCACCCCGAAGGTCGAGGCGGTGCTGCGCAGGACCTCGGTGGCGACCTCCCACTGCTCGTCCGAGCCGATGAACTTGTCCTTCTTCTCGCCCTCGGTGGCGCGGGTCGACAGCTCGAAGTAGTAGTCGTCGAGCCCGAAGTCCTCGAGCAGGCCGACGACGAACCTCAGCAGGTGCTCGATCTCGGCCGGGGCCTGCTCCGGGGTGACGTAGGAGTGCGAGTCGTCCTGGGTCATCGCCCGCACGCGGGTCAGGCCGTGCACGACGCCGGACTTCTCGAACCGGTACACCGAGCCGAACTCGAACAGCCGCATCGGCAGCTCGCGGTAGGAGCGCCCGCGCGAGCGGAAGATGAGGTTGTGCATCGGGCAGTTCATCGCCTTGAGGCGGTACTGCGCGTGCTCGAGCTCCATCGGCGGGAACATCGTGTCGGCGTAGTACGGCAGGTGGCCCGAGGTGTGGAAGAGGCCGTCCTTGCTGATGTGCGGGGTGCCGACGTACTGGAACCCTTCCTCGATGTGCCGCCGGCGGACGTAGTCCTCCATCTCCCGCTTGAGGACCCCGCCCTTGGGGTGGAAGACGGCCATGCCCGAGCCGAGCTCGTCGGGGAAGCTGAAGAGGTCGAGTTCGGCGCCGAGCTTGCGGTGGTCGCGCTTCTCGGCCTCGGCCAGCCGGTCGAGGTAGGCCTTCATCTCGTCCTTGGTCGGCCACGCGGTGCCGTAGACGCGCTGCAGCTGCGGGTTCTTCTCCGACCCGCGCCAGTAGGCCGCGGCGCTGCGCATCAGCTTGAAGGCGTTGCCGAGCACCTTGGTGCTCGGGACGTGCGGGCCCCGGCACAGGTCGCCCCAGGCGACGGTGCCGTCGCGGCGGACGTTGTCGTAGATCGTCAGCTGGGCGCCTCCCACCTCGACCGCTGCACCCTCCGCGGCGTCCTCGGCGGCGCCGCCCTTGAGGCCGATGAGCTCGATCTTGTACGGCTCACCGGCGAGCTCGACGGCGGCGTCCTCGTCGGACACCTCCCGCCGGCGGAAGGTCTGCCCCTCGTTGACGATCCGCTGCATGACCTTCTCGAGGGCCTTGAGGTCCTCGGGGGTGAACGGGGTCTCGACGTCGAAGTCGTAGTAGAAGCCGTCGCGGACGGGCGGGCCGATGCCGAGCTTCGCCGACGGGTGGAGCTCCTGGACGGCCTGGGCCAGCACGTGGGCCGCGGAGTGCCGCAGCACGTCGAGGCCGTCCTGCTCGGCGGCGGTCACCGGCTCGACGACCTCGCCATCGGCGGTGGGGAC
>JAESFK010000600.1_pt1 | contig 16483 bp, 31 predicted proteins | sample 9269391 | NCBI WGS metagenome assembly JAESFK01 (sample SAMN14506231, study PRJNA617097) | algae metagenome | isolation source: Drouetiella hepatica UHER 2000/2452 and co-occurring heterotrophs from... | place: Slovakia: Slovak Paradise National Park, Hrabusice, Kosice Region | collected 2000-01-01
TGCGCGGGACTCCCAGTAGGCGGCGATCGAGGCTTGCCGGTCCGCCTCCGCCTGGGCTGCGTCGATGTGCTGCTGCGCAGTGCGGGCCATCTCGATGAGCCGACTTCTCGACATCAGCTCGAGGTGGATCCGGGCGAGGGCCGGCGCCTTCGGGGCGGTCACGACGCCTCCCCGGTGGCGTCCCGCAGCGCGTCCCACGCGATCCACTCGCGGAGGATCCGGCGGCGCTCGGTGTTGGTCAGGAGCACAGCCCGATCGACCACGGCCAGCACGCGCGCCGTCGGAGTGGTCCACGACGGCCACGAGTCCTCGGTCGATGCCGTGAGCTCGCCGACGGGCTCGACCCGGTAGAGGTCGCCGCGACCCCACAGGGAGGCGTACCACTTCGCGTACAGGCGCTCGCTGGTGACGTAGACCTGGTCGGCGCGCTGGGAGGGTCCGTCGATGCCGCCGGGCCCGACCTGGCCGCGCTGGCGCGCGTCGCACCACGGGCAGCCGTCGTGCAGCCGCCGGTCGTGCCCGGGCTGGATGAGGTCACCGGGCCGCAGGTCAGGGACGCCGCCGTGCCAGAGGCGGGTGGGTGCCGGGGGAGTGGTCACGATGCCTCCTGGGCTAGGGCCCGCGCGACGGCGGGCGGGACGTACTGACTGGTGGTGGCGGCGAGGATCTGGTGCGCCTCCGCGATCGCCGCGAGGCGCTGCTCCTCGGTCATCGCTGCTCGCTCGGCCCTGCACGCGGGGCACCCGCCGGCCGGGTGCTCCTTGTGGTCCGCGCACGGGGTGAAGGCGGAGCGGCGGCGCTCCGCTGAGGCGTTCCGGGGCCAGTGCCCGAGGAAGCCCGGCTCGGAGGGAACCCGAAGAGACGCGTCGCCGGCGGCGAGCATCGCCGCGGACATCACGTCAGCCGGCGCGCCCTGCGTGGCGAGGAGCGCGGCCCGGATCCCGGCCAGCTGCCACTCGGGGCAACCGGTGTGCTCTGCGGTCTGGGTGCGGGTGTCACGGATGGCCGCGACCTGGGCGCCGGTGGGGTTCATCGCAGCACCTCCACGATCCGAAGGTGGGCCTCCCGGGGCCCGATCCAGCCGCAGACCAGGCACAGGTTCTTGCCGGCGCCGAGGTGGTCCCAGTAGCCGCGGCAGCAGGGCGCGGTGACAGCGGTCGTGCATCCCGGGCATCGCCTCGCGATGATGAGGTCGGCGATGTGCTCGTCGCGGTGCGGGGCGCAGGTCACCGGCTGGTCGACGTCGATGCCGTCGATCGTGGATAGGCCAGGGCACGCGTCGCCCGGCCGCTCGACCGGGTGGGGCCGGGCGACGCGGCGATCGGGGGTGACGGTCGGGGAGGAGCTTTGCGCCATCCATCCGTCGCTCGAGCCGGCTGCCTTGGGGCTGGCCGATGCGCGCGCACGCGCGTTACTCAGGTGAGGATGGATGGAAGGTGACCACAGCGGGACCCTCCCTTCCTCTTCCCTTCCTCTTCCCTTCCCTTCCTGTCGTGAGTTACCGCGTGGTAACTCACTGAGGAGCGGATGAGGCGTGGCGGATCGGTACAGGATCTTGCTCACAGCAGCGTCTCCTGAGGGGGTTCTGGGAGAACGGAGTTCGTCTTGCGGTTGATGACCTGGTGTCGGCAGAAGTTGGGTAGTGATCCGTACTTCACGCCACCGACGTCGTAGACGCGGATGAGGCCAATCGCGTCGAGACGCTTCATCCAGCGCGAGATTCGGCTCGGAGTGAGGTCGTCGTTGGGGAAAACGAACCCAGCGACGGCCGCGTTGGAGGCCAGGAACCGGCCGTCGTCGTCGGCCATCGAGACCAGGCCGAGGAAGAGCAGGCGCTCGTCGCGGGTCAGGCGCGCGACCTTGTCGTCGCCCCAGAACGAGGGCTTGATCGTGCGGATCCTGGCCACTAGAGCTCCCTCCCCTCGTACATGCGCAGGTAGTCGGCGCCGGCCTCGAGCGTCGCCGGCCGGTCACCGGCCTTGCCGAGCATGTGGTTGCACCCGGCACACAGGAGTCCCCGGACGCAGCGACCGCATGAGGTGGACCCCGGACAGCAGGTGTGGTCGTGGTCGATGTGCGGCACCTCGGAGAACGGCTCCCGGCAGATGGCGCAGCAGTTCCCCTGAGCCTCAGAGAGTTCGGCCACGGCCTCGACGGTCAGCCCCTTGCGGGACGCGCGGATGCGGTCGTTGTTCGCGGCTCGGTACACGGCCTGCTGGGCACGGATGCGCTCGCGGTTCGCCGCGTAGTACTCGGCGTTGTACGCGCTCTGGTTGTCGCGGCGTCTCCGGGCCATCAGCGGTCCTCCTCTCGGTCGTCGCGGTGGCGGGCAGTGGGGCTGGTCATGGGGTCCTCAGAGCTGGTCGATCCACGTCGGCTCCTCGCGCTGGTCCCACGCGGTCGGCTCGTGCGCGGTCTGGTGCGAGGTGAGGTGGATGACGTTGTCGGGCAGGGGCTGCCGCTCGGGGAGCGGCTCGTAGGACATGAAGGCGGGGCAGGTCGGGTGCCCGCAGCGGCAGCAGAAGCGCGCGCAGTACCGCCCGGGGGCGGCACGGCCGGCTTCGGCCTCAGCGGTGCACGTCTGGCACAGCTGGGCTTCCTGGGCTGCGGTGAGGGTCACAGGAGGACCCCCTGCGCGGCCGCGGCGGCCACCGAGCCGGACCCGGGGAAGAGGTCGACGAGCTGGTCCTCATCCGGGCGGTAGTCCAGGGCGTCGAGGACCCAGCGCGTCCACGCCGCGGGCTTCGCGCCGGCGAACCGGGCGTTCGGGGGTGCTGCGATGAGCAGGTCGGGGACCTGTCGGCCCATCGCGCGGCGGCGGCGGCCGTGCGGCACGTAGACCAGCACGAGCTCGCAGCTCGAGGCGAGCCGGCTGCCGTTGGGCATGCTATTGGGCTTGTGCCAGACCATGTGCCGGGTGCCGGCGGGCAGCGGGTGGTACCAGTCGGTGCCGTCGAGGGTGGTGGCCAGGGACCAGCCATCGAACTCGTCGTGGAGCTGCTCGATCAGTGCGCGGTGGGCTTCGGGGGTGTCCCAGGTGGCGGCGTCGGGGTGAAAGTCGGCGACGTTGCCGCTCGAGCGGTCGGTGGGTCCCTGGTCGCCGTACCAGCGGCGTGCACGGGACCGGATGACGCGTCGGCGAGCGCCGCCGGCGAGGTCGGGGCGGTCGTACACCCGTGGCGGGTAGGGCGGGTCCGCGATGGCCAACTTCACGACGAGATCGCCTCGAGGAGGTCGGTCTGGCCGGCGCACTCGACCCGCTCGCGTCCGTGCTCGGCCGGAGCGGCCCGGTGAGGCAGTGCCTTCGAGGTACGGGTGTAGAGGGAGACGTTGCCGCTCTTCCTGGAGGGCGTCTCGGACGGGACGCTCGTGGAGGTCTTCCGGCCACCGGGGAGCCGGACGACGAACGCGACGAGGTAGCCCTCGCGCTTCGCGCGCCGGTGCGCGGCGGAGACCTCGGCCGAGGTGAGCTGCGCAGCGTCCGCCCGGGCACGCCAGGAGTCGGCGAGGAAGGCCTCTCCGACGGAGTAATCCTCCAGCGCGGTCAACAGCTCGTCGTAGGCGCGCTCAGCGCCGGCGGTGTGGGTGCTCATGCGACCACCGCCGGGTAGCCGTCGTGGGTGTGTCCATCGAGCACGCGCCCGGCGGCCTTCTTCCCCACGCGACGCATGACGCTGTCGGGGTGAGGACTCCATCGACCGCCGTCGGCCCCGCGGCTGGCGAGAGACCACGGCTGCGTCGCTCCCGTCTCTGGGAGCACCCAGACGTCAGATCCCTCAGGATCGTCGACCGGGATCCACTCACCCCACTGCTTGAAGTGGAACGCCACGGCAGCGTCCATGCACTGGTCTCGAAGCGAGCGAAGCCACCCGGGATGCATGGGGCGTGCCGCCGGCCCGGACTCTCCGCCCGCGATAACCCAGTCGAGGGCGGGCAACAGCTCAGCACCGGTATCGCGGTCTGCCACGGGCCAGCGGGCGTCGTGGAACAGGCTCCCTCCATACGTGCGCGGCCGAACCCGGGCCAGGTCGATGGCGCCCAGAAGTGGCTCGCAGGAGAGGAATCGAACTGCTGCCGGAGTGTTCAGTAGGGCCGGAATCCGAAGGTCGGCGTGCTTCTGATCCTCCACGGTGACGCCCAACCACAGGTTTGGCAGCGGCCAGGAGAAGTCGTCGCCCTTGGGGAACCTGGCGGCCTTGCCTGGGTGCTCGGTGAGCCACCGGTTGCGCATGTTCCACGCGACGTTGCGCACGACGGCCTCGAACGACAGGGGCCCGCTGGGGCCGTCGATGACGCACGGGTTGGTCAGAAGGGACCGCATCCGGCCGTGGCGCTTCGTCAGGAGCTGGAAGGTGTGCTGCGGAGCGAGGGCCATCACGGCGAAGACCTCGGCGATGTACTCGTCGGGGATGTCGTCGTGGAAGAGGTCGCTCAGGGAGTTCACGAAGACACGGCGGCCGCGGGTCCAGCGCAGAGGCTGGTCGAGCCGGTCCGGGTGCAGGAGGACGCCCGTGGAGCCGCCGACGCCGGGCTGGTCGAAGCTGCGTCCGTTCATCCGGAACGGCGGCGTGCGGTCGATGTAGCAGTGGTCGCAGCCCGGGGAGACGCGGGTGCAGCCGGTGGCCGGGTTCCAGGTAGCGTCGGTCCACTCGATGTGGCTGTTGTCGCCCATCAGGCGTCACCGCCGGCGGGGGGCTCCTCGACGGGGATGTCGTCGGTCGCGGTGGGCGTGCGGTCCTCGGTGACGGTGGACTCGATGTGCTCGGAAACGTGAACGGGGTCGCTGTCGGGCGTGAGGTCGACGCGCACGGTGTCGTCGACGGCCAGGGCGGTGGCGAGGTCGGTGTTCTGGGGCATGAACTTCGCGAGAGCCCGGACGCATGTCTTCTGGGCCATCTCGTCGAAGTTGTCGCGCCAGGGCCCGACGATCGAGCCGTCGCGCTTCTTGGCCATCGCGTAGCGGTCGCGGTGGTGCTCGGCCTCCTCGCGGGAGAGGTGCCAGAACGAGTGGCCGCCGTTGGCGAACCGGACGACGGCGTAGTAGCCGACGGCATCGCCGCGGTCGGTCTTGGAGGGGCGGTGGACGAGCTTCTCGTCGACGCCGTACTCGACCTCGAAGTGGTCGTTCGCGTGGACGGTGCGGGCGCTGATCGACGCGATCTGGCCGGAGCGGTGCGCGAGGGCGACGTAGCCCTTGTAGCCGACGATGAGCTGAGCGCGGAACGCGCCGCGCTGCTTGCGCCCGGTCGCGGGGTCGGTCCATTCGTACCGGGAGTCCCAGAACGGGAGGACCCAGCCGTGGCCGAGGACGCCGACCCGGAGCCCGAGCTGGGCCATCGTCATCAGGCCGCCGAGCACGGAGCGCGGCTCGCACTCCATGAGCTTCGGCGTCTGCGCGAGGGCGGTCATCGCGTCGCGGACGAGCTGGCGGGCCTCGAAGCCGCGGGGGGCGGCCATGGCGAACTGGTGCTCCATGCTCGTGATGCGCTGGCCGAGGGTGGGCGGGGCGCTCTCGCTCGGGAGGGCGACCTCGGTCCCGGTCGGTGGTGGGGTGGTCTGCTCGGTCATGCGGACACTCCTCGCTTGAGGTAGGACGGGATGGACACGGGGTGCACGACCGGTGGGTAGGACGGCCACAGGCCGGTGGTCATGCACTCGAGGTAGATGGCTCGCGCCAGGGCGCCCTCTTCGGCGCCGGCCGAGCGGGAGGCGTCGTCGAGCTCGCAGACGCTGACGTGGAACGGGGCTTCCTTCTCCTGCACCACGAACAGGAACGCGGCCTGCGCGCCGGGGTGCAGGAGGTCGTAGCCCTCGCGGTACCAGGGGTCCTGGATGAAGTAGCCGAGGTTCCCGGCCTCGCGGCCCCAGCGGCGGGGGTCGGCGGACTGGCCGGTGCTCTTGTAGTCGACGATGCAGGGCCGGCCGGAGCGCAGCGTGGTGAGCCAGTCGAACCGGGAGCGCAGCATGATCCGGGTGTCGGGGTCGCGCCAGAACGCGGAGACCTCGGCGCTACCGCGGTCCGGGTCGAGCAGGGTCCGCGCGATGGGGTGCTCGAGCAGCTTGGTGGCCATGGCGTCGATGACGGCGACCTCGTCGGGCTTGAGCGCGGTCTTGCCCTCGGCTCGCGCCTGGGCGACGAACTCCTTGGCCGCCTTCGTGGAGACGGCACCGTTGCTCGCGAGGATCTCGGCGGGGATCTCGACGACGTCGGCGCCGGCCCCGAGGACCTTCGCGTGGGCGGCCTTGCCGTAGTCGAAGACCTTCTTCTCGACGCGGTGCTCGCGCGTCCACTGGTAGTGCGCCGGCGACAGGAGCAGCTGCTTCGCGCCGGAGTAGGACAGGCTCGTCTCCGGCACCGGGTCGGCGTGGTAGACGTCCTCGGGCAGGTCCTCGTAGAGGCCTGGGGACAGGATGCCGACGGTGCTCATGCGGTTGCCTCCGTGTCGCAGAGGACGCAGCGGCCGCGGTCGCTGGAGACCTTGTGGAGGTGGTCGCGCTCGTCGGCCCGGATGACCTCTTCCCAGCACTCGCCGCACGCGATGCCGCCGACGCCCTTGCCCTTGCCGCGGCTGTGCTGCAGGTGGATGCACCGGGCCTTGGCTCGCGACGACAGGCGGTGCGTGGCGGCCAGGTGGCCGATGGCGGGCCGGCCGACGGCGCCGGGCCGGACCCTGCCCGACGCGACGCGGGCCTTGACCTTGGCCTCGGTCAGGCTCATGTGGCCGGCGCGGATCTCCTCCTGCTCCTCGACCGGCAGGGACAGGAGCATGAGCCGGTTCGCGATGAAGCTGTTGGGGCGGCCGATGCGGCGGGCGAGCTCGATGTCGCTGCAGTCGTCGAGCTGCGCCTTGAGCCGGCGGAGGGCGCGTGCCTCTTCGATTGGGTCGAGGTCCTTGCGCTGGCCGTTCTCGACGAGCATGGCGGCGAGCACGGCGTCGGGGCGCATGTCGCCGCGGATGATCGTGGGGATGTGCAGCCAGCCGAGGACCTGGGCGGCGGCGAGGCGGCGGTGGCCGGCCACCACGATGAGGCGCGTCTGGCCGGCCTCGTCGGTGTGCCGGCGCACGACGACCGGCTGCAGCAGGCCGTTGGCGGCCATGGAGTTGGCCAGGTCGCTGACGTCGCCGACGTCCTCCCTCGCGTTGTCCGGGTCGGGCGTGATGTCGGTGATGCGCGCGTCGACGAGCTGGGGTCGGTTCGCCGCGGTCGGCGTCGGGCGGGGTCGGGCGGTGGCGGTCACGACGGTCCTTCCGTCAGATGAGGGATCGAGGGGTGATGCCGCGGCGGCGGCGGATGTCGGCGCGCTGGTCGGGGCTCTTCCCGCCCCAGTAGCCGAAGACGTTGTGCGCGACCGCGAACTCGAGGCAGGGCTGCAGAAACGGGCACTCGGCGCAGCAGGCGACGATGCGGGGCTCGGAGAAGTAGGTGTCGCGGCTGGTGCGGGGGAAGAAGAGCTCGGGGTCCTCGCCGGCGCAGTGCTGGCTGCCGTCGTAGTCCGGGTAGGGCGCGGGGTCAGCGAGCCGGACCGTCGTCGTGGTGGTCATGCCGAGCGCCTCGTGACCGAGTGGCCGGCGTTCTGGGCGTTGATGGACAGCCGCTCCAGGAGGTCGTCGCGGTTGCCGCGCAGGCAGGCCTGCTGGATGCCGGAGCGCTCGGCGTAGCCGAGGCGGGTCGCGACCTGCTCGGCGGTGGCGGTCGAGTCGACCTGGTCGAGGTACCACTCGATGTCGTCGAGGACGTGCTCGAGGGGCCGGCCGCGCCCCAGCTTGACGGCCTGGCCGAGGTCTGCGACCGCGGCGGGGTCGTCGATGGTGTCGTCGTCCCACGCGAGCGGAGGGGCGAAGCCATGGGTCAGGGCATAGCCGCGGGACCGTGTGATCGCCGCGACGGCCCAGCGGTCGCCTGCTGGTGGCCGCTGGTCCCAGAGCTCGTCGTAGAGGTCGGCCACGGCGCGGGCAGTGCGGGCGGTGACGGCGCGCTTGCCGTGGATGAGGTGGTTGAAGTTGCGCACCTCCATGCCGACGCGTCGGGCCAGCTGCGTCTGGGACCAGCCGCCGACCATGAGGGCCTGGAGCCGCCGCTTCGTGCCGACGTTGGGCACGAGCGCGCCCGGCGCGTAGGTGTCGAGGGTGAGCCGGACGGCCGTCACCTTCTCAGCGACAGGTCGAGTGACCTTCTCGGTGGGCCCGTGGTCGGCCGTGCCGTAGATCAGCTTGCTGAGGGTGGACTGGGAGACGCCGGCGACCTGGGCGACGCGCTTGAGGCCGATGCCGGCGTCCATGAGGCGCTGGACGTGGTCGCGGACCGGCTGGGCGTCGACGTAGGTGTCGAACCGGCCGTACAGGTGCCGGCGCTGACGCTGGCGCTCGTAGCTGGCGTTCGCCGCGGCGCAGGCTCCGCAGCGGCAGCGGTCCAGGACGTAGCAGGCGTGGGTGCCGTGCTCGTGGGTGGCCTGCTTGTGGAGGCACGGCTTGGGGGCCCGGTCGACGGCAGCACGCTGCTGAGCGCCGCGTTCCTTCCGGGCCGCGACGGCGAGGTGCTTCGTGCACGAGTGCAGGTTCAGGCTGCGCTGGGCAAGGGCGGCCGAGCTGGCGGGCCCGGCGACGAACCCGCAGGTGTCGCACGCGACCGAGAGGCGCTGACTCATGCGGCCGCCTCCGCACCCGCGAGGGCAGCACGGACCGCGGCCTCGATCAGCGGTGACAGCTTGCCCACCTGGTCGGCGTCGCTCACGAAGACGATCGGCGGGGCAGCCGTGCCGTTGGCCAGCTTGAAGTCGAAGACGAGCGCCGGCATCGGCCCGGCCTCCGTCGGCAGCACTGCCGCGCGCACGACGAGGCCGCCGGCGATGATCGGGTTCTCGAGCGGTGCGTGGACCGGGCCGCCCGGGACCTCCTCGAAGGGCAGGTCGAGGTCGTGCCCGCTCATGACCCAACCACCTCGTCCGTTCCGTCCCAACGGAACTCGCTGAGGGGGCGGTGCATGCGGCAGCCCACGCAGTATGTGCCGCCGTAGAAGTCGGGCTGACGGGCGTACGTCTCAGCGATGGCGAGTCCCATGGTGGTGGCCGCGCCACAACCGTCGACGTGCACGTAGGTCCGCCGGACGGGCCGGACGAAGCCCTTGGCGCGCTCCTCGTCGGACAGCACGAGGTAGGTCTCTGCCTGGTCGCGGGGGGAGGTGTCAGGGCCGTGTGTCAGGCGTGGGTCCTGGGGGTCGCTGGTCAGGCTCACGCCGGCACCCCCTCGACGACGGTGGCGTGCTTCGGGCCCGGCTTCTTCCCGAGGTCGCCCTCGCCGGTGTGGCGGCGTGCCTCGAGGTCGGACTTCGGGGCGTCGTCGGTCCAGGGGCACTGGATGCAGCGCGCGACGTAGCGGACCTTGGTGCGGCTCACGTCGGCACCACCGTCAGGTGGGAGCTCCACGCGCGGCTCGGCTCACGGTCCCAGTTCGTGGTGCGGTTCTTGCCCTGGTGGATGCGGAGCCCGAGGTAGGACTGCGCGATGTACCCGCAGGAGCACTCGAAGGTGAGCGGACGGTGGGCGTCCTTCGGGACGGCGAAGTCGGGGTGCTGGCTCTCCATGTGGCGGGCGACGTTGGAGAAGGTGCGTCGGCAGCAGGGGCAGATGCCGGCCGCGATGCGTCCCCGGATGCGGAGGAGCTCGGAGCGGGCGGCCTCCTCGTTGCGGGTGGCCGCGGCGAGCTGGTCCTTGAGGTGGACCTCGCGGGCCTCGGCCTCGCGCAGCTTCTCCTCGTTGTTCTGGCCCGTGTAGTGCTGCCGGTGCCCGTTGGGGCAGTAGAACCACTCGCGGTCCTGGCGGCGCCTCTTGTCGAAGTCCCTCTCCTGACCCCAGAGCACCCCGCACCCTTCGTAGCAGCAGGTGACCCAGACGAAGCGGACGGTCACGTCGGTGTAGCCCATGGCTCAGTGCCCCCTCGTGCGGCGGGTCCGGCGGATGACCAGTGCCGAGCCGGCGGCGAGCAGGGCCACGCCGAGCGCGAGGAGGCCGCCCGTGGCGCTGGGCCCGGTGGCCGCGAGCTCGGGAGCGTCGGACGGCGCGTCGGCCTGGACGATGCGGGGCCGGACCGGGCTGGGCGAGGTGGTGCTCGAGGCGGTCTCGGGCGTCGTCGGGGTGACGGTCGGGCTCGGCGTCGGTGTGGCCGGCAATGTGGGGCTCGGGCTGGGGGTGGCCGTCTCGGTTGCGGTCGGCGTCGGCGTAGGCGTCGCAGTCTCGCTCGCCGTGGGTGATGGGGTGGGGGTGTTCGACGGCGAGGGGCTGGGGCTCGGCTTCGGGTTGCAGAAGGTGAACGTGTGGCCGAGGTAGACCCGGGAGTCCTCAGGGGTGCCGTTCTGGTCGAGGGTGAGCAGGCCGTCGTCGTCGAGGGCGTCGACGATGGCGCGCTGCTCGGCGGTCTCGTACCGGTAGGTGTCGTGCTGGCACCAGACGTCGAAGACGGGCGCCACGGTCTGGGGCCACCACTTCTCGAAGGGCGCGGTGCGCGGGTCGACGCCGACGGGGAGGTACCAGGTGCGGGTCGTGGTCTGGCCGTGGTCGGTGGCGGCCGCGGGCAGCGCGCACGAGATCACGGCGGCCGCGGCGGCGCCTGCGAGGGCGAGGGTGCGGGCGGTGCGGTTCATGTTCAGGTGCTCCTGGTGTCGGTGGGCTGGCTGGGTGCAGCAGGTGGTGTGGTGGGGTCCTCGTCGAGCCAGAGGACGATCGCCGGGGCGCGGCAGACCGTCCACGGGAAGGGGCGGTCGTCGCCGAACACGACGCCGTACCTCTCGTCGAAGCGAGCGACGATCGAGCCATCGGCCACCCGCAGGACCGACCGCAGCGGCGCGGCCTGCACCTCGGCATCGGTCAGAAGGTGACGCCGGTGGGGGGTCTCGACCGGGCCGCGGTCGGGCTCCCACGGCACGGGGTCGCTGGGGCCGTTCCACACGACGTCGTAGCCATCGGGGTAGCGCTGCTCGAGGGCGTACTTCCGGTCGGTGAAGCCGGTCGTGAGGTCGCGGCGCAGCCAGCCAGTCGTCGAGGACACGTGGCTCCACAGCAGCTCGCCGTCCGCGGTGTAGAGCGCGCCGGCGATGTCACCGGTGTAGGCGCTCTCGTCTCGCGCGGCGACGATGTAGAGGGTCGGCCGCTGGGTCTCGGTCATCGGGCACCGTCCTCGGGCGGGCGGGGGCCGCGGTCGAGGAGGCCGTCGCGGCGGGCGGGCTGCTTGGGGACGCGGGACAGGATGTCGGCGAGGGCGGCGAGCACGAGCGCGAGGACCGTGCCGACACCGATGAGCACGAGCAGGACGCCGGGGTGGGTGACGAGCAGCCACCCGGACGTGGCCGAGGCGGCAGCCACGACGAGGGCGTGGCGGGCGCGCATCACAGGTCCTCGTAGGTCGTGGTGGGGAACGGCCAACGGAGGCTCGGCCACTCAGGCACGACGTCGGCACCGTCGGCCAGCCCCTGCGCGTGCCGGGCCTCGCACACGAGGGAGGCCTCGAGGTCAGCGCACCCGTCGGAGCAGTAGGCGTCGTCCTCGCGCACCGGGTCCGGGCACATCCGGCAGCGGTCGACGTTGCGCTCGAACGTCACCGGTGCGACGGACCCGAGCGGCCGCTCGACCGGACTGAGGCCGCGCTCGCGGGAGACCTCGTCGAAGATCGGGGTGGTTGCCACGTCAGCTCCTCTCGCAGGTGGAGCAGCGGGCGATGCGGCCGGTGCCGGTGGATGGGCGCTCGCACATGCGGCCGCCGTAGACCGCGGTACAGGGTGGGAAGCCGTTCTCGTACAGCCACTCCCGCACGGCCTTCGCGCCGACCTGGTGGATCGCCTGGGCGCTCACGCGCTCGGCGATCTCGAACGGGGTGCAGCCGCCGCGGTGCATCTGGGCGACGCCCTCGGTGGTCAGGTCGGTCTCGCCGATGGCTACCTCGAGGGCCGTTGTGCTGGTGCTGCTGGTTCCCATCTGGGAAACTCCTGTCAGTTCGTGAAGCCCGGTCGCGCTTGGTCGTGTTGGCCGGGCTTCCGGCTGTTCTGGTTGTGGCCCGACCGGGACGGCAGCCGCAGGGGTGACGTCCGTCCCGGCCGGGGGTCAGGGGGACGGTCGGTCGGGTGAGCCCTCGTTGACCCACCGCGCGAGTTCCTCGCGCTCGATGACCGGCTTCGACAGCGCGCGGCCGTTCACGCGGGGGTAGCGCACGGCCAGGTCGCCGGCGCGCACCGCGCGCTGCAGGACGTCCTGGCTGTAGCCGGTGGCGGCGGCCGCCGTCTCGTAGCTGTAGGAGACGGGCTCGATCGCGACGGCGGTCATCACGCCACCGCCAGCTCGACGACGTAGGCGATGGCGTCGAGGGGGACACCGAGGTTCTTGGCCAGCGTCTGGGCGACGTCAGGGGCGGGCTGCTTGCGGCCGGCCTCGATGTTCGTCAGGTACCCGGGGGAGATGTCGCAGCGGATCGCGAACTCCCCATGCTTGATGCCGAGCGCCTCGCGGATGGCCCTGACGGCCGGTCCGTGGATCATGCGCTTGCTGCTCATGTTGCCGAGCATAGGCAACAACAGGAAACAAAGTCAAGCAGACAAGGGAAAGGCAAGGCAAAACGGCGCTGACCTGCACTGACGGTTGCGGATTACACGCGTGGTTTTCCTGCTCTCGCCCTCTACGCTGGGCGAGTCCGCTGCTGGCTTTCCTAGACTTTCCTTGGGAGCGTCCTCCTCGTGCTCACCGGTGACGAGATCAAGCAGGCCCGACTCAGGGCCGACTTGACGCAGGCCGACCTCGCGAAGCGGGTCGGCGTCAGCACGCGCAGCATCGGCAACTACGAGCGCGGTGAGACGGTCCCGCGAGCGAAGATGCCCCGCCTCGAGGCAGTCCTCGCGGACTACCTCGGGGGCGGTGGAGCCGACTCGCTGCGCACCGCGTCTGACGCCGCTCTCCTGGCCGAGATCGCCCGCCGGTTCGACCGAGCACGCGACCGACAGCCAGGAGTGAGCGATGGACGACGACCCCCCACCACCGGAGCCGAGGACACCTCGGCATCAGACGGCGCGAGCGTCACTGCCCTGCCCGAGAGGGAGCAGTCGCTCGCGCCACCACCGCACCAGGCAGCCGCGGCGAGGCGAGTCACGCAGCGCTCGGCGACGCAGGAAGAGCGCCGGCGCCAGGACCTCGACACGGAGGGCTGATGGGGCAGTACGCCGCAGACGCGATCTCGACGATCGAGCTCGGCGCCCTGCTCAGCACGGCCAGCGCGGCGCACACCGTCGGGCGGCTCGAGTGGCGGGCGCTGCCGGTCCAGATGCGTGGTGAGGTCGAGGTGGCGAACGTCATCCCGACCCTGTCCACCGGGTCGATCCTCATGTCGATCCCGGACCGCCGGCAGTGGGAGATCAACCTCGTCTACCGCATCAACGGCGTGCCGGCCCGGCGCGTTGACGTGAACGCCAAGCACAACGGGTGGCCGCTGGGCACTCACCAGCACCAGTACCGTCCGGCCGACGGTGGCGAGACCTGTGAGCTGCTGCCGACGTTCCCGAGCCCGCCGATCAGCCCACTTGTGGAGGTCGAGTGGCTGCGAGACGCTTTCCTCGGATTCGCCGGCCTCTGCCACGTGGCCGTGAGCGAGAATTGCTGGACCGACCCCCCGTGGAGGAGGTGACCCCGATGGAGCCGAACGAGATCAAGAGCGCGTACCTCAGCGCGCTCAACGACCACCTCGAGGTCGTTCCCTACGGCGCCGGCTTCCTCGCGTGGCTGCCCTTGCGCCACAGCGACGACGACGCCATCTGCCTGTCGATCGAGCCGCACAACGGCGGCTGGCTCGTCGGCGACCAGGGCTCGACCCTGACCCGCCTGCAGTCCACCGGTGCCGTCCTCGAGCACGACCGCTTCCAGGAGGCGTGGGCTCGGCTGTCCCGTCCAGGGGACGGCTTCGTCCCGGGCGACGCCGACCCCATGGAGATCCGCGCATGGGGCCCCGAGGCCGAGGTCGGCACCCTGCTCGCGCGCGTCGGTGAAGCGGCCCTCCGCGCCGAAGGCCTCACCTTCATGGTCGAGCCCAGACGTCGCGCGAACTCCTTCGGCGAGAGGGTCGCCCGTCGCGTGCAGATCGACGTCAGCGACCGCGCCTTCGTGCGCACGAACGGCAAGGTGCAGATGTCGTCCGGGCGCCAGCGCCAGGTCACTGCGACGGTGGAGCGAGAGGGCAAGGTCCTCGGCGCCATCCAGGCGCTCGGCGGTCAGACGAAGCAGGACCGGCAGCGCAGCCACGACGTCGCATACGCGATCTTCGGCCCATCGAGCCTTCCTCGTGACCAGCGCCTCGTTGTCGCCAACGGGACGATCGGCGGGTGGGAAGCCGCCATGATCGAGGAACTTCGGGACGTCGCCGACGTGCAGTTCTTCGACGAGCGTGGCGCCGTCGAGAAGGGCGTCGAGCGCCTCCTGGCCAACGCCTGACGGGGCTGTCGGTGTCGCCGCCTACCGTCGCGCCCATCATGCAGGGGGACCCGACGACGACACCGCATCCGTGGCGAGAACTCCGCGCTCTCGGCCACGTCACCGTCCACTTCGTCGAGCTGTCAGCCGGCGTCTGGGGACTCTCGACCGGCGGGCGCATCTGGATCACCACCGGTCTCTCGCAGGCCGAGCGGCGCTGCACCCTCGCGCACGAGCTCGAGCACCAGCGCCGCGGGCACGAGGGGTGTCAGCCGCCGGCGGTTGAGGCCGAGGTCTCCCAGGCGGCGGCCCGGCGGCTGATCCCGTTCGACGCGCTGCTCGACGCGCTTCGGTGGGCGCGCAACCTGCACGAACTGGCTGACGAGCTGTGGGTCGACGAGGACACTGTCCGTGTCCGGCTCGAGCACCTGCACCCGAGCGAGAGGATGAAGATCGTGGCGATGAGGGAGGAGCGCGGGGGATGAGACGAGCACTCATGGTGGCCGTGCTGGCCCTGGCCGCCGTCGGCCTGAGCGGCTGCGCTCAGGGCGACGTCGACCGCGAGGCGTGGCGCGCGGCGCTTGCCGACGCCGGCGCACCGTCCGCGGACCTCGACAAGCTCGAGCCGCTCGTTCGTGACGACTGCGAGAAGGACGACGACGCCCTGGCGCTGATGATCGCCGTCACGAGCGACGAGGGTGGCGACGAGGCCGTAGAGCGGATGCGGCTGAACATGAGGTACGTCTGCCCCGACGAGGTCGAGCGCTTCGACGCCGCCATCGCGGATGCCCGGCAGGGCAGCGAGCGGGCGGAGCGGATCTGCGACAAGCCGGCGGCCGAGCGCACCGACGAGGAGCGCATGGTCGCGGAGGCCACGGGATGCTGACCCTCGAGGCGGTGGCCGCGATGGAGCGCCGCTTCCCGGGCGTCGACGACGGTCGGAAGACCGCGGCGGTGCTCGCCGAGCATGGGGTGTCGATGACCCGCTACAACCAGGTGCTCAACGCGCTGATCGACGACCCAGCGTTCCTCGAACTCATCCCGGTGCAGGCCCGGCTGCTGCGCGGCCGGCGCGAACGACTCGCGCGGCACCGACGGCGCGCGGCCTAGCCGGCGTCGCCGAGTTGCAGCCGGGTCGCGACGTCCTCGAGCGCCGTGCGCACGCGCGCCCGGTCGGTGTGCAGGTAGGCCTTCGTCGACAGGATCGTCGCGTGGCCCATGATCGCGGTGATCGTCTGGTCGTCGACGCGTGCCTCGCGCAGCAGCGTCGCCGTCGTGTGCCGCGCCTCGTACAGGGTGAACCGCCGACCGAGCTCGCCGTCGACGTGCGCGACCTGCGCTGCGTCCTGCAGCTGGACCCACGCGGCCCGGTCGTCGCCGTCGTCACGCGGCCGGCCGTCCGGCCGTGGCCAGACGAGCCCGAGCGGGGAGGGCGGGCACTGATCGCGCCAGACGACGAGCGCGTCGCGCATCCACGGCACCAGCGGGATGACCCGCTGGCCGCTGGCGGTCTTCGGCCGGACCAGGTGCAGGGCGCCGTGGACCTGCCGGGCGGTGTAGCCGCGGGGGACGCGGAAGCCGCTCGCCCGATCGCGCTTCACCCGGTACGGCAGGGCCTTCAGCTGCCACGAGACGTCGATCGCGCCCTCGTCGAGGTCGACGAGGTCCCACGTCAGGCCGAGGCACTCAGCCGGCCGCATGCCCTGCAGCAGTGCCGCGACCCACCGGGAGGCGTCGGGCGTCGTCGCAGCCTGCTCGAGCAGCGCGAGCGCGTCGGGCAGAGGGATGGCGTCGCGGTCGGTCTCGCCAGGGGCCGCGGTCTGGACGAGCAGCACGGCCTGGGGGACCGGGTGGCCCTCGATGACGGCGTCCTTGAGCATCTTCGTCAGGACGGCCAGGCACCGCGAGATCGTCGACGACGCGCGCCCGGCGGTCTCCATGGCGCGCTCGACGGCCCGGACGTCCGCGGGCCGCAGCGCCTCGAGGCGGCGGTGTCCGATCGTGGGGACGATCCACGTGGCCACCTGCGAGGCGTTCGCCTGCCAC
>JAESFK010000601.1_pt1 | contig 16478 bp, 15 predicted proteins | sample 9269391 | NCBI WGS metagenome assembly JAESFK01 (sample SAMN14506231, study PRJNA617097) | algae metagenome | isolation source: Drouetiella hepatica UHER 2000/2452 and co-occurring heterotrophs from... | place: Slovakia: Slovak Paradise National Park, Hrabusice, Kosice Region | collected 2000-01-01
CTTCTTCAAGGCCGGGATGTTCCTCGGCGCCGGGTCGGTCATGCACGGCATGAACGACCAGGTGAACATGCGCCGCTTCGGCGGGCTGTCCACGTCGATGAAGATCACCTGGGCCACCTTCGCCCTGGGCTGGCTGGCCATCCTCGGGGTGCCGCCGTTCTCGGGCTTCTGGTCCAAGGACAAGATCATCGAGGCCGCGTTCATCGGCGAGGGCTGGCAGCCGTGGGTGCTCGGCACCGCCGCGCTCGTCGGCGCCGGCGTCACCGCGTTCTACATGTCGCGCCTGTTCTTCATGACCTTCCACGGCGAGAAGCGCTGGACCGAGGACGTCCACCCGCACGAGTCGCCCCGGGTGATGACCGTCCCGATGACCGTCCTCGCGGGCGGGTCGGCCTTCCTCGGCCTGCTCCTCGCGTGGCCGTTCGCCGAGGAGGCCCCGATCGTCAGCTGGCTCGCGCCGGTCGTCGGCGAGCACGGTGAGGAGCACCCGGTCCTCGCGGTGCCGGTCCTCATCGCGCTCACCCTCCTGTTCGTCGCCGGCGGGATCTTCCTCGCCTGGCGCCAGTACTGGCAGGCCGACGTGCCCGAGGTCGCGCCGCGCGGCTCGGTGCTCACCCGCGCCGCCCGCGTCGACCTCTACCAGGACGCCGTCAACGAGGGCCTCTTCATGCGCCCGGGCAACCACCTGACCCGGGTCCTCGTCTTCGCCGACGCCAGGGGGGTCGACGGCGCGGCCGGCGGGCTCGCGGCGTTCGTCGGCGGGTTGTCCTCGAGGCTGCGTCGCCTCCAGACCGGCTACGCCCGGTCCTATGCCCTGACGATGCTCACCGGCGTCGTCGCCGTCCTCGGTGCTCTGTGGGTGATCCAGTGAACTCCCTGCCCCTGCTCACGCTCATGATGGTCGTGCCGGTCCTCGGCGCGGTCGTCGTCGCGGCGCTGCCGTCGGGCTCGGTGCGCCTGGCCCGGCCGGTCGCGCTGGGGGCCTCGCTCGTCACGCTCGCCCTCGCGGTCGCGGGGTGGGTCGCCTTCGACAGCGGCTCGGACGCGATGTTCCAGCTCACCGAGACCCACGCCTGGATCCCGCAGTTCGGTGTCTCGTACGCGCTCGGGGTCGACGGCATCGCGCTGGCCCTCATCGTCATGGCGACGATCCTCACGCCGGTCTGCCTGCTCGCCGCGTGGAACGACGTCCCCGAGGAGGAGACGGGCCGCCTCAAGCGCTACTTCGCGCTGATGCTCGTGCTCGAGGCGTTCATGGTCGGCGTCTTCGCCGCCACCGACGTCTTCCTGTTCTACGTCTTCTTCGAGGCGATGCTCATCCCGGTGTACTTCCTCATCGGGCTCTACGGCGGTGGCCGCCGGCAGTACGCCGCGATGAAGTTCCTCCTGTTCTCGCTCGCGGGCGGGCTGGTCATGCTCGTCTCGGTGATCGCCGTGTACTTCGTCGGCCCCGGCGGCGACCAGGGCTTCCTCGTCGAGAACCTCATCGGCAACCTCGACGGCTCCACGGCCGCGCTGCGCTGGATGTTCGTCGGCTTCTTCATCGCCTTCGCGGTCAAGGCCCCCATGTGGCCGGTGCACACCTGGCTCCCGGACGCCGCCACCGAGTCGCGCCCGGCGACGGCCGTGCTGCTCGTCGGCGTCCTCGACAAGGTCGGCACCTACGGGATGATCCGCTTCTGCCTCCAGCTCTTCCCGGAGGCCTCGCAGTGGGCGACCCCGGTGGTCATCACCCTGGCCGTCGTCTCGGTCATCTACGGCGCCCTGCTGGCCATCGGCCAGAAGGACATGATGCGCCTCATCGCCTTCACCTCGATCAGCCACTTCGGCTTCATCGTCCTCGGCATCTTCGCGCTGACCAGCGTCGGCGGCGCCGGGTCGACCCTCTACATGGTCAACCACGGCTTCTCGACCGCCGGGCTCTTCCTGCTCGCAGGCTTCCTCGTCACCCGCCACGGCAGCAAGATGATCCCCGACTACGGCGGCTGGCAGCGGGTCACCCCGGTGCTCGCGGGCTCGTTCCTCGTGGCCGGGCTGTCCTCGCTGGCGCTGCCGGGCCTGTCGTCCTTCGTCTCGGAGTTCCTCGTCCTCCAGGGCACCTTCCAGCGCTACCGGGTGGCCGCGGTCATCGCCGCGCTCGGCATCGTGCTCGCGGCGCTCTACATCCTCCTCATGTACCAGAAGGTGATGACCGGGCCGAAGCCCGAGTTCGCCGAGGGGACGGCGCCGCCACGCGACCTGTCGCTGCGTGAGCGCTGGGTCGTCGCGCCGATCATCGCCTCGTTCGTCGTGCTCGGCTTCTACCCGAAGCCGGTGCTCGACATCATCAACCCGGCCGTGGAGCGGACGCTGCAGATCGTCGGCGTCTCCGACCCCGCGCCGGCCGAAGCCTCCGGGAGTGCCCAGTGATGCCCGCCGCTGAGTTCCAGCAGGTCTCGATCGACTACCTCGGGGTCGCCCCGATGCTCATCGTCGTCGGCGGGGCGCTGGCCGGCGTGCTCGTCGAGGCCTTCGCGCCCCGCGAGCGCCGGCACTCCATCCAGGTGTGGCTGACCAGCGGCGTGCTCGTCGCCGCGCTGGCCGTGCTCGCCGTGTGGAGCCGCGACCACCAGTCGGTCACCCTCGGCGGGTCGGTGGCCCTCGACGGCGTCTCCCTCTTCCTCCAGGGCACGCTGCTGCTCCTGTCGGTCATGGGCGTCCTCGTCATGGCCGAGCGCTTCGGCGGGGTGGGCTCGGACGCCTTCACCCCGATGGGTGCCTCGACGCCGGGCTCGAGCCAGGAGGACATGGCCACCCGCGCCGGGTACGCCACCTCCGAGGTCTTCCCGCTGACGCTGTTCGCGGTCTTCGGGATGATGATCTTCGTCAGCGCCAACGACCTCATCACCCTCTTCGTCGGGCTCGAGGTCCTCTCGCTGCCGCTCTACGTGATGACCGGCCTGGCCCGTCGTCGCCGGCTGCTCTCCCAGGAGGCGGCCCTGAAGTACTTCCTCCTCGGGGCCTTCTCGAGCGCGTTCTTCCTCTTCGGGGCGGCGCTGCTCTTCGGCTTCGCGGGCTCCTCGGACCTCAAGGTCATCGCGCAGGCCATCTCGGCCGGCACCGGCGACCTCGACGGCCTGCTGCTGCCGGGCGTCGTGCTCACGCTCATCGGGCTGCTCTTCAAGGTCGGCGCGGTGCCGTTCCACCAGTGGACGCCGGATGCCTACCAGGGCGCCCCGACCCCGGTCACCGGCTTCATGGCCGCCTGCACCAAGCTCGCCGCGTTCGGCGCGATCCTGCGCCTCACCTACGTCGGCGTCGGCGCCAACCGCTGGGACTGGCAGCTCGGCGTCGCCGTCATCGCCATCCTCACGATGGTCGTCGGCGCGGTGCTCTCGGTGACCCAGACCGACGTCAAGCGGCTGCTCGCCTACTCGTCCGTGGCGCACGCGGGCTTCATCCTCGTCGGCGTCCTCGCGTTCTCGCAGGCGGCGATCGGCGGCGTGATGTTCTACCTGCTCGCCTACGGCGCGACGACCATCGCCGCGTTCGCCATCGTGACGATGGTCCGCCAGGACGGCTCGGAGGCCTCGCACCTGTCGCAGTGGGCGGGCCTGGGCCGCAGCCACCCGGTCGTCGCGGGCGTCTTCGCCTTCCTCCTGCTGGCCTTCGCGGGCATCCCGCTCACCTCGGGCTTCACGGCGAAGTTCGCGGCGTTCGCGCCGGCCGTCGAGTCGGGCACGTCCGGTGTCGTCATGGTCGTCGTCGGTGTGCTGGCCTCGGCCGTCACCGCGTTCGTCTACGTCAAGCTCATCGTGCTCATGTACTTCACCGAGCCGGTCGAGGGCGTCGTCGCGCTCCAGCCGTCGGTGCCGTCGACGATCGCGATCAGCCTGGGCGTCATCATCACGGTCGTGGCCGGTGTGGCCCCGGCGGCCATCCTCCAGCTCGCGGGCAACGCGTCCCAGTTCCTCCTGTGAGCGGGGTGGGCGGCGACACGGCGCAGCGCGGCACGCCGTCCGTCCTCGCGCTGCCGGGAGCCAGTGACGACCTGCGGGTCCGCCTCGGCGACGGGCTGGCCCGGGTCGAGGCGCTCATCGCCGCGCGGGTCGACCACGAGGACCCGTTCATCGCCCAGGCCTCCTCGCACCTCACGGCGGCCGGCGGCAAGCGGTTCCGTCCGCTGCTGACGCTGCTGGCCTCCGAGCTCGGGTCGGGTGCGTCGCCGTCCGTCGTGGCCGCCGCGGCCGGGGTCGAGCTGACCCACCTCGCGTCGCTGTACCACGACGACGTCATGGACGAGGCCGACGTGCGGCGGGGCGCTCCCTCGGCGAACGCGTTGTACGACAACTCGACCGCGATCCTCGTCGGCGACCTGCTGTTCGGCACCGCGTCCGACATCGTCGCCGACCTCGGGCCCGAGGCCGTCAAGATCCAGGCGCAGACCTTCGTCCGGCTGTGCGCCGGGCAGATCCGTGACGACCGGCCGTGCCCCGAGGGCCAGGACCCGGTCGAGTACTACCTCAAGGTCCTCGAGGACAAGACCGGCGTGCTCATCGCCACCGCGGCCCGGTACGGCGCGATGTTCGGCGGCTGCTCGCCCGAGGTCGTCGAGACGATGCGCGAGTACGGCGAGCGGCTCGGGGTGGCCTTCCAGCTGGCCGACGACCTCATCGACATCGCGTCCGAGGCCGACGAGACCGGCAAGACGCCCGGCACCGACCTGCGCGAGGGCAAGCGCACCCTGCCGGTGCTGCACGTGCTGGCGTCCACCGACCCGGCGGATGCGCGGCTCCAGGCACTGCTCACCGGCGACCTGTCCGGGGACGCCGAGCTCGAGGAGGCGCTGACGCTGCTGCGGGTGCATCCGGCGATGGAGCGGGCGCGCGAGCACACCTTCGCGGTGGCCACGCGGGCCCAGTCGGTGCTCGACGCGCTGCCCCCGAGCGACGCCCGGGACGCGCTGCACGCCCTCGCCACGGGAGTCGTCACCCGCGTCGGCTGACCGCCCCTCGACTTTCCGGAGTCGAGTGCGGAAGTGGTTGCCCCAGCGACCACTTCCGCTCTCGACTCGCGCGCGTTGTGGCGTCTGTCTCAGCAGGGCGGGATGGGTCCGGCCACCTCGAACTGGAAGTTCAGCGCGTCCGATCGCACCCAGCCGCTCACGCCCGTGGAGGTGTCGCGGACGTAGATCCAGGCCGGGCCGGGGTTCGACACGTGCCGGCCGAAGCAGTGGACGTCGACGCCGTGGCCGGAGTAGCCCAGACCCAGGCGGTCGCAGTCGCCGAAGGGCCCGCGCCGGATCGCGGCCCCGTCCTTGAACGTGATACCTCCGGCGCTGTACCGGTCGGGGTGGGTGTTCCACCCCGAGCAGTGGGCCGGGTCCGCCGAGGCCGAACCGGCCGGGACGAGCAGCAGCCCGGTCACGAGTGCCAGGACTGCGGAGACGATCCGTGATCGCATGGTCTTTCCCCTCTTCGTCGCACGTGCGACGGCAGTCCGCATCGACCGCTCCGAGCGTCCGATCCCCCGGCCTCCCACCGCGACGACCGCGTCCAGCGGCCGTTGGCATCGAGGCTAGACCTCTGCCGAGCAGCCGCAACCCGAGCGGTCCGACGGTCAGGAGAGCGGGGTGAGCACCGGCTCCTGCTCGGGCACCGGCTTCTTGGGGATGGCCAGCGAGATGGCCACGGCGGCGAAGCACAGCACCGCCGCTCCGAGCCACGCCCAGTGGTAGTCGCCCTGCGCCGTGCGGATCCAGCCGGCGACGCTCGCCCCGACGCCGGCGCCGACCATGTGCGAGGCGAACACCCAGCCGAACACGACACCGGAGTCCTCGAGCCCGAAGTGCGTGCGGCACAGCGCGACCGTGGGCGGCACGGTGGCGACCCAGTCCAGGCCGTAGAAGACGATGAACACCCACATGCCGGGCTCGACCCCGGGAGCGAGCACCGCGTCGAGGGCGAGCAGGGAGATGCCGCGCCCCAGGTAGTAGCCGGCGAGCAGGAGGCGCGGGTCGACCTTGTCGGTGAGCCAGCCGGAGCCGACCGTCCCGGCGATGTCGAAGATGCCGACGACGGCCAGCAGCCCGGCAGCGGTCGTGGCGGGCATCCCGTGGTCGTGGGCGGCCGGGACGAAGTGCGTCTGGATGATGCCGTTCGTCGACCAGCCGCAGACCCAGAAGGTCAGCACGAGCGCCCAGAACGGCCACGAGCGCGAGACGCGGGCCAGGGTCGTCACGGCGCGCCGGGCCGGCGGCTCGGTGGAGACGGCGGCGGCGGCCGGTGCGTCGGCGGTGGCTCCGTAGGGGAGCAGGCCGTGGTCGCGCGGGTGGTCGAGGAGCAGGAACGAGACGAGCACGGCGACGAGCAGGGCCAGCACGGCGACGATGCCGGCCGCCCAGCGCCATCCGGGCCCGTCGGCGGCGCGGGCGATGACGGGGAGGAAGAGCAGCTGGCCGGTGGCGTTGGCCGCCGAGAAGATGCCGGTGACGAGCCCGCGATGCCTCTCGAACCACCGGTTGGCGACGACCGCGCCGAGGACGAGGGCCATCGCGCCGGTGCCGATGCCGATGAAGACGCCCCAGAGCAGCCACAATTGCCAGGCGGCGGTCATCACGGTGGTCAGGCCGCTGGCGACCCCGACGACGACGAGGGCGATGGCCACGGTGCGGCGCACGCCGAAGCGCTCCATGAACGCGGCGGCGAACGGGGCGGTGAGGCCGTAGAGGACGAGGTTGAGGCTGACCGCGCCCGATGTGGTGGCCCGGCTCCAGCCGAACTCGCTCTCGACGGGCTCGAGAAGGACGCCCGTCGAGGAGCGGAAGGCCGCGGCGGCGACGAGGGCGGCGAGGGTGACGGCGGCGACGAGCCAGGCGCGGTGGGGGAGGGTCCGCGGGCCGCGGGGCCGGTCCCCGACGAACTCCTCGAGGTCCTCGGTCACCGGCACATCGTCGCACTAGGGTCGGGCTGTGGACCACGTCTCCGAGGCCGTGACCGCCGGCTGGGACGCGGCGACGGCAGACCTCCCCGCCCCCCTCGTCGTCCTCGACCTCGACGCCTACGAGGCGAACGCAGTCGACCTCGTGCGGCGGGCGGCCGGGCGACCCATCCGGGTGGCGTCGAAGTCGCTGCGGTGCCGGTGGGTGCTGGCCGACGTCCTGGCGCGGCCGGGGTTCTCCGGGGTGATGGCGTACGCGGTCGGCGAGGCGGTGTGGCTGGTCGGTGCCGGGGTGCGTGACGTGTACGTGGCCTACCCGTCGGCGGATGTCGCAGCGCTGCGGACGGTGGCCGCGGACGACGAGCTGCGGCGCGAGGTGACGGTGACCGTCGACTCGCTCGAGCACGTGCGCTTCCTGCGGGACGCCCTCGGCGACGGGGTCCGCGGGCTCGGGGTGGCGCTCGACGTCGATGCCTCGGTGCGGGTCGGGCGGGTGCACCTCGGGGTGCGGCGCTCGCCGACGCGGACGCCGGCCGAGGCACTGGCCGTCGTCCGCGCGGCGCTCGGGGTCGGGCTCGACGTGCGCGGGGTGATGTTCTACGACGCGCAGGTGGCCGGGCTGCCGGACTCGCCCGCCGTGCGGCTGCTCAAGAGGCGCTCGGTGGCCGAGCTCGTGCAGCGCCGTGCGGCGGTGGTCTCGGCCGTGCGGACGGAGGCGGACCTGCGGTTCGTCAACGGTGGCGGCACCGGGAGCCTGCACACGTTCGGGTCCGACACGGCCGTCACCGAGCTGGCCGCCGGCTCGGGCCTCTACGCCTCGACCCTCTTCGACGGCTACGACGCCTTCTCCCCGCGCCCGTCGATGGCCTTCGCGCTGCCGGTCGTCCGCCGGCCGGGGCGCGGGCTGGTCACGGCGTTCGGCGGCGGGTACGTCGCGAGCGGTGAGCCGGGATGGTCGCGCGTGCCGTCCCCCGTGCGCCGCGGGTGGTCGCTGCTCAAGAGCGAGGCGGCCGGCGAGGTGCAGACCCCGGTCGAGGGCGACGTCGACGGGCTCGGCATCGGCGACCGGGTCTGGATGCGCGGGGCCAAGGCCGGAGAGCTGCTCGAGCGGTTCGACGCGCTGCACCTCGTCCGAGGCGGTGAGCTCGTCGAGACGGTGCCGACGTACCGCGGCGAGGGGAGGAACTGGGGATGAGCCGAGCACCCGGCGCGACCTGGCGGAACTGGGGCGGCAACGTCTCGGCGCACCCGGCCGTGGTCACCGACGTGTCGACCGTCGAGGGCGTCGTCGGCGCGGTGCGGATGGCGGCCTCGCGCGGGCTGGGGCTGCGGGTCGCCGGTACCGGGCACTCGTTCACGCCGCTCGTGGCGACCGACGGGGTGCTGCTGCGAGTCGACGGCCTGCGCGGCGTGCTGAGCGTCGACCGCGAGCGGATGCGGGTGCGAGTCGCCGCGGGAACGCCTCTGCACCAGCTGAACCCGGCCCTCCAGGCGCTCGGGCTCGCGCTGCCGAACCTCGGCGACATCGACCGGCAGACCATCAGCGGTGCCGTCGCCACCGGGACGCACGGGACGGGGGTGCGGCTGCAGGGCATCGCGGCCGCGGTGTGCGGGCTGACCCTCGTCCTCGCCGACGGGTCCGTGCTGCGCTGCTCGGCCGAGGAGTCGCCCGAGGTGTTCGAGGCGGCGCGGGTCGGGCTGGGGGCGCTCGGGGTCGTCGTCGAGGTCGAGCTCCAGTGCGTCCCGGCGTTCCGGCTGCACGCGCGGGAGTCGGGTGAGTCGTTCACGGAGGTACTCGCGGGCATCCACCAGCTCGCCGACGCCCACGACCACGTCGACATGCACTGGTTCCCGCACACCGACCGCGTGCTCGTGAAGCGCAACGACCGCGTCGGGCCGGGGGAGGGGCCGGGGCCGCTGCCGGCCTGGCGCGCACGCCTCGACGACGACCTGCTGGCCAACCGGCTCTTCGAGGGCGTGAACCGGGTCCTGACGCGTGCCCCCGCAGCGACGAAGCGCGTGAACCGGTTGAGCGCCAACGTCCTCGGCGCTCGCGAGTTCGCCGACGACTCGTGGAAGGTCTTCTGCTCCTCGCGCGAGGTGCGCTTCGTCGAGTCCGAGTACGCGGTGCCACGCGCCTCGGTCGTCCCGGTGCTCGACGAGCTGCGCGCCTGGTTCGAGCGCACCGGCGAGCCGGTGCCGTTCCCGGTCGAGGTGCGCTTCATCGGCGCCGACGACGTCTGGCTCTCCACCGCGTACGAGCGCGACAACGCCTACGTCGCGGTGCACCAGTACCACCGGATGGACCCGAGCCGCCTCTTCGCCGCGTTCGAGGCGATCGTCGCCGAGCACGACGGCCGCCCGCACTGGGGCAAGGTCCACACCCTCGGCGCCGACCGGCTACAGGCGCTCTACCCGCGCTTCGACGACTACCGCGCCGTCCGCGACCGCCTCGACCCCGACCACTTGTTCACCAACGACCACGTCCGCCACCTCCTCGGCGACTGACGGCTCGCCCGGGGTCAACGGCTCGGGGTGGTCAGCGCCGGCGTACGCCACCCCCGTCCCCGCCTCCTTGGCGCCCGCCGCATCCGGTCGTGCCGACGTCTGCGTGCCTCGGTTCAGGTGAGGTGTCTGGTCATCTGATCGGCGCTGCGCGCAAAGCGATCCCTGATGTCCTCGAGCGCCTCGTAGTCCAGATCGTCTCCAGTCCACTCTCGTAAGGTGATGACCTCCTGCTGTACGGCACGAAGCGCGAGCCGGAAGGCCGGCGGCCACACACCGGGGGCCTGACGTCGCATGGCTCTCTCCACCTCGTACGACCAGTGCATCGCATCGATGATGAACGCCTTCGTCTCCTCCATTGCAGTATCGGTCTGCTCCTCCAGAAGGTAGTCGAGGACCAGGGAGGTGTTCTCGAGGGCGCTCAGGAAGGGCATCACGGCCGCCTGGAACTCCTCGACAGCGCTGGACGACCCGCGCCCGGCCATCAGAGCCCTGTCGATCAGTGCCGCGGCACCGAGCTGGGCCCCTTCACCCACAGCAGCCTTCAGCCCAGCATCCACGCCGGTCATCGCAAGGGCGCCCGCTGCCCCCACTGCGGCCGGAGGGAACAGCGTTGCCGTAACCCCGGCGGCGACAGCGGCGGGTCCGATTGCTCGGGCGCCGTCGCGCAACATGACCATCAGGCGCCGCATGTGCGTCTCGCCACCGGCCGGTCCCGGGTCGTCGACCTCATGGAGGAGGCGACGAAGCCGGAAGACGTAGGCAAGCATCTGCTGCTGGACCTCGTGACCGAGCAGGCCCCGTTCATCGACGTCTGGTTCGAGGATGGCATGGAGGGCGACCTGCATCTCCACCGCGAGCTCCTCGCTAGGCGGGGGCGGCGGGTCGGTATACCCCATGATGTCGAGGAGGCTCGCCAGGTCGGACTGGATCACTTCTTGGAGGTTCACGAGCCGCTCCGTCGGCAGTTGCTCCAAGGCGATCTGCGCGTCATTGATCGCCGACCAGAAGTCCTCGTCGAGAGCCAGGTCCGACAGAAGGTCGGCCACCGCCCCGGCTGTCCTCAGCAGAGCGACCCGCCGTGCCACTGTCAGTTCCTCGCTGAGGCGCAGCCCGACGAGGGAGGCAGTCTGCTTTCGGGCGCGTTGCAGACGTTCGCGGCGCTCCTGGGCGGCCGTCCTAGCGGACCCCGACTCGGCGTCCACCGACTCATCCGCGGCGGTGTCGTCGGGCGGCGCCTCCTGCTTCGCGGACCGTCGTGGACTTCTCGCTGATGCGTAGGCGGGTGCCATTGACGCCTCCTGCCCGGATCGCCTCGTGTCCGTAGACGTTGGCCGCTCTCGCGGCCGGCGTCAAGCCGGTCGACGTTGCGCCCTAGGTCCGCGACCGGAACCTGGACGGAGTTCGCTCCCATAGGCAACCGCAGCACGCAGGACCAGGGGCTCTCCCTCTTCAACGGCGGCGATCATGGTCGGCTACCTGCTCCTGCGGCCAACATCCGAGGTCGAGGCACCGGCCCGATGCTGCCGTTGGTGGGGCTGCTGAGGATCTTTCTGGGCTCATCGGGTGCTGCGGCGGATGGCGCGCGCCCAACTGGGTGTCAGGTCGAGCTACGTGTGACGCCAGCCTCCAAGGGGTGCGATGAGCGAGGGCCTCCATCTGATATCATCTGATATCAGATGGAGGAGGTCCCCATGGCTGACGTGCTCATCCGTGACGTTCCCGAGGCGGTGCTGGCCGGTGTCGACGCCCACGCGTCGCGGCTCGGCCTCTCGCGCGTGGAGTACATCCGTCGGCGGCTCGCCGCGGATGCGGCCACCTCCGACGCAGCCGTCTCCGCCGAGGACCTGCGGTCGTTCGCAGGCCTGGCCGGGGACCTGGACGACCCGAATGTGATGGGCGCCGCGTGGCAGTGACCGAGTGGCTGGTCGACAAGTCGGCACTGGTCCGCCTCGGTGACAGCCCGGACGCCGACCTGTGGGCGGGGCGCATCGAACGAGGCCTGGTGCGCATCACCACAGTGACGCGCCTCGAGGTCGGCTGCTCCGCCCGCAGCGGGCAGGATGCCCGCTTGCTGCTGACGCGACCTCCGCTGTCGGCCATGCCCGTCGAGTACCTGACCCCGGCGATCGAGGACCGAGCCCTCGAGGTGCAACTGCTCTTGGCGGGCCAGGGTCAGCACCGGGCACCGTCGATCCCCGATCTCCTCATCGCGGCGGCCGCAGAGCTGGCCGGGCTCACCGTGCTGCACGCGGACAAGGACTTCGACCTCGTGGCCGGCGTCACGGGTCAGCCGGTGGAGCGGCTCAGCACCTGATGCTCCGTCAGTTGCCCTGCGACCGTTGGCTTGGCAGTGCCTACGTGTCGAGGTGAAGCCGGGTGACCGGCGTCTTCACGTCGACCGGTTGGGTGGCGGCATTGGCCGCCTTCGCCCACACCTCGAAGGTGTAGGAGCAGCCGGCCTGGAGTGTCCGGGTGTTGATGTCGTGGCCCGCGCTGAGCGAGCTCGGGGCCGACGTGTTGGTCACCGCGCCCTCGACCCGCTCGATCGGCGCACCGGCCAGGCCCGGGCCGACCCGCGTGCCGCCGCAGTCGCGAGCCTCCGTCATCCACAGCTCCACGTGGCCGACCCCGTCGTCGTCGCTCGCCTTCGCGAACACGCTGCCACCCGGCATCCGGAGGTCGATGTCGCCGCCGAACTCCACGGTCTGGAGGCCCCCGTCGACTGACGTGGAGGCGGTCACCGTGAGGACGACCGTCGGGGGTGTCGCGTCGTTGAGGTCCCGCGTCGCCGGGTCCTCGGTGCATCCCGACAGCGCCACCATCGCCACGGCGAGGGCCGCCACCGTGCCGCCCCAATGCCCGTGGGCCGTGAACCTCGCGGTTCGCTTCTGGTCCCTGGCCATGGCCGACCTCCCGGTGTCATCGCGACCGGCCTGCTCGTGCGTGCACGGACCGTCGCTGCGCAAGAGATGCATCCCTGACACGGTGATACCTCACGGCGCGGATGGCACCAGCGGGCCGGCGACGCTCTGGCGCCAGCAGGTTAGGTGGCCCTACCCTGCTGGGATTCGGCATTCACCTGCACGGGAGGTGCCAGCCGTGGACGCGGTGGTGACGGTTCGAGACCTGCGGATGCGTTACGGGGACAACGACGTCCTGACCGGTGTCGACTTCGACATCGAGGGCGGCCAGGTCGTCTGCCTGCTCGGGCCGAACGGCGCCGGCAAGACGACGACGATCGAGATCCTCGAGGGCTTCCGGATCCGTTCTGCCGGTGAGGTGTCCGTGCTGGGCCAGGACCCCGCGGTGGCCGACGAGGACTGGCGGGCCCGCACGGGCGTGGTCCTCCAGTCGTGGCGCGACCATCCCCGATGGACCCCGCGCCGGCTCCTCACGCAGCTGGGCGGCTACTTCGCGCCGTACTCCACGCCGGACCGGACGCGCCCGCACGACGTCGACCTGCTCCTCGAGACCGTCGGGCTCACCGACCTCGCCGACCGCAAGATCGCCACCCTGTCCGGCGGGCAGCGGCGGCGGCTCGACGTCGCGGTCGGGATCGTGGGGCGCCCCGAGCTGCTCTTTCTCGACGAGCCCACGGCCGGCTTCGACCCACAGGCCCGGCGCGAGTTCCACGACCTCGTCCGCAACCTCGCCGTCAGCGAGGGCACGACCATCCTGCTCACCACCCACGACCTGGACGAGGCGGAGAAGCTCGCCGACCGGGTGCTCGTCCTCGCCGCCGGGCAGATCGTCGCGGACGACACGGTCGACGGGCTCGCCCACCGGCTCGAGGGGGAGTCGCAGGTGCGGTGGACATCCGGCGGGGAGCGGCACACCGAGTCCGCGGCCGATGCGACCGCGTTCGTCCGGCGCCTCTTCGCCGAGCACGGCGACGACGTGCACGACCTCGAGGTGCGCCGGGCCAGCCTCGAGGACGCCTACATCGCCCTGGTCCAGCAGCACGAGGCCGGCCACGGCGAGGCGGCGGCCAGGCTCTTCGCGGAGGTGACCCGATGAGCCCGATGCGGCACGCGATCCGGCTGGGGCTGCAGCGCGGCTGGACGGAGTTCTCCCAGAGCATCCGCAGCACCCAGGACCAGGGGTTCTACCTCTTCACGGCGGGAGTCACCGTCGGCTACCTGTTCCTGCGGCGCAACTCCGAGGTCGAGGGCACCGACCTGATGCTGCCCTCGGTGGCGCTGCCGAGCATCCTCGGGGCGCTCATCGCCTTCGGGGTCATCATCGGCCCGGCGTACGCGCTCGCGATGGAGAAGGAGGATGGAACGCTCCTGCGGCACAAGGCGGTTCCGCACGGGCTGCAGGGCTACTTCACCGGCCAGCTGCTCTTCCAGTCGATGTCGCTGCTCCCGCAGATGGTGGCCGTCCTCGTCCCGAGCTTCCTGCTCTTCGACGACCTCATGGCCGACCCGTCCGGATGGCTGACCGTCGCCTGGGTGATCCCGCTCGGGCTGGTCGCGACGATGCCCCTCGGGATGCTCATCGGGGCCCTCGTGCCGAGCACGCAGAAGGTCGGGTCGTGGGGGATGCTGCCCGTGCTCGTCATGGCCGGGATCTCCGGGATCTTCTACCCGGTGCAGGCGCTCTGGGGCTGGGTGCAGGTCGTCGCGCAGGTCTTCCCGATGTACTGGATCGCCCTCGGGATGCGCTCGGCCTTCCTCCCCGAGCAGGCCGCTGCCCTGGAGGTCGGGGGGAGCTGGCGCACCACGCAGACCGTCGTCGTCCTGGGCGTCTGGGCCGTCGTCGGCGCGCTCGTCACCCCGAGGGTGCTGCGCCGGATGGCGCGGCGCCAGACCGGCTCACAGGTCGAAGCCGCCCGCGACGCCAGCCTCCAGTGGGTGCGGTAGGCGGGAGGCCGGTGGCCGACCTCCGTCGTCAGGGCCGGGCGATGGCCCGCACCGCGCGCTCGACGGCCGGCCGCAGCTCGAGCGACGGGTCCACCGTGAGCCGGTGGAGGATGAGGCCGTCTGCCGCGGCCATGAGTGCGCGGCTGGCCGGCACCGGGTCGGTGATGCCGAGCGCGGTCACGACGTGGTCGGTCCACCGCTCGAACTCCCCGCGCTGGGCGCTCAGGGGAGCGAGGAGCTCGAGGTCGCCGGCCACTTCGAGCCAGAGCGCATAGCGGGCGCGGGTGCGGGTGGCGAGCGGCCCGGTCTGCAGCTCGACCATCGCGCACAGCACCTCGACGAGAGTGTCGACGTCGTCCACCGCGGGGAGTCCCGACGGCTCGAGGTCGGAGCGCTCGCGCTCGCCGATGGTTTCGACGAGCCCGCGGAGCAGCGCCCGGCGGGTGCGGAACCAGTTCGACGTCGACCCCGGAGGGAGGCCCGCCCGGGCGTCGACGCGCGCATGGCTCAGCGCGCGCACCCCGTCGGTGCCGAGCAGCTCGAGCGCCGCGTCGAGCGCGCGGGCGCGCGTCGCCGCGGCCATGGACACCTCCGTCGTGCCGGATCTACTATGAACATAGTATTGGCCGCGACCGAAGGGGCCGGCATGGACACGCCCGAGCTCGCCGTCACCCGTCACGACACCTCCGCCTGGGCCCCACCGCTGCCCGACGTCCCCGGTGTCGAGCACCTCGTCGTGCGGACGCCGGGGCTGCGGACCCACGTCGCGACGCTCGGCGAGGGCCCTCCGGTGGTGCTGCTCCACGGCTTCCCGCAGCACTGGTGGCAGTGGCGCACCGTGGCGCCGGTGATCGCCGCCCACGGGTACCGAGTGATCGCCCCCGACCTACGTGGGGCCGGATGGACAGAGGCCGACGCCCCCGGCGTCCAGCGCGAGTCCCGGCTACACGACCTGCTCGCCCTCCTCGACGCCCTCGGGGTGGACCGTGCCCACCTGGTCTCCCACGACATGGGGGCCATCACCGCCATGCAGCTGACCTACGACCACCCGGAGCGGGTGCGCGCCGCCGTCCAGCTCTCCGTGCCGCCGGCCTTCATGACCTTCCACCCCACGACGATCGGCGGCTTCAGCCACCTGCCGGCCTTCATCTGGCACCGGCCCGGTGCGTCCCTCGCGAGCGTGTTCGGAGAGCGGTACGTCGCCCGGCCGATGTCGCCCGCGACGCTGCGGACCCATCTCGCCCCGCTGTCCCGGCCCGAGGTGGATGCGGCGGTGCGTCGCCTGACGCGCGGGATGATCCTGCCCGAGGCGATGCGCCTGGCGCGCGGGGTGTACCGGCGGCGCCGGCTGGCCGTCCCCACGCTGTTCGTCTACGGGCGCGAGGACCGGTACTGGAACGAGGAGGTCATTGGCAAGGTCTGCCGCCACCCGGAGCGGCACGCCGACCGCACCGAGCTCGCCTACGTCGACGGCGCCTCGCACTTCGTCACCGACGACAACCCCGACGCGGTGGCCGACCTCTGCCTCGACTGGTTCGCCCGCGCAGCCTGAGCATCAGCCGGCGGAACGTGGACGCCTCACTCCGTCGAGAGGCCTGCCTGCCCTCGAACCTCGCACGTGTGGGCTGTTTGCTGTCGTTCCCGCGTGCGGACAGCGATAACCCCGCACGGGCCGCCACGACGTGCCACGATCAGTGACTGGGGATGCCACCGACTGCGTCAAGCGCTTCACGGAGTCGCGTCTGTCGGTCCAGGATCCATGCGAGGTACTCCTCCCAGTGATCCTCGCTGGCGACGTCCGCGTCCGCGAGGTAGTCGGCGACTCTCGTGGCCTTGCGCCCGGGGAGTTCCTGCCAGTCGAGCGCTCCGCCGTAAACCTGTTCCATCTGAGCCTGACTGGTTCGCAGCGCCGTGAATCGGGCCAGGTTGACCTCCGCGTCGGACGACTCGAAGACCAACTCGCTGGACAGCCCGCGCTTTGTGAAGGACGTGTAGTGGCTGATGCCAGAGGTGCCCGTCGTGGTGGAGAACCATGAGTCGCGTGGAGGTCGGGTGGCCCGCGACCAGCTGGGCCGCTCGGACTGAAGGACCTCGATCCACCGGCTCCAGAATGCCCGGTACAAGACTTGCTTGCCCGTGGCCTCGACCTGGCTGGTGGCGGCCCGGACCGTCTTCTCCCAATCGTTG
>JAESFK010000602.1_pt1 | contig 16459 bp, 11 predicted proteins | sample 9269391 | NCBI WGS metagenome assembly JAESFK01 (sample SAMN14506231, study PRJNA617097) | algae metagenome | isolation source: Drouetiella hepatica UHER 2000/2452 and co-occurring heterotrophs from... | place: Slovakia: Slovak Paradise National Park, Hrabusice, Kosice Region | collected 2000-01-01
GCCGAGCAGATGCCGCGGGCGAGCGACGGGCCGTCGCCGGGGTCGGCCACGACCGGCGGCGGACCGGTGCGCCGCGAGCCGCCGACCGCCGCCGGGGCGTCGGCGCCCTCGCCCTTCGCGGGGGCCGCCGCGTCGTCGGCGCCCTCGCCGCTCGCCTCGAGGAAGCGGCGGAACGGGCCGTCGACGACGGCGAGCTCGGCGCGCGGACCCTGCTGGGCGACCCGCCCGTGGTCGAGGACGGCGACGAGGTCGGCACGGGCGGTGGTCGAGAGCCGGTGGGCGACGAGGATCCCGGTACGCCCCGCGAGCAGCCGGTCGGCGGCCCGCACGACGAGCGCCTCGGTGAGCGGGTCCATCCGGGCGGTCGCCTCGTCGAGGACGACGACCGCCACGTCGCGCACGAGCAGCCGGGCGAAGGCGACGAGCTGCTCCTCGCCGGCCGACAGCGGCGTGCCGCCGGGCCCGAGCGGGGTGTCGAGCCCCTCGGGCAGCCCGGCCACCCAGCCGTCGAGCCCGAGCTGGGTCACGGCCGACTCGATGCGGGCGCGCGGCAGGTCGGCGAGCAGGGCGATGTTCTCGGCGAGCGTGCCGGCGACGATCTCGGTGCGCTGCGTGACGACACCGACGGCGGAACGGAGCTGCTGGAGGTCGAGGTCGAGGACGTCGACCCCGCCGAGGAACACCGACCCCGGAGCCGGCTCGACGGCCCGCGAGACCAGCGACGCGAGGGTGGACTTGCCCGACCCCGTGCGCCCGACGAGGGCGCAGGTGCGGCCTCCGGGCACCCGCAGCGTGACGCCCCGTAACGCGAACCCGCCCTCGGGGTAGGCGAACTCGAGGTCGCGGAACTCGAGGTCGAGCGCTCCGGCAGGCACCGGCGCGCCCCCCTCCGGCTCGGGCGGCACCGACAGCAGCTGGCGCAGCCGGGTGACGGCACCGAGCCCGGCCTGCAGCTCGGGGAGGTGACGCGCCATCTGGTCGACCTGGCCGACGAAGGTGCTCGTGACGAGGAACAGCGTGACGAGCCGGGCGACCGACAGCCCGTCACCGACGACCATCGCGACCCCGGCGACGACGGTGCCCGCGAGCAGGCCGTAGAGGAGCAGCCCGGTGCGGCGGGTCACGCGGCACTGGAGGTCGACGACCTCGCGGAAACGGCGGTGGACGAGGGCCGACAGCGCACTGACCCGCGCGACGACGTGGGCCTGCCCGAGGCTGGTGCGCAGGTCGTCGCGCGCCGTGACGCCCTCCTCGAGGGCGGCGGCGTGGTCGGTCCAGGCCATCTCCTCGACGACCTTGCGCTCGGCGATGACCGGCAGGAGGCGGCGGACGAGGAAGTAGGCCGCCACGGCGGCGACCGGGAAGAGGAACCACGCGGGCCACCAGGTGAGCCCCGCGACGACCCACATGGGCACGGCGGCGAAGACGGTCCGCAGGGCGTCCCAGACCTGCCGGCGCAGCATCGCGCCGACGTCGTGGGTGTCGGCGTCGACGCGGTCGAGGACCTCGCCGACCGCCTGCTCGGAGAGGGCGTGCAGCGGCTGGTGCAGCGCCGCGTCGAGGAGGTCGTCGCGCAGCCGGCCCTCCGCCCGGTCGACGACGGCCGCCCAGACGGTGCGCCCGGCGGTGTCGAGGACGGCGGCGCCGACGACGCAGAGGGCGAGCAGCCCGACGAGCCGGGTCGAGGGGTTCGCCGCGAGCAGCCCGGCGATGACCGTGCCGAGCGTGCGCCCGAGCGCCCCGACGGCCGAGGCGACGAGGGCCCAGCCGGTGGACCAGCCCCGCAGCCGGCGCAGGTCGAGCCGGCGTCCGGGGTCGACGGGACGCACCGTCGTCGGCGTCAGAGCGGGCGCGGTGGGTGGTGGCGCGGTCGTCGTCCCCATCGGTGAGAAACCTACGACGGAGCACCGACGCCCGGCACCTTCATTACACCCGTCCGCCGCGAAGCCCTCCGAGCGCGCGGGTCGCCCCCTAGGCTCGCCCCGTGTCCGAGTTCGCGTGGCGTCCGGCCAACGAGGCGAGCCCCGAGGACGTCGAGGCGGTCTTCGAGGCCGGCGGCGCCCGGAAGTGCCGCTGCCAGGCCCTCAAGGTGCCGGGCTGGATCTGGCGCGACACCACCCAGGACGAGCGCGACGCGGCGCTGCTGGCGCAGACCGGGTGCGGGACGAGCGGGCCGACGTCAGGACTCATCGGGTACGTCGACGGCGAGCCGGCCGGCTGGGTGGCCGTCGAGCCGCGCCAGGACTACCCGCGCATCTGGGCGCGGCAGAAGTCGTGGATGCGGATGGACGAGGGCGCCGAGGGCATCTGGTCGGTCACCTGCTTCGTCGTCCGCAAGGGCTTCCGGCGCCAGGGCCTGATGTACGAGCTCGCCGCCGCCACGGTCGAGTACGGACGGCAGGTCGGCGCCCGCGTCCTGGAGGGCTACCCCACCGAGCCGGAGCCCGGCAAGACGGTCATCTGGGACGAGGCCTCGGTCGGGCTGCTCCAGGTCTTCCTCGACGCCGGCTACGAGGTGCACGCCTCGCCCACCCTGCGCCGCCGGGTGGTCCGCCACCACCTCGGCTGACCAGAGCGTCGGCCCGGGACCTCAGACGTTGCGGCGGTACTGCCCACCCACCTCGAAGAAGGCCTCGGTGACCTGCTGGAGCGAGCAGACCCGCGCCGCGTCCATGAGCACGGCGAAGACGTTCTCGCCGCTCGTCGCGGCGGCCTTGAGCCGCGCGAGCGCGACCTCGGCCTCCTCGCGGTGCTCCTCTCGGAACGCCTCGACGCGGGCGAGCTGGCCCTCCTTCTCGGTCTCGGTGGCGCGGGCCAGCTCGACCTCCTTGGGCGAGACGTCGGCGTCGGGTCGCACGAAGGTGTTGACGCCGACGATCGGCAGCGACCCGTCGTGCTTGCGGTGCTCGTAGAGCATCGACTCGTCCTGGATGCGCCCGCGCTGGTAGCCGGTCTCCATCGCGCCGAGCACTCCCCCGCGCTCGGAGATGCGGTCGAACTCGGCGAGCACGGCGGCCTCGACGAGGTCGGTCAGCTCGTCGACGACGAACGAGCCCTGGAGTGGGTTCTCGTTCATCGCCAGCCCCCACTCGCGGTTGATGATCAGCTGGATGGCCAGCGCGCGGCGCACCGACTCCGCGGACGGGGTCGTGACGGCCTCGTCGTAGGCGTTCGTGTGCAGGCTGTTCGCGTTGTCGTAGATCGCGGTCAGCGCCTGGAGCGTCGTGCGGATGTCGTTGAAGTCCATCTCCTGCGCGTGCAGGCTCCGGCCGCTCGTCTGCACGTGGTACTTCAGCTTCTGGCTGCGCTCGTTGGCGCCGTACTTCTCGCGCATCGCGACGGCCCAGATGCGGCGGGCGACCCGGCCGATGACGGTGTACTCGGGGTCCATCCCGTTGCTGAAGAAGAAGGACAGGTTGGGCGCGAAGTCGTCGACGTCCATCCCGCGTGCGAGGTAGGCCTCGACGTAGGTGAAGCCGTTGGCGAGGGTGAAGGCCAGCTGGCTGATGGGGTTCGCCCCGGCCTCGGCGATGTGGTAGCCGCTGATCGAGACCGAGTAGAAGTTGCGGACGTTCTTCTCGATGAACCACTCCTGGATGTCGGCCATCATCCGCAACGAGAACTCGGTGGAGAACAGGCAGGTGTTCTGGCCCTGGTCCTCCTTGAGGATGTCGGCCTGCACGGTGCCGCGCACCGTGGCCAGCGCTTGCGCGCGGACGGCGTCGCGCTCCTCGTCGCTCGGCTCGCGGCCCTTCTCCTGCACCCACTTCTCGACCTCGCTGTCCATCGCGGTGTTGAGGAAGAAGGCGAGGATGGTCGGCGCCGGGCCGTTGATGGTCATCGACACGCTCGTCGTGGGCGAGGTGAGGTCGAAGCCGTCGTAGAGCGCGTTCATGTCCTCGAGCGTCGCGACGGAGACCCCGGACGTGCCGACCTTGCCGAAGATGTCGGGGCGCCGGTCGGGGTCGCGGCCGTAGAGCGTGACCGAGTCGAAGGCCGTGGAGAGGCGGGTCGCCGGCTGGCCCTCGGAGACGAGCTTGAAGCGGCGGTTGGTGCGGAACGGGTCGCCCTCGCCGGCGAACATCCGGGCGGGGTCCTCGCCGTCGCGCTTGAAGGGGAACACGCCTGCGGCGAAGGGGAACACGCCGGGGAGGTTCTCGCGGCGCAGGAACGACAGCAGGTCGCCGTCGTCGCTGTAGCGGGGCAGTGACACGCGGCGGATCTCGTTGCCCGACAGCGACTCCCGGACGAGCTTGGTGTGGATCTCCCTGTCGCGCACCGTGACCACCTGCTCGTCCCCGGAGTACGCCTCGACGACGGACGGCCACTGCTCGAGCTGGCGGGTGAGCGCGACCGGCAGGTCGTCGCGCGCCTCCCGGAGCAGGGCATCGAGGTCGGCGGTCTCCTTGCCGGTGGCCGCGAGCGCGTCGCGCGCGTCCCCGAGGCGCTGCACCCGACGGGCGGCATCGGCCCAGCGCTCGGTCTCGGCGTGGTAGCCGCGCACGGTCTCGGCGATCTCGGAGAGGTAGCGCACGCGCTGCGGCGGGACGACCTGGCGCAGCATCGTCGAGTGCCGGACGTCGACGGCCGGCAGCGTCCCCTCGGCGACGTCGAGGCCGGCGCCGGCCAGCAGGCCGCGCAGCTCCTGGTACAGCGCGGTGACGCCGTCGTCGTTGAAGGTCGCGGCCGAGGTGCCGAAGACGGGCATGTCCTCGGGACGCTTGCCGAACGCCTCGCGGTTGCGGACCATCTGGCGGCCGACGTCGCGCAGGGCGTCCATCGCGCCGCGGCGCTCGAACTTGTTGACGGCCACGACGTCGGCGAGGTCGAGCATGTCGATCTTCTCGAGCTGGCTGGCGGCGCCGAACTCGGGCGTCATGACGTAGAGGTTGACGTCGGCGTAGGACGTGATGGCCGCGTCGCCCTGGCCGATGCCCGGGGTCTCGACGACGACGAGGTCGTAGCCGGCGGCCTTGAGGATGGTGATGACGTCGCCGAGCGCCTCGGGCACCTCGCGCCCGCCGCGGGTGGCCAGCGAGCGGAAGTACACGCGGTCGCCGTCGAGGCTGTTCATCCGGATCCGGTCGCCGAGCAGGGCCCCTCCCCCGCGCCGGCGGGTGGGGTCGACGGCGACGCAGGCGATGCGCAGCTTGTCCTGCTGGTCGACGCGCAGCCGCCGCACCAGCTCGTCGGTGAGGCTGGACTTGCCGGAGCCTCCGGTGCCGGTGATGCCCAGCACGGGGACCGTGCGAGCGTCGGCCGCGCGCACGAGCTCGGCACGGAAGGCGTCGTCGAGGTGGCCGGTCTCGGCGGCCGTGACGGCCCGGGCGACGGCGGTGCGGTCGCCGCCGAGCACGGCCTCGACGGTGGTCGGCGCGACCTCCCAGAGGTCGGTGTCGCACGCCGCGACGACCTGGTTGACCATCCCCGGCAGCCCGAGCCGCTGGCCGTCCTCGGGGCTGAAGATCGTCACGCCCGCCTCGCGCAGCCGGGCGATCTCGGCCGGGACGATGACGCCCCCGCCGCCCCCGACGACCTGCACGTGCGGGGCCCCGGCCTCGCGGAGCAGCTCGACGAGGTACTCGAAGTACTCGACGTGACCGCCCTGGTAGGAGCTGACGGCGACGCCCTGGGCGTCCTCGTCGATGACGGCGTCGACGACCTCGCGGACCGAGCGGTTGTGCCCGAGGTGGACGACCTCGGCGCCCTGGCTCTGCATGATCCGCCGCATGATGTTGATCGAGGCGTCGTGGCCGTCGAACAGGGCCGACGCGGTGACGATGCGCACGGGGTGGGTCGGGACGTGGAGCCCCTGGTCGCTCGGCGTCGCTGCCATGGGAAGGGTCCTTCGCTCGGGGTGTCCGAAGATAGTAGGACGTCCTAGTACCTACTCGGAAGTCACCGCCCGACGGCGGAGGAGTACGGGTCCGGGGCCGCAGCGTCGACCAGCCACTCGGGGACCGAGCGCAGGAACGGGCCGTCCACCCGCTCGACCGGGACGTCGGCCTGGAGGCGGCGCCACGACTCCGCCCGGTGCAGGCAGGAGAGCCGGTCGGCATCCGGCAGCAGGGCGCGCAGGGTCGCGAGGTCCCAGCGGTCGGTCCACGGCTCGAGGTAGGCGTCGACCGCCCGCCGCAGCTCCGGTCCGTCGGGGTCGAGGTGCAGCTGGTCGCGGATGGTCCACAGCGGGATGCGGGCCGCGGTGAACGGGTGGGTCCACAGGGCGTCGCCGAGGTCGATGAACGCCGTCGACCCGTCGTCCCGGCGGAAGGCGTTGCCGAGGTGGAGGTCGTTGTGCTGGAGCGAGGGCGGGACGCCGGCCGACCGCAGCCGCTCGGCGGCGGCGAGGAGGCGCGGGGTGCCCGCCTCCACGGACGCGGCCTCGGCGTCGGTGAGCCGCCGCGTGTCGCCGGTGTCGAGGGCGCGCAGGTCGGTGACGAGCGCACCGAGCCAGGCCTCGAGCTCGTCGGGCTCCTCGGGGAAGCGCGCCACCCCCGTGGCCAGCACGTCCTCGGCGTGCTCGGCGAGGGTGCGCTGCAGGGCGGCATAGCCCCGGAGGACCCCGACCCAGTCCTCGAGGGGCGGCACCCGCTCGTCGTGCCACATCGGCAGCCCGAGGTCGGCGGTGGCGAGCCATCCCCGCTCCCGGTCGACCGCGAGCGGGGTGGGGACCGCGGACGGGACGAGGCCGTGCACGACCTCGACGAGCCCGGCCTCGAAGGCCTGCGAGGGGGCGTTCTCCTTGACCCACACGCGGCCGCCGTCGGTCTCGACCCGGGCCACGACCGACCAGAACATGACCCGCTCGCGCTCGAGCGGGCCGGTCGTGCTCAGCCCGCGGCGCGCGAGGGCCGGGACCAGCCAGGCCTCGACGTCGGCCAGCCAGTCCTGACCCGTCCAGCGGGCGGGGAGGTCAGCCGGCACGACGCCCCGCGAGCCAGGCGATGGCCTCCGCGTACCCCGCCACGCCGTGGCCGATGACGTGGTGGTCGCAGACGTCGGCGAGGTACGAGAAGTGCCGGAACTCCTCACGGGCGTGGATGTCGCTGATGTGCACCTCGACCCGCGGCACCCGGCAGGCCGAGAGGGCGTCGCGCAGCGCGACCGAGGTGTGGGTGTAGCCGGCCGCGTTGAGCACGATGCCCGCCGTCCCCGACCGACCCTCCTGCACCCAGTCGACGAGCGTGCCCTCGTGGTTGCTCTGCCGGAAGTCGACGGTCAGCCCGTGCCGGCCGGCCTCGGTGACGCACAGCACCTCGACGTCGGCGAGCGTGTCGTGCCCGTAGACCTCCGGTTCGCGCTCCCCGAGGAGGTTGAGGTTCGGGCCGTTGAGCACGAGCACGGTGCGGTCGTCCATGACGGCGAGCATGCCACGGAGCGCCCCCCGAAGATCCGTGCCAGCACGGTGGTGGCGCCTCCCCATTCGTCCCTACCGTGAGGGCCCGGGGACGAGCCGCCGTTCCCCGGCCACCGGAGGTGCCTGATGCCCGAGTTCGAGATCCTCGTCCTGCCCGTCGTCGCCACGACCGCCCCCGGCTGGGGTGGGCTGACCTACCGCGCCATCCTCGACCGCTCAGGGCCCCAGCGCGCGCCCGGCGAGCGCTTCTCGGTGGGCGACTTCTGGTTCGACGGCACCGACGGCGGGGTGGACCTGCGCTTCACGCACCGGCGGACGACCACGCTCGACCCCGCAGACCCCCGCTGGCTCGCCATCACGACGGCTCAAGCGCAGTCGGCCGAGCAGCGGCGCACCACGATGACCGCGCTCACCCTGGCCTGCCTCGACGACCGCGACCTCCTCGCCACGACCGACGGCGTGCTGCTCGTGAGTGCCGTTCCGTCGGAGTGGGGCGTCCCGCCCGGGCTCAGGAACTTCGCGATCCCCGCCCCCTTCGACCTCGCCGGGCAAGGACCGGCGTCGACGTTCATGCGTCCGGTCGCCCTCTGGACCCTCGACCAGACCCACTCGGTGCTCGCCCACGAGATCGGCCACCTCGTCGGAATGGAGCACCCGTACGGTCGGACCCGCGCGCAGGACCTGATGCCCGGGTCGGGGACCGAGTACGGCTCCCCGCAGTGCATCATGAGCGCCGCCCGATACGTCGGCCGCACCGACTCGGCCCTCCCGCTGCCCGCCGGGCTCCCGGCGGCCGCCGCGCCGATGTTCACCGCCACCGGCCCCGCTCCGTCCAGGGCGACCGTGCACCGCTGGACCGAGGCCGATCCGCTGCACCGGGCGCACCACCGCGTGCGTCACCACTCCCCCGAGGAGGCCGAGCGCGGGATGGTCGTCGGCGACGCCGGGTCCGAGGGGGTCCCGCGCACCGTGCTCGTGAGGTCCCCGGAGCTCACGGTGTTCGCAGAGGTGAGGCGCCCCGGGCGGGCCCGAGGTGTCGACTGGGACGCCGGCATCGACCACGGGGTCGGTCTGGACGCCGACCACGGGCCCGGCATCGTCCTGCACACGCTCGCCGACCACGTCGACGACGACGGCGCCTACGTCTCCGCCCGACTCACCCTGCTCGGGACGATCCCCCTGCCCCTCGGTGCGCAGCGCGACCGGTACGTCGGAGGCCTGAGCCGCCGGATCACGGCCACGGACTGGGACGCGGACCGTGGCGTGGCCCGGATCGCGCTCAGTCCACCGAGCCCGACCGGCCGCAGGGCCTGGCTGACCACGTCGGTCGAGGCCCACGAGCTCGAGAGGGCTCCGCTGACCCTCGGCACCTGGTACCAGGTGGGCAAGACGCTGTGCGGGACGGGGCGCGAGCGCTACCGCGGCTACCTCACCCCTGCGCGGGCCGTCGTCCACGCCCAGGCCCACAGCATCGGGCTCGACGGAGCCGGCCTGGACGACCGGCTCCGGCTGCGGTGGACGGTGATGGGCACGGACCTGCCTCTCGTCGAGGTGACCGACGGGCTCGTGACCCACCCTGCGGGTCGGCAGACGATCACCGTCAAGGTGCCGACCGGCGACCGGGAGTGGCGGACCGAGCTACGGGACGTCGGCTTCACCGCGCAGACGTGGGGCTCGGTCCTGCGGGTCGAGCTCGAGCCCGGCCACGGGGTGGTGCCCGTCCATCTCGGGCTGCAGGTGCAGTCCACCGGAGGAGCCCTGACCTCGCACCTGTCCGCCACGGCGGACCCGGCCCGCGAGGAGGCCGACACCCTGCGCCTCGTCTTCGAACCGGCCCTGGCGGCCGACCGGGCGGCCTGCTCCCGGTGGATGCACCGCGAACTCGAGCGCGCGCGGGACGAGTTCCCGAGCCTGGAACACGGCGCGGTCCTCGAGAAGGTCCTGGCGGGCGGAGGGCCGAAGCCCCTGCGGGAGGACGACCTGCGCATCGCGGCCGAGGCGCTGCGGACCCGCCCGGCGGCGCTGGAACGGCTCCGGGCCACGGACCTCCTCCGCGGCCGCCGCCTCCCGCCCGCGTGAGCCCCGCCCTCAGCGCTGGTAGGTGTCGGTGAGGTAGGTGTCGCAGCCGGCCGGGGCCGGCCCGAGCGAGGCCAGCGCGTCGACCGCACGCGACCGGCCGAGGTTCCAGCCGAGCACGTCGTCGTCCGAGGCCTTCCCGCCGAAGACCTCGACGTCCGCGGGCGGGGTGATGACGCACGCCGCCATCTCGCGTGGCAGGCGCTCGGCGATGACCGGCGTGGCATCCGCCGAGAGCGAGGAGAGGTAGAGCGTGTCGACCTTCCCGGTCGCCTCGAAGCGGTCGATGTTCTGGCCGGCCACCCACGCGTCGGGGTTCATCGCGGCGAAGCCGAGGGTGAAGACCGCTCCCGAGACGAGGACCGCCCGGGGCACCCAGCGCCACGACAGCCGCATCACCGCGGCGAGGAGCATGAGGACCACGAGCCCCAGCCACAGCTCGAAGCCGTCCACGAAGACGCGCAGCACGGTGTAGCCGAACGCGTCCTGGTACAGCGACATCCGGTAGAGCGCCGAGGCGACGACGGCGAGGGTGAACACCCCGAGCAGTCCGAGCAGGATGCGCACGACGAGCCGGTCGCGGGTGCTCTCGCGGGAGGCGACCCGCAGCGTCAGGGCCATGACGAGGACGGTGAAGGCCGTGGCGACGGTCAGCTGCCCGAAGCCCTGGTGCACGTACTCGGCGTGGGTGAGGCCCGTGGTGCGCCGCAGGTAGGCATCGCCGCCCCACATCACGGTGGCCTGGGCAAGGAGGAAGCCGCCGAAGAGCAGCACGACGACGCCGACGGGGACGGCCCACTCCCACACCGGGCGCGTGCGGCGGCTCTCGGGGAGCGCGACGTGGTCGGCCTCCGGCGGGTTGAGGGCGAGGTAGGCGCCGGTCAGGGCGACCCCGGTGAGCAGGACGAAGAGGAAGCCGCGCATCACGATCGTGTCCCAGCCGAGGTCGGGGACGAGCGCGGAGGCCCACGAGCCGAACACCGCGTCACCGGTGGCGAAGAGGCCGCCGAAGACGACGAGGACGAGGAGCGAGAAGGCGACGGTGCGCACGACCGGACAGAGCACCGAGACCCGGCTGGTGGCCGTGAGCGTCCGGCCGAGCAGGGGCAGCCCGCGCAGCGCCGACAGCGGCCACGCTGCCCAGCTGGCGAGGATGGCGAGGAAGCCGTGGGCCCGGGTGAGGGCGGCGGCCGCGACCGCGACCCCGGCGAGCACCGAGAGGGTCACGACGCCGCCTGCGTCGCGCACCATCGCCACGAGGGCGAGCAGGAGGGCGACGACGCCACCCCCGATGGTCCACGGGTCGCGTCGGTGGCGGGCCACCGCCCACATCAGCGCACCGGTCGCGACCATGACGAGCGAGGTGGCGAGGCCGACACCGCGGTAGGGCCAGGTGAGGGCGGCGAGCAGGCCGATGCCCGCGGCCGCTCCGACGACGCCGACCCGGGGGCGGCGGTCCGGCTCCGGCCACACCCGGGACAGCGCGGTCTCGACCGGGCCGGGGCCTCCCCCGCCGTAGGGGCCGACCGCGGCGGGCTGGGGTGCGGCGGTGCCGACGGGGACGGAGGTGCTCATCGGTGTCTCCTGGGTCAGTGCGGGCTGGGTGACGGTGAGGGGCGCTGCGGGAGAGTGCTGTTCGCGCAGGTGGCTGGGGCGCTCGACGCTGGGGGTGACGGGCAGGGTCACGCGCAGGAGGGCGCCACCGTCACCGGGGACGACCTCGACGCGGCCGCCGTGCAGCTCGCACACCCAGCGGACGATGGCCAGGCCGAGCCCCGTGCCGCCGGCGGAGTCCGAGCCGGTGCCGAAGCGCTCGAAGACCCGCTCGGCGTCGGCCGCGGAGATGCCGGGTCCGTCGTCGGCGACCTCGAGCACCCAGCGGTCGGCGCCGTCGCGGCGGGCGGTCAGGCGCACCTCGCCGTACGGCGGGCTGTGGCGCACGGCGTTGTCGGCGAGGTTGGCGACGAGCTGCGCGAGCCGTGCGGGGTCGGCGGTGACGACGAGGTCGGCGGGCTCGACCCGGTGCCGCAGCCGCACGGGACGGCCGGACACCCCGGCCTCCTCGACGGCGGCGGCGAGCAGCTCCTCGACGCGGACGGGCGCGAGCGCCAGCGGCGCGACCCCGGCGTCGATGCGGGACAGGTCGAGCAGGTCGCCGACGAGGGCGCTGAGCCGCTCGGCCTGGGCCAGCGCGGCGCGCAGGGTGTCGGGGTCGGGCTCGGTGACGCCGTCGGCGAGGTTCTCGAGCAGGGCCCGCTGGGCGGTCAGCGGCGTCCGCAGCTCGTGGGACACCGTGGCGATGAGGCGTCGGCGCTCGAGGTCGGCGCCGGCGAGGTCGGCGGCCATCGCGTTGAACGTGCGGGCCAGCTGGCCGACCTCGTCCGAGGAGGTCGCCGTGACCCGCTGCCCGTAGTCGCCGACGGCCATCCGGCGGGCGGCGTCGGTCATCGCGCGCAGCGGCGAGGTCATCCCCCGCGCGAGCCACTGGGTGACGCCGACGGCCGCGCCGGCGGTGACCGGCAGGCTCATCCACCACGGCACGCCCGCGCCGTCGCCGATCGCGGCGACGAGGACGGTGGCGACGACACTGGCCCCGACGAGCAGCCCGAGCTTGAGCTTGATCGACGTGACGCCGTCGAGCGGACGGTCGGGGTTCACCGGAGGACCTCGAGCGCGTAGCCGACGCCGTGGACGGTCCGCACGCGCTCGGCGCCGATCTTGGCCCGCAGCGCCTTGACGTGGCTGTCGAGCGTCCGGGTGCCCGCCGCGTCGCCCCAGCCCCACACCTCGCGCATCAGGTCCTCGCGGGAGCGGACGGTGCCGGGTGCGGCGGCGAGCGCGCAGAGCAGGTCGAACTCGAGCGGGGTGAGGTGCACCTCGGTGCCGTCGATGCTGACCCGGCGCCCGGCCGCGTCGACGACGAGGCCGGCGAGGTCCATCCGGGCGCCGGTGCGGGCCAGCTCCTCGGCCCGCTCGACCCGGCGCAGCAGGGCGCGGAGCCGCGCGACGACCTCGCGCATCGAGAACGGCTTGGTGACGTAGTCGTCGGCGCCCACGCCTAGCCCGACGAGCACGTCGGTCTCCTCGTCGCGGGCGGTGAGCATGAGCACGGGCACGGGACGCAGCGCCTGGATGCGGCGACAGACCTCGAGGCCGTCGAAGCCGGGGAGCATCACGTCGAGGAGGACGGCGTCGGGGGTGTGCTCCTCGAACGCGGCGACCGCGGACGGGCCGTCGAAGGCCTGGTGCACGGTGAAGCCCTCGGCGCGCAGCCGGTCGGTGACGGCGCGGTTGATCGTCGGCTCGTCCTCGACGACGAGCACGCTGCGCGCGCCGGCGGTGTTCCCCTCGGTCATGCTGCGAGCGTAGGACCGCCCGGCTGGAGCCCGCGGGGGCTCCGTGTGGAGATCGTGTGAAGGTCGCGGAGGACGGGGCGCCCCGCGGCGGGGCCCCGGCAGGACGGGGTTGTGTCGCCTGCGCTCGGATGAGTCAGCATCGGAAGCAACCAAGAGCGCCGGCAAACCACGCGCGCTCGGCGTGCTCTCGGATGAGTCAGCATCTGAGGCAACCGAGAGCACTCACCACGGCACACCCACCCGGGCCGGGGGTCGTGGGGGGTCCACGAACCACGACCGCCGAAACCCCGCGCCCCAGCCCCCGGACCACCGGGCCGTCAGGCGGTCACGCGGTGCTGCGTCCGGAACGCCGTGGGGCTGATGCCCGTGCACTTGGCGAAGTGATGGCGCAGCAGCGCGGCCGAGCCGAAGCCGGCGTCCCGGGCGACCTCCTCGACGGACAGGTCGGTCTCCTCGAGGAGGTGGCGCGCCCGGAGCACGCGCTGGTCGGTGACCCACTGGTGCGGCGTCGTGCCCGTCTCGGCGACGAAGCGGCGGGCGAAGGTGCGCGGGGACATCGTCGCGCGGCGGGCGAGGTCGTCGACGGTGAAGGTCTCGTCGAGGTGCTCGACCATCCACTGGAGCACCGGCCCCAGGCTCTCGGCCTCGCAGGTCGGCACCGGCCGCTCGACGTACTGCCGCTGCCCTCCGTCGCGGTGCGGCGGGACGACCATCCGGCGCGAGATCGTCGCGGCGACACCGGCACCGAGCTCGAGGCGCACGAGGTGGAGGGCGGCGTCGATGCCGGCCGCGGTGCCGGCACTGGTGATGACGTTGCCGTCGCGGACGTAGAGGACGTCGGGGTCGATGTCGGCCGACGGGTTCAGGGCGGCCAGCTCGGCGGCGTGCATCCAGTGGGTCGTGCAGGTGCGGCCGTCGAGGATGCCGGCCGCACCGAGCGTGAACGCACCCGAACAGACCGACATAACCCAGGCGCCGCGGTCGTGGGCGTCACGCAGGGCCGCGACGACGGCCGGGCTGGGGTTCTGGGCCGACGGGGACGCCGGCACCGCGACGAGGTCGGCGTCGTAGGTGGCGTCGAGACGGTGACCGGCGCTGACCGTGGTGCCGTTGCGGGCATCGAGCGGGCGGTCCTCCTCCGAGCACACCCGGTAGTCAAACGGGGGCACCCCGTCGTCGGTGCGGTCGAGGCCGAAGACCTCGGCGAGCACGCCGTACTCGAAGAGGGCGACCGGCTCCTGGAGGAGGACGGCGACGGTGCGCAGGGCCATGCCCCCCAGTATGGCAGGAAGTTGTCGACCAGCGACAGATCTGCCACTCGTGGCAGGATACGTACGTCCGTCAAGGTGGTGCCATGACCACGACAGAGATCCTCGAGACCCTCACCACCCTCGCCGCCGCCGGCGCGCTCGTCGCCCCGGTCCTCTACCTCCTGGAGCGCACCCACCGCCGTGCGTCACTCGACAGTGGTGGCCGGGTGGCGCACTGGCTCCGAGCCGTCGACCACGACGCCGACGCCCGCCGGGTCGCGGCCGAGCTGCGCGCGCTGCCCACGTCCACCCTCCACCAGAGCACTCGCACGAGTCCGGGCGCCGCGCGGCAGCAGCACGCGCACCGTGCGGTACGGGTCACGCACGCCCGCTGACCTCGGTCAGGGGCGACCGATGAGCCACCCGATGACCAGGCCGATGACCCCGACGACGACGTACGGGGCGTAGGTGCGGATGAGCACCGGCAGCACCGTGGCGCCGAGGTCGAGGGCGTCGTCGTCACCCTTCGCGGCCGGCGGGCGCGCCGGAGCACGCGGGGTCGCCGACGGCGTCGAGCCCGAGCTCGGCGGGGTCGCCGCCGGTGCCGCAGCCGGAGCGCCCGGAGCAGCCGGAGCTGCTGCCGTCTCAGGCACCGGGGTCCCCGCGGGCTCGGTGACCGCCTCGGCCACCGAGGTCGCCGTCGCGGTCGTCGCCGCTGCCGCCACGACGGGCTCGGCAGGCGCCTCGGGCGCCGGCTCCCCGGCGTGCCCGAGCTCACCCTCGATGCAGGCGATGAACTGGTGCAGCAGCTTGTCCGAGACGTCCTGCATCACGCCGCGCCCGAACTGGGCCGGCTTGCCCGTGACCGCGAGGTCGGTCGTCACGTCGACCTTGGTGCCGGTGCCGTCCGGGGACAGCTGGATCCGCACGGTGGCGCCGGCCGTTCCGTTGCCCCGCTTGTCCTTGCCCTTGGCCTCGATGACCGCGTGGTGCGCCGCGTCGTCCCTCTCGAGGAACTGCCCGGTGCCGCTGTACTGGAGGGCGATCGGACCGAGCTTGACCTTCACCGTCCCGGCGAAGCCGTCCTCGCTGACCGACGTGACCGTGGCGCCCGGGAAGCACCCCCCGACCCGCTCGAGGTCCATGAAGGTGCGCCAGGTGGTGTCGACGTCGGCGGGGACGGTGAAGTCGTGCGTCAGCTGCATACCGGGATCAGCCCTCCATGGCCTTCTGCACCGCGCGCCGCGTGAGGACGGTCGCGAGGTGCCTGCGGTAGTCGGAGTCGCCGTTGAGGTCGCTCGGCGGGTTGGTGCCCTCGGCCGCCGCGGCGCACGCGTCGGCGAGGCCGGAGGCGGATGACCCGACCAGTGCCTGCTCGACGGCCGTGGCGCGCAGCGGGGTGTTGCCCATGTTGGTCAGCCCCACCCGGGCCTCGGCGATCGAGCCGCCCTCGACCCGGACGGTCGCGGCCACGGCCACGATCGACCACTGGTGCGACACCCGGACGAACTTCTCGTACGCCGAACCCCACCCGGTGTGCTTCGGGATGCGGATCTCGGTGAGGAGCTCGCCGTCGCCGACCGCGGTCTCGAAGAGGTCGCGGAAGAACTCGGTGGCGGGCACGGTGCGCTCGCCGCCGGGCCCGACGACGACCATGGTCGCGTCGAGCGCGAGGACGGGCGCCCCCACGTCGCCGGCGGGGTCGGCGTGGACCAGGGCCCCGCCGAGCGTGCCGCGGTGGCGGATCTGCGGGTCGGCGACGGTCTCGACCGCCTTGGCCAGGACACCCGCGTGCTCGCGGACGAGGTCGCTGCCGACGACCGCGCTGTACGGCGTCATCGCGCCGATGGCGAGGTGGTCGCCGCCGTCACGCACCCCGCGCAGCGCCTCGATCCGACCGAGGTCGACGACCTTGTCCGGGGCGTTGAGGCGCATCCGGAGGATGGGCAGGAGCGACTGGCCACCGGCCAGCACCTTGGCGTCGTCGCCGGCCTCGGCCAGGGCCGAGAGGGCCTCCTCGACGCTCGTCGGCGCCAGGTAGTCGAAGGATGCGGGGATCACTGCTGCGCTCCGTCCGTCGAGCCGGCTGCTGGGTCCTGGTTGGGTGCGTCGTCGCCGAAGTGCGGCTGCGCGTCGGCGACGGGGGCCGCCGCCTGGTGCGCGCCGGCGCTCTGGATCGCCTTCCACACCCGCTCGGGTGTGCACGGCATCTGGATGTCGTCGATACCGAGGTGGCGCACCGCGTCGACGATGGCGTTGACGACCGCCGGGGTCGAGGCAATGGTGCCCGCCTCGCCGACTCCCTTGGTGCCCAACGTGTTCGTCGTCGAGGGCGACGTCGTGTGCTCGCTGATGAAGTTGATCGTGTCGGCCGCCGTCGGGAGGGTGTAGTCGACGAACGACCCGGACACGAGCGTGCC
>JAESFK010000603.1_pt1 | contig 16458 bp, 14 predicted proteins | sample 9269391 | NCBI WGS metagenome assembly JAESFK01 (sample SAMN14506231, study PRJNA617097) | algae metagenome | isolation source: Drouetiella hepatica UHER 2000/2452 and co-occurring heterotrophs from... | place: Slovakia: Slovak Paradise National Park, Hrabusice, Kosice Region | collected 2000-01-01
AGCGTGTCGGCGCGGCTCGCCAATGACATCTCCGCCCCTGCGAGCGTCACGCGGCCCTGCCGGGGAGGCAGCATCCCGGCCAGCGCCTTGACCACCGCATTCGCACCGCTGCCGAGCTGGCCGGTCAGTCCGACGATCTCGCCGGGCCGCACCTCGAAGCTGACTGCTTCGGTCAGTCCTGGCGCGAGGATGCCCTGCACGGAAAGCAGCGCCGCTCCCGATACCTCGCCGCGCGGGGGATACATGGTGTCGAGGTCCCGTCCGAGCATCATGGCGATCACCGCATCGACGTCGAGTTCGGCGGCCGAACGGGCCGGCAGGCTGCGCCCGTTGCGGAACACCGTGACACGGTGGGCGATGCGGAAAACCTCCGGCAGGCGGTGGGTGACATAGATGACGCTGCGGCCCTCCGAGGCGAGCCGCTGGATCACGGCGAGCACACGCTCGATCTCGCGATCGGCTAGGGCGGCGGTGGGCTCGTCAAAGATGAGGACGCGGGAATCGCGCACCAGCAGCCTGGCGATCTCGAGCAATTGCATCTCGGCGACGCTCAGTGTTTCCACCAGCGCGCGCGGGTCGACATGATCGAGCCCGACGGCCGAAAGCACTTTTCGCGCCTGGGCATTCAGGCGCCCGGGCAGCCACAGCGCCGGCTGTCCCGCCTGCCCCAGCACCAGATTCTCGGCGACCGTCAGTTGCGGCACCGAACTGTACTCCTGATGCACGACGGCGACGCCCGCCGCCTGCGATCGCGCGCCCGGATAGAGATCGACCTTGCGACCATCGATCTCGACGGTCCCGGTATCGGGCCGAACCAGGCCGGACAGGACCTTGACCAGCGTCGACTTGCCGGCGCCGTTCTCTCCCAGCAGGGCCATGACCTCGCCGGCCTGCAGTTCGAAGTCGACCTCGGCCAGCGCCTGCACGCTGCCGTATCGCTTCGACAGTCCCTTCACGGAAAGGCGCGGCGTCGCCGCCGCGCCCCTTTGCGTCCGGGAGGACAAGTCCGGTTCCAATGCCATTCGTCTCGTCAGCCGGCGCAGATCTCGTCGGCAGAGTAGCCCCAGATTTTCGTGTTCGCCACGCCATCCGCACCGATCGCAGGCGCGTGCGGCATGTAGTTGAACTTGGCAGGCGGCACGTTCTCGACCGCCGGCGCCTCGGCCGCGACATCCATCTGCACGACATCGCCTTCGATCTTGCCGGCGGAGACCAGCTTTGCAGCGGTGCGCACAGCCAGCGCGCCCTCGACCGCCGCCGGCTGGATGCCGGTTCCGAAGGTCTCGCCGTTCTTGACCGCGTCGAGGCTGCCGGAACAGTCGCCCGAGACGATGTAGACGTCCTTGCCGGGGGTGATGCCATTGTCCTTCAGCGCACGGATGATGCCGTTGGCCGCCTGCTGGTTCGAAACCCACAGGAAGTCGAACTGTCCCTTGAACTTCGGAATCACTTGGCTGCCGATCTCGTAGCCGGACTCCGGGCTGTTCGCGCCATATTCGAGATGGATCTCGTTGAAAGGCGCGTCCTTGGTGGCCTCGATCATTCCCTTGTAGCGCTCGGTGCCGGTCTTCTCCCCCTCGGGGTGCTGGAAGATCAGGAGGTTGCCGCCGGGGCTCTTGAATTCCATGCCCGCCGCCTTCGCCGCATCGCGGGCCTTCATCAGCATCTCGCCCACGGTCTCGCCGATCAGGATCTGGTTCGCGCCGGAATAGGCGGTGACGAAGGGCCAGGACTGCTCGTTCGGCTCCTGGGTCAGTTGCACGACCGGCGCAAGGCGCGACAACAGCCGCACGTCGTTGATGGCCGCATCCGCCACCCAGGGCCAGAAGATGATCGCCGCCGGCTTCGCGCCGCTGGCGATGTACTGCTGAACCTGCTGGTCCTGCTCGGGCTGGCTGAAATTGTTCTGGAAAACCTGCAGCTTGTAGCCGAGCTTCTCGGCCTCGGCCGTCGCGCCCTTGATCTGGTTGGCGCCATAGACGTTGGACGCGGTGATGGTGAACATCACCAGTTCCTTGCCCTCGCCCTCGATCTTTCCAGTGCCTTCCTGGGCGTGCACGGAAACGGTTGCCGCGCCCCAGGCGAGTGCGCTGGCGCACATGAGGGAAGCGATCTTCTTGGTCAGCGACACTGGAAACCTCCTGTTGCGGGGCCCCTGTTATCCTGATGCGCTTCCCGCGTGCGGCGCATCAAATGAAAAAGAATTTGATGTTTTTTAATCACCCGGTTTTGAAGCTGTCAAGCGTCTCCCGACCACACGCGACGCGGGCGCGGAACGCCACTCGCTCTCGTGCTTGACAGCGCTCCGGGACAATTCCATAAAACAACAATATGTTTTTAATTTGGGAGCCGGTGCCATGATCAGTTTCAACTGGGTGATCACCCTGCCCGGCCATATGACAGCGGAGCAGTTCGACGACTGGTACCTCGGCATTCACACCGAACTGGCCAAGGTTGCGCACAAGATGGTGCGCTACAACATCAACCGCCGTGTGACGGACCAGCCGGCCGCCAGCCATGGCGAGTTCTTCCGGATCGCCCAGGAATACTGGAACACCTGGGACGACATGGTCGAGTGCTGGAACCACACCTCCGGCTTCGCGCTGCTGGGCGACGGGCTTGCCAATATGGGCCTCGGCTCGGGCACTCTGCCGGCCATAGCGCTCACCGAGCACACCCAGTTCGATGTCGCGGACCCGGCCCGCTTCAGCACGTTCCAGCGCGGCTACCGAGGTCGACCGGACGGGACGATCACCCGCTTCATCGCCTTCGGCATGGCAAAACAGGGACCCGCCGCAATCAAGGACTGGTACGCCTCCCGCTTTTCCGGCCTGGGCAACCATCCGTTGCTGCGCGAACACATCTTCGGCACCACCGTCGGCAAGGTGATCGAGTTCGGCCTGGTCGGACGGCTGCCCAACGACGACATGCTTTCCTATGACTGGAATCTCGAATTGTGGTTCGACTCCAACCAGGATGCGCACGACTTCCTGTCGTCGGAGCCGTTCACCTCGATGTTCGCCGACCTGAGGGCGGCCAGCACGGACACCCTCGCCGGCCTGTTCCGTGGGCAGGAGATGCTGATGCTGAACAAGGCCCTGCGACACCGCGACGATTGATCGGTGCTCTCGGATGGAAGCAACGCGGCACGAATTGCCGCATCGATCGGTCCGCCGAGAGCTCGACTCCTGAGAAGGATGAGCCGCTATGGGCAAGACTGTGAATCAGGACATTGCCTGAAGCTGGCCGGAGGCGTGGACAGAGATCGTTGCCGTTGGCATCGTTCCGAGGCGGTTGTGTGCGTTCGCACGAAGCATTCAATGGCACGGCGGCTTCGGCAATGTTCGGACGGTGCGAACCCGGTTGAACAACGTTGAATGCGAAAAGTGCCTGAGCACGGTCAGCCCTTCCCATATGTCAGATCGAGATACGCGGAAGCCACCCGCTCGTCGATCTCGCGCGGCACCGGCACGACGCAGGCGTCAGTTCCCGCCCTGCCGGCCGCCACCGCTTCGAGGCAGCGCACCTGCAGCGCAAAGCCGAGATCCATCGATTCGATCGAGTTGCCGAGCGGCCGCGGACCGGCGAGGTTGAACATGTGGCCGTCAGAGATCAGGTGGACGCGCCGCCCGTCCGCGAGGTTCAGCGTCGCGATGCCATCCTCGTAGCGGTCGCTGGATTTGACCAACGCGTCGGACGACAGCCCGGCAACGTCGATCTCCTGCGGGAAATGACCGGCGTTGGCGAGGATGGCGCCGTCCTTCAGGTGCGGCAGGTCGCCGGCGGTGACGACCCCCGGCGCACCGGTCACGGTCACGACGAAATCGGCTGTGGCGAGGGCGTCGGCCTTCGGCGGCGTGTCATAGCCGTCGAGATGGGCCTGAAGGCGCTTCACCGGATCGCGCTCGACTACGCTGACCTTGGCGTTGGCGCCACGGAAGTTGGCCGCCACACCCCGGCCGCACGAGCCGTAGCCGAACACGGTGACGCGCTGGCCGTTGGTCACCCGGTTGGTGATGCGCATGTAGGATTCCAGCACGCTCTGGCCGACGGCGTGCTCGTTCTCCGCGAACTGCTTGATCGGGCTGTCGTTGATGACGAGGATCGGCAGGCGCAGCCGCTCGCGCAGCGGTTCCAGCCGCATCCTGCCGGACGTCGTCTCCTCCGTGCCGCCGCGCAGCTCGGCGTAGCGGTTCGCCAGGAAAAGATCGAAGAGGTCGCCGCCATTGTCGAGGATGATGTCCGGCTTCGCGTCTATGACGCCGGAGAGGTGCCGCATGTGCTCGTCGCGATCGCTGGTCGGCCCGCCGACCACGGTGACGCCATGCGCGCGCAGATAGTCGATCGCCGATTGCTGGGTCGTGTTGAGGTTGCCGGTAGAGACCAGCCGTGCGCCGCCGGCCTGCAGGGTGAGGATCAGAGCCACGGTCTTGGGCTCGAGGTGGATGCCCGTGCCGATGGTGAGCCCGTCAAAGGGCCTGCTAGCCGCGAACTCCGTCGCGATCGACGACAGCAGCCGGCAGCTCTGCCGTACCCACTCGATTCTGGTGTGCATGATAGGTCCGTTCGCCTGTGGGTTGGTCAGTGCTCGCGCGGGTCGATCTTCTTGGTCTCGGGGCCGTAGGGCAGCGGATAGATGTCGCCCATGCGCAGCAGCTCGACCTCGCCATCGGTGGGTGCGCTGACGATGACCACATCCGGGTCCGCGCAGGCGAACTCCCAGATGGCCTGCCGGCATTCGGCACAGGGGACGCCGGAGTAGGGCCCCACCACGGCCACGGCGCGCAGCTGGCGGGCGCCCGTCGAGGCCATCTTCACGATGGCGGTGCGCTCGGCATGAACGGTCTGCTGCAGCGTGACGAATTCCACGTTGCAGCCGGAGTGGATCGTGCCGGAGGCGTCCAGCACCGCGGACCCAACGGTGTGGATGCTGTAGGGAGCATAGGCATGGCTGCGCGCCTCGGTCGCCGCCGCGATCAGCGCGTCGACCTCGCCCTTGGTGATGTTCATATGCTTCCTCCGCCGTTCGGCTGCCCGTCATCGGCCGGCAGCACGGATGCCTTCGCCAGGTCGAGCCTGATGCTGATCTCGTCGCCGGTGCGCACCTGCGCGGCGTCTGGCGCCAGCACGATGCCGGTGTCGCCGGTGACGAGCAGGATGCGCAGCCGGAGCGCCGTGCCCGCATAGGCGGCCGTCAGCACCTTGGCCGGCAACGTCAGCATGCTGCCGTTGATCGCGGCCTCGCCGGCGCGCGCACCGATCTCGACCTCGTCCGAACGCCAGAGGAGCCGGGCGTTGCCGTCGGCACCGGCAAGTGAGGGCATGTCGAGGGCGACCTGCCTGAGCCGCATCGAGCGGGGCCCGGGCTCGGCAGAAACGGTGAGCGAATCGCCGAGGAAGTCGGCGACGAAGGACGTGGCGGGGGTACGGTAGACCTCCCGCGGCGTGCCGATCTGCTCCACCCGGCCGCGGTTGAACACCACCACGCGGTCGCTCATCGAGAGCGCCTCCTCCTGATCGTGCGTGATGTAGACGATGGTGATGCCAAGCCGCTCGTGCAGCGCCTTGATCTCCAGCTGCATGTCGCCGCGCAGGCGTCGGTCGAGCGCGCCGAGCGGCTCGTCCATGAGCAGGATATCGGGTTCGAAGACGATGGCCCGCGCGATCGCCACGCGCTGCTGCTGGCCGCCGGAGAGCTGGCCTGGCAAGCGACTGCCGAACCCTTCCAGCGCGACAAGGGCCAGCGCCCGCTCGATGCGCTCCCTCTGCTCCGCCCTGGCGACCTTGCGCATGCGCAGCGGGAAGCCGATGTTGGCCGCCACGTCCATGTGGGGGAACAGCGAGTAGTTCTGGAAGACGACGCCAATGTTGCGATGTTCGGGCGCGATGCCGGTCATGTCACGGCCGCCGATGCGGACATGGCCTGAGTCCTGTGCCTCGAAACCGGCGATGATTTTGAGGATCGTCGTCTTGCCCGAACCGGACGGCCCCAGCATCGACACGAACTCGCCCGCCGCAACGTCCAGGTCGACATGATGCAGGACCTTCTGCCGCCCGTAGCTCTTGGCGATGCCTTCAAGCCGGATACCCTTGGCGCGGTCCATGCTCAGCGTCCCCGCCCGCGGGCCAGCGTCAGCGCGACCATCATCACCATGCTCAGCGCGAAGAGCGCCGACGCCATGGCCGCGACGGTCGGATCGACGCGCTCGGTGATTTGCGCCCACATCTGCACCGGGATGGTTCGGTAGGTCGGAGTGGACAGGAAGTTGGCGATCACGACTTCGTCCCAGGAGCTGATGAACGCGAAGACCGCGCCGGAGACGACGCCGCCCGAGATCGACGGCAGGGTCACCAGGAAGAAGGTACGCAGCGGCGAGGCTCCGAGGCTGCGGGCGGCGAGCAGCAGCACCGGATTGACCTGACGCGCCGCCGACATGGTGGTTATGACCACCAGCGGCACGCCGATCACGGCATGGGCGGCGGCAAGCCCGAAGAAGCCGGTGATGCCGAGCCACGCGTAGACCTTGTACATGCCGATTGCGATGACGACCGTCGGGATGACCAGCGGCACGATGATCGCAGCCAGTGTCAGCTCGCGCAGCCGCCACGACCTCATGCCGAGCGTCACGCCGGCCGGCACGCCGAGGAGCACCGCGATCGCCGTCGATGCGAGGGCCACTTCCAGGCTGTGGCGGGCGCTGTCCAGCCACTGCCCGCCGGTGAACAGCACGACATACCAGTCCAGCGTGAAGCCGCGCGGCGGCCAGGTCAGCATCCGGCTCTCCGAGATGCTCATCGGCAGGATCACCAACGACGGCGCCAGCAACAGGATGACCACCGGCACCAGCAGGGCGGAGCGGAAGATGCCTCCACGGTGCGGCATGTAGAGAGGGGCTGAGGCGGACATCAGACCAAAAAGATCCGGTTGACGGCCCGCCAGCCCGCGGCGAGCAGCAGCAGCACCGCGGCCGTGACGATCGCCGACATGGCGCCCGCCGCGCCCCAGTCGAGCTGAGTGGTCACCTGCGCGTCGATGAGCACCGCCACCGGCTGATCGCCGGGTCCCCCGAGCAGCACGGGCGTGATGTAGTAGCCGAGGCTGAGCACGAAGACGAGGATGAGCCCGGCGACCAGCCCCACCTGGGTCGCCGGGAAGAACACCTGCCAGAACGCCGCGCGGGGGCCGGCGCCAAGGCTGCGCGCCGCCGCCAGCAGGTTGACGTCGAAGCGCTTCATGCTGGCGTAGACCGGCAGGATGACGAAGGGCAGCAGGATCTGGATCATGCCCAGCGTCACCGCGAAGGACGTGCGCAGCATGCCGACAGGGGAGGACACGATACCCGCGTTGAGCAGAAGCCAGTTGAGGATGCCGGTGTCGCGCAGGATCACGGTCCACGCGAAGCTGCGCACCAGCAGGCTGGTCCACAGCGGCAGCAGCGCGCAGGTGACGAGGAAGGCGCGCAGCGCCGGCCCTGAGCAGTACATCGCATAGGCGTAGAAATAACCGATCAGACCGGCGAACACCGAAACGATGAGCGCGATCCTGACCGTGTTCAGCGAAAAGCGCGCGAATGTCGGGTCGGTCAGGACCCGCTCGAAGTTGGAGAACCCCGCGCCCGGAGGCTCGGTGACGCTGCTCGCCAGGATGGCGGCGGCGGGCAGAAAGAACAGCACGGCGAGCGCCGCCAGCAGGGGCCACACGCCGATGGTCGCCGCGGATGCGCGCACGTCTGGAGTTCTCCCGCCCGTCCTGCGTCAGTCGGCGCTCTTCCATGCCTGGAAGCGTTGCTCCAGCATGGCCGAGTTCTCGCCGATCCACTGATCATCGAAGATCGCGTAGCCCTCGTCGAGATGGCTCGTCGGCAGGTCGGGTGACATCGCCTCGTTGACCGCCGACTTGCTGTTGGAGGGGGCGAGCGGAAGGCTTTCCGTCAGCTTGCCGTTGAACTCCGGGCTGACCGCATGGGCGATGAGGTTCATCGCTTCCTTCACGTTCTTGCTGCCCTTCGGCACGGTGAGGTAGGCCGCGGCGAGGATCTGCTGCTCGAAGATGTAGTCGACGGGCAGCTTCAAGGCGACCTTTGCGTCATAGGCGCGGGCATTGTAGGTCATCACCATCGAGACCTCGCCGGAACCGACCAGATCCTCCGACTGGGCGCCGCTCTGCCAGTAGACGATCGACGACTTGATCGTGTCGAGCTTCTTGATCGCGCGGTCGATGTCGAGCGGATAGAGCTTGTCGGGAGCGACCCCGTCGGCGAGCAGGGCGATCTCGAAGATGCCGCCCGCCGAATAGTCCATGATACCGCGCTTGCCCGGAAACTTTTCCAGATCGAAGAAGTCGGCCCAGCCGGTCGGCTTCGTCTTGATCAGCTCGTTGTTGTAGGCGAGCTGGATCGAATAGATCATGTTGGCGATGCGGTAGGTGCTGGAGAAGCCGGGAAGGATGTCGTCCTTGTCGATGACCGAATAGTCGAGCGGTTCCAGCCACTTGCCGTCCGCTTCGGTGCCCCAGGTGTTGTCCCCGTTGTAGACGTCCCATTCCACCCGGTCCGCCTCGACCATGGCGCGCAGCTTGGCGTTGTCCGTGCCGGCGACCGACACGACCTTCACGCCGTCCGACGTCCAGGTGTCGAGGATCTCCTTCTGGACGGCGTCGTGATAGGCGCCGCCGCCGTCCACCCAGACGATGGTCTTTTCTTGTGCTGTTGCGAGACCGCCCATGAGGGCGAGGGCGAGGCCGGAGCAGGCAAGTCGTGCGGCTGCACGTCGCGTGAGAGAAAGCATTGCGGGTTCCCCATTGCGCCCGGCGCGGGACGGCCGGGACTGTCGGTCATTGCGCAGGTCATTCGTATGACTTCGCTAGAATTGTCGGTCTTGCCACGCGTGTCAATGCTACGTATGACCAAAATCATGGACGGCACGAAGCGGCATGCGGTGCGTGTGGAGGCGAAGGCGCGCGGGGTGACCAGCGTCTCGGTCGCCGCGGCGGCGGGCGTCTCGCAGTCGACCGTATCGCTGGTGATGTCCGGGAAGTCGGAGGGACGGGTATCGCCGGAGGTCCGCACGCTGGTTGAGGAAACGGCGCGGCGGCTCGGCTACCAGCCCAACGCGTCCGCCCAGATGCTGCGCACCGGCGTCCTGAAGGTCCTGGCGCTGGCGGTGCCCAATGTGCGGCAGCCCTTCTTCGGCGAGGTGCTGGTGGCCGCCGAGCTTGCCGCCCGAGAGAACGACTGTTCGGTGCTGCTGCTCGATACCACCAACGACATGCGTTGGGTCGAGCGGCTGATCGGCATGATCCGCGGACGGCTGGTCGCCGGCTGCATCGTCTATGCCAGCGAGGCGACAGTCGAGCTGGCGTTGCGTGACGTGCGCGACCAGGTCGTGTTCATCGAGGCCGAGGACAGCCGCGAGAGCTGCATCGACCTCGACATCGTTGCCAGCGTTCGCGAGGTCGTCGAACATCTGGCCGGCCTGGGCCATCGGCAGATCGGCTACTTTGCGGCCGATTACCCGAAAGCGACGTTCCGTCGGCGCTTCGAGGCGTTCCGGGCCGAACAGGACCGGCTTGGCCTGCTGTTCGAAGACAGTTGGCGCGCGGTATCGCGCTTCGGGCTCGAGCCTGCCACGGAGCGCGCGCTTGCCTTGCTGCACGGCGGCGGGATCACTGCCCTCTTCTGCGACGACGACCTGCTTGCCGCGGCAGCCTACCGGGCGGCCCGCAAGCTGAAGCTGCGCATACCCGAAGATCTGTCGGTCGTCGGTTTCAACGACATCGAGTTCGCCCGAGTGCTGGAGCCCGAGCTCACCACCGTGTCGATTCCCGCCGAAGAGGTCGCGCGAGGCTCGATCGAACTGCTGCTCGAACAGATGAGCAGCGGCATCCGCCAAACTCGCCCGCGTGTGCTTTCGATGCAGTTGAAAATCCGCGGTTCGACTGGTCCGGCTGCGCAATGTCCTGCCTCAGCGCCAGCCGAATGATTCTTCTCGGGCGTGGGCCGGTGACGTTGCCCCCGGATTTCTGCCCAGTTCTGAGTTCGTGATTGACGGTGGTTTTGCCCTGATGAGCGGGTGAAGCGGCGGGCACCTGCGCGGCACCTTTGGCATGGCTCAGCGCAAGCGACCGACGCGGGGTTTCGTCTGGCGACGACACAATTTTCATTGACGATCCTCGTTGCCAAATTTGGGCGGATTCCTGGGTTTGATCAGGCGGGAATCTTCGTGACTGTCGCCAACCCTTAAACACCCTTCGCCAGACGAGGATGGATCGCAGAGCGCCGTCGCCAGAGTTGATGAGATTCGGATCGCTTCCCGAATCTGTGTCTCGAAGCTTACCACCGGTCATTAGGCGAATGGACAGAGGGCCTCACGGGTGTCCCGGTCCTGGCCGACGCATCGGTCGGCTTCGAATGCGAACTTTCCAATGCCGTCGACGAGGCGACCCACCGCATCCTCTTCGGGCGGGTGATCGACATTCGGGAGAACGAGCGACAGGCGACGCTGCTCTATTGCTCGCGCCGCTATCTCGGCGGCTAGGTCAACTGCGACCGAATGGCCGAGGCGCCGCGTCTGCTCCGCGGTCAGGATCGGCTGATCTCGTCGAGATACCAGGCTATGTAGCGCAGCTCGTTCTGCTCCATCGGGGCGATCGGGCCGGGGACGTAGTAGCGCGAGCGCACGCCGCGCGCTGTGTGCTCGATGATCTTCTTGTCCTCCTCGGTCGTCACCTTCCAGAGCCAGGCGAGACCGCTGAGGTCATAGTCCCTGCCCTCCTCCGCGTCGCCCCGCACCAGCCAGATCAACTCCATCTCACAGCTGTCGACCGTCTTCGGGATGAAGCGGTAGATCATGCCGTGATCGGGGTAGCAGACGAGGAACGTGGTGCCGCCGAGGTGCACCGATGTAACCCCGCCATCGTAGTCGGTGAAACGCCCCATGAGCGGCGCGACGGCCTTGCCGTCTTCGCTGCCCGTCGAGACGCCGTCGTAGAGCGCATAGCGGAAAGTGTGGATCGCTTCCTGGCCTCCCGCCGAGTTCTGCCAGCGGTCGCCGCTCACGACCTCGATTCCCAGCGCGCAGGTCCTCGCCTCCATCGTGGCGTTCAGGGATTCGATCATGTGGAGCGGCTGCTCAAGCGCATGGGTCTGCGAGTACTCCGGATGCGCCGGGCCGCAATGGTAGCATTCGACATAGTTCTCGACCGCCAGCTTCCAGTTGGCGTCGAGCGGGTAGAGTTCGCGATGGGCGACCTTCGCCTCGCCCCAGCCGTACTGGCCGCAACTGGTCCGCAGCGACTGCTCGATCGGATCGAAGTCGAGCGGCACGTCGGCGAAGCTGATGAAGACGAGACCTTCGGCGACACGGACATGGAGCTTGCGCAGGCCATGCGCGGCCCTGTCGAAGTCCTTCGGCATCAGGCGCGCCGCGCGCAGCGACCCGTCATTCGCATAGGTCCACGCGTGATAGGGGCAGACGAAGACGCGCGCGTTGCCCTTCGGCTTCGTGCAGACCTCCGCGCCGCGATGGCGGCAGACATTGACCAGCGCATGGACCTGCCCGTCGGCCGAGCGCGTCAGGATGATCTGCTCGTCGCCGAGCTTGAAGAGTTCGAAGTCGCCCGGGTTCGGGATGACGCTGGCGTGCGCGAGGCAATGCCAGTGCCGCCGGAAGACGCGGTCCATGTCCCGCTCGAACACGTCGGGATCGTGGTAGAACGGCCGCGCCAGCCCATGGCCCGGCCTGTGCCCGGCGACAAGCCGGTCGATCGGATCGACATACCCGGGCGTGGTTTCAAGCGGCTTCGGGCTCATGCGGCGATACTCAGAGGTTGCGGTCGTTGGCTTGCCAGACGCCGTCGCCGGCGATGGCGACGAGCATCAGCCGGAGGCAGCGCACGTCCGGATGCGATGCAGCCGGTGAGCGGTCGATGAGTTCGATCTGGAAGCGCGCGGCGGCTTCCATGCAGTCTTCGTGAGGGACGGACATGAGCCAGTCTGCGAAGACTTCCTCCGGCGGGGGCATCGGCGAGACGCGCGCCATGTCCGCGCGGCCGAGGGAACGCCGGCGCGTTCCCAGTCCCTGCGAGCGGCGCGCGATCATGCCTCGATCTCCACGGGCGACAGAGGCCGCGAACAGCACGCAAGCACGTAGCCGCCTGCGATCTCCTGGCTGCTGATGCCGCCATTGTGGCGCATGTCGACATCGCCGGACCGCTTCAAAACCTTGCAGGTTCCGCAGATCCCGGATTCGCAGGCCGCCGGGATGCGCACGCCCGCGGCCCGCGCCGTCTCCAGGACGGTCTGGCCGGGCACACAGGCGACGTGCTCGTTCGATCCGAGGAAACTGACGGTCAAGCCGGCCGCCGTACCGTCGATCGAGACGTCCGGTCCTTCCCGATGGACCGCCTCGGCGATCGACGTCGCGCCAAAACTCTCCTGGTGGTAGCGCCCCATGTCGAAGCCTTCGGCCCTGACGATGGTGCTCACCGCCCGCATGAACGGGTCGGGGCCACAGCAGAAGATCTCCCGGCTCATGAAGTCGGGGGCGAGCAGCGCGACCTTGTGACGGTCGATGCGCCCCATGAGGCCGCCCCACGGCGCCGCCGCCGAACGCGACTCCGGCAGGAAGCCGAGCGACAGGTTCGGCATGCGCCGGGCGAGCATCTCAAGCTCGTCGCGGAAGATGATCTCTTCCGGTCTCCTGGATGAGTTCAGGAAAGCGACGTCGGCTGCGGGATCGCAGTCGGACAGCCATCGAAGCATCGACATCATCGGCGTTATGCCGGAACCGGCCGAGATGAAGAGGTACTTCTTCGCTGGATTGCGCGAGAGCGTGAAGTGGCCACTCGGACCATAGGCGCGGAGCCGGAAACCCGGCCTGACGTTCTCGAATATCCATCGCGTGCCGATCGACGTCGGCTGCGCCTTGGCGGTGATCGAGATCGAGTAAGGACGCGACGGCGATGACGAGACCGTGTAGGTCCGGTGCAGGTCGCCGTCCTTCGTCCGGAGTTCCACGGTGATGAACTGGCCCGGCATGTACCGGAACCAGCCGCCGCCCTCGACGACGAAGGTGAACGTCTTCACCTCCGGCGCCTCGTCGACGACGCTGGCGCAGACCAGCATCTGGCGCGCCGAGTTCCAGGGCTTGATGTCGTCGAGGGGCAGCGGCACAGGCACCGTGCCTGTCACGATCATGGTCATGGCACTTGCTCCGTTCAGGCGACGGAGCGGAGTGCGGGCCGGCCGCCGTCGGACAGACGGTTCTCCATGAAGTCGGCGTACCAGTCGACGAACTGGATCACGCCGCCCTCGTGGATCTGCGAGTAGGGCCCCGGCTCATAGGCGGGCGAATGGATGCCCCGCGCATTCTCCTCGACGATCTGGCGGTCCTGGTCGTTCGTCTCCGTCCAGATGTGGATCAGCTCGTCGAGTCGGTAATCGATGCCTTCGACGGCATCCTTGTGCACCAGCCACTTGGTGGTGACGGCCGTCTCCGTGGCGCTGAGAGGCAGGACGCGGAACGTGATGGCGTGGTCCGACAGCACGTGATTCCACGTCGTCGGGTAGTGGTAGAGCAGCAGCGAGCCGATGCGGTCCATGTGGACGTTGTCAGAGAGCCGCATTTGCACCGCCTTGCGGCCGGAGATCGTGTAGCTGATAGCCTCCCGCAGCAGTGGCACGCGGGTGGCGCGATACTGCCCCTGTTCGTCCATGGAGAAGGCGCTGGGCAGGCCTGCCGCTTCGCACTTCGCCCAGTGCGCCGCGATCTCGGGATCATCCGCGCCGTTGACTCCGGTAATCGTCGGCGCTTCCGGGAAGGTCTTGCAAAGCTCCGGATGGTTGCCCGCGCAGTGGTAGCACTCGCGGTTGTTCTCCCAGACGAGCTTCCAGTTGCACTTCTCTATGATCGTGGATTCGTAGGCGATCTTGGCGTCGCGCAGGCGATGCGGCAGGAAGAACGGCTCCATCATCGCGCGGAACGGCGCGAAATCCATGGGCCGCTCTGCCAGGCATATGAAGATATAGCCGCCCGCGGACTCGCAGGCGACGGGCTTCAGGCCGAAGCCGGACGTGTCGAACCCTTCGCCCATCTGGCGCGCGAAGTGCAGCGAACCGTCCAGGTCGTAGGTCCACTGGTGGTAGGGACAGACCAGCTTGGCAGCCGAGCCCTTGTGTTCAAGGCAGACACGCGATCCGCGATGCCTGCAGGAATTGTGCAGTGCCCGGATTTTGCCGTCCTCGCCGCGCACGACGACGATCGCATAGGCTCCGACCTGGACCGTGAAATAGTTTCCGGTGCCGGGGATTTCGCAGTCATGCCCGACGAACAGCCAGTCCTTGTACCAGATCTGTTCGAGGTCCACCTGGTGGTAGGCCGGATCGATGTAGAAGGGCTGGTCCAGGCTGTAGCCGGGCTTCCGGTTGCGGAGTCGTGACCGCATCTCGTTGTGTATGTCCATGTCCGTCCTCGCATTCGCACAAGGACTGAACTGGTGGTGTTGAGGGGTAGATGGCCTGACTGCGTCCTCCCGACGCCGCCACAGCCTTCTGCCACTTGACCGCCCACCGCGATCAGTCGGTTCAAAAGTTCGAGGCTGGTTTCCGGGCTCCGAAGCTGGCCTTGCGGCCTTCCCGACACCTTCCCAGGCTCATCGCCCAGTGGTCTCCCGTCGGGGTTACGCTTCGCTACCGTTGCGGGGGCAGCGCCGGCTTTCCCTCTCACCAGGGGAACCGGCTTCCCAATTATCCTGCCGGCTATTCGCCGGAAGGCACCTTGAACACGCTGATCAGATCACAACGCCGCCATTGTTGAGAGCGCGAAAGCGACATGCCCCGCTGAGAAACGCGACAGCGGCCGAGCGCCCTAACAGGCTTGGATCGCCGCCATGATCGCGTCAAGCCCGTCAGTGAGCGCTGCCGGACCAGGCTGCAGGATCAGGGGCGACTTGATCTCCACGATGCGCTGATTGCGGACGGCAGGGATCGCATCCCACCCCGGCCGGGCAGCAATCCGCTCAGGCCGAACCTTCTTTCCGCACCACGAGGCCAGGATGATATCGGGCGCGGCGGCGATGACGGCCTGTGGTGCGACGATGCGGTCCTTGGCGGCCTTCTGCCTTGCATGCTCCGGAAAGACGTCGTCACCGCCCGCGACGCCGATCAGCTCCGACACCCAGCCAATCCCGCTGATGAGTGGTTCGTCCCATTCTTCGAAGAAAACCTTGGGACGTACCCGGCCGCGCACCCGATCGGCGATCTCCCGCAGGCGCGCCTCGAGGCCGTTCGCGAGACGCGTAGCCTTCTCGGCCTCTCCGACCAGCGCGCCCAGCGTGCGGATCATGGCAAGGATTCCTGCCACGTCCCGCTGGTTGAAGGCATGGACCGCGACGCCCGCCCGGATCAGTTCCGAGGCGATGTCGGCCTGCAGGTCGGAGAACGTCAGGACGAGGTCCGGTTCCAGCGCCAGCACCTTCGGGATGTCGGCGGACGTGAACGCCGAGATGCGCGGCTTCTCCTTGCGCACCTGGGGCGGACGCACCGCGTATCCCGACACGCCCACGATCCGGTCCTGCTGTCCGAGCAGATAGAGGGTCTCCACCGTCTCTTCCGTCAGGCAGACGATCCGTTCAGGTGGAAACTTCCTCATGCGATCAATCCCATGAGAGCGCGCCTCCATTCTGATACTCGATGACCCGCGTTTCGAAGAAGTTCTTCTCCTTCTTCAGGTCCATCGCCTCCGACATCCAGGGGAACGGGTTCTCCGTCTCCGCGAATACGGGCTGGAGCCCGAGCTGGGCGCAGCGGCGGTTGGCAATGACGTGCATGTACTGCTCGCATAGCGCCGCGTTCAGCCCGAGGAAACCGCGCGGCATCGTATCGCGGCCGTACGAGGCTTCCAGCTCGGCGCCATCGGAGATCATGCCGCGCACCTCGTCCTGGAACGCCTTCGTCCAGAGATGGGGGGTCTCCAGCTTGATCTGGTTGATTACGTCGATGCCGAAGTTCAGGTGGATGGACTCGTCGCGCAGGATGTACTGGTACTGTTCGGCGATGCCGACCATCTTTTTGCGTCGGCCGAGCGAAAGGATCTGCGCGAAGCCCGTGTAGAACCACATGCCCTCGAAGATCACGTAGAAGGCGACGAGATCGCGCAGGAAGGCCTGATCGCTCTCCGGCGTGCCCGTCTTGAAGTCCGGGTCGTCGAGGTTCTGGGTGTGCTTCAGCGCCCATGCCGCCTTGTCGGTGATCGACGGCACCTCGCGGTACATGTTGAACAGCTCCCCCTCGTGCAGCGACAGGCTTTCCACGATGTACTGGAAGGTGTGCGTATGGATCGCCTCCTCGAAGGCCTGCCGCAGCAGGTACTGGCGGCATTCCGGGTTGGTGAGGTGGCGGTAGATGGCAAGCACGATGTTGTTGGCCACCAAGCTCTCAGATGCGGCGAAGAAGCCGAGAT
>JAESFK010000604.1_pt1 | contig 16402 bp, 13 predicted proteins | sample 9269391 | NCBI WGS metagenome assembly JAESFK01 (sample SAMN14506231, study PRJNA617097) | algae metagenome | isolation source: Drouetiella hepatica UHER 2000/2452 and co-occurring heterotrophs from... | place: Slovakia: Slovak Paradise National Park, Hrabusice, Kosice Region | collected 2000-01-01
GGAGGACTACCGCAGGGTGCTCGACGCAATGGCAGAACATGGCGACAAGTGGGTGTCACGCAAAGACATCATTGGGCAGTCGGGCGTTTCAGATACGAATGTCACAAATGCATTACAGGCATTGAAGGCTAAGCAGATCATTCTGCAGGACGACACAAGGCGAGGTTTCTACCGACTGCCTACCAATTCGTTCGCTGCTTGGATCAACGCAATTAGGGCTGCGAGGGCTAAGTCAGATGCTCAGTCCGCCGGAGGGGTCAATGGCGGAAAGAGGTAGGCCACGATATCAGGCCACTCCGTACATCAATGCGATAGCGTTCATTATCGTTCATTATCGTTCATTGGCGTTCATTAGCGTCCATTACCCCTCATGAGCGTCCATTAGCTTTCATTAGCTTCCATTAGGTTTCGGTACTCGGCCCTGGGCAAATACCGATTAATCGAGTCGACCCGATCAAGTGATCGACTCACGCGTTAGCCGCCACAATTGCCTCTGGCTAACCGAGTGGCGAACCCGACTGGCTAACCGGACCGCAACCTATTGAATTTAATGATTTTTGGCGTCCCGGAAGGGATTCGAACCCCTGACCTACGGTTTAGGAAACCGTTGCTCTATCCTGCTGAGCTACCGGGACGCGCGCCAAACCGTGTAGCATAAACGCCATGCCGGTGAAGCCTCTTCTTGTGGTGGTTCTTGCGTTGCAGCTCCTCGCCGGGGCAGCGGTGGCGAGCGATGCCTGTTCCGAGCTTGCGCCCGACAGCCCGGTGGTGCGCCTGGCCGGGCTGGACGGTGCCGGCGACCCCGTTCTCGCGGATGGGCGGCGGCTTCGCCTCGTCGGCATCGCACCGCGACAGGACGATGCCGAGGCGGCCCGGTTCGAGGCCGGAATCGGCCGCTGGCGCGAGCGCGAGCTGCAACTCGTCCTGCTCGGTGACGCCGATCGCTGGGGTCGCCTGCCGGCAAGGCTTTATGGAGCCGTCGAGGCGGCCGGCGAGGCGCCTCGCGAGCTTGCCGCCGCACTTCTGAGCGAGGGGGCTGCCTTGCCGTTGCCGGAATCGAGGCCGGCCCGCTGCGGCGGCGGGGTGCGTACTGCACGAACCAGAGCGCAGCGAGGGAAGGCCGAACCGCTGCCCCCGCCGGCAATGTCGGTCGCGGCGGCGGGCGAAGTGGCCATCGATGGTCATGATATCGCCGCGCTCAAGGCGCAAGAGGGGCGTCTCGTGCTGCTGCAGGGGCGGATTGCCTCCGTCGGCGAGCGCGCGCAACGGACCTATCTGAATTTTTCGCGCCGGCGGGGGGAGGCCGCGTCGATCGTGCTGTCGAAGACGCTTTGGCGCGAGATGCAGGATGGCGGCTGGACCGCGACCGGGGTGAGCGGTAAACGCTTGCGGGCGCGTGGCGTCCTCTCGGGGCGGGACGGGCTCCTGCTCGATGTGACCTCGAAGCTCGCCCTGGAACTGGTCGACTGACGGAATGCTGGCGTTCTGGCGACACGGATTTCTGCTTTGTCCCAAGCGGCTGGCTGCGCTCGCGCTTCCCGCCATGCTGCTCGTCGCCTGCACGGGCGACCAGAGTCCGCTGCTGCCACCGCAGACCGCAGCCGGTGGCGAGATCGCCCCGCGTGTCAGCACGGTGCAGCGCGCCTCCGACAGCGAGCACCAGCGCCTGCTCTCCGCCTTCGGCGGGGAGTACCGAGCGCCGAGGGCGCGTGCCGTGCTGGACGAAGTCGTCCAGCGGCTGTCGAAGGCGGGCGAGGGCCAGATCGGCTCCTACGAGATCACCATCCTGAATTCGCCGGCCGTGAATGCTTTCGCACTGCCCAATGGCCGGCTCTATGTGACGCGTGGCCTGCTGGCGCTTGCCAACGATACCGCCGAGATCGCCTCGGTGCTCGCCCATGAGATCGCTCATGTCACGGCGCAGCATGCGGTCGAGCGAGCCGAGCGCGAGCTGGAATCGGCGCTGGTCAGCCAGGTCGTCTCGCAGGTTTTGAAGGATCCGGCGCAGGGCGCGGCCGTGCAGGCCGGCTCGAAGCTCTCGCTCGCCAAATTCTCGCGGCAGCAGGAACTGACCGCCGACCAGATCAGCGTGCGCAACATCGCGCGCGCCGGCTATGACCCTTACGGCGCCGGGCGTTTCCTCGCCGCGCTCGGGCGCAACACCGCCTTTCGCAACAGCGGCCAGAACCAGAGCTCCGACGACAAGCGCCTCGACATCTTGTCGAGCCATCCGCAGACGCCCGAGCGCATCGCCGCCGTCACGGCCGCGGCGCGCCAGATCGGTGCGCCCGGGATCGGCGAGCGGGATACCGGACGCTGGCTGTCGGCGATCGACGGCATCGCTTATGGCGAGGATCCGCGCGACGGCGTCGTGCGTGGCCGGGCCTATGTGAACAGCGCGCTGCGCATCGGCTTCACGGCACCCGAAGGCTTCGGGCTGGAGGCCGCGCGCGACATGGTGATCGGCGTCAGCGCCAACGGCTCCCAGGCGCTGCGGTTCGATTCGGTGACGCTGAAGGCCGACCAGACGCTGCAATCCTACGTCGCGGCGGGCTGGATCGACGGAGTCGAGACGACAGCCATCGAGTCGCTCGACATTGCCGGGCAGCCAGCGGTGATCGCGGTCGGAAAGGGCACGGACTGGACATTCCGTCTCGCTGCCGTCCAGGCCGGGAACCGGGTCTATCGCTTCATCCTCGCGGCCCGCGGCGGCGGCGATCCGGAGCGGCCAATGCGGGCCCTGCTCTCCAGCTTCCGCGTGCTGAGCCCGGAGGAGGCGCAGACGGTCAAGCCGATGCAGGTGAGGGCGGTGGCGGCGGCCGCCGACGATACGCCCGCGACGATGGCCGCGCGGATGCCGGAGCAGGAGCGTGCGCGGGAGCTGTTCATGGTGCTGAACGGCATCGAACGGGGCGGTGCCCTCACCCCGGGGCAGCGCTACAAGATTGTCGCGGAATAGCGCGCCCCCGGCAAAAGGGTGATCTTCACGAAGCCGCGATGAGCGCGGCTGACGCTCCCGCGCCCGATCGCGACCGCTAGGATGCCTGCGCCCCAGGTTGCGGGGCGAGGGAACGTCGCATTCAATCTGCAACGTCACGCAGGAGGTCATCATGGCGCTCGATCGCCGGATCGTCGAACTCTACGACGAATACACCCACAAACCGCTCGACCGCCGCATCTTCTTCAACCGCCTGATGGTGCTGGCGGGTTCGGCGGCTGCGGCCGAAGCCGCGCTCGCTTTGCTCGAGCCGAATTACGCCCAAGCGCAGCAGATCGCGCCGGACGACGCAAGGATCACGGCCGAAAGACTGGATGTCAGCGTGGACGGCGTCGCGCTCAAGGGCTACCTCGTCGCGCCCAAGGCGGCGGGCCGGCGCGGCGGCGTGCTCGTCATCCACGAGAACCGCGGGTTGAACCCGCATACCGAGGACGTGACGCGGCGGATGGCGCTGGCCGGCTTCACGGCGCTGGGGCTCGATTTCCTGACGCCGCTCGGCGGTACGCCGAAGGACGCGGACGAGGCCCGGGCGCTGTTCCCTCGCCTGCCGGCAGAGGATGTCGTGCGGCAAGGCCGGGCCGCGCTGAAGCTGCTGGCTTCGCGCCCGGATGCGACCGGCAAGACAGGGGCGATCGGCTTCTGCTGGGGCGGCGGCGTGGTCAACGATCTCGCCGTGGCAGCGCCCGAACTCGCGGCGGGTGTGGTCTTCTACGGCCGTTCGCCCAATCTCGCCGGCGTGCCCCAGATCAAGGCGCGGCTGCTGATCCAGCATGCCTCGCGCGACACACGTCTCGTGCAGGCGCTTCCCGAATACGAGGCCGCGCTGAAGGCGGCGGGCATCCGCCACGAGGTCATCGTCTATCCGGATGTCGACCACGCCTTCCTGAACGACACCAGCGCGGAGCGTTACAATGCCGCCGCGGCCAAGCAGGCCTGGGAGCGCTCGGTCGCTTTCCTCGCGGCGGAGACGGGCGCGGCGTAGGCAGCGGATCGCTTGCCAAAGCGAACCCGCGTCATCCCGGGCAAGTGGCGTAAGCCGCGCCGATCCGGGATGACGGCAGGCCTGGGTCCGGCTGGGCTGGCTGAAGCCCCCCGGGAAAAGAAAAACCCGGCGGTTGCCCGCCGGGTTCTGTTGGGTTCGAAAGCTGTCGCCCGGATCAGGCGGCTTCTTCCTGGATGTCGTCGTTGTCGCCTTCGACATCACCATCGGCGGCTTCCACGACTTCGCCCTTGGCCGGGCGGCGCGGCGACTTGGCGAGCTGGGCCTCGATCTTCTTCAGGGCCTCGGTCTCGGTGACGTCGTCGACGACCGCGATCTCGCGGGTCATGCGATCGACCGCCGCCTCATAGAGCTGGCGCTCGGAATAGGACTGCTCGGGCTGGGCTTCGGAGCGGTAGAGATCGCGAACGACCTCGGCGATGGCGACGAGATCGCCGGAATTGATCTTCGCCTCGTATTCCTGGGCACGGCGCGACCACATCGTGCGCTTGACGCGGGCGCGGCCGGTCAGCGTGGTCAGGGCCTTGGTGACGCTTTCGGCATCGGCGAGCTTGCGCAGCCCGACGCTGGCGGCCTTGGCGGTGGGAACGCGCAGCGTCATCTTGTCCTTGGCGAAGCTGACGACGAAAAGTTCGAGCTTGAAGCCCGCGACTTCCTGCTCCTCGATCGCTGTGATCTGACCGACGCCATGGGACGGGTAAACGACGAACTCGCCCGTCTTGAACCCCTGGCGCACAACAGCTTTCTTCACCATGGACATGCCGTTACGACTCCTGACCGGACCGCTTGATGCGGGCTCGCGATTCTCATCCCCGGCCGGATGACCAGGGACACTCCGCCTGACGCAGGCGGACTTTCACCCACTGCCTCACGCTCCCTCAGCCGATCGTCTCTTGTACGCCACCAAGCAAGACATCGATTGCTCCGGCACAGGTGCCGGCGGCTCTCGTCATCCTTTTCTAGGGGGCGCCCCGTTTGTGGAAAACCTCGCAGGGGCATGCGGAACGAATGCGACTGAGGCTATTATGTAGCATAAAAAACACGCCGAATCAAAGGTAAACGCAAGCTCCGGACAAGCTTGTGCTCGACCGAGCAGGAATGGTTAACGCTGTTTCGCCGGTTCAGCAGGCATTTCTGCCTGGTTTTCAGTCACCCTCGCCGGGGTTCGGCGAGAAGTGCGCCTCGAGCTTTCCGGGTATGCCGTCGAAGGCCTTGGCGTCAGCCGGCGCATCCTTCTTCTGACTGATGTTGGGCCAGCTCGCTGCATATTTGGCATTGAGCTGGAGCCAGCTTTCCAGTCCCGGCTCGGTGTCGGGCTTGATCGCCTCGGCGGGGCATTCCGGCTCGCAGACGCCGCAATCGATGCATTCGTCGGGATGAATGACGAGCATGTTCTCGCCTTCATAGAAGCAGTCGACCGGACAAACCTCGACGCAATCCATATACTTGCACTTGATGCAGTTGTCGGTGACCACATAGGCCATGTCGCAGGTCCTTCCAGTCTGCTCGCCGGCCCCATAAACCCCTGGCGGGCTCAGGTTTCAAGGCCGTTTCGGCCCCATCGGGTAGCAGTTGCTTCTCTTCATCAGGCGTTCCGGAGAACGACGTTCCGCTGCTCCGGACAGATAATTCGTTTGTATGCAAATGATCCGCATTTTTTAGCCGTCGCCGTCATCCTCCGCAAGCGACTGATCGCCGCGCCCGGCTTCGTCCAGCCGCTCATAGAGCAGCCTCGCCTCCTCGTAGGGGCCGCGCCGCTCACCCAGCAACAGCAGCCGCACCACGATGGTCGCATGCGGAAGCGCGAGCGTGAGGACGTCGCCGAGCTTCAGCGCCTGTGCCGGATTGCCAATCCGACGACCCTCGACACGGACATGGCCGTCCTCGATCAGGCGCATGGCGGCGGTCCGCGTCTTGGCGAAGCGCGCGAACCAGAGCCATTTATCGAGGCGCTGCCGATCGTCCCGCATGTCCGGCCTGTTGTCTCAGTGCGCGGAGGGCAGCGAATGCCCTCAGCTTTTGCGACCCTCGAGCTGCGCTTTCAGGGCGGCGAGCTTGGCGAAGGGCGAATCCGGATCGGGCTCGCGGTCGGCCGGGCGCGGCCTCGGCGGCTGCTGGAAGCGCTCGCCGCCACGGTCGTCGCGACGCGGTCCACCACTGCCACCGCCACCGGGGCGGCCGTCACGCTTGAAGTCGGGCCGGGGACCGCGACCCTGTTCGGGGCGGCCTTGCTCGGAGCGACCCTGACCCTCGGGGCGCGGACCGCGCTGGCCGGAACGGGGCCGCTCGTCACGCCGCGGCTCACGCTCCGGGCGAGCTGCAGGAGGCGCGCCGCCCTCAGCTGCCGCCGCCGTGGCGGGAACCTGCGTCTCACTGTCGCGGCGTGGCCCGCCAGGGCGCGGGCCACGATTGGGCCTGTCGCCACGGCGACCGCCGGGTTGCCGTTCGCCGGGCGCGCCGGCGCCTTCACGCTGGCCGCGATGGCCGGGCTCGGGCTTGCGTCCGCCCTGATGGCGATGCGGGCGCCAGACCTCGATCAGCTCGGGTTCGGCGGGCGTGGCGGCCGCTTCGCCGACAGCGGCGACCGATGCTTCGTCGTCCGTTGCCGCCGATGGCTCGGACGGAGCCGGTGCGAGCGACGACATCAGGTCGGCGGGAACGGGTTCCCGTGCCGGCTCGAGTTCGGCCTGCGTCAGGTTCGGGGCGTCAGGCGTTTCCGAGGCGGAGGCATCGGTCGCGGGCGCTTCTTCTTCCACGGCAGCGGGTTCGCCGGCCTGGTCGAGCTGCGCGGCGGTATCAGGTTCAGCACGGGCTTCGTCCGGCTGCGCGTCGCTCGACGCCGTTGCGTCGGCGGCAGGCTGTTCGCCGGTGGCGTCTTCAGCCTTGGCGGGCTCTGCCGCGGCAGGCTCCACCGCGACAGGTTTGGCCGGAGGGGCGGCGAGCGGAACCGTGACGGCCGGGCCGGGACGCTTGGTCGAGACATAGCCGAGCGAGCGCAGGATCGAGGCGAAGTCCTCGCCGGCGCAACCGACGAGCGAGGTCATCGCGCCGGTCACGACGAAGCCGTCCTGATCGGCCGTGCCGGTCGGCGGTTGCCCTTGCGTCAGGCCGGGGCGATAGGCGATGGCCGGACGGATCAGATCTGCCAGGCGTTCGAGGATGTCGACACGCACGGCCCGCTCGCCGCAGACGCGGTAGCCGGCGGCGCGGTACAGCCCCTTGGGAACGGCCTTGTCCACGGGGAAGGAGGTCCGGCCCGATGCGGCGAGATGAGCAATGTCGTCGAGGCCCGAAAGCTCGGGGCCGCCATGCTTCAGCGCCCAGAGCTGGGCAGCGAGCGCGCGCGGCGCAGGCTTGAGCAGCGCTGGAACATAGAGATGGAAGGCGCCGAAGCGGATGCCGAGCTGGCGCAGCGCGGCGCGGCCCTCCTGGTCGAGCGCCTTCATCTCCTCGCCGACCTTGGCCCGCTCCAGCACGCCGAGCGACTCGGCCGCCTGATAGGCGATGCCGCGCGCGATGCCGGTGAGGGTGGTGGCATCCTCGAGCAGCTGCAGCGCGCCGAGCAGGCGCGTGACGTGATTCTTCAGCCAGAGCGAGAGCCGCGCCTCGACCTGCTCGCGGGCCTGGCCGGCAAGATGCTCCTCGACCAGCAGCCGCAGACGCGGCTCGATCACCTTTTCGCCGGCGATCAGGCGGGCAACCGGCTCGCCGACCCAGCGCAGCAGGCCGTCATGCGACAGCACGAAGGCATCGTCGCCGGCGAGAACGACGCGCGCAGCACGCGCCTCGATCTCGGCGCCGAGCGCCTTCATCGCTGCCATGTTCAAGGCTTTCGCCTCCGGCCCGCCGGCCTTCGGGTCCGCCGTGAAACGGAATCCCTGCAGCATTCCGACGTGCTGGCCCTCGACGAGCACGTCGCCCGTCGCGGTGACCTCAGCCTCCAACATCGCATTCTCCCGCAAACGGCGCAGCAGCACACTGGTGCGCCGGTCGACAAATCGGCTCGCAAGACGCTCGTGCAGAGCGTCCGAGAGCTTGTCCTCTACAAGACGCGCAACCCCCTGCCAATGCTCAGGGTCGGGCAACCAGTCTGGACGGTTCGCCACGAAGGTCCAGGTGCGGACCTGCGCGATGCGCGCAGACAGGGTATCGATCTCGCCGTCGGTGCGGTCGAGCGCCGAAAGCTGGGTGCGATACCAGTCGATATCGAGCCGGTCATGGCGCATCAGGCGCAGATAAAGCGTCGTGGCGAGGTCGGCATGCTGCTGCGGCGCGATCTTGCGATAATCGGGCAGGCCGCAGACCTCCCACAGCCGCTCGACCGCCGGGCGGCCCTGCGCCAGCGCCTTGACGTCTGGGTCTTTGGCCAGGATTTCGAGCGTCGTCTGGTCCTCGGCGATCAGGGCGCGGGTCAGGCCCTGTTCGCTCGGCTGCAGGTTCAGGCTGTCGAGAAGCTGTGCGACAGAGCGGAAATCGAGATCGGTATTGCGCCACTGCAACTGCCTGATCGGCTCGAAGCGATGATTCTCGATCGCCTCGACGAGATCGGCCTCGAAGGGCGGGCAGCGGCCTGATGTGCCGAAGGTGCCATCGCGCAGATGGCGCCCGGCGCGCCCGGCGATCTGGCCGAACTCGGCCGGGTTGAGCTTGCGGAACTGATGGCCGTCAAACTTCTTGTCGGCCGCGAAGGCGATGTGGTCGACATCGAGGTTGAGCCCCATGCCGATCGCGTCGGTGGCGACGAGATAGTCGACATCGCCGGACTGGTAGATCTCGACCTGGGCATTTCGCGTCCGTGGCGAAAGCGCGCCGAGCACGACGGCCGCGCCGCCCTTCTGCCGCCGGATCAGCTCGGCGATGGCGTAGACCTCCTCGATCGAGAAGGCGACGATGGCCGAGCGCGGGGCGAGCCGCGTGATCTTGCGGTCGCCGGCGAACATGAGCTGCGACAGGCGCGGCCGGGTCACCACATTGACCCCGGGAATGAGCTGCTCGATCACCGGCTTCATCGTGCCGGCGCCGATCAGCATGGTCTCGGCCCGGCCGCGCCGGTTGAGCAGCCGGTCGGTGAAGACATGGCCGCGGTCGAGATCGGCGGCGAGCTGGATTTCGTCGATCGCGACGAAGTCGACGGCGAGGTCGCGCGGCATCGCCTCGACCGTGCAGACCCAGAAGCGTGGCCGCGCCGGCTTGATCTTCTCCTCGCCGGTGACGAGCGCGACCGCATCGACGCCGGCCTTCTCGACGACACGGGCATAGACCTCACGCGCCAGCAGGCGCAGCGGCAGGCCGATCATGCCGGTCGGGTGGGCGACCATCCGCTCGATTGCGAGATGGGTCTTGCCGGTGTTGGTCGGGCCCAGCACCGCGGTGACGCCATTGGCGCGGACCGAGGGAGGGAGGGAGCGCGGAGGAATCAAGTCGCAGCCGATCGTGACGTTTCGCCGCTCGCCTGGGCGCGACGCCGATCGTGGCGTCTCGCAATGGCGCGGGGCGGGACGATGAGATTAAAGCGAGAGCATGGCTTCAGCGAAAAACCGGTTCCCAGATTTTCGCGCCATGCTCCGGGAAGCAGAACGAGTCCCGAACGAAGCGGGCCCGAATCGCTGACTCCGGCAGAATCGGGTTTCGTTCCCGGTGGAGCGTTCCGGCGGCGCGCTCTGGCGCCTACCTCTCTGGAATCGGAACATCGGCATCGCCTGTCCTCTTCTGCGCCGGGGATCGACGGCCGCCTGCCGTATCCCGCGCGCGAGACTATCTAAGCGCTATTTGCCGCGAAACGAGGGCCTTCGCATTTTAAGGCCGACGGGTGCCGGCCGATCAGCCGAAAAACGCCGCAAAAACCTCGGCCGCCTCGTCGGGCGCCTCGACATGGACGAAATGCCCGGCGCTTTCGCAGAAGCTGACTTCGGCTTCGTCGAAATGCTCGGGCACGAAGGCCGCCCATTCGGATTTCAGGATCGGGTCGTGCCGGCCCCAATGGACCCGTGTCGGCTGGTGGATGCGCACGGAGGGGGTGGGATGCCCGTCGATCGCCGCGAGCCGCGCGGCGTTCTGGCTGCGATACCAGTCGAAGCCGCCGCGCAGATTGCCCGGCTTCATGAAGTTGTCGATCCAGAGATCGAGCGCCGGGTCGAAGGCCTCCTTGCGATGGCACCAATGCGACAGGAAATGCGAGAAATACAGCGCACAGTTCTGCCGGCTCAGGCTGACGAGCGCCTCGGCCAGCGGGAGCTGCTGGAAGGACTGGTACCAGACTTCGTTGACGTGGCCCTCATGGACCCAGCGCTCGGCGATGCTCTGGGTCGGGCAGTTGAAGAACAGCAGCCGGTCGACCAGCTGGGGGTGGCGGCGTGCCAGAGCCTGGGCGGCGTAGGCGCCGACATCATGCCCGACGACGCCGACCGTATCGAGGCCGAGTGCCGCAATCAGCGAGGCCATGTCGTCGGCATGGCTGTTGGCGCCGACATCGCTGCGCGGCGCGGCGGATTTGGCGCTGTCGCCGAAGCCGCGCAAATCGGGGGCGATCAGGCGGAATTCGCCATGCAGCCGGTTCATCATCGGCAGCCATGTCGCCCAGAATTCGGGCCAGCCATGCAGCAGCAGCACGGGAGTTCCGGAGCCGACCTCGGCGACATGCAGCGTCGTGTCACGTACCGCGATCTGGCGATGGCGCAGACCGGGCGGAGTGGCGAAGTCGCTGGACATGATGTTTCCCGGAGATCGTTTTGCGTAAGGCTAGCGCCTGCGCCGCCGATGCCGCAATCGCTGCCGGACGCATGAGGGCGATGCAGCCGTGCTTCTCCACAGGTGCCGGCCTCCTGCGCCGTCAAGCCATGTCCGAATGCCTCAGAACGTGGGCGGCGTGCAGGCGCTGACGACCTCGCAGGGCTGAGGCCCGACGCAACGGAAGCGATGCGGGCGACGGCTTTCGAAATAATAGGCGTCGCCGGGTCCCAGAATCCGCCGCTCGTCGTCGACGGTGACCTCGAGACGGCCGCTGAGCACGATGCCGCCCTCCTCGCCCTCATGCGTCAACGGAACGCGGCCGGTATCGGTGCCGGGCTCGTAGTGTTCCTTCAGGATCTGCAGCGCACGCCCGAACAGGTTCTCCCCGACCTGTCGAAAGGAGATTCCGCCCTTGCCGATCTCGACCAGTTCCTCCGCCTGGTAGAAGGCCTGGCGCGGCCGATCCGGCTCCAGGGCGAAGAACTCGGAGAGCCCGATCGGAATGCCGTCGAGGATGCGCTTGAGGGCGCCGACGGAAGGGTTCACGCCGTTCGACTCGATCAGCGAGACCGTCGAATTGGTCACGCCGGCGCGCTTGGCCAGCGCCCGCTGCGAGAGTCCCTGGCGCATGCGCAGATAGCGCAGTCGCGCGCCGACATCGGTGTCGCTCATCGCGGGGGCGTTCTCCTTGTTCGATATCCGCAACGCTATGCAGGCGAGGCACCGTAAAAACAGTGTCTTGCGGTTCCATTGAAACAGACTTGTTGGGCATTGCAAAACGGTGCTCCCCTGCCCGGCAGAGGAGATCATCATGACCGTCGCCACGCCGCCCAAAGTCTTGCAGAGCGCAAAAGCCCTGCAGAACGCCCGTTCGCTCGAGAGCTACTGGATGCCGTTCACCGCCAACCGGCAGTTCAAGGCGGCGCCGCGGCTGCTCGCCTCGGCGCAAGGCATGCACTACGCCACCGAGGACGGCCGCAAGGTGATCGACGGCACTGCCGGGCTCTGGTGCGTCAATGCCGGCCACGGCCGCCAGCAGATCACGCAAGCCGTGGAGCGCCAGCTCTCGACGCTCGACTACGCGCCCTCATTCCAGATGGGCCATCCCATCGCCTTCGATTTTGCCGAGCGGCTTGCGGAGATCGCGCCGGGTGAGGGCGCAGCCAAGCTCGACCGGATCTTCTTCACCGGCTCGGGCTCGGAATCGGTCGATACGGCGCTCAAGATCGCGATCGCCTATCAGCGCGCCATCGGGCAGGGCACGCGGACGCGGCTCATCGGCCGGGAGCGCGGCTATCATGGCGTCGGCTTCGGCGGCATCACGGTCGGCGGTCTCGTCAACAACCGGCGCGTCTTCCCGCTCCTGCCCGGGGCCGACCATCTGCGCCACACCCATGACCTCGAGCGCAACGCCTATAGCAAGGGCCAGCCAGAGCATGGCGCCGAGCTCGCCGATGATCTCGAGCGGATCGTGGCGCTGCACGGCGCGGAGACGATCGCGGCCGTGATCGTCGAGCCGATGGCTGGCTCGACCGGCGTGCTCGTGCCGCCGAAGGGTTATCTCCAGCGCCTGCGAGAGATCGCCACGCGCCATGGCATCCTGTTGATCTTCGACGAGGTCATCACCGGTTTCGGGCGACTGGGGACGCCGTTCGCCAGCGAGTATTTCGGCGTCATGCCCGATTTGATGACGACGGCGAAGGGCATCACCAACGGCGCGATCCCGATGGGGGCGGTCTTCGCCAGCCGCAAGGTGCATGACGGGCTGATGGCCGGGCCGGAAGCCAGCATCGAGCTGTTCCACGGCTATACCTATTCGGGCCATCCGGTCGCCTGCGCGGCCGGCATCGCCACGCTCGACATCTGTGCCGATGAGGGGCTCCTGACCCGTGCCGCCACGCTCGCCCCGCTCTGGGAGGAGGCGCTGCATTCGCTCAAGGGTGCGCCGTATGTCATCGACATCCGCACGATCGGCCTCGTCGCCGGTGTCGAACTCGCCTCGCGGCCGGGTGCCGTCGGCGCGCGCGCCTACGAGGCCTTCGTCGACTGCTTCGAGAAGGGGCTGCTGATCCGCGTCACCGGCGACATCATCGCGCTGTCGCCGCCGCTGATCTGCGAGCCCTCCCAGATCGACGAGATCGTCTCGCTGCTGCGCGCCGCGCTCGGCCGGCTCGCTTGAGCAGGCTCGCCAGCCTTACTCGTTGAGGCTGCGCGCCCGCTCCCGCGAGGCCGCGTATTTGGCGCCGCAGAAAGTGCGGGCATTGTCGGTCCACTGGCCGAAGCCGGTTGCGACCATGTTGCGGATGACGGTGCAGACATAGCGATGCTGGGCCGGGTTGTTGTGCGGCCCGGCATGGTATCGCGCCACCGCCATCGTCCAGGTGTCGTGGCGCGCCTTCAGGCGCTTCAGGAACTTGGCCGAGTACTCGACGTTCAGCGCCGGCTCGAACATGGCATCGAGGCTGGGGAACTGGTCTCGGTGATAGTGGTGGTTGATCTGCATGCAGCCGATGTCGATCAGCTTCTTGCCCTTGGCACGTGATGTCTCGAATTCGGCCATGGCCTCCGCCTTGGTCGCGCCGAAGAAGGCGCGGCCATGGATGTTGAGCGCGTAAGGCTGCAGCGAATTGCGCCGCCCGCTTTCGGTCAGCCCGACCGAGTAGAGCACGCCGACGGGGATGTCGTAGGCCTTCGAGACGCGGATCATGTGCTCCTCGCACACGGTCTGTGCGAGGGCCGGAGTCGCGAGACTAAAGGTAGCGATAAGGATCGCGACCAGGGCGGCTGCTCTCGCGCGGCTCATGGGCTTCCTCCTTGCTGGTTGTCGCATCCTGCTGCCAGTCACGGCGCTGCTGTTCGCGTTCCTCGCGCTCGCGGGATTGCTCGAAGCTGCGACCCTCGCGGGTGCCCGAGCGTTCGTCGGCCCCACCGTCCCTGGCGCCGTCTTGGCCACCGGGGCGAGGGTCGGGCCCGGCCGTGTCGACATGGACGGTCTCGACCGAGACCTGATCGAGCGCATAGCCGCTTGCCTTGACGATCTCGCGCAGTGCCTCGCGGTCATTGGCGAGCATCTGGGCGGTCTCAGCGCGACTGGCCTCGAGCCGGATCTCCATGCCGCCCTGCGAAATCCGCATCTTGACGGTGATGCTGCCGAGCTCGACCGGGCTGAGCTGGAGATGCAGGATCTTTGTCGGCTCGGCGATGCCGGCCGGCTTGTCGGCGCCGAGATCGGGCACGGTATCGGAGCGCGCGAGGCCAAGCTCGGTAGCGGCCTGGCGGATCGGCTCGGCGACCTGCTGGAGCGGCGACAGGCGCATGACGGGCGGGAGATGGGTCTCCTGCCTGATCACCGTGATCGACATCGGCGTCTCGGGAGCTGCGTCCCTGGCGGCGGTCTCTGATTTGCCGGGGGCGCCGTCGGTTGTATCGACGAGGGTCGCGAGGTCGGCCAGCCCCGCGAGGCCGGGCAGGTCGACTGGCGCGGCGGTATCGTTGGGCATGGCGATGCCTGCCGCGCCAGTCGCGGAATTCGTCGCTGCTGTTGCCGTGTCGGCAGTGGCCCCGGTTCCGGCCTTGGCAAGGGCGCTGTTCAATGCGGCGAAGGCGTCGCGTCTGGTGCCAGGTTCCTTGCGGCCATCGGGCTGGGCATCGCGCGCCGGCGCCTGCAGGGCGCCGAACAACAGGCGGGCCGCATCGCTCGTGCCGGCAGCGGGCTCGGGCTGGCTGGCCGGGGTCATTGCATCCAGCATCAGCCCCGCGGCACCGGCCTCGGCGGTCTCGCCGCCCTCGACCGGGGTGGCATCGGCGCCCTTGCCTTGCGTCGCGGCTGCGGCCTTGCCGGTTGCCTTGTCGAGGTTCTGGAGCAGGTTGCGGAAGGCCTGGCCGCGCTCGTCGCGACCGCTTGGCGTCAGACGGGCCTTGGGATCTTTGGCCGCGGTCGCGCCGGTGGCTCCTGGCGTCCGGCCCGGCGGCGCGAAGGGTGTTTCGAGATTGCTCATGGCTTGGCGTCTCCCAGCTTGGCGTCTGCCCGCCTGCCGTCTTCCCGGGTCGATCCGTCCAGCAGCGTCTGCGCGTCGGCGAGGCTGCGCTCGGCCGCCGCCACGATGCGCTTCACGCGCGGGTCGAGATCGGCGGGCTCGGGCGTGACGGTCGGAGTCTGCGTGCTGCCGGAGGGGAGATCGACGATATGCGAGGCGACGCGCAGCGCCGTCTGCAGGATCTCCTTCTCCTCGGGCGGCAGCCGCTGCGCGTCGATCCTCTTCAGGGTCTCCAGCGCACCGTCGGCCTTGTCGCCGCCGATGCGCGAGGCCGCCCTGTAGAGCGAGGCGCGCGCGATCGTGGCCTGGTCGGCGCCGGGAATCCGCGCCACCTCCTCGGAGGCGCGGCGCGCCTGCTCGAAGCGGCCGCGGACCAGCGCGTCGCGGGCGATGATCAGCAGGACGGACCGCTGCTGCTCGCGGTCGAAAGCGCGGAGCGTGGCGACGAGGCGGGGAAATTTCTCCGGGTCGCGGCCGATGTCGAAGCGCACCAGTCCGGTCGCAAAAGCCTGGCGGAAATTCTCGGCATAGACTGAGCGGTCGAAGCGACGCATGTATTGCGCGGTCGCCTTCTCCAGCCGGTCGAGGTCGTTGATTTCGGCAGCGATGAAGACTGCGCGCCTGAGCGCGCCTTCCTCGACGAGCGAGCCCGGCGACAGGAGCCGCGCCTGATCGAGCAATTGCAAGGCGCGCTTCTGGTCGTTGCGCAGGATGAGCGTGGCCTGGACGAGGGCGAGGTGCCCGGCGAGCGATTCATGCAGGCTGGCCGGATCGAGCGACATCAGCAGCGCCCGGGCCTCGCCGTTGTCGCCCATGACATAGGCCAGTGCGCCTTCGCCGAGGCCCTTGGGCAGCCCGGCCGGCTCGCCGCGCTTGAGGAGTTCGGCCAGCACGCCGGGCTGGCCGCCGCTCAGGACATACTGGACAGCGGCGCGCGTGTTGCGCGGATCGTCCCAGATTTCGGGCGCCTGGGCCATCATGGCCTGTTCGAGATCGCGCAGCAGCTTGCCCTGGGCCGCATGGGCCGTGCGGTTGCCTGAGGCCGCCTCGTTCTGGAGCGACTGCAAGGTCCGCACGAGCTGATAGGGCGGTGCAGGCGCAGCCGCCGCGAGGGCCGGCTCGGTCTGTGCATGGGCGACGGGCGACGCGAGACAGAGGGCTGCTGCGGCGATGCAGAGGCGAAACGGAAAGCGCATCATGCCCGCTTCTCCCGGATCAGGATTTCGATGCGGCGGTTCTCGGCGGCATTGGGATTGCCGGCGCGCGGCCTGCGGCTGGCATGGCCCTCGACATGCTCGATGCGGGCCTCGTTGATCCCACCCTGGATGAGCAGGTCCTGCGCGGTGTGGGCGCGCGCGGTCGAGAGTCGCCAGTTGTCGCTCCGCCCGTCGCGGAAGGGGCGTGCATCGGTGTGGCCGCGAATAACGATGGCGCCCTCGCGCTGGTTGAGGACGCCAGCGATGCGCTGCATCGCTTCCACGGTCTGCGGATGGGGTTCGGCCGAGCCGATCCCGAACATGCCGAAATTGGCGTTGTCGGTGAGGCTGATCAGGACGCCCTCATCGGTCTGGCGGACATCGACCTGCGGCTGATCGCTGCGCTGACCGGCGCCCTTGCCGCCGGCGATGGCGGCCGCGA
>JAESFK010000605.1_pt1 | contig 16373 bp, 15 predicted proteins | sample 9269391 | NCBI WGS metagenome assembly JAESFK01 (sample SAMN14506231, study PRJNA617097) | algae metagenome | isolation source: Drouetiella hepatica UHER 2000/2452 and co-occurring heterotrophs from... | place: Slovakia: Slovak Paradise National Park, Hrabusice, Kosice Region | collected 2000-01-01
CGCCCTCCAGCAACTCCTCGACCCGCTTCGGCACCATGCGCGTCGTATGGTAGGAATGCGGCTCAAGACCGGCGGCAACGGCCATCAGGGCTTTGCGCGACACCCATTCGCGGAGGTCGTCGATCGATTCCGCGCCGACGCAGAGTTTGATGAGATGCAAGGCCATGGCCGGAGTTGAACACCCGCAACGCGGTTGCGGTCAAGCCTGTTCTCGTCCGCTCCACAGATGGGTGCCCGTCAGCACTCGACAACGTTGACGGCAAGGCCGCCCGTCGACGTTTCCTTGTATTTATCGTGCATGTCGACACCGGTCTGGCGCATCGTCTCGATGCAGGCGTCAAGCGGCACGAAATGCTGGCCATCGCCCTTGAGCGCCAAGGACGCCGCCGTGACGGCCTTGACCGCCCCCAAAGCATTACGCTCGATGCACGGCACCTGCACAAGACCGGCGATCGGATCGCAGGTCATGCCGAGATGATGTTCCAATGCGATCTCAGCTGCATTTTCGATCTGCTCCGGCGTTCCGCCCATGACCGCGGCAAGGCCTGCCGCCGCCATCGCCGAGGCCGAGCCGACCTCGCCCTGACAGCCGACTTCGGCACCGGAGATCGAGGCGTTGAACTTGATGATGCCGCCGATTGCGGCCGCCGTCAGCAGATAGTCGCGAACGCCGTGATGATCGGCATCCTCGTGGAAATGCAGATAGTAGCGGATCGTCGCCGGAACGACACCGGCGGCGCCATTTGTCGGCGAGGTGACGACGCGGCCGCCGGCGGCATTTTCCTCGTTGACCGCCATGGCGTAAACACTCAGCCAGTCATTGGCGAGCAAGGGGTTGATCTTGTTGGAACGCCATTCGTCCTGCAGCTTGTCATGGATCATGCCGGCGCGGCGGCGTACCTTCAGACCTCCGGGCAGGATTCCGGATCCGGTCAGTCCCCGGTCGATGCAGCTTTTCATTGCCGCCCAGATCCGGTCGAGGCCCTCGTCGAGTTCCTCAGTCGGCATCGAACATTCCTCGTTCGCGCGCTTCATCTGGGCGATCGACAGGCCGGAATGCCGTGCCATATCGAGCATCTGCTTTGCCGTCGAGAAGGGATAGGGAACCTTGACGCCGCCCGGCTTGGTCTTGCTGGCCTTCATGGCCTCAAGCTCCGTATCGGTGACGACAAAGCCGCCGCCGATGGAATAGTAGACGCGCTTCAGCAGAAGGCGGCCGTCCTTGTCGAAGGCGGAAAAGGACATGCCGTTGGCATGGCCGGGCAGCGGCACCTTCTTGTCGAAGACAAGATCGGTCTTCGGCTGGAATTCGTAGGAGGGGTGTCCGGCAGGGGTGACGCGGCCGGTGCGCTCGACTTCCTCGATGATCGGGTCCATCCGGTCGGGATCGACACGGTCCGGACGCTCGCCCATCAGACCGAGGATCACCGCCCTGCCCGTTCCATGGCCGATACCGGTAAAGGCAAGCGAGCCATGCAGGCTGGACTTGATCGACGCGACCGCCGCATTGGCCGGGCGCGGCCAGTCGCTCGACAGGATCAGGTCGAGAAAGCGGTTGGCCGCCGACATCGGTCCCATCGTGTGCGAACTGGAGGGGCCGATACCAATCTTGAAGACATCAAAAACCGAAAGAAACATACGAACTCCGCCCCGGGGCTGCTGGACCGGACAACATTGCCGGACCACGATCATTGCATCGAAACTAGGCCATACTGCGCTGGTCATCAGGCGATCAACCGACATCCACTCCCGTGCGTGCGACACGAGCGGCTGCCGGGTGGCTGTAGCACGATTCCCCGTTCATAGGTCGCCATGCCCGGCCATGGATTTCAAGGGGCCTGGCAAACTTTCGCGACGCCTTGCAATTTCGGCAAAGCATGCCAAAAACGAGGCATGACACTTACCGACTATATCGCATTGGCGGTCTTTGCGCTGCTGTGGACCGGCTACAACTGGGTCACGGACGGCAAGGTGCACCTCAAGCGCATCTCGCTGACGCGCCTGATGATGGAGAACCGGCGCCGCTGGCTCTTGAACTCTCTCAATCGCGATCTGAAGATGATCGATACCCAGATCGTCGCCGGACTACAGGCGGGAACCGCGTTCTTCGCCTCGACGACGATCTTTGCGCTTGGCGGCTGCTTTGCGCTTCTGGGCGCGACCGATCAGGTTCAGGCGATCATGGGCGACCTGCCCTATGTCTTCCATGGCGGACGCACGGCGTTCGAGCTGAAGGTCGGAGGCCTCGCCTGCCTGTTTGCCTATGCCTTCTTCAAGTTTGCCTGGTCCTACCGCCTGTTCAACTATTGCTCCATTCTGGTCGGCGGCATTCCGATGATGTCGGACCTGATGCATGACCGTGCCGGTGCCGAACGCGCTGCCGAACGGGCCGTCAAGATGAACATTCTGGCGGCCAAGCATTTCAATGCCGGGCTGCGCAGCGTCTTCTTGTCGATCGGCTATCTCGGCTGGTTCATCAGCCCCTATGTGTTCATCGCACTCACCGTCTTCGTCATCTTCGTGCTGACGCGCCGGCAATTTTACTCGGAAGCGCGCGAAGCCCTTCTTGACGACACAAACCCCTGAAAGTCTTGGCAAAGGCCTTGCGATGCGTTGCGCCTGACGCAAGCTCGCCGCGCTATGATCAAGCTATCGGAAAAGATAGAGCCATGTCGATGACGAACGCAGTCACCGGAAACAGCAACGGGACGGCACCGCCGGTAGAAGCGGAGCGGCGCGGCCGCATCTGGGCGATCGACGCGCTGCGTGGATTGGCGCTGATCGCCATGGCGACCTATCACTTCTCCTGGGATCTCGAGTATTTCGGCTATCTCGATCCGGGCACGGTCGGAACTGGCGCATTCAAGATCTATGCGCGGATGATTGCCAGCAGCTTCCTGTTTCTGGCCGGCGTCGGCCTTGTGCTTGGCCATTATCCGGTCTTCAAGCCCCGGCCCTTCGCCATCCGCTTTGCCAAGATCGCTGCCGCCGCGCTGGTCATCACCGTCGCCACCTGGTTTGCGTTTTCCGACAGCTTCATTTTCTTCGGCATCCTGCATGCGATTGCCGCGGCAAGCCTGATCGGTCTCCTCTTCCTGCGCCTGCCGGTGATCCTGACGCTTCTTGCCGCTGCCGCTGCCTTTGCGGCACCGTTCTATCTGCGCTCACCCGTTTTCGATATGCCGGCGCTCTGGTGGGTTGGGCTGTCGGAAACGCTGCCGCGCTCGAACGACTACGTGCCGCTGCTTCCCTGGCTGGCACCGTTCCTTGCCGGTATCGCCATCGCACGCATTGCTCTCGGCCTTGCATGGTTCGAGACATTGCGGGGCGACGGCAGCGCACGGTGGAAGACCGTCCTGACCGCGGCCGGGCGCCACAGCCTGATGATCTATCTCGTGCATCAACCGCTGTTGTTTGCTTTGGTCTACGCCTATTCGCTGGGTTTTCCGGCGACCAAGCCCGACCCGGTCGAAACCTATCAGAACAATTGCGTTGCCTCCTGCAGCCTGCAGGAAAGTGCCGCGGTCTGCACGGCCTTCTGCGGCTGCACGCTGGACAAGCTGATAGAAGAAAACCTCTTCGAACCGCTGAACGAAGGCAAAATCGACGTCAAGACGGATGAGCGCATTGCGCGCATAGCCGGTCAATGCACCGGGGATTCACAAGCCAAGGAATAGGATATGAACGCCTATCGCGCCAAGCCGCTGACCTACCCCTGGCCACCATTTCTCTACATGGCGGCGTGCGCGGGAGCCGTGTTCCTGGGGCGGATGCTGCCGATTGCGGTGATCCACGGCGATGGCTGGGTGCCGTGGCTTTCCGGTTCGTTGCTCATCATCCTGGCAGTCTGCCTGGATGTGTGGGCGGTGAAGACTTTGATCGAACGGCGCACCGCAGTGATGCCGCATCGTTGTTCGTCCTATCTTGTCACCTGCGGACCATTCTATTTCACCCGCAACCCGATCTATCTCGGTTACACGCTGATGATGGTCGGTTTCGGCCTGATCACGCTCAATCCGTGGTTCTTCATCATGGCAAGCGCTGCCGTTGCGATCATGACGCCGTTTGCCGTCCGCAACGAAGAACGGCACCTGCTGTCGCGTTTCGGGTTCGAATTCGAACGCTACTGCCGCGCCACCAGCCGGTGGATCTGATACCAAGGGCCCTTGGCATGAACCCACCGGCCTTAACGCTTTGTGGCCTCAGCTTCCGACCACACCGTTGTCATCACGGGTAATGACGACCAGAGACGGACGCGCCGGCATGCCATCGGCAAAATCCGGCCAGGCCGTTCCTGCATCCGCGATCGCCGTTGCGTCCTCGTTGTCGGACATCCGCAACTCACCGGGATGCTGGATCGAGACGAAGACATTCGTGCCATCGGGCGTGAACGCCGGCGAACAGCATTCAGAGCCGATCGGTGCGATGTAGAACAGCTTCGGCAACGCCCGGCCCGGCCCTTCGGTGTCCATCACATACATCGAATCGGCAATGCCTTCCGGCGGCGGGCCATCGGTGGTAACCCACAGCCGACCAGCGGGATCGACGCCGAGATTGTCGGGGTCGGTGAACCAGCCTGCCGCTGTCGTCGCAGGATTGAACATCGCCTCATCCTCCGGCCTGGCCGGATCGCCACAGAGCACGAAGACATCCCATGTGAACGTATCGGCCGCATGGTCCGGCTTGTCCGGCGCGCCGGGCGGAACAAGTTCGAGCAGATGGCCATGCGGATTTGGTCCGCGCGGGTTGGCGATATTGACGGTTTCGCGCGCATCGCCCTTGCCTGCCGCCAGCCGGTCCTCGTTTTCGGTCATCGCCACATAGAGCTTGCCCGTGCCGTGATGCGGCACAAAGCCTTCCGGCGCATCCATCGGTGTCGCACCAACCAGATCGGCGGCGGCGCGGGTGTTGAGCACAACGTCTGCCTGCGTGGCAAACCCGGCTTGCGCCGTCAGCGGCCCCTGTCCCGCCACCAGCGGCAACCATGTCATCGTGCCGTCGCTTGAGAATTTGGCGACGGAAAGCGTGCCATTGTCGAGGAGATCCTTGTTGGCCGCGCGGTCTGCCGGGTTCCAGGGATCGCGGGTGACGAAGCGGTAGAGATATTCGAAATCGTCGTCATCGCCCATGAAGACCACGACGCGGCCATCCGGCGCCACAGTCACCTGAGCGCCCTCATGGGTCATGCGGCCAAGTGACGTGCGCTTCACCGGCTTTGCCTCCGGATCGAACGGGTCGATCTCGACCACCCAGTCAAACCGCATCCACTCGTTCGGCTCTTCCTCGAACTTGAAACGCGGATCGACGCGGCTGACCGCGTAGATGTCGTTTTCGTCTTCGTCCCAGCCCTGCCGCCCGACCAGTTCCTGATTGGGCAGCGTCTTGTAGTCGCCGGCAAAGACGTCCATCGCGCCTTCCTCGCCGGACAGCATCGTGCCCCAGGGCGTGATGCCGCCATTACAGTTGGAGATCGTGCCGAACACGGTCTTGCCGGCCGGATCGGCCTTGGTCTTCAAACGGTCGTCGCCTGCGGCCGGACCGGAGATATCCATCTGCGTGCCCATATGGATACGGCGATTGTACTTGCTGTCGAGAACGATCGCCCAGTCCCTGCCGGTCTTTGTCACCTCAAAGACGCTTAGCCCAAGACAGCCCATCACGGCGCGGATCTGGTTGTCGGTCAGTTTCTCGCGGTAATCCTCATCGGTCAGGCCCGGAAACATCAGGAACGGCGAGGCATATTCATGGCTGACGACCATCAGACCGCGATCCGACGACGCCGAGCCCTGCGGCAAGGAGAGAAAATGGGTAAAATCGTTGTTGTAGCCGAACTGGCGTTCCGCCGCCTTGCCGTCGAGGCTGGCAATGTCGAAAGCCGGGCTGTCGGGAAACAGCGCATCGCCCCAACGGGCAAGGATCTGGCGGCCGTAGCCCTCCGGCCAATGGTCGGCGGTATCGCGTACCCGCTGCAATTCCTTGAACGTCAATGTCGAGCTGTTTGCGGCCTGGACCGGCTGCGCCGAAAAACCGTGGCCCATGGCCGCTATCGCGGCCGAGCCGAACAGGCCCTTGAGCACGGTGCGGCGATTGACGCCGTCCGCGAGAATTTCACCGTAGGATGAGGAAAACGCACGGCGTGGATTCGGCCGGGCACGGGTTTTCTGACGATCTGACATGCAAGCCTCCGATTGTGTGACGAAGGCGATATTGCATGCAGCCGTGAACCTGCTGTGACGCGGAACGCGGCGTGGCCAGACGGAGGAATTTCGTTGGGCAATTTCAGGATCAGGCCAGCACCGTGGCCGGACGGATCAGGTCCCGACGCCGATTTCGGCAAGGCGGGTCAGGCAGGCTTCCTCGACATTGTTGAGTTCTTCCAGCGTTTCCTCGATGTCCTTGCGCTTCTGGTTGAGATCGTCGCGTTTTTCTTCGACGCGCTTCATCAACAGGCGCAACTGACCAGCCTCGCCAGGCGGATCCCGGTAGACCTGAATGATCTCGCGGATTTCAGCAATGGTGAAGCCGATACGGCGGCCGCGCAGGATTTCCATAATCAGGCGGCGATCTGCCGAACGGAACAATCTCGTCCTGCCGCGCCGCTCCGGATGGATCAGGCCTTCGTCCTCGTAGAAGCGCAGGGTGCGGGTGGAAACGCCGAATTCCCGTGTCAGCTCCGTAATGGTATAATACTTGTTCACGCCTGCCTCGCCTGGAACCACAGCCGGCACATTTGACGCGAGGCGCCAGGACATGCAGCTGCGGTTGAAATGTCGCACCGGTCAACCCGCCTGAATCGTGGCCGCTGCGATGTCAGCCGTCAGTTTATTGACTTTGACGTAAAAGTCAAACCAACCCACTGGTATCAAGCGACGTGAAACCACCAGGTCGCCAGGCCGAGGAAGGCGAAAAAACCCGTCACATCGGTGACCGTCGTCACGAAGACCGCAGACGAGACGGCCGGGTCAGCGCCGAAACGATCGAGCAGCAGCGGGATCATGATGCCGGCAAGGGCGGCGGCGATCATGTTGATGAGCATCGCGGCCGCAATGATACCGCCGATATTATAGTCCTGGAACCAAGCACCGGCGACAATGCCGATCAGAACGCCGAACAGCAGCCCGTTGAGGATGCCGACACCGGCCTCGCGGCGGACGATGCGCCAGGCATTGTGAATATCGAGGTCGCGGGTGGCGAGCGCACGCACGGTCACCGTCATCGTCTGCGAGCCGGCGTTGCCGCCCATGCCGGCAACGATCGGCATCAGCACGGCAAGCGCGACGATCTGCTGGATCGTGGCCTCGAACAGCCCGATGACCGACGCAGCCAGAAAGGCCGTCAAAAGATTGACCAGAAGCCAAGGCACACGCGAACGCGACGTGCTGCCGATCGAATCGGACAGCTCTTCGTCGCCGACGCCGCCAAGCCGCATCAAGTCTTCTTCGGCTTCCTCCTGGATGACATCGACGACGTCATCGATGGTCAGCACGCCGACCAGCCGGTTATTCTCATCGACCACGGCGGCGGAGAGAAGGTCATACTGTTCGAACAGCTGGGCAGCCTCTTCCTGATCCATCTCGGCCGGCACCGGATGGTTGGTTTCGCGCATGATCGTCTCGATCTTGACCGAGCGCTTGGCGCGTAGCACGCGATCCAGATCGAGCGTGCCGAGCAGCTTGAAGGTCGGATCGATAACGAAGATCTGGGTAAAGCTTTCCGGAAGATTGTCGTCCTCGCGCATGTAGTCGATGGTCTGGCCGACCGTCCAGAACGGCGGCACCGCCACGAACTCCGTCTGCATGCGGCGCCCGGCCGTGCTTTCGGGATAATCGAGGGACCGTCTCAGCCGCACCCGCTCTGTAAACGGCAGTTTCGACAGAATCTCTTCCTGGTCCTCCTGGTCGAGGTCCTCCAGAATGTAGACGGCGTCGTCGGAATCCATTTCGCCAAGGGCGGCGGCGATCTGCTCGTTGGGCAGGTGTTCGACGATATCGAGGCGGATCGCCTCATCGACTTCCGTCAACGCCGACAGGTCGAAATCATCACCCAGCAGCGAAACCAGCGCACGGCGCTGATCGGGCTGGATGGCTTCCAAAAGGTCGCCCATTTCGGATGCGTGCAGGCGGGCAACGTGCTGGCGAAGGTAGAGAAGGTCGCGGTCGGCGATGGCGGCACCGACATGCATCAGATAGTCGGAACGCACAGAACCGTCTTCGGCGTAGATATCCGAGCCGTCATAGACGTCGGCTTCCAAGGGATTGCGGTCCTTGTTCTGATCGCCGGTCGTGTTCATGCGCCCACCCTCAAAAGAATTGCAGCCATCCAAGACGCCAGCACAACCGGCCGGGAAAAGGACGGCAATGTCATCGACCTGCGGCCGCGGCCCGCTTGAACGACCGGACCGCCCTGTCCTGCTAAACCAACACACCGGTGCGGTCCACAACCCGGTGCGCCGGCAGCCTGGTCCTGTTGCCGATTTTACTCAAGCTGTTGCAAAATCATATGAAATGTTTAGCTCTGGGGCAGCGAAAAACCATGGAGCCACCCCTGTGTCCCGACGATCGATCCTGCGTTTTCCCGACCCCCGGCTCTCCATGCCCGCCAGCACGGTGGTGCAATTCGACGCGGACCTTGCAGCGCTTGCGGCGGACCTGCTCGACACCATGCGGGCGGCTCCCGGCATCGGTATCACGGCGCCGCATATCGGCGTCCTGCAACGCCTGACGGTGATTGAACTCGATACCGCGTCCGGCGCAAAAATCTACGTCAACCCGGAAATCACATGGTCTTCGACCGAAGCCGTATCGCATGCCGAAGGCAGCGTCTCGATGCCGGGAATAACCGAAGATATCACCCGGCCGAGCCGGGTGCGCGTGCGTTACCAAACCTTGCTTGGTGAGGTGAAGGAAGACGAAGCCGACGGCCTCTTGTCGATCTGCCTCCAGCACGAAATCGACCAGCTGGATGGCATCTTCTGGCTTCAGAGGCTATCGCGCCTGAAACGCGACCGGGCGATCAAGCGTTTCGTAAAGCTGGAGAAAAACAGCGATTGAGCCCCCGTAAGGCAACGGACGGTCGATGTCCGAGCAACATGCTTCAGCCGAACAAGCGGCGGAACCAGCCGCCAAGAATAGCCAATGGGGAATAGCGGAGCGGCTCGATACCAATGGCAGAGTATCCGGCTTTCGTCAGGGAGAAGTGCTTTGTGCCGGCGCGTTCGCGATAGCGCACATATCCCATATCCAGGGCGCGCATCAGGATTGGCATCTGGTCCTGACGCCAGCCGGTTTCCGATGCCGGCACATTTTCGGCACCGGCATTGTACAGCAGCCTGAGCAGATCCTTGAGGTCGTCAGCGATGACCGCATCTCCTGTTGCGAAGCGAAAAGCGTTCGAATGACGAACCCTGAGCCACCAACGCCCGTCCACGATCACATGGATTGAAACTGTTGCTGTTTTCAAGGCAATTTTGACTGGCTTGGCCACATCTTCGACGTCAAGTCGAGAGCGAGCGACGAGAGAACAGACACCCGCCCAGCAGCGCGATGCTTTCGAGCATATTTCGAACGGCCTCACAGGCCTAAGACAGGTTCGGAACAGCAGTTACCCCTGCTTGCGGCGTACCGCGGATCGCAAACCTTTCAACCACTCATACAATCTCCAGGCTAGCGTTGACCGCATTGCCGTTATCTCATGCAGCAGTTCCTGAATGGCATTCTGCGCCTGTAGGATCTCACCTTCAGCCCGAATGAGTTGGCCTTTCGCAGTGGTGGCGCGTTCCTCCGTTGCCGCAAGCTCGCTCTGCAAGGCAGACAGCCTCTCCTCCATCACAACGATATGTGGCCGAGCAGTCTGTATGTCTTCCCATGCCAACCGCGCGATAAGGTCGGTCGTCGAGTTCCGAATTCGCTCGCTCCACCCTTGCGGGTCTGCTCGCATCAGGCTGGCGTAGACATCCTGTTCGGTTTTTCCGTCAGGCACCAGAACGCGCAGAGGGGCCGGCCACCACGGCGCGCGACCAGCTATAGCCAGTTCTGTCGCAAACTCGGGCATTCGCGCATAACGGGACGCCACCCGCTTCGCGCTGAAATGAAGGACTGTTGGCACGCGGGAATAGAACGGTGGCCGGCCAGAATTTTCCCGTATTATTCGGCGCCACAAAATCCAGTCTGCGGCCGCCTCCACGTCCTCAGCCCAGACATCACGGACCGGAAGGCTATCGGCGCGATACAAAAAACAACTGGCCGGTATGCTGTTTCGATGCTCCATGAACACGGCCAACTCGTCGGCGACCGTTAAGTTCGTCATAAACGGGGCGGCAACACCGTCCGTAGAGACCCACAGCGCCTGGCTGTAAGCAAGCGCGCCGCCGTCCTTAAGCCCGTCCAGCAACACCTCCAAGTGATCCGGAAACAGCAGGTCATCGTCGGCGGCGAACCCGATATACGTCCCACGCGCCTCCCTCGCCGCGACATTTCGATTGGCGTATCCGAACGCAGGCGCTTTCGGAAGATCAAAGAACCGAATTCTCGGATCGCGATATCCCGCGACAACGTCGGCTGTTCCGGCAGCGCAACCATCGCCGACCACCAGCAACTCAAAATCTTCAACGGTTTGAGCCAATACAGATTCTATTGCGAATCCAATGACGTCAACGCGAGAGTGGGTCGGCATGAGGATTGAAACACTGGGGCTGCTCACCATCCCGTTGCGCTTCCAAAGCTGTAAGGGATGAGATCAGTGTCCAGCGGCAGGCGATACTTGTCAGGGCTGGAATGATCGTATTGGATCGTTGGGAAATTCACGACCATTACATCTGAACTGCCGATGTTGCGATCCGCATGCCACACGAATTTTGGAACGTTGACCAATCGAGGGCGGCTACCAGAAAGATAGACCTTGCAGATCTTGCCATATGTGCTGGACTCAGGCCTTGGGTCAAACAGCACGAGTTCCAGTTCGCCGCTGAGCACGAAGTAACGATCCTCATGTAGTTTGTGCAGTCCCCAGCCCTTAACGACGCCCGGCCGAATAGTGAAGACATAGGAGAAGACGAGCGGGTCGCTGCTCCATCCCCACCTCGGGTCAAATATCTCGGTTACGCTACCACGATCGTCGTCATGCCGGATGCTGTCGTAAAAAGACATCCCATCCAGCAAAGGCGCAGAACTGCGGCGCTGGTCATCGACGGTCCGTTGGTCCTGAGCGGCGGCGGCCAGCGTGGACTGAAGTAAATCGTCTCGCGCAGTTGAATCGATTGTGTTTTGCATGGTTTTGTTCCCCCAACGCTAATTCCGTATGTCAGTTTGGTATTACTCGAACACGGACTTGATTCTCTCCCGCCTTTTTGGGTGATGTTGACCTCCATCAATTGGCCGCGGCGGCAAGCACCACTCGAGCGGTGACAGAATGTCGGCCTTGCGGAAGCGCCAGCGTCGGGACGCTGACCTGTGTCGCTTGTCGGCCCATGACGTGCACAAGAGGCTTGCCGAGATCCTCGCGGAGTGAGCTGCACCCAATATTAAAATACGAGAGCTGAGGCCACCCGGGCGCTAAAACAAGCCAAGTCTGCACGCATCGCGTGGAGCGCTGGACGTTCGCAAAAGTGCCATTGAGCGAGCCGGTGTGTCCCACGGGTGCTTCGGCGTGGATACGCCCAATCGTGAAAGCCCTGTGAAACAACAAAAAACCCGCCGAAGCGGGTTTTAGTTGGTGCGGTCGAGAAGACTCGAACTTCCACGGGTTGCCCCACAGCGACCTCAACGCTGCGCGTCTACCAATTCCGCCACGACCGCATCGTGGTAGATGCCGAACTGCTCCGGCGGGGCTGCATGTAGCAAAAGCATTTGGGGTGCACAAGGGCACGATGACAGAAAATTGACGGCCACATCAACTATTTCAACAGACCGGTTCGCACACCCCTGAGAATGCTGGACTCTTGACCTTCGGCGTACCATTTAGAAAAACAAATCAACAGGATTGCTTGGACCATGCAGCGCGAAAACCTGGAAAAAACATTCTTCGCGGCCGAAGGCTGTCCGCCCGTGCGGTGGAGAATCGCTCCTTCGCTTGTGGAATATGCGGACGCCATCGAAACAATGGAGCGCGAGGCCGCGGCAATTGCTGCTGGCGAAGCGGACGAACTCGTCTGGCTCGTCGAACACCCGCCCCTCTACACAGCCGGCACCAGCGCAGATGCCGCCGACCTCGTCATGCCCGGCCGGTTTCCGGTCTTCCAGACCGGCCGTGGCGGCGAATACACCTATCATGGCCCCGGGCAGCGCGTCGTTTATGTCATGCTCGATCTGAAACGGCGCAAGCAGGATGTCCGCGCCTTTGTCGCGGCGCTCGAGAGCCTGGTGATCGAAACGCTTGCCAGCATGAATGTCAGGGGCGAACGGCGCGAGGACCGCGTCGGTGTGTGGGTGCGCCGTCCGGAGCGGCCGCCTTTGCCCGATGGCTCTATGGCGGAAGACAAGATCGCGGCGATCGGCATACGTTTGCGCCGATGGGTGAGCTTTCACGGCGTTTCGCTCAACGTCGATCCCGATCTCGACCATTTCGACGGCATCGTGCCCTGCGGCATTCGCGGCTACGGCGTCACCAGCCTGGTGGATCTCGGTCTTCCGGTGATGATGTCCGACGTCGACATCAAGCTGCGGCAGGCTTTCGAGGCCATTCTGGGGCCGACCGTCAATGACAGCTGTCCGATCGCGGATCAGGAAAACAGCCGGTCCGTGGCATAGATGATGGCATAGCCGTGCAGGGCGACGGCCGCGAAAAGCCCCAGACCGCTGACGATCCGTTGAGCCTGCGTCATTTCGTCGAGGCGATGGCGCGGTTTCACCCCGCCCTTTCCCATCATGCTGAGCAGGGCAAAGACGGCAAGGCCCGCCAGCAAGGCCGGCGACGGCATGCCGATCCGCCAGCCTATCGCGAGAATCGCCAATGTGACGATGAAGCTTGCGGCAATCAGGCTGGCATTGGAACGAAACACCTGCCGCAGCACCTGCCCGCCATCAAACCTGTTCATCGGCAAAAGATTGAGCAGGTTGAAGGAACCGAGAATCAACAGGAAGACCAGCACGCCCGGGCCGGATACGACGTCGAACATTCCCTCCCCCTCCGCATTGTGCAGGGCGACGGCAACGGGAATGAAGAAAGCCGACATTCCCGCCCCCATCAGGGCACAGGTGGCAACCTCGAAAAGAGAATTGTAAGGCCTGCCGCCAATGGCGATGCCACCCAGCAAGGGCACGAAGATCATCTGCACCGTCTTGTGGCCGAAAGCGCGATAGGCGGCCATATGCCCCAACTCATGAAGAACGATGACCAAAGTTAGCAATGCCGACAACATCAGGCCGTTGCGGGTCAACCCAAAGAACGGCCAGAGCAGCAGCGTCGACAGAAGGGCCAGCGCGACCTGGACAGCAGGATGCTCGAACCCGGCAAGCTCGGGCTTGCTCTGCCCCGTTTTAAGCCACTGATGCAGCGCCTTCATTTCACGCCGCAACTGAAAATACCGGAAGATCAGGAACGCAAAGCCGCGGTAGCGGTCCGTCTGTTCGATGGTCAGATGCACGTGACCACCGCCCTCGTCGATCCGGCGGCGCTCTCGAAAATCCTTCCAGAAGGAAGCATCGAGAGCGCTGTCGTCCAGCACCCGGTATTCGTATTGCTTTCCGGCCGCGTTCTGCCTGATCTCGAAACGGCGCACGATCGGCTGGCCGTGCCGGTCGAGATGGGTGAAGGTCTGTTGCACCTGGTTTGCCGTTTCGGGCAGCACCTGGCTTGTCAGGACAGAATGGTGCCATCCGGCGGACGATCCGAGCGGCGAGATGGCATTCCAGATCTTTTCAGCATCCGTCCCAAACGTTTCGCGCACGCGCAAGGTTCGTAGCCCGAGCGGGGCCGCCATCAGCAGCCATATCAGGCCGATATTGATCAGCAGAAGCGCGATCGCCGGTAAATGCGCCGCCATGTGCGTCCTCCGTTTTACCGTCACCCGAACGCTAACCGCAGAGCATGAACAAATCGTGCGGGCAGACGGGCATTTGCCGCCCTGCCCGCGCCGGTCACGTTATGCGGCTGCCGCGTGATCGCCCGATACACCGGTGAGGATGCCGATCCGATCGAGCATGCGGCGCTCGCGCGGGGTCAGGTGGGTGCCGCGCGAACGGGCAATCGCACTCATCACCCTGGCGATCAGGAGCACATCGGCCTTCTGCAAACCATGCTGCCTGCCGGTGCGAAGCCCGGCCCAGACATCGCTGTCGCCCGTCATCGCAATCCGGATCTGCTCCAGCGCGAAGATCGACAGGCTGTCGGAAATCCGGGTGGACATGCCGATGATGTGAAACAAAAGGTCAAGCTCGATCCTGGAATTCACCACGCCCCGGGTCGAAATCATCCCGATCAGCCAATCGGCGTTCCGTTCGTCCATTGCCCCTTTCGGATGACAGGTGTGAACGATGAATTCCGTCAAGGTCTCGATAAAATAGTGATGCCATTCGGGGCATTTTTCACTGCAGGAGCCATTGATCGCCAGCAGAATGACCGCGTCTTGCGACGAGGTCATTCCTTGGGCAAAAACATGCTCGCGGAGAATGCCGATATCATCGGCGGTCAAGCGCATCTTCCCGGCGATCGCACATGCCGGATAAGAAAGATGAAGTTCACCCATCGTTTCTCTCCCGTTTCATCATGAAACTGGATCGAGCCTAGACCGAGGCCGTTTCCAATCCGGAAAGAAGGAGCGTTAGCAGCGGCTTATGAGATTCATTCGATTTTTACCATTCGTCCAGCGACGTTCGTGCGAGAAGCGGCGCGGCGGTTGCAGCAAGCGCCTTGACGCCGGAAGGCAGCCGTTTTCCGGCAATCCCGTCAAAAGCGATGGACCGGGACCAGAAACAGCATGCGTGGATGCCGGCGATGGCCAGAAGACGTTTTTGGCTGCTTTTTTGGCGTGGAAGGGTGTCCAATCCGGCGGAGGGACCTATAAATTGCAACCCTTGAAGTCAACGACCGCAATCGCGGCCGCCCCGGAACTCGACCCATCCAAGCCGACACGGCACAAAGGAGAGACCGATGCGTCTATCGACCGACACCGTTTTAGCGATGATTCGTCAGCCAGCCGACAATGATACGCTCGGAGGCCGAATCTGGCGCGCGCGCGACGCGATCAACCTGTCCACAAAGGACCTCGCCGACCAGCTGGGCGTGCGCACCGATACGGTTGCCGCCTGGGAACGCGACCGCTCCGAACCGCGCACCAACCGGCTTTTCATGCTCGCGGGCGTGCTCGGGGTGGCGCCGGCCTGGCTGATCGCCGGTATCGGCGAAGCGCCGAAGGATGACCTTTCAAGCACCGTACAGGGACAATTGCGCGAACACCTGGCGCAGGTGAAGAAACTGCACGAGCAGACAGGAAAGGCGATCTGCGCCCTTGAGATGGAGATCAACCGCGCCCTACAGGATATCCAGTAAGACACCATCCGATTCTGAGCCGATTCCGGCTTGAGCGCTGCCGACCACTCTGCGATTGTGGCGCAATTCATTTCAGGGAGACACACTATGGACGTACGCGCCGCCGTTGCCGTGCAGGCAGGCAAGCCACTCGAAATCATGACCGTTCAGCTCGACGGCCCGCGTGCCGGCGAAGTGCTGGTCGAGGTCAAGGCGACCGGCATCTGCCATACCGACGAGTTCACCCTGTCGGGCGCCGACCCGGAAGGCCTGTTTCCGGCCATCCTTGGCCATGAGGGTGCTGGCATCGTCGTCGATGTCGGCCCGGGCGTCACATCTCTGAAGAAGGGCGACCACGTCATCCCGCTCTATACGCCGGAATGCCGCGAATGTTATTCCTGCCTGTCGCGCAAGACCAACCTGTGCACCTCGATCCGCGCCACGCAAGGGCAAGGCCTGATGCCGGACGGCACGTCACGCTTCTCGATCGGCAAAGACAAGATCTTCCATTATATGGGCTGCTCGACCTTCGCCAATTTCACCGTCCTGCCCGAGATCGCACTCGCCAAGGTCAATCCCGACGCGCCGTTCGACAAGATCTGCTACATCGGCTGTGGCGTGACGACCGGCATCGGCGCGGTGATCAACACGGCCAAGGTCGAAATCGGCTCGACGGCGATCGTCTTCGGCCTCGGGGGCATCGGCCTCAACGTGTTGCAGGGCCTGCGCCTGGCCGGTGCCGACATGATCATCGGCGTCGATATCAACAATGACCGCAAGGCCTGGGGTGAAAAATTCGGCATGACGCATTTCGTCAATCCGAAGGAAGTCGGCGACGACATCGTTCCCTATCTCGTCAACCTGACCAAGCGCAACGGCGACACGATCGGCGGCGCCGACTACACATTCGA
>JAESFK010000606.1_pt1 | contig 16313 bp, 10 predicted proteins | sample 9269391 | NCBI WGS metagenome assembly JAESFK01 (sample SAMN14506231, study PRJNA617097) | algae metagenome | isolation source: Drouetiella hepatica UHER 2000/2452 and co-occurring heterotrophs from... | place: Slovakia: Slovak Paradise National Park, Hrabusice, Kosice Region | collected 2000-01-01
CGACGACGTCACCGCTGCCGTCGGCCCGCTCGTGGCGCAGGTAGGACAGCAGGTTGCCGGTGTTGTCGTCGGCGTCGAGCCAGCGGAACCCGGCCGGCTGGGCGTCGAGGGCCCAGAGCGCGGGGTGCTCGCGGTAGAGGGTGTTCAGCTGCTTGACGAGCGCGTGCACCCGGTGGTGCGCGGCGTGGTCGAGCAGCCACCACTCGAGCGAGCGGCCGTCGGCCCACTCCTGTGGCTGGGCGAACTCGCAGCCCATGAAGAGCAGCTGCTTGCCCGGGTGGCTCCACATGTAGGCCAGGAAGGCGCGCAGGGTCGCCAGCTGCTCGGGGCGTTCGCCGGGGATCTTCGTGAGCAGCGAGCCCTTGCCGTGCACGACCTCGTCGTGGCTGATCGGGAGGACGAAGTTCTCGCTGAAGGCGTACATCAGCGAGAAGGTCAGCAGGTTGTGGTGGTACTGGCGGTGCACCGGCTCCTCGTGGAGGTAGCGCAGCGTGTCGTTCATCCAGCCCATGTTCCACTTGAGCCCGAAGCCCAGCCCGCCGGCCGACGTGGGGCGGGTGACCCCCGGCCACGACGTCGACTCCTCGGCGATGGTCACGACGCCCGGCACCCGCTTGTACGCGGTGGCGTTGGCCTCCTGGAGCAGGCCGATGGCCTCGAGGTGCTCGCGGCCGCCGTGGACGTTGGGGATCCACTCGCCGTCGCGCCGCGAGTAGTCGAGGTAGAGCATCGAGGCCACCGCGTCGACCCGCAGGCCGTCGATGTGGAACTCCTCGAGCCAGTAGACGGCGTTGGCGACGAGGAAGTTGCGCACCTCGAGCCGGCCGAAGTCGAAGACGTGCGTGCCCCAGTCGGGCTGGTCGCCGCGGCGGGGGTCCGGGTGCTCGTAGAGGGCCAGGCCGTCGAAGCGGGCCAGGGCGAACTCGTCGCGCGGGAAGTGCCCCGGGACCCAGTCGAGGATGACGCCGATGCCGGCGCGGTGCAGCGTGTCGACGAGGTACTTGAACTCGTCCGGGGTGCCGAAGCGCGCGGTCGGCGCGTAGTAGCCGGTGACCTGGTAGCCCCACGACGGGCCGTACGGGTGCTCCATGACCGGGAGCAGCTCGACGTGGGTGAAGCCGAGGTCGACCACGTAGTTGACGAGGTGCTCGGCGAGCTCGCGGTAGGTCAGGCCCTGGCGCCACGACCCGAGGTGCACCTCGTAGACGCTCATCGGCCCCTCGTGCGGGTTGCCGGCCGCGCGCTGCTGCATCCAGTCGTCGTCGGCCCACTCGTGGGTCGCCTCGTCGACGACCGAGCCGGTCCGCGGCGGGCACTCGGTGCGCCGGGCCATCGGGTCGGCCTTGCTGCGCACGACGTCGTCGGCGCCGCGGATCTCGTACTTGTAGACGTCGCCTGCGCCGACCCCGGGGACGAACAGCTCCCAGACGCCGCTGGAGCCGAGCATCCGCATCGGGTGGACCCGGCCGTCCCACGCGTTGAAGTCGCCGACGACGCGGACGGCCTTGGCCCGCGGCGCCCAGACCGCGAACGACGTGCCGCGCACCGAGCCCATCGGCCCGGGGTACTCGTGGACCCGCGCACCGAGCACGGTCCACAGCTGCTCGTGGCGGCCCTCGCCCACGAGGTGGAGGTCGACCTCGCCGAGGGTCGGGGCGAACCGGTACGGGTCGTCCTGCTCGTGCTCGATGCCGTCGTCCCACTGCACGAGCAGGCGGTAGTCCATCGTCCGGGTCGCGTCGGTGCGCACCCCGGTCCACACGCCCTCGGCCTCGTGCGCGAGCTCGAGCACCTCGTCGTCCTCGAAGCGCACGCGCACCGCGGTGGCGAGCGGCTTGAGGACCCGGATGCGCAGGCCGCCGTGCTCCATGTGCTGGCCGAGGAGGTCGTGGGGCTGCTGGTGGCGACCCTGGACGAGGGCGGTGATCGCGCCCCCGACCTCGGGGCTCGGGGTGGGCGTCACGGGAGGTCTCCTTGCGAGGGGGCGGGGGAGAAGCGGTCGGTGAGGCGGCGGACGGCGCCGAGGGGGATGCCGACCCAGCCGGGGCGGTTGCGGGCCTCGTAGACGACCTCGTAGAGGGCCTTGTCGAGCTCGAAGGCGGCGAGGACGGCCTCGCGCGAGCGGGGGTCCTCGCCGGCCTCGGCCGCGTAGCCGTCGAGGAAGGCCTCGCGCGCGGCGGTGACCCACGCGCCGGCCGAGTGGCCGACCACCTGCTCGCGGGTGCCCCCGACGTAGTCGAAGCTGCGGAGCATCCCCGCGACGTCGCGCACCCACTGGTCGGGGAGGGAGCGCTCGGCGAGCGGGCGCAGCGGCTCGCCCTCGAAGTCGAGCAGGACCCAGCCCCGCTCGGGCGAGCGCAGCACCTGACCGAGGTGGTAGTCGCCGTGGATGCGCTGGAGGTCCGGCCAGGGAGCGGCGGCCGCGGCCGCGAGGACGGCGTCGACGGCGCCCCGAACCGGCTCGAGGTCGGGGACCGCGTCGAGCGCCGCGTCGAGGCGCCCGCGCATCCCGGCGAGGATGGCCTCGACCTGCTCGGCGGAGGTGGGGGTGGTGCCGAACACCGCGGCGAGGGCCCGGTGGACCTCGGCGGTGGCGGCGCCCAGCTCGCGGGCCGGGCCGGTGAAGTCGGTGCCGTCCTCGGCGGCACGCAGCGCCACCCGCCAGGCGTCCTCGACGCCCGGCAGGAACTCCTGCGCGAAGGCGAGGTGCCCGGTGGCCGGCCGTTCGCCCTCGGGCGTCGGGTGCGCCCACTCGCCCGTGACCGAGCCGACGACCGCCGGGACCCGCCGGGAGCCGGCGTCGACGAGCGCGCCCTGGAGGACGACGTCGGGGTTCTCGCCGGGCGAGAGCATCCGGAAGACCTTGACGATGAGCGGAGCCGAGGCGCCGTCGTCGCCGGCCGTGTCGAGGATGACCGAGGTGTTCGACTGCTCGCCGGTGAGGACCCGTGAGGTGCGGACGTGCACCGCCCGGGTCCAGCTGGCCTGCGGCACACCGGAGACCGACTCCTCGACGGCGTCGGAGCGCGCCGAGGACGCGGCCCGGACCCGGCCCTGCACGAGCTCGAGGAGCTGCGTGGCGTACACCGGGTCGTGCGGGGCGTCGTACACCCACCGACGGCCGAGCACCGAGTGCACCATCGTGCCGACGAGGGCGTGGTCCGCCGAGGCGAGCGGCTCGCCGCGGTAGGTGAGTGGCACCTGGTAGACGACCGTCTCGTCGCCGCCCTCGTCGGCGACGACGAGCGTCTCGACACCCACCTCGCCGGCGGGGTCGTCGAGACGCCACGTGGCCAGCCGGCGCAGGCTCGGCCGGCGACCCTTCGCGGCGTACCAGCGCTGGGAGCCCATCCACTCCTCGAGCAGCTCGAGCTTGGTCGGCGTGATCGAGGCGTTCGTGTGGATCTCAGCCACGGTCGCCACCGTGCGGGGGGTCCAGGGCCAGCCAGAAGAAGTCGCGCGAGCCGAGGGTGACGGTGACCGTGCCGTCGTCACCGATGTCGGGGAACCCGGTGCCACCGAACAGGTCCCGCGTCCACCAGCCGGCGAACTCCTCGGACAGCGTCAGGGTCGTGGCCTGCGGGCGCGAGGACAGGTTGTTGATGCACAGGACGGCCCGGGCCGAGCGGTCCTCGACGTCACGGTCGCGCCGGTCGGCCCGGACGTACGCGAGGACGCGGTCGTGCGTGGACCCGCAGACGGTGAAGTCACCGAGCCCGAACACCGGGTGCTCGCGACGGACCGACAACATTCCCCGCACCCAGTGCAGCAGCGAGGAGCCGGTGGCCATCTGGGCCTCGACGTTGACGTGGTTGTAGTGGTGGACCAGCGACTGGACGACCGGCAGGTACAGCTTGCCGGGGTCGGCCGTGGAGAAGCCGGCGTTGCGGTCGGGCGTCCACTGCATCGGGGTGCGGACGGCGTCGCGGTCGTCGAGCCAGATGTTGTCGCCCATCCCGATCTCGTCGCCGTAGTACAGGCAGGGCGAGCCGGGCAGCGACAGCAGCAGCGCGTGGATGAGCTCCATCTCCGGGCGGCTGTTGTCGAGGAGCGAGGCGAGCCGCCGCCGGATGCCGACGTTGGCCCGCATCCGCGGGTCGGGGGCGTACCAGCCGTACATCGCGGCGCGCTGCTCGGGCGTGACCATCTCGAGGGTCAGCTCGTCGTGGTTGCGCAGGAAGGTGCCCCACTGCGCCCCCTCGGGGATGGGCGGGGTGTCGGCGAGGACGTCGATGATCGGCGCCGCCTTCTCCTCGCGCAGCGCGTAGTAGAGCATCGGCATCACCGGGAAGTGGAAGCACATCTGGCACTCGGGGGCCTCGGGCGTGCCGAAGTAGTCGACGACGTCCTTCGGCGGCTGGTTGGCCTCCGCGAGGAGGATGCGCCCCGGGTACTCGGTGTCGACCATCGTCCGGAGCCGGGCGAGGAACTCGTGCGTCTTCGGGTGGTTCTCGCCGTTGTGCCCCTCCTCCTCGTACAGGTAGGGGACGGCGTCGAGCCGGAAGCCGTCGATGCCCATGTCCATCCAGAACCGCACGACGTCGAACATCGCCTCGTGGACGGCGGGGTTCTCGAAGTTGAGGTCGGGCTGGTGGCCGAAGAACCGGTGCCAGAAGAACTGCCGGCGGATCGGGTCGAAGGTCCAGTTCGAGGTCTCGGTGTCGATGAAGATGATGCGGGCGTCGGTGTACTTGTCGTCGGTGTCGGACCAGACGTAGAAGTCGCCGTAGGGCCCCTCGGGGTCGCTGCGCGAGGCCTGGAACCACGGGTGCTGGTCGCTCGTGTGGTTCATCACGAAGTCGGTGATGATCCGGATGCCGCGCGCGTGCGCCTGGTTGATGAGCTCCTTGAACTCGGGCAGCGTGCCGAACTCGGGGAGCACCTGGGTGTAGTCGGAGATGTCGTACCCGCCGTCGCGCAGCGGGCTCGCGTAGAACGGCGGCAGCCACAGGCAGTCGACGCCGAGCCACTGGAGGTAGTCGAGCCGGTTGATGATGCCCGCGAAGTCGCCCTCGCCGGAGCCGTTGCTGTCGCCGAAGGCGCGCACGAGCACCTCGTAGAACACCGCGGTGCGGAACCACTCGGGGTCGTGGCGCAGGCCGGGCTGGTTCATGCCGAGGCCGGGGGTGCTGTGCCCCATGCCGGGGATGACGCTCACCACGGCCTCCTCAGGGAGACGACGTGGCAGGGTTCGACCTCCGGCCCGAGCCGCACGTAGACGTCGCGCTGCCACGTCCAGGTCTGGTCGGTGACCAGGTCGTGGGCCTCGAGCGAGTCGCCGGGCTCGAAGCCCAGCGCCGGCAGGTCGAGGCGCAGGGTCGTGGCCCGGGTCGAGTGCGGGTCGAGGTTGGCGACGACGAGCACGACGTCGGCGGTGCGGTCGGGCAGCACCCGGCGCTTGGAGTACGCGACGAAGTTGTCGTCGTCGACGTCGTGGAAGCGGATGTTGCGCAGCCGGTGCAGGGCCGGGTGCTCGCGGCGGACCCGGTTGAGCATCGTCAGCCAGCCGGCGAGGGACTGGCCCTCCTTGGCACCGCCCGGCTCGTAGTCGGCCCAGCGCCGGTCCTTGAACTCGTACTTCTCGTTGTCGATCTGCTCCTCGGCGCCGGGGCGGGCGACGTGCTCCATCAGCTCGTAGCCGGCGTAGATGCCGTAGGTCGGGACGAGGGTGGCGGCCAGGGCGGCCCGCACCTTCCACGCCGCCGGTCCGCCGAACTGCATGTACGGCGTGAGGATGTCGTGGGTCGTCGGCCAGAACGACGGGCGCATGTAGGCCGCGGCGTCGCCGGAGAGCTCGGTGAGGTACTCCTCGATCTCGGCCGCGGTGTTGCGCCACGCGTAGTACGTGTAGCTCTGCTGGAAGCCGACCTTGCCGAGTGTGTGCATCATCGCGGGCTTGGTGAACGCCTCGGCGAGCCAGATGACGCCGGGGTGGTCCTTCGCGACGTCGGCGATCAGCCACTGCCAGAACTCGACCGGCTTGGTGTGCGGGTTGTCGACGCGGAAGATCTCGACGCCGTGGTCGATCCACACCTGCACGACCCGGCGCACCTCGCGGTAGATGCCCTCGGGGTCGTTGTCGAAGTTCAGGGGGTAGATGTCCTGGTACTTCTTCGGCGGGTTCTCGGCGTAGGCGATCGTGCCGTCGGCGCGCGTGGTGAACCACTCGGGGTGGCTCTGCACCCACGGGTGGTCGGGGGAGCACTGGAGGGCGAGGTCCATCGCCACCTCCATCCCGAGCCGCTCGGCCTCGGCGACGAACGCGTCGAAGTCGTCGAAGTCACCGAGGTCCGGGTGGATGGCGTCGTGCCCGCCGTCGGGCGAGCCGATGGCGTACGGGCTGCCGGGGTCCTCGGGGCGGGCGTCGAGGGTGTTGTTCGGGCCCTTCTTCGCCGCCTGACCGATCGGGTGGACGGGCGTCAGGTAGACGACGTCGAAGCCCATGGCGGCGACGGCGGGCAGGCGCTGCGCGGCGGTGCGCAGCGTGCCGGTGCGCCACCGGTGCTCCTTCTCGTCGTAGTGCGCGCCCTCGCTGCGCGGGAAGAGCTCGTACCAGGCGCCGTAGAGGGCGCGCTCGCGCTCGACGAGGAGGGCGTGCTCGGCGGAGGGGGAGACCATGTCGCGCAGCGGGCGGGCGCCGAGCTCGAGCTCGACGGCGGGGTCGGTGCCGGCCTTGAGGCGCACGAGGTCGGCGCGCGTGGTGTCGCGCAGGGTGGTGACGGCGTCGACGAGCACCTGCTCCTGGTCGGCGGTGCGCTCGACCTCGTCGAGGGCCCGCTCGAGCACGAGGGCGCCCTCCTCGAGCATCAGCTCGGTGTCGACGTCGGCCGCGACCTTGATCGTCGCGTCGTGCTCCCACGTGCCGTAGGGGTCCGACCAGCCCTCGACGCGGTAGGACCACCAGCCGGTGCGCTCCGGGGCGACCCGCGCCACCCAGGTGTTGAGCCCGGGGTTGGTGCACGTCATCGGGAGGTGCTGCTCGACGCCGTCGGGGTCGGTCAGCACGAGGGTCGCGTTGACCGCGTCGTGGCCCTCGCGGAACACGGTGGCCACGACCTCGAACTCCTCGCCGACGACGGCCTTCGCCGGGCGGGCGCCGTGGTCGACGGTGGGTCTGACGTCCTGGACCGGGATCCGGCCGATGGGGACCTGCGGAGGGGCGGTGCGGAGGGCATCACTCACCCCACCGAACCTACACGGAGAGAGGGTGCGTGGACCGACCCCCGGTACCGCGTGCTCAGGCGTGCCAGATCCGCTCGAGGTAGTCGCGCATCGAGCGGTCGGAGGAGAAGTAGCCGGAGCGCGCGACGTTGAGGATGGCCGAGCGCGACCACCCGTCCTCGTCGAGGTAGGCGGCGTCGACCCGGGCCTGGGCGTCGAGGTAGGGCTGGAAGTCGGCCAGCGCCATGAACGCGTCCTGGTGCAGCAGGTTGTCGATGACCGGGGCGACGGCCTGGCGGTCGCCGTCGGTGAAGTGCCCGCTGGCCAGCAGGTCGATGGTGCTGCGCAGCCGCGGGTTCTCCTCGTAGTAGCTCGAGGGGGAGTAGCCGGGGCGCAGCCGCTCGACCTCGGGCTCGGTCATCCCGAAGAGGAAGAAGTGCTCGTCGCCGACGAGCCGGCGGATCTCGACGTTCGCACCGTCGTCGGTGCCGATGGTCAGGCCGCCGTTGAGCGCGAACTTCATGTTGCCCGTGCCCGAGGCCTCCTTGCCGGCGAGCGAGATCTGCTCGGAGAGGTCGGCGGCCGGGATGAGCTTCTCGGCGAGGGTGACGTTGTAGTTCGCGGGGAAGGCGACCGCGAGCCGACCGGCCACCCGAGGGTCGGCGTTGACGACGTCGGAGACGGCGTTGATGAGGAAGATGATCTCCTTGGCCATGTGGTAGCCGGGGGCGGCCTTGGCCCCGAAGACGAAGGTCCGCGGCACGACGTCCTCGGCGGCCACGCGGCCGGAGACGACGTCGTCGTAGAGCGAGACGATGTGCAGCAGCTTGAGCGTCTGGCGCTTGTACTCGTGGAGGCGCTTGACCATCACGTCGAGCATCGTGTCCGGGGAGAGCTCGAGGCCGTCGCGGACCTGGAGCAGCTTGACGAGCCGCTCCTTGTTGCCGCGCTTGACGGCGCGGAACTCGGCCCGGAACGCGGCGTCGTCGGCGTAGGGCTCCAGCTCGCGGAGCCGGTCGAGGTCGGTGACCCAGCCGTCGTCGCCGAGGGTGTCGGTGAGCAGGTCGGAGAGGCGGCGGTTGGCCATCCGCACGAAGCGCCGCGGCGTGATGCCGTTCGTGACGTTCGTGAACTTGTCGGGCCACATCTCGCTGAAGTCGGGGAGCACCTTGTCGCGCAGCAGCTGGCTGTGCAGCTCGGCGACGCCGTTGACCTTCGCGCCGGCGACCGTCGCGAGGTAGGCCATCCGCACCGCGCGCTGCGGGTGCTCGGCGATGATCGACATCCGGCGGGCGCGCATCTCGTCGCCCGGGAAGGCCTCGCGGACCCGCTCGAGGAACTCCTCGTTGATCCGGTAGATGATCTCGAGGTGGCGGGGGAGGAGGCGGCCGAGCAGGTCGACCGACCACACCTCGAGGGCCTCCGGCAGCAGGGTGTGGCAGGTGTAGGCGAAGCACTGCTGGGTGATCTTCCAGGCCTCGTCCCACTCGAAGCCCTTGCGGTCCATGAGGATCCGCATCAGCTCGGGGATGGCGATGACCGGGTGGGTGTCGTTGAGCTGGAAGATGATCCGCTCGTGCAGCCGGCGCAGGTCGAAGTCGGCGGGCAGCGTGTTGTCGATGAAGTCGTGCAGCGAGCAGGCGACGAAGAAGTACTGCTGCTGGAGGCGCAGCTCCTTGCCCTGCGGGGTGGAGTCCTCGGGGTAGAGGACCTTGGAGATGTTCTCGGCGAAGGTCTGGGCGCGCACGGCCTGCGCGTAGTCGCCGGAGTTGAAGATCTGGAGGTCGAAGTCCTGGGTGGCGCGGGCGCTCCACAGCCGCAGGGTGTTGACGACGCCGTTGCGGAAGCCGGGAACCATGTAGTGGTACGGCATGCCGAGCACCTGCCAGTCCGGCGTCCAGGTGCAGTGCTCGACGCCCGCGTCGTCGGTGGTGGTCTCGGTGTGGCCGCCGAAGCCGACGAGGACCTGGCGCTCCGGGTGCGGGAACTCCCACGGGCTGCCGAGGGAGAGCCACGAGTCGGGCAGCTCGACCTGCCGGTCGCCCTCGAAGGTCTGGCGGAAGATGCCGTACTCGTAGCGGATGCCGTAGCCGATGCACGGCACGTCCATCGTCGCGAGCGAGTCGACGAAGCAGGCCGCGAGCCGGCCGAGGCCGCCGTTGCCGAGGCCCGGCTCGACCTCCTGCGCCCGCAGGGTCGCGATGTCGATGCCGCAGCGGCGCATCGCCTCCTCGGCGATGTCCTGGAGGTTGGTCGCGAGGACGTTGTTGCCGAGCTGGCGCCCGAGGAGGTACTCGGCCGAGAGGTAGCCGATGGTCTTCTGCTGGGCCTGGCGGCGGCGCGCCCCGGTCTCGAGCCAGTCGGCCATGAGGTAGCGCCGGACCGTGCGCGCGAGGGCGAGGTACTGGTCGTTGACCGTCGACTGCGACAGCAGGGTGCCCTGCCCGTAGTTCAGCTCACCGAGGAAGGTCTCGACGAAGCCGTCGACGGTGTTCGGCGGCGAGACCACGGGCCCCGAGGCGAGCGGGTGGTTCGTCCTGAACGCGGGTCCGATCCGGCGGACGTCCGTCGAGGGGGACTCGTCGGAGACGACGGAGGGGCTGGGCGCGGTATCGGTCATCGGGTGGTCCTTCACGGGCTACACGGGGTCCAGGCGGGTGGAGCTGACGCAGCGACGGTGGTGCGCAGGACAGGCTACGCACCTCGTGCGGAAACGCTTGCACACTTCGGCGGGTTGCGCAGCGACGGGATCAGGATCCGGGCGTGCGGACGAGGCGCTCGCGGGTGACGTCGGCCGGGGTGCGGCAGCCCGTGAGGGCCATCGTCAGGTCGAGCTCGGCGAGCACGTTGCGCAGGACCTCCTCGACCCCGGCCTGCCCGGCGAGGGCCAGGCCGTAGACGTGCGGGCGGCCGATGCCGACGGCCGTGGCCCCCAGCGCGAGGGCGACGAAGGCGTCGGCGCCGGAGCGCACGCCGCTGTCGAAGAGGACGGGGACCGTACTGCCGCTCCCGCGCAGGGCGTCGACGACACCGGGCAGCGCGTCGAGCGCCCCGACGGACCGGTCGACCTGCCGCCCACCGTGGTTCGACACCCACACCGCGTCGATGCCCTCGTCGGCGGCCCGGGTGGCGTCGTCGGGGTGGAGCACGCCCTTGAGGACGACCGGCAGGGAGGTCAGCTCGCGCAGGCGGGGCAGGTCGTCCCACGTGAGCGAGGGCCGGGAGAAGACGTCGAGGAAGGTCTCGACGGCCGCACGGGGCACGGGGGAGGTGACGTTCTCGCGGGTGCTGCCGGGGTGGTTGCGGCTCATCGAGAGCAGGGTGCGCACGGCGGCCGGGGTCGGGCGGGGCTGCGGCTCGGGGTCCGTGGCGGTCGCCGCGGCGACCCGCTCGGCGACGAGCCGCTGGAAGACCGGGTCGGAGGTGTACTGCGCGATGCCCTCCCCGCGCGCGAACGGCAGGTGGCCGAGGTCGAGGTCGCGGGGGCGCCACCCGAGGTAGGCGGTGTCGAGGGTGACGACGAGCGCCTCGGCCCCGCAGGCCTCGGCGCGGTGCACCAGGCTGGCCGCGAGGTCGTCGTCCCGGCTCCAGTACAGCTGGTACCAGAACCCGGCGGTGCCGAGGGCCGCCGCGACCTCCTCCATCGGCACCGAGGCCTGGGTGCTGAGCACCGGGGTGACCTCGAGGGTGCGGGCCGCCCGGGCCACGGCGAGGTCGGCGTCGCGATGGGCCGCCGAGAGGACACCGATCGGGGAGACGAGCAGCGGGCTGGCGTGCCGGCGGCCGAGCAGCTCGACGGAGAGGTCGCGCTCGGAGGTGTCGACGAGCATGCGGGGGACCACCCGCCAGCGGGCGAAGGCCTCCCGGTTGGCCCGGGCCGTGGCCTCGCCGCCCGCCGAGCCCGCGACGTACGCGAAGCCGCGCCGGGACATCCCGCGCTCCGCAGCGGCCTCCAGCCGGTCGCCGTCGGTGGGGACGGCGGGGCGGCGCCCGAAGGACCCCGCCCGGTAGATCGCCGCCTGGGCGACCCGTCCGATGCCCTCTGCCGCCTGCTGCGCCCGTCCCGTCACGACCGCCTGTCTACCCGATGCCGCCGCTCGGCGGTACCCGACCGCCTCGCGGTGCCCGCGGCCCTACTGTGCGGGGGTGCAGCGATTTGCCTGGGCCCCGTGGGGGCTGCTCCTCGTCGTCCTCGACCTGCGGGTCGGCTCGCAGAACGCGTCGTGGGACGTGCTCCCCGACGTGGTCGGCTACGTCTGGCTCGTGGTGGCGCTCGCGGGCGCCGAGCGGGTGGCCCGGCCCTTCCTCCTCGCCCGCTCCGCGGCGCTGGTCGGCATCCCCGCCTCGCTCGTCACCGGCACGCCCCTGCAGGGCGTCAGCCGGCCGCTGCTCGTGGCGGCGCTCGTGGTCGGCGCGCTCGCCTTCGCGCTCGTGCTCTACGGGCTGGTCTCGGGGGTGCTCGAGGTGGCCGCCGACCACGCCGACGTGCAGCGCTGGGCGCCGAGGCTGCGGACCGCCGCCGTCGTCGTGGGCGTCCTCCTCGTGGTCGCCGACCCGGCCGTCTTCCTCGTCACGAGCACGTCGGCGCTCGCCGGCCCGGTCACCGTCCTGTGGCTGGCGGCGCGACTCGCCGAGGCCGTCGTCGGGGTGCTCACCGTCGTGCTGCTCCAGCGGGTCACCCGGGCCGGGGCGGTCCCCACCTCCTGACGCCCGCTCCTCACTCCGCCAACGGGGTGAGGACGGCGATCCGCCAGCCGTCCCCGGTGTCGACCAGCTGGTACATGTTCCGTTCCCCGCCGCCCTCGTCGTAGGTCCACGTGATGTCGAGCCACAGGCTGTGCCCGGTCTCGGCGACGACGTCGACGTGGCTCTCGGCGCGTGTGACGCCGTCGTACTGCCCGACGGCGCTGCGGAAGAAGGCCGCCGTCTGGCCCGCGTCCGAGACGGCGATGCGCTGCCCCGGGAACTCGACGAGGGCGGGCACGGCGTAGTGGCCGGCGATGGCCTCCGCATCGCGGGCCAGGAGGGCGGCGGTGTAGGTCCGGACGAACTCGTCCACGGTCTGGTTCTCGCTCATGGCCTCCACGCTAGGAACGGACCAGGACACGCCGGTGTCATGGTTTCCTGCTGGTATGACCCCTGCCCGGGCCCGGCTGGCCGCAGCCTCGCGCGACCCCTACCAGGGGCTGCGGCGGGTCGAGCGCCAGCAGTGGGTCGTCGAGCGGCTCCACGCCGCCCGGGAGCGGGTCACCGTCGCCCGGCTCGCGGAGGAGCTAGGCGTGAGCCGGCGCACCGTCGCCCGCGACCTGGCCCGGCTGCGGGAGAGCGGAGTCCCCGCCCGCACGACGGTCGGGCGCGACGGCGGGGCGAGCCTGGACCGGACGAGGGCCGAGGTCGTCGTGGCGCTCGACGTGCCCGAGCTCGCCGCCCTCCTCGCCAGCCTGGCCGCGGTCGCACCCACGGTGAGCGACTCGGCCGCGAGCGCGATGCGCAAGCTGAGCGCCGCCTTCGACGACGGCTGACCCCGGAACGACGAGGGCCCCCGGACGCGATCGTCCGGGGGCCCTCCTCGTGGGCGTCAGCGCAGGAACGGGATGGCCCGGTCGAGCAGGCCGCGCTCCTTGAGCTCGGCGCGCAGCGGGATCTCGTCGTCGATCCAGCCGCTCTGCTTGATGCCCCAGAACGAGGCGTGGTCGGGGCCGTAGCCGAGGAGCTGCTGGTGCAGCGGGGAGAGGTTCTTGAACCACTCCGAGTCCTGGTCGGCGACGTCCTCGTCGAGCGGGCGGATCCACCGGTAGGTGTAGCCGATGAACATCAGCTTGCGGATGCGCTCGGACTTGTTCATCGAGCGGCTGTGCCAGATGCGGCGGTCGAAGATGAACGCGTCGCCGGGCTCGAGGCAGACCTCGATGGCGCCCTCGGGCTCGATGATCGGGTCGCCCGGCTTCTCGGGGCGGCCGGCGAGGGTGTTGTTCTTGTGGCTGCCCGGGATGACCTTGGTGTTGCCGTAGCCCGGCTCGGAGAGGTCGGTCAGGGCGTAGCAGATCTTCGTCATGAACATCGGACGCACGTCCATGTCGATGTCGGAGTTCTGGCGGTAGCCGTCCTGGTGCCAGTTCCAGAAGGGCGGCTCGTCCTTCGGGGGGTTGACGTCGATGTGGTTGTGGTGGGTGTAGATGTTCCAGCCCATCGTCCCCCAGATGTAGGGGAAGGTCGTGGGCCAGGTGAGCAGCTCGGGGAAGCGCGGGTCCTTGTGCAGCCAGCCCATGACGTGGATGGACTTGTCGGGGCGGCGCCGGTCGGCGGCCTCCTCCTCGGCGTAGATCCGGTCGACGGCGTTCTCGAAGTAGGCGCGGTCCTCCTCGGGCAGCGCCCCCTTGATGACGACGAAGCCGTCGCGGTCGTACTGCTCGCGGATCGCCGGGTCGAGCGGCTCGAAGCCCGTCGGGGCCTGAGTGGTCGCGGTCATGCGCGCTTGCTCCTCACGTGGTGCCGGCTCCTGCGGGGGCACCCCTCCCGCTGCACGTCCGCGCACTGGCGGACACGCCGTTTCGGACAGTCTAGGACGGCCGGTGCGACACGCCGGGACCCTGCGCTGTGACCCGCCTGTGATGTCGACGACGGGAAGGAGGCTCGACGGAGCGGACGGGGTGAGGCCGGGTCAGGTCGCGTAGACGCGCAGCGAGGTCGCCCGCACGGTGACGGTTCCGGCCACGGCCTCGTCGGCGGCGTGCGGTCGCTCGTCGGCACTGTCCCAGAGCAGGCGGAGGCCGCTGCCCGGCAGGGTCACCGCGACGTCCTCGGACGTCCCGTTGACGACGACCAGCGCACCCTCGGGGGAGCCGTCGACCGGCGCCAGCCGCATCTGGAGCAGCCGGCTGCCCTCGCCGTGCCACCGGTCACCCATCGGCAGCCCGTCGGCGGCGTACCACTGGACGTCGAGCGTGCCGTCGTCGTCGACCTCGCGCCCGAGCAGCCAGACCCGCTGGCGCAGCACGGGCAGCGCCCGGCGGACGGCCAGCAGGTGCCGGGTCGTCGCGAGCAGGTCCTCCTGCCACGGCTCGAGGTCCCAGTCGACCCAGGTGACCTCGTTGTCCTGGCAGTACGGGTTGTTGTTGCCGCCCTGGGTGCGGCCGAGCTCGTCGCCCGCGGTGAGCATCGGGACCCCGGAGGACAGCAGGAGCGTGCCGAGCAGGTTCCGCAGCGTCAGCGAGCGGCGCGCCCGCACGTGCGGGTCGTCGGTCGGGCCCTCGGCGCCGTGGTTCCACGAGCCGTTGCCGTTCGAGCCGTCGTTGTTCCCCTCGCCGTTGGCCTCGTTGTGCTTGTGGTCGTAGGAGACGAGGTCGGCGAGGGTGAAGCCGTCGTGGGCGGTGACGAAGTTGACCGACGCCGTCGGGCCCCGGTCGTAGGCGCCGAAGAGGTCACGCGAGCCGGTGAGCCGCGTGGCGAGCTCGCGGGCGTCGTGCGCCGGCTGCCCGTGCGTCGCGGCGCGCACGTCGCCGACCCAGAACCGCCGCACGGCGTCGCGGAAGCGGTCGTTCCACTCGAGGAACGGCGGCGGGAACTGCCCGGTGCGCCAGCCGTGCATCCCGAGGTCCCAGGGCTCCGCGACGAGCGTGACCCGCGAGAGCACGGGGTCGGTGCGCAGCGCGACGAGGAACGGGTGGTCGGGGTCGAAGTCGTCGCCGCGCCCGCGGCCGAGGGCGACCGCGAGGTCGAAGCGGAAGCCGTCGACGTGGTACTCCTGCACCCAGTGGCGCAGGCTGTCCAGGACCATCCGGCACACGACGGGGTGACGCAGGTCGAGGGTGTTGCCGCAGCCGGTGACGTCGATGTCGCGGCCGCGCTCGTCGAGCCGGTAGTAGGCCCGCTGGTCGAGCCCTCGCCACGAGAGCGTCGCCCCGGCCCGCGACTGCTCCGCCGTGTGGTTGTAGACGACGTCGAGGATGACCTCGAGCCCGGCCTCGTGGAGCAGCTTGACCATGCCCTTGACCTCGTCGACGACGCCCTGGGGATCGCGGGCCGCGGCGTACGGCGCGTGCGGGGCCATGAAGCCGAGGGTGTTGTAGCCCCAGTGGTTCGGCATGCCGCGGCGGACGAGGTGCGGCTCGTGGGTGAAGGCGTGAACGGGCAGCAGCTCGACGGCCGTCACCCCGAGGGAGGTGAGGTGCTCGACCGAGGCCGGGTGGGCCAGGCCGGCGTACGTGCCGCGCAGGTGCTCGGGCACGCCGGGGTGGAGCATCGTCTGGTTGCGCACGTGCGCCTCGTAGACGACGGTCTCGCTGCGCGAGCGGCCGGGAGGGGTGTCGCCGCCCCAGTCGAAGGCGTGGTCGACGACGACACCGCGGGGCACCGCGCCCCGGCTGTCGAGGTCGGAGCGCTGCTCGAGCTCACCGTGCCACGAGGCGTCGACCGTGTGGCCGTACAGCTCCGGACCCCAGGCGACCCCGCCCTCGAGGGCGCCCGCGTACGGATCGAGGAGCAGCTTGGCGGGGTTGTGCAGCAGGCCGCGCTCGGGCTCCCAGGGGCCGCCGACCCGCAGTCCGTACCGCTGGCCCGCGCCCATCCCGGGGACGGACCCGAACCACCAGCCATGGGCCCGCTCGCCGAGCGGGACCCGCCGCTCGCTCTCGCCGGAGGTGTCGCCGGGCTCGAAGAGGCAGACCTCGACCCCGTCGGCGTGCCCCGCGTACACCGCGACCTCGGCCCCGCCCGGGACGAGCGTGACGCCGGGTGGCGGTGGCAGGTCGCGGGACGGGGGCCCGGGTGGGCGGAGGTGGGACGGCATGGCCGGACCCTAGCCGGGCGGGCGGGGACGACGTGCGGTGGTCGGCGAGGTGGTCAGGCGCGCAGCGCCCGGGCGAGCTCGCCGACGTGCTCGACGAGCAGGCCCATGTCGTCGTCGGTGTGCGCCAGCGAGACGAGCCACTGCTCGTCGAGCCCGGGCGGGGTGAGGATGTTGCGGTTGACGCCCCACAGCCAGGACAGCTCGGCCATCGCGAAGTCGGTGGCCTTGTAGTCGCGGTAGGTGCGCACGGGCGTCGTCGCCCAGGTGACGCAGCCCTTGGTGCCGAGGCCGACGGTGTGCGCCGGCAGCTCGTACTCGTCGATGACGCCGTCGATGGCCGACAGCGCGCGCAGGTTGGTCGCCT
>JAESFK010000607.1_pt1 | contig 16308 bp, 14 predicted proteins | sample 9269391 | NCBI WGS metagenome assembly JAESFK01 (sample SAMN14506231, study PRJNA617097) | algae metagenome | isolation source: Drouetiella hepatica UHER 2000/2452 and co-occurring heterotrophs from... | place: Slovakia: Slovak Paradise National Park, Hrabusice, Kosice Region | collected 2000-01-01
TGGCTGCAGTTCAACCGGCGCGTCATGGAGGAAGCCTCCAACCGCAACCACCCGCTGCTGGAGCAGTTGCGTTTCCTCTCGATCTCGGCGGCGAATCTCGACGAGTTCTTCATGGTGCGCGTCTCCGGCTTGCGCGAACAGCTCAAGGCTGGCGTCGTGACGCCGAGCCAGGACGGGCTGACCCCGGCCGAGCAGCTCGGTGAACTCGGCAAGGCGGTCGCGGCCCTGACGGACGACCAGCAGGCGCGCTGGGTCGAGCTCAAGCGCGACCTGCATGAGAACCGGATCCATCTGCTGGAGCCCGGTGACATCGCCATGCCGGAGCGCGTCTGGCTCGAGGATTATTTCCTGAACTACGTCTTTCCGGTGCTGACGCCGCTGGCGATCGACCCGGCGCATCCTTTCCCGTTCATCCCAAATCTCGGCTTCACCGTGGCGCTTGCGCTGGAGCGGATCAGCGACGGCCGCCAGCTCGACGCGCTGATCCGCGTGCCGATCAAGATGGACCGCTTCATCGAACTGCCCGACCTCGCTCGCGAGGGCCTGCGGCGCTTCATCACGCTGGAGGATGCGGTCTCGCTGTTCATCAGCAAGTTGTTCCCCGGCTACGACGTGAAGGGCACCGGCTCCTTCCGGGTCATCCGCGACACTGATCTCGACATCGAGGAGGAGGCCGAGGATCTGGTGCGCGTCTTCGAGACGATGCTCAAGCTCCGCCGGCTCGGGGTCGTCATCCGTCTCGAGATCAGCAGCGGCATGCCGGAGCACCTGCGCAAGCTGATCGTGCGGGAACTGAAGGTCGACGACGACGAGGTCGTCGCGATCGAAGGCATGATCGGCCTCAGCGACCTCGCCCAACTCGTCGGCGTCGACCGGTCCGACCTCAAGTTCAAGCCCTACAATGCCCGTTTCCCCGAGCGCATCCGCGAGCATGGCGGCGATTGCTTTGCCGCGATCCGGCAGAAGGACCTGCTCGTCCACCATCCCTATGAGAGCTTCGACGTCGTCGTGCAGTTCCTGCAGCAGGCGGCGCGCGATCCCAACGTCGTTGCAATCAAGCAGACGCTCTACCGCACCTCGGCGAACTCGCCGATCGTCAAGGCGCTGACGGAAGCCGCCGAGGCCGGCAAGTCGGTGACGGCGCTGGTCGAGCTCAAGGCGCGCTTCGACGAAGAGGCGAACATCCGCTGGGCCAAGGAGATGGAGCGCGCCGGCGTCCAGGTCGTCTATGGCTTCATCGAGCTGAAGACCCACGCCAAGCTTTCACTGGTCGTGCGTCGCGAGGGGGGGCAGCTCGTCAGCTACTGCCATATCGCGACCGGCAACTACCACCCGATCACGGCGCGTATCTACACCGACGTCTCCTTCTTCACCGCCGATCCGGTGATGTCGCAGGATGTCGCCCGCGTCTTCAACTTCATCACCGGCTATGCCGAGCCGGCCGAACTCGAGAAGATGTCGGTCTCGCCGGTGGGACTGAAGCAGCGCCTGCTCGACGACATCGCCGAGGAGGTCGCGCATGTGAAGGCCGGCCGCAAGGGCGCGATCTGGGGCAAGTGCAACTCGCTGGTCGATCCCGAGATCATCGACGCGCTCTATGATGCGAGCCAGGCCGGCGTCGAGATCGATTTTGTGGTGCGCGGCATCTGCTGCCTGCGCCCAGGCATTCCGGGGCTGTCCGAGAACATCCGGGTCAAGTCGATCATCGGTCGCTTCCTCGAGCACACCCGTGTCTACGCATTTGGCGCGGGCCACGGCATGCCATCGCCCAAGGCGAAGCTCTATATCTCCTCGGCAGACCTGATGCCGCGCAATCTCGACCGGCGTGTCGAGGCGCTGACGCCGATCCTGAACGCGACGGTCCACCAGCAACTGCTCGAGCAGATCATGCTGGCGAACTTCCTCGACAACGAACAGAGCTGGACGATCTTGCCCGATGGCGGCTCGCGACGCATTGTCCCGGCGCCGAACGAAGAGTCGTTCAACGCGCATAAGTACTTCATGACGAACCCGAGTCTGTCAGGACGTGGAAAATCACTCTCCAATTCCAGCCCCCGCTCCCTTTCGCGGCGAGGGGCGCGCAAGGGCTGAGGTGCTGAACGCGCCCGGCCGCCTGGGGCTGGGAGCCGGCACGCTGGCGATCGTCGATATCGGCTCCAACTCGGTCCGCCTTGTCGTGTACGAGATGGTGGCGCGTGCGCCCGCCCAGGTCTTCAACGAGAAGGAGATGGCGGGTCTCGGCCGTCAGGTCGCGACCACCGGCCGGCTGGCCAGCGACGCGATGGCGAAGGCGATCGCCGCGCTCGTGCGCTTCCGCATCCTGTGCGAAGCCATGCATGTCGGCGAAATCAGGGTCATCGCGACTGCGGCGGCGCGCTATGCCAGCAACGGGCCGGAGTTCATTGCGCGTGCCGAGGAGGCGATCGGCCAGCCAATCGAGCTGATCTCCGGCGACCGCGAGGCGGTGCTGTCGGGGCTCGGGGTCGTCTCGGGCTTCGACAATCCCGACGGCGTCGTCGGCGATCTCGGCGGCGGCAGTCTCGAATTGATCACGGTCGCGAACGGCGCCGTCGGGGAGGGGGCCAGCGTCCCGCTCGGCGGCCTTGCCCTGCTCGACCGCTCGAAGAACTCGCTCAGGCTGGCTGAGAAGATCGTCAAGGACGAACTTGACCGCCTGCCGCAGATCGCTGCCATGCGGGGCCGCGACTTCTATGCCGTCGGCGGCACTTGGCGGGCGCTCGCGACGCTGCACCAGCATCAGGTGAACTACCCGCTCAACGTCATGCACGGCTATACGCTGTCGGCGCGCGATGTCGCCGATTTCGTCAAGCTGGTCGAGAAAGTCGACCTGACAGGGCTCGACTCGATCGATTCCGTCTCCTCGGCGCGACGTCCGCTGCTGGCCTACGGCGCGCTCGTCCTCGATGAGCTGATCAAGCGCGGCAGGCCGCGTTCCGTCATCATCTCGGCGCAGGGCGTGCGCGAGGGGCTGCTGCACGAGCAGCTTTCGCCCGAGGAGCGCGCGGCCGACCCGCTGCTCGGCTCCGCCCGGGACTACAATCATTTGCGGGCGCGAGATCCCCGCCATGCTGCCGAACTGATCGCGTGGAGCCGTGCCATCCTGGAGACCGCCGGCCTGCCGGGGCATGGGCTGTCACCACGGATGATCGAGGCGGTCTGCCTGCTCTCCGACATCGGCTGGCGTGCCCATCCGGACTATCGCGGCGAGCAGAGCATGAACGTCATCGCCCATGCCTATTTCACCGGAGTCGATCATGTCGGGCGCGCCTTCCTGGCGCTTGCGATCTTCCATCGCTATGCCGGGCTAAAATCCTCGTCGCCGGCAGCAATGGCACTGCGCGCGCTGCTGCCGCCCCCGACCCTGGAACGCGCCCTGCTGCTGGCCGCGATCTTCCGCGTCGCCTATCTGCTTTCGGCCGGGATGGCCGGGCTGCTGCCACGCATGCCGGCGACCTGCGTCGATGGCCGGCTGATCCTGCGCTTGCCCGATGATCTCAGCCCGCTGGCGAGCGAACGCGTCACAGGCCGGCTGAAGCAGCTCGCAAAATTGCTCGGGCGCGACTACGAGATCGCGGGTTTCTGAGCGTCAGCCGAAGCCTGAGCTTCAAGCAACGACGACCCGACCGCGTATGACGCGCAGGCCGAGCGTGCCGCATTTGAGTGCCAGGGCCTTTTCGCCGAAGACCTCGCGTCGCCAGCCTTGCAGGGCCGGCACATCGGCGTCGTCGTCGGAGGCGATGGCCTCGAGGTCGTCCGAGGAGGCGATGATCTTGGGCGCGACGCGCTCGGCCTCGGCCACCGCCTTGAGCAGGACCTTGAGCAGGTCGAGAACGGCGCCGTTGCCGCCTCGGCCACGTTCCCGCTCCAGCCGGGGCAGGCCCTTGGGATCGAGCGCGAGCCCGCGCTCGATCGCCGCCAGCACCTCGCCGCCGGAGCGCGAGCGCTCGAAGCCGTTGGGCACGGAGCGCAGTTCCGCAAGCGCCTCGACCGAGCGCGGCGCGCGCTGGACGACGTCCATCAGCGCATCGTCCTTGAGCACGCGCTGGCGCGGCACGTCGCGGTGCTGCGCCTCGCGCTCGCGCCAGGCCGCCAGTTCGATCAGGGCGGCCAGTTCCTTCGGCTTGCGGATCCGGCCCTTGAGGCGCTGCCAGGCGTTCTCGGGCTTGACCTCATAGGTGCCCGGCGAGTTCAGCACCGCCATCTCCTCGGCCACCCAGCTCTCGCGGCCTGTCGATTCGAGATCGGTCTTCAGCGCGAGATAGATGTCGCGCAGATGGGTGACGTCGGCCTCGGCATAGACGAGCTGCGCCTCGTTGAGCGGGCGGCGCGACCAGTCGGTGAAGCGCGACGACTTGTCGATGCGGGCCTTGGCGAGGTCATTGGCAAGCTGCTCATAGCCGACCGAGTCGCCGTAGCCGCAGACCATGGCTGCGACCTGCGTGTCGAAGAGCGGCGTCGGCAGCACCCGCCCGAGCATCCAGACGATCTCCAGATCCTGCCGCGCGGCATGGAAGACCTTGACCACCGCTTCATTGGTCATGAGACCGAAGAACGGTGCGAGATCGAGATCAGGCGCCAGCGGGTCGATCAGCACGGCCTCGTCGGGCGAGGCGAGCTGGATCAGGCACAGCTTCGGATAATAGGTCGTCTCCCGCAGGAACTCGGTGTCGACCGTGACGAAGGGATGCTCGGCCAGCCGTGCGCAGGCGTCGGCGAGGTCGGCGGTGGTGGCGATCAGGTTCATGACCCGGGCTCATAGCAGACGGAGCGGCGCCATGTCGCGGGCGTTCTTGACAATCTGCTCCCCTGCGTGTGCTTACGCGGAAAGCCGCCCGCGCGATCATGCCGGCATGCGCGCCGTGGCGCCCGCCAGATTTCCGAAGAGAGCCGTCCCGTGACCCTTCATCGCTATCGTTCCCACACCTGCGGCGCCCTTCGCGACAGCGACATCGGCACCCATGTCCGTCTTTCCGGCTGGTGCCACCGCATCCGCGACCATGGCGGCGTGCTGTTCATCGACCTGCGCGACCATTACGGCATGACGCAGGTCGTGATCGATCCCGACTCACCGGCCTTCGCCGCGGCCGAGACGCTGCGTTCGGAGTGGGTCGTGCGCATCGACGGCAAGGTCAAGGCGCGCCTCGCCGGGACCGAGAACGCCAACCTGCCGACCGGCGCCGTCGAGGTGTTCGCGACTGCCATCGAGGTGCTGGGCGCGGCCGGCGAGTTGCCGCTGCCGGTGTTCGGCGATCAGGAATATCCCGAGGATACGCGGCTGAAGTACCGCTTCCTCGATCTGCGCCGTGAGAAGCTGCACAACAACATCATGCTGCGCACCAAGGTCATCGACTCGATGCGCACGCGCATGAAGGCGTCGGGCTTCTCCGAATTCCAGACGCCGATCCTGACCGCCTCCTCGCCGGAGGGCGCGCGCGACTTCCTGGTGCCGAGCCGGCTGCATCCGGGCAAGTTCTACGCGCTGCCGCAGGCGCCGCAGCAGTACAAGCAGCTGCTTATGATGGCGGGCTTCGACCGCTACTTCCAGATCGCGCCCTGTTTCCGCGACGAGGACCCGCGCGCCGACCGGCTGCCGGGCGAGTTCTACCAGCTCGACGTCGAGATGAGCTTCGTCGAGCAGGAGGACGTCTTCGCCACGATGGAGCCGGTCATCGGCGGCATCTTCGAGGAGTTCGGCAACGGCAAGTCCGTGACCAAGAACTGGCCCCGCATCCCCTATGCCGAGGCGATCGCCAAATACGGCTCCGACAAACCCGACCTGCGCAACCCGCTGGTGATGCAGGATGTCTCCGAGCACTTCCGCGGATCGGGCTTCAAGGTCTTCGCGCGCATCCTCGAGGACGAGAAGAACCGCGTCTGGGCCATTCCCGGCCCGAAGGGCGGCTCCAGAGCCTTCTGCGACCGGATGAACTCCTGGGCGCAGGGCGAGGGCCAGCCCGGGCTGGGCTATCTGATGGTCAAGGAAGACGGCGAAGGACAGGGGCCGATCGCCAACAACATCGGCCCCGAGCGCGTCGCCGCGATCATCGCCCAGATGGGGCTGAAAGGGGGCGACGCCTGCTTCTTCGCCGCCGGCAACCCCGACAAGTTCTACAAATTCGCCGGAGCGGCGCGCAACAAGGTCGGCCAGGAGCTCGGGCTGATCGACGAGAACGCCTTCGCCTTCGCTTGGATCGTCGACTTCCCGATGTTCGAGTACAACGAGGACGAGAAGAAGGTCGATTTCTCGCACAACCCCTTCTCGATGCCGCAGGGCGGCCTCAAGGCGCTGACCGAGCAAGACCCGCTCTCGCTCAAGGCGTTCCAGTACGACATCGCCTGCAACGGCTTCGAACTCGCCTCGGGCGGCATCCGCAACCACAGGCCGGAAGCGATGGTCAAGGCCTTCGAGATCGCCGGCTATGGCGAGGAGACCGTGATCGAGCGTTTTGGGGGCATGTATCGCGCCTTCCAGTATGGCGCGCCGCCGCATGGCGGCATGGCGGCCGGTGTCGACCGCATCATCATGCTGCTTGCAGGGGCGACGAACCTGCGCGAGGTCGCGCTGTTCCCGATGAACCAGCAGGCGGTCGATCTTTTGATGGGCGCGCCGGCGGAAGCCTCCTCGAAGCAGCTCCGCGAGGCGCATCTGCGCATCAACGCGCCCGAGAAGAACGGCTGATCCACGATGCCTTGCTTGCCCGTCGCGCGGCCGTTCGCGCTCGCCTGCATTGTCGCGCTGCCGCTCGGAGCCTGCGTCGCTGGCCCGGCCAATCCGAGTGCCGGCCGCGCCTCCGAGCTCGCCAGCCTGGTCTCGCGCTCGGTCGCCTGCCGGGCAGGGGCACCGCGCGCCAATACGCTGGAACGCTTCATCGCGTCCGAGAAGGCGCGCGGCGCGACGCCTGAGCAGCTTGCGAGCGCGCGCTCGACCTATGTCACGGTCTCCGAGGCCGAGACGATCAACCAGGGGATCAGGCCGCTGGCCTGCGACGCCGAGGAGCGCGGGGCCGTCAAGGAGAAGATGACGCGGGTGCGCGCCGGCGATTTCAGCGCACTCTGATCGACGCGCGGCCGTATCGCATGCCCGTCCTGAAGCCTTGCCTTGGGCGCTGTCTCCCCTGGCCCCTGCTGTTGGGCCTAGCCGCCTGCACGACGGCAGGTCCAGTGCCAGGCACGCCGGAATTCGCCGCATCTCAGGTCTCGCGGGCCTATGATTGTGGCGTGCGGGTCGATCGCGGCCAGGTGATGGCCAGGCTCGCGCGCGAGGAGCGCCCGCGCTTCATGGCGGCCAATGCCGCCTTCGCCGTGAAGTCCTACAAGGCGCCGCGGTCCTGCGACGCCTATGAGCGTGCCAGCGTTCAACGAGACGTTGCAGCGCTGGGCCGGCGCTGAATTTCACTTGCGTCAGGTGAGCCATCGCGGTCACAAGGCGCCAATGCCCTCCGCCAATCCGATCACCGCCATCGTCGTCGCCTATGACAGTGCCGAAGTGCTGCCGGCCTGCCTGTCGGCGCTGGCGGGCGAGGGCGTTTCCGCCATCGTCGTCGACAATGCCAGCGACGATGCCAGCGCTACGATCGCCAGGACACATGGCGCCACGGTGATCGCGAATGCGCGCAACGAGGGCTATGGCCGCGCCAACAATCAGGGTGTCGTCGCCAGTGCGACGCCCTATGTGCTGATTGTCAACCCGGACGTCGAAATCAGGCCGGGCGCGGTCGCCGCTTTGCTCGCCGCCGCCGAACGGTATCCTGATGCCGGGATGCTGGCGCCGCGCATCGTCGAGCCTTCGGGCCGCGTCTTCCTGCAGCCGCGCTCGCTGCTCTCGCCTGCTCATCTCAACCGCTCCGGCCAGATGGCGATTCCCGAAGGCGATGCGTGCCTGCCTTTCCTGTCCGGTGCCTGCCTGCTGATCCAGCGCGAGGTCTTCCTCTCGCTCGGGGGCTTCGACCCCGCGATATTCTTGTTCTACGAGGACGATGACCTGTGCCGGCGGATGCGCGATGCCGGCCACGCGCTCGTTCATGTCGATGGAGCGGAGGCGGGGCATGGCCGCGGCCGCTCCAGTACGCCGTCTCCCGGGCGCCGCTTCAAGGCGCGCTGGCACCTCGCCTGGTCGGAGGGCTATGTCGCCGGCAAATACGGGTTGCCGCGACCGAGCGTTGTGAGGGTCCTCGAAAACCTGGCGAAGGCAGCGGGTTACGCCCTGCTACTCAGGCGCGACAAGATGTACGCCCATGCCGGCTCGGCCGCTGGCGCGCTGGCCTGGCGGAAGGGCCGTTCGGCGATCGCGCGCGAGGGGCTGGATACGCCTGCGTGAGCGTGTGGCTGGCCGGCGTTGGTCGCGGCGTTCCCGCCCCTGGTCTCTGGCGAGAAGCCGGCTCTACGCCTCAAACGCCGGCTGCTGCGTGGGTCCCGAGCGCAGCGAGCAATTCGTCTGTTCGATCCGACATTAGAAGCGGCATCAATTCCGCCACGGTCTCGCGCGGAAGCTCCCACCAGCGGCTCGCCAGAAGGGCGGCAACCTTCGCCTCGTCGAAGCGCAACTTCAGTACCCTGGCCGGGTTGCCGCCGACGATGGCGTAGGGCGGCACGTCGCGGGTGACGACGGCGCGCGCGGCGACCACGGCGCCGGTGCCGATGGTGACGCCCGACAGCAGCATGCATTGCGATCCGAGCCAGACGTCATGTCCGATCGCGACATCGCCGCGCGTCGCATGGCTGCCCTCGATGGCGGCAGCACCGGGCCAGAGATCGGGCAGTTCAGGGAAGGGATAGGTCGTCGCCCAGTCGGTGCGGTGGTTCCCGCCGAGCAGGATCTCGACGCCGTCGGCGATCGAACCGTAGCGGCCGATCGTCAGCTTGGCGCCGCTTTCGGGGAAGCGCACCTTCGGACGGCCATAGGTCCAGGCACCGACCGCAATCTGTCCCGGGCGCCGCGTGATCAGCTTCGCCAGATGCAGCCGCGTCTGGTTGTGAGGGTTCACGCGCTTGCGCAGCAGGCCGTTTGCGACGGGCGCAAGGCCGGCCCACCAGGTGACGAGCGGTCCTGGCCGCCAGCTCGCGTCTTCCGGCGGCAGCACGCCAGCCGGATCAGCCTGCGAACTCACTGCGCATTGGCCTTGAGATTGATCTTGTCGAGGATCTCGGTCGGATCGGTGATGGCGATGACGTCGGCAAGGCCAAGCCCGCTCGCCGATTTGGCGCTGGCCTCGACCGTCAGCGTGCCGGGCTTGGCGGCAAAGCGCGACACGGCCGCCGTCAGAGCCTTGGCGGCGTCCGAGGGGCCAAGGATCGAGGCGAGGCCGATGCTCGCGATCATCGCGAATTGCTGGCGCATCTCCTCGGGCTTGCGGCCTGCCTTGCGGGCCTCGTTGGCGATCAGCTTCTCGACGAGACCGAAATTCTCCAGCTTGGCGGTGAGGCCGCGCGCGGTCGCGCCCAATGCCGCGACCTGCGCGAGCGCGGTGTCGCTCGAGAACAGGTCCTTGGTGACGTTGCCGAGCGTGCCCGATGCCTCCAGCCGGGCGAGGCCGGCGCCGCCGAAGGAGATCTGGCGGATCGCAAGTTCGTTGCGCGCCGCTTCCCAGGCGAGGTCAAGCTTGGCTGAGAGATCGAGCGAGCGGATGCCCATGGCGATCATGTCCCGGGCGGCCGGGTTGCCGGCGCCCTCCGTGATCGGGGCGACGAGCTTGTCGATGGTCAGGACGAGGTTGGTCGGGATACCATTGAGCTGCTCGCCCGCCTTCAACTCGAAGGTGCCGAGGCCGATCTTGATCGGCTGGCCGCTGGGCAGCATTGGCGGGGCATCGACCGAGAGACCGGCAAGCCGGATCGTGCCGATCGTCGGGATGTAGCGTCGCCAGTCGATCGTGTCCGTATCCGTCTCGGGCTTGCCGAGAGCAGCCTGCAGTTCCTTGAAGACCGGGCCGAAGGAGAATCCGGAATAGCTGATCGAATCGATCAGGCCCTTGGCGCCGCCGCCTGAAAACTGCAGCCCTTCGAGGGCGAAACCGGATTTTGCCGGCGTGTCCTCGCCATAGGCGATGCGGGCGATCTTGACCTCGACCGGGTCCGGCTTGGCAGCGGGCTTGCCGTCTGGCTTCGGGTTGACGACGTTCATCGTCATGTCGCGGATTTCGCCGCTGCCATAGTCGACGCGGTCGTAGAGGGCGAGCAGGGACCGGCCCATGCGCTTCTCGGCCTCGCGCTTCGCCGGGTCGGGCTTGTCGCCGGGCGCGTTGACCTCTTCCGACATCGCCATGACGCGGCTGAGGACCTCGCCCAGCGGCTCCTCGCCGACGCTGGCCGCGAAATCGCGGCCGACGATCTTGCCGAAGCTCACCTTGCCGGCAGGACCCATGTCGAGCGTGTAGCCGTCCTGCTCGAAGCGCCGGAACAGCGGTCGGGCCGGTTCATTTGCGCCGGGCTGGGCGCGCTCGGTCATGACGCGCGTCGTCTGCCTGACGTCGAAGCTCTCGAAGCCCAGACGATTCAGCGTGCCGGTCATCGTGCCGACATCCGGGCTCACGCCGCTCAGCGTGCCGCCGCTCGATTCGCCGCGCGCGACCTTGCCGTCGCGGATCTCCGAGAAGCGGACGTCGCGATAGGTCGTGACCTGCTTCTGCTTGCCCTGGCTGTGCTCGAAGACGAGTTCGGGCGCCGTGATTTCCGTCGCGTTCAGTCGGTCGACGCGGGCAACCGCGCTCTCGCCCGTCTTGCCATTGAGCAGCGAGGCGAAGGCCTCCCGCTCCAGCGTCGAGCCCTTGACCAGGAGCTTGGGCGCCGTGATCACCATCGCCCCGAAATCGAGCCGGACATTGTCGAGCTGGAAATCGGCGGCGGCCGCCGGCCTCGCCAGAACCAGCAGGCCAAGGGCGAGTGCGGCGCCGGCGAAATGGGTCGGCCTGCGAAGGCGCGGAGCGGTCATGACGGTCTCCTGTTCTGTGGCGGCGACCCTGCCGCAAGCCGGCCGGGAAGGAAAGATGACAAGGCTCGACATGCTGATGAAAAGCTTGACCAGCAGGGCGGCTTGACCGGTATCTGTCGAAGAATTGCCATCTCCGCCGTCATAGGTTCGGAGGATGCGAATGCCATGGAGCTGAAACCGATGCCCGCCACGCCCCGTTCCCTCGCTGCCTTCGTCGCGGCGGCCAGCATCGCGCTCGCGGGTGCCCTGGCCGTTCCCGTTGCGATGGCCGCACCGCCGTTGCGGCTGGCGCAGGCATTGCCGGCAGGGCAGGCCGCCTCGGCTCTGGAGATGCTGTCGATCGTCAGCGGCGACAAACGCCACGCATTCCAGGTCGAGGTGATGCGGACCGGCGAGCAGCGTGCGCGGGGCCTGATGCACCGCCGCTACCTGCCGGCCGATCGCGGCATGCTGTTCGATTTCGCGCGGGTCGAGCCGGTCGCAATGTGGATGGAGAACACGTTTATCCCGCTCGACATGCTGTTCATCCGGGCCGACGGCACCATCGCGCGCATCGCGGAGAACACCGAGCCGCTGTCGCAGCGCACGATTCCCTCCGGCGAGCCGGTGCTTTCGGTGCTGGAGATCAATGGCGGCGTCAGCCGGGCGCTCGGTATCAAGCCGGGCGACCGGGTCGAGCATACGCTGTTCAAGCGCTGACCACGCTGCGGGGTCGCCCGAACGCGATCCAGGCCGGGCGGATCGGTAAAGGCTGGAATGCGCCGGGAATTCTGGTTCCCAAAGCGGCCGCGTGGTGCTATGCGGTTGCGCATCGCGGCAAGGTTCGGAAGACTTTCTGCGATGGTTTCGCAAGTGATTTGATGCACTTGCGATCCGTCGGGGTATAGCGCAGCCCGGTAGCGCATCTGCTTTGGGAGCAGAGGGTCCCAGGTTCGAATCCTGGTGCCCCGACCATTCCATCTGTTTCGGGCGGTTCGCATGATTGCGGGCGGCCTGGATTGAGACCGTCCAGCGGATCGAGCGATCCGGGATTCAGGGTGAGGGCCGAGCGAGAGCCATGACCGCACGCATCTACCGCCCCGCCCGCACGGCCATGCAGTCCGGCACCGCCAAGACCGAGCGCTGGCTGCTGGAATACGAACCGGAGCAGCCGCGCCAGATCGAACCGCTGATGGGCTGGACGTCGTCGGGCGACATGAAGAGCCAACTCAAGCTCTGGTTCGACAACGAGGCCGAGGCCGTCGCCTATGCCACGCGCAACGGCATCCCCTATCGCGTTGAGCAGCCCAATGAGCCGACGCGCCGGACGGTCGCCTATTCCGATAATTTCAAGTACTCGCGTCTGGGACAGTGGACGCATTGAGCGACTGACCGCGGAGGTCTCGGCCTCCGCTTCAGGGCCCGTAGCTCAGATGGATAGAGCAGCAGCCTTCTAAGCTGCTGGTCGCTGGTTCGAATCCAGCCGGGCTCGCCATTTTCCCTGCCTTGGCCGGCGCTACCGCCTTTTCGCGAGGCCGGGTTTCGCCGGCAGCCGGCGCGGTCTCCTGGAGACGCGATGAACAGCCGTCAGATCGAGTTGTTCGCCGCGGTCATGAAGGCCGGCAGCGTCTCGCGGGCGGCGGAACTGCTCGGGGTGACCCAGCCCGGTGTCAGCCGGGCAATCGCCGAGTTGGAGCGCGCCCTCGGCTTCCGGCTGTTCGACCGGGTTCGCAACCGCATCGTGCCGACGCCCGAGGGCAAGCTCTTCCACACCGAGGTGCAGGCCAGCTTTCGCGACCATGGCGCCGGGCAGGTCAGGATCGGCTCGCTGTCGGCCCTTGGCTCCTCGCTGGTGCCCAGGGCGGTGCGCCGGTTTCGCGAGCTGCGACCCGACATCGCTGTCACGCTGATGGTTCTGCCCTCGCGCGATGTGCGTGACGGCGTGGTCTCGGGCGCGTTCGATCTCGGATTGGCCGCCGACGAAATCGACGTCAGCGGCGTGCTGCACCAACCCTTCGTCTCGCCGCGCGCACTCTGCGCCATGCCTGTCGGCCATCCGCTCAGCGAACGCGAGACGATCACGCCGCATGATCTCGCCGGCATCGATTTCATCGCCTATGTGCCGGAGGATCGGGCGCGTCAGCGGCTGGACCTGATCCTTTCGGAATCGGGTGCCGCGCCGCCGCGCGTCGTCGTCGAGACCATCTATGCCGCGACCGTCTGCGCGCTCGTGGCGGAAGGCGTCGGTGTGGGGCTGGTCAGCCCCTATGCCGTCGCCGGTGTGGACCCGACCCGCCTGGTGCTGAAGCCCTTCGAGCCGGCGGTACAGAGCAAGAGCCTGCTGATCTTGCCGCTCGACCGGCCGAAGTCGCAGCTCGTGCGCGATTTCATCGACTGCCTGATGGCGGTGCGCTGAGCGCAGCGCGGCAGGCCAAGTATAATCCCACGGCATCGAGCGATACCCAGGACCTTATTGTCTCGTCGGGGCAAGGCTTTACGCCTTGTCTCTCGAAAGGGACATTCTCATGCACGATCTGACGCTCTGCGTTCACCATCCGGCCGTCAACGAGGAGGGCTACGCCTCGCTCGCCGTGCCGACGCACCGCGCCTCGACCATCGTCTACAAGGATGCGGCGAGCTTCGCGGCCCGCAAGTATCGCGGCTTCGACGGCTACACCTATGGTCTGCACGGCACGCCGACGACGCGCACGCTCGAGGCGCAGCTGACGGCGCTGCATGGCGGCGTCCGCACGGTGCTGGTGCCCTCGGGCCAGGCGGCCGTGACCATCGTGATGCTGTCGGTGCTGATGCCCGGCGACAAGGTACTGATCCCCGACCATGTCTATCCACCGGTGCGCAGCTTCTGCGAGGACTACCTCAGGCCGCGCGGCATCGACTACGGCGTCTACGACCCGCTGATCGGGGCCGGCATCGCCGCGCTGATCGACGAAAACGTCAAACTGGTCTGGGTCGAGTCGCCGGGGTCGGGCACGATGGAGGTGCAGGACGTCGCCGCCATCGCGAAGGCTGCCAAGACCAAGGGCGCGCTCGTCGGCTGCGACAACACCTGGGCCACGCCACTGATCTTCAAGCCGCTGGCGCATGGCGCCGACTTCGCCTGCGAGGCGTTGACCAAGTATGTCGGCGGCCATTCCGACCTGCTGCTCGGCTCCGTCACGGTCTCGGACATGCGCTTGCGCGAGAAGATGAAGGAGACGCTGCGGGCCTTCGGCGTCGGCGTCTCGCCGGACGAATGCCAGCTCGCGCTGCGCGGCATCGAGACCATGGGGCTGCGCGTCGCCCATATGGGTCGCGTCTCCGAGGATTTCGCAAAGCGCCTGACGCGTTCGCCTGCGGTCGAACAGGTGCTGCATCCGGCCCTGCCATCCTGCCCGGGGCATGAGTTCTGGAAACGCGACATGGGCCGTTCGACTGGCGTGTTCAGCATCGTGCTGAGGCCCGTCGCCGAAGCGACGCTCGAAACCGCGTTGACCGCGCTCACGATCTTCGCAATCGGCGCCTCCTGGGGCGGAACGCGCAGCCTGATCGCGCCGATGGCGGTCAAGGGCGACCGCACGGTCAATCCGTGGGCGCCGGAAGGCACGGTGCTGCGCATCAGCATCGGGCTCGAGGATCCTGACGACCTCTGGAACGACCTCGACGCGCTGCTGGTCGCGCTGGAGCAAAGGCCGACCGCCAAAGTCGCCTGAGACGACAACACGAGCCGGGACGAAACCAACGTGGCGGGCCGCAAGCCCGTCACGCGAGGAGAGCTGTGCCTAACGACGACCGAAAACAGAAAAGGGGAACACCATGAAGCGATGGATTTTCGGACTGACGGCGCTCGTTGCCGCGACAGCGCCGGCCACGGCCCAGACGAGCGGCACGCTCGCCAAGATCAAGGAGCGCGGTCATGTCATCTGCGGCACCAGCCCCGGCGTTGCCGGCTTCTCGATCCAGGACGCAGCCGGACGCTGGAACGGCTTCGACATCGACATCTGCCGGGCGCTGGCGATCGCGATCTTCGACGACCAGGAGAAGGCGAAGTTCGTGCCCCTGACCTCGAAGGACCGGCTGATCGCACTTCAGGGCGGCGAGATCGACGTGTTGCCACGCACGACGACCTGGACGCTGTCGCGCAATCTCGGCCAGGGCGTCACCTTCACCGCGGTCAACTACTATGACGGGCAGGGCTTCATGGTGGCGGAGAAGCTCGGCGTCGCCAGCGCGACGAAGCTGGACGGCGCCTCCGTCTGCGTCGCACAGGGCACGACGAGCGAACTCAACCTCGCCGACTATTTCCGCAAGCTCGGCATGAAATACGAGCCCGCCGCCTTCGGAACGTCGGAAGAGGCCCTCAAGGCCTACGAGTCCGGCCGCTGCGACGCCTACACCACCGACATCTCGGCGCTGTCGGCCGTGAAGCTCAAGCTCCAGAACCCCGACGCCCACGTCATCTTGCCGGAGGTCATTTCCAAGGAGCCGCTGGGTCCCTGGGTCCGCACCGGCGACGAGGGCTGGTTCAATCTCGTGCGCTGGACGGTTGCCGCCCTGGTCAACGCCGAGGAGCTTGGCGTGACGCAGGCCAATGTCCGCGAGATGACGAAATCTCCCAATCCGGAGCTCAGGCGATTTCTCGGGCTGGACGGCAAGTTCGGCGAGGCGATGGGGATCAGCAACGATTGGGTCGTCCGGGTCATCGCCGCCGTCGGCAATTATGGCGAATCCTTCGAGCGCTATCTCGGATCGCAGTCGCGCCTGAAGCTCGCGCGAGGGCCGAACGCGCTATGGACGAATGGAGGCCTGCAATACAGCCCACCCTTCCGGTGAGGCGACGAGGCCCGGAGGGCAAGCGCTGATCGCTTGCCTTTCGCACATGACATCCGGGCCGCGCCCGGGATCGCTCTTTACCGGGGCAGCTGCGGCCGCCTACAAGCCGCCCATAGAGGCGGGGACAGACCATGAGCGACGTCAGGGATTCGAACGGCACGGTGCTGAAGGGCGGCGATTCCGTCACGCTCATCAAGGACCTCAAGGTCAAGGGAACGTCGGTGACGCTGAAGCGCGGCACGCTCGTCAAGAACATCCGCCTGACCGATGACGAGGGCGAGATCGAGTGCAACGCCGAAAAGGTCAAGGGGCTCGTGCTGAAGACCGAGTTCCTGAAGAAGGCGTAAAGCCCGGTGCCGGGCGGCTCAATCCTCCCGGCCCCAGTTGCGCAGGCGCCTGATCGCGGCTGCGGGGTCCGATGGCCGGCGTTGCCACAGCCCGCGTAGCAGGCTGACCGCGAAGAACAGCCCGAAGCTCGGCAAGGCGATGGCGACGGGAGCGGTGACGAGGCTCATGGCGCAGCCGCCGGAATCGCCGACCCCGCATTTCGG
>JAESFK010000608.1_pt1 | contig 16277 bp, 13 predicted proteins | sample 9269391 | NCBI WGS metagenome assembly JAESFK01 (sample SAMN14506231, study PRJNA617097) | algae metagenome | isolation source: Drouetiella hepatica UHER 2000/2452 and co-occurring heterotrophs from... | place: Slovakia: Slovak Paradise National Park, Hrabusice, Kosice Region | collected 2000-01-01
CGCCGAGAGGTTACTGGCGCCATGAGCACGTCCGACAACGATACCCCATCCGCGAAACCCGCGGCACGCGGCATGCGCCGCAATCTCGCGACCTATGGCGACCCCGGCTTCTCGCTGTTCCTGCGCAAGGCCTTCATCAAGGCTGCGGGCTTTTCCGACGACGCGCTCGACCGGCCGATCATCGGCATCACCAACACCTTCAGCGACTTCAACCCCTGCCATGGCAACGTGCCGCGGCTGATCGAGGCCGTGAAGCGCGGCGTGATGCTGGCGGGCGGCCTGCCGATGGAGTTCCCGACGATCTCCATCCACGAATCCTTCGCCAATCCGACCTCAATGTTCCTGCGCAACCTGATGGCGATCGACACCGAGGAGATGATCCGGGCCCAGCCCTGCGATTCCGTCGTGCTGATCGGTGGCTGCGACAAGACCGTTCCGGCCCAGCTCATGGGTGCGGTCAGCGCCGACGTGCCGGCGATCCAGCTCATCACCGGCCCGATGCTCGTCGGCCACCACAAGGGCGAGATCCTCGGCGCCTGCACCGATTGCCGCCGGCTCTGGGGCCAGCATCGCGCCGGCCAGATCGACGAAGAGGAGATCGAAGTGCTGAGCGGTCGGCTCGCGCCGACGCAGGGCACGTGCATGGTGATGGGAACCGCCAGCACCATGGGTTGCCTGGTCGAGGCGCTCGGCATCGCCCTGCCCGGCTCGGGCACGATTCCCGCCACCCATGCCGACCGCATCCGCGCCGCCGAGGCGAGTGGGCGCGAGGCGGTGCGGCTCGCCCAGGGCGGACCTAAGCCAAGCGAAATCCTGACCGAAACCGCGTTCCGGAACGCGCTGACCGTCCTGCAGGCGATCGGCGGTTCGACCAACGGTCTCGTGCATCTGGCGGCGATCGCGCGTCGCGCCGGTCTCTCGATCGACCTGGAGGAGTTCGATGCCATCGGCCGCAAGGTGCCGGTGCTGATCGACCTCAAGCCCTCCGGCGACCACTACATGGAGCATTTCCACTGGGCCGGCGGCGTGCCCAAGCTGATGAAGGAGCTAGGCGACCATCTCGACCGCTCGGCTCCGACCATCGATGGCCGCACCATCGGCGAGGTCGCCGACGCGGCCGAGGACGTGCCGAACCAGTGCATCATCCGCACAGCTGCCAGCCCGGTGAAGCCGACCGGCGGCATGGCCGTGCTGCGCGGCAACCTCGCGCCGGGCGGCGCCGTCATCAAGCACTCGGCCGCCTCGCCTGCCCTGCTGAAGCATACCGGGCGCGCGGTCGTCTTCGGCTCGGTCGAGGACATGGTCCGCCGCATGGACGACCCCGACCTCGATGTGAAGGCGGATGACGTGCTCGTGCTGACCAATGCCGGCCCCAAGGGCGCGCCCGGCATGCCGGAGGCCGGCTATATCCCGATCCCGAAGAAGCTGGCGCAGGCCGGCGTCAAGGACATGGTTCGGATTTCCGACGCCCGGATGAGCGGCACCGCCTTCGGCACGATCGTCCTGCACATCACGCCGGAATCGGCGGTCGGCGGCCCGCTCGGGCTGGTGCGCGACGGCGACATGATCCGCCTCGATGTCGAGGCCCGCGAGATCACACTGCTCGTCGACGACGCCGAACTGGAACGGCGCAAAGGCGAATGGCAGCCGCCGGCGCATCTGGCGCAAGAGTCCCGCGGCTACCGCCACCTCTACCTCACCACCGTGCTGCAAGCCGACGAAGGCTGCGATTTCGACTTCTGCTGATCGGCCAGCCCGGCCCAAGCTTTTTCCGCCGAGACTGGAGCCCACCGGTCCGCCCTGCCCCCTTGGAGAGAACCCCATGATCAACCGTCGCCATGTCATCGGCGCTCTCGCCGGCCTTTCGATCGCCTTGCCCACCGTGGCCTTCGCCCAGGCCTATCCGCAGAAGCCGATCACGCTGGTCGTGCCCTATGCGCCGGGCGGCGCGACGGACATCATCGGCCGCGTCGTCGCCGAGGAGATGTCGAACGGCCTCGGCCAGCGCGTCGTGGTCGAGAACCGGGCAGGTGCCGGCGGCAGCGTCGGAGCGGCGGCGGCGGCACGCGCGCAGCCCGACGGGTACACCCTGCTGCTGGGCGCGCTCACCAGCCATTCGATCAATGTCGGCCTGCAGGCCAAGTCCGGCTTCGACCTCAAGAAGGATCTGGTCCCGGTCGGATTGGCGGGCAATGTCGGGCTCGCCCTCGTCGTCCATCCGTCCGTCAGCGCCAAGACGGTCCCCGAGCTGATCGCGCTGATCAAGGCGAGCCCGGACACCTATTCCTACGCGTCGTCCGGACAGGGTTCGCCGCAGCATCTCTCCGGCGAACTCTTCAATCTCAAGGCCGGCACGAAGATGCCCGTCGTGCCCTATCGCGGCTCCGGCCCGGCGATGACCGACATGGTCGCAGGCCAGGTCAAGATCATGTTCGATACCATTCCCGCCGTGCTCCAGCATGTGAAGGGCGGCTCGCTGAAGGCGATCGCGACCACCGGCACGGAAGCGTCGCCCTTCATGCCGGAGACGCCGACCGCGATCTCGCAAGGGCTCGCTGGTTTCGAGGTCTCGTCCTGGTTCGGGCTGCTCGCTCCGGCCGGCACGCCGCAGCCGATCCTGGACAAGCTCAACGCCGAGCTGAATAAGGCTTTGCAGAATCCGAAGCTGAAGGAAGCGTTTGCGCTGCAGGGCGTTGTCCCCAAGCCGAGCACGCCTGCCGAGGCTTCTGCACGGATCGACAGCGAGATCACGAAATGGGGCGACCTGATCAAGACGAGCGGCATCAAGGCCGAATGACAGCGCCGGAACGCAGCTCATGAGCGACACCGGCCAGCAACTCGCCATCCAGAAACTCGCCATCGTCGGCGCCGGCATGATCGGCGCCAGTTGGGCGGCGCTCGCCAGTGCGCATGGCGTGGCCGTCTCTGCCTACGACCCCAATCCCGAGGCGCAGCCGCGCTTCCTGTCCCATGTCGAACGGGCCAGGGCGCAATTGACTGAGCTCGGCCTGACCGGGGCCGGCCGCGTCACCTTCTCGGCCGACCTCGCGGCGGCGTTGGAGGGGGCCGGTTTCGTCCAGGAGAACGGGCCCGAGAACGAGGCGGTGAAGCGCAAGCTCCTTGCCGAGATCGACGCCCTCCTGCCACCCGATGCGATCATCGCCAGCTCGACCTCCGCACTGGTCCGCAGCGCCATCGTCGCCGATTGCGCCCGGCCGGAGCGGATCGTCGTGGCGCATCCGTTCAACCCGCCGCATCTCGTGCCGCTGGTCGAGATCGTCGGTGCCGACCCCGATGTCGTGACGCGAGCGGCGGCGTTCTATCGCTCGCTCGGACGGCGCCCGGTCGTGCTCAACCGCGAGATGCCGGGCCATATCGCCAACCGGCTGGCCTCGGCGCTCTATCGCGAGGCCGTGCATCTGGTCGAACAGGGCGTGGCAAGCGTCGCCGACATCGATGCTGCGCTCTGCAACGGGCCCGGCCTGCGCTGGGCGCTGATGGGGCCGCACATGACCTATCATCTCGGAGGCGGCGAAGGTGGCATTGCCGGCTACCTCGCCCATCTCGGACCGAGCCAGGTACGGCGCTGGCAGTCGCTGGGCAATCCGTCGCTCGACGCCGATGTCCAGGCGAAGATCGTCGCCGGCGTCGCGGAGGAAGCAGCCGGCCGCTCGATCGCCGAACTGGAAACGCGCCGCGACGAGGGCTTGCTCGCCCTTTTGAAGGCGCGCACGCTCGTCAGCGACTGACAGGACTTGCCCATGACCGATACCACCGAACCGGCCCCGCGCATCGCGCTCCTGCATGCGCTCGAGGAATCCGTGCTGCCGGCGCGGGCGGCCTTCGCCGCGCATTGGCCGCAGGCGAAGGCCTTCGACCTGCTCGACACCTCGCTCGCGACCGACCTCGCGGCGCGCGGCAGCCTCGACCAGGCGATGACCGAGCGCTTCCTGACGCTCGGGCGCTACGCGGCGGCGAGCGAGGGAACGGCCGGGCAGGCCAAGGCGATCCTGTTCACCTGTTCGGCCTTCGGCCCCGCCATCGATGCGGTCAAGCGCGCACTGCCGATCCCCGTCCTGCGCCCCAACGAGTCGGCCTTCGCGGAGGCTTTGGCCCTGGGCGGGCGGATCGGCCTGATCGTGACCTTCGCCCCCTCCCTGCCTTCGCTGACGCAGGAGCTGAACGAGATGGCGGGCAAGCCGGTCGATGTCACCGGCATCGTGGTCGATGGCGCGCTCGCGGCGCTCAAGGCCGGCGACGGCGCGACCCATGATCGGCTGGTGGCCGAGGCCGCCGCCCGCCTGAAGGGCGTCGACACGCTGATCCTCGGCCAGTTCTCGCTCGCCCGCGCCCGGCCTGCGATCGAGGCAGCCACAGGGCTGCGCGTCGTGACGACGCCAGAGGCGGCGATCCGGGGCCTGAAGCGGGCGCTGCAGGCTGGCGCCGCGGCCTAGTTTCCGGTTTCCGCCTCGTTCTCGGGCTCACTAGTTCCCAGGCTTGCCGAAGAACTGCGTGATCGCCAGCAGCAGCGAGGTGATCACGATCATGATCGTTGAGATCGCCGCGATCGTCGGGTCGATCTGGTCGCGCAGCGCCATGAACATCGCGCGCGTCAGCGTCGAGTTGTCGCCGCCGGAGACGAACAGCGAGACCACCACCTCGTCGAAGGAGGTCAGGAAGGAGAGCAGCGCCGAGGTGACGATGGCAAAGCCGATCTGCGGCATCGTCACCTGCAGGAAGGCCTGCGTCCGCGTCGCGCCGAGGCTGCGGGCGACGCGCTCCTGGTCGAGGTCGAAGCTCTTCAACGCCGATCCGACGATCATCATCACGATCGGGACCGCCAGGATCGTATGCGCCAGCACGATGCCGATGAAGGAGTTGACCATTTTCAACTGCACGAAGGCATAGAACAGCGCGATGCCGACGAGGATGACCGGGACGATGGTGGGCGTCAGCAACGCCAGGATCGCCACCCCGGCGAAGCGCAGCCGCGAGACATGCAGCCCATAGGCGGCGAGCGTCCCGACAGGCGTCGCCAGCAGCGCGGTGCAAAACCCGGCCTTGAGGGAGGTCGCGGTCGCTGCCATCCAGCTTCCCGAGGCGAACAAGGCCTCGTACCAGCGTAGCGACCATTGCCGCGGCGGGAACTCAAGATACTGGGAGTGCGAGAACGACATCGGGATCACGATCAGCGTCGGCAGGGCCAGAAAGGCCAGCACCAGCACGCCAAGGCCGTAAAGCCACAGCCGCGATCGGTGCGTGATCTGCGTGTCGCTGGCGGGGCGATCGAGCCAGCCCATGTTCAATGCCCTCCGCCAAACAGGCCGGCGCCACGCGACAGCCGCGCCGCCAGGACGAGGACGGCGAGCGTGATCACCAGCAGCACGACGCCAAGCGCACTCGCCGCGCCCCAGTTGAAGAACAGCTCGATGTCGTTGGCGATGCGGTTCGACACCATCGTCACCTTGCCGCCGCCGAGCATGGCCGGCGTCACATAGAAGCCGAGGCAGAGCACGAAGACGAGCGCGGAGCCGGCGGCAAGCCCCGGCAAGGACAGCGGAAAGAACACGGTCCAGAAGCCATGCGCCGGGGTCGAGCCCAGGCTGGAGGCGGCGCGCAGCAGGTCGCGGTCGATCGCCCGCATCGTGCCGTAGAGCGGCAGGACGAGGAAGGGCAACATGATGTGGACCATGCCGATCAAGGTGCCGCCGACATTGTGGACGAGCTGCAGCGGCTCACTCCAGAGGCCGAGCTGGATGCCCCATGTGTTGATCAGCCCGCTGCGCTGCAGCAGCACGAGCCAGGCATAGGTGCGCACCAGGAGCGAGGTCCAGAACGGCAGCAGCACCGCGATCATGCAGAGATTGGCGGCCCGCCGCGGCAGCTGCGACAGGAAATAGGCGAGCGGATAGCCGAGCAGGATGCAGATCGCCGTGGTCAGCAGGCTGATCTCGAAGGTGGTGCGGAAGGTCCGGCCATAGGAGGGCTCGGCCAGCATGCGCCGGTAGTGCTCCAGGCTCGGCGCGCCGGCGTCGTCGAAGAAGGACAGGCCGAACAGCCAGCCGACCGGCAGCAGGACCATGACGGTGACGAGCAGCAGCGCCGGCGCTGCGAGCGCAGCCAGCCCCAAACGCTCGCGCCAATGGTCGCGGCGCAGCGCGGCGGCGTGGAAATCGCCAGCGTCATCCCTCGTAAGGCTCAGGGCGGGCGCGCTCACGCCTGCGTCCTCCCCTCGTCGGCGAGCAGGACCGTGTCGCTGACCGCGATGCCGACCGTGATCGGCGAGCCTGCGGCGGGCGGCGGCGCATCGTTGCCGCGCGTGGCCATGCGCAGGCTGACCGGGCTGCCATCGCCCAGAACGAGCTGCAGGAGCAGCGTGTCGCCCTGATAGATCGCGCTCTGGACCTTGCCCTCGAAGCGGTTCATCGCCTCGCTCTCGCTGCCGTCGAGGATGCGCAGCCGTTCCGGCCGCAGCATCATCACGCAATGCCCGTGCCGGATCGGGACGTTGGGCGCCCGAACGTCGGAGCCAGCCGCATGACAGATGCCATCAACGACCTCGACGTCCAGGAACGAGGATTCGCCGATGAACTCCGCGACGAAGCGGCTGCCGGGCTGGTCGTAGATCGCGCGCGGCGTATCGATCCGGGCGATCCGGCCGCGATCAAGCACGGCGATGCGGTCCGACATCGTCAACGCCTCGCGCTGGTCATGCGTGACATAGACGGTGGTGGTGCCGAGCCGATCATGGAGCTGGCGCAATTCGATCTGCATGCGCTCGCGCAGTTGCTTGTCGAGCGCCGAGAGTGGCTCGTCCATCAGGATGATGCGCGGCTCGAAGACGATGGCGCGGGCGAGCGCGACGCGCTGGCGCTGGCCGCCCGAGAGCTGGGTGATGCTGCGGCCGCCATAGCCGCCGAGCTGGAACATCTCCAATGCGGCCTCGACGCGCCGTGCGATCTCGGTCGACGGCACGTTCCGCAACCGCAGCGGAAAGCCGACATTGCGGGCGACATCCATATGCGGAAACAGCGCATAGTTCTGGAAGACCATGCCGATTTCACGCTTGTGCGGCGCGAGCCGGACGACCTCGCGCTCGCCGAAGCGGATGCTGCCCTTGTCGGGCCGCAGGAAGCCGGCGATCGCCATCAGCAGGGTCGTCTTGCCGGAGCCCGACGGGCCGAGCAAGGTCAGGAACTCGCCCGGCCTTACGTCGAGATCGACATCGTCGAGCACGGAGACGGCGCCATAGGCCTTGCTCAGGCGCCGGACGGCGATGGGCAAGGCGTTGCCCATCGCAGGAGCAGGCGGAGCCACGGCTGTCGCAGCCGCCGGCTCGCCAGGATCAGCCGCCTGCCTCATTCGGTCAGCATGTTCTGATAGGCTGCCGAGGCTTGCGCCTCGAACTTCGTGTACCAGTCGAGGTCGATCGGCACTTGCTTGGCGGCGTTGTCAGGGTGGGACGGCAGGGCCTTGGCATAAGCCGCATCGATGGTGCCGAGATCATAGGCTTTCTTGTTGGTCGGCCCGTAGGTGATGTATTTGGTGAACTCGGCCTGGTATTCCGGCTTGCTGATCTCGGCGAGGAACTTCATCGCCAGATCCTTGTTCGGCGCGCCCTTGGCGATGGCGAAGCAGTCATAGTCGAGAAGCGCCTGGTTGAAGGTGTAGGCGACCTTGGCGCCGTCCTTGGCCGCGACGTCGAAGCGGCCGTTCCAGCCGGTGATCATGTCGACCTCGCCATCCTTCATGAGCTGGGCGTGCTGCGCGCCGGAGCTCCACCAGACCGCGACGTGCGGCTTCAGCTCGCGGATCTTCTTGATCGCGCGCTCGATGCCACCGGGCTGCGACAGCACTTCATAGACCTTCTCCGGCGGTACGCCGTCGGCCATCAGCGCGGGCTCGAGCGCACCCGCCACGCCCTTTCGATAGGAGCGCTTGCCGGGAAACGTCTTCACGTCCCAGAAATCGGCCCAGCTCTGCGGCCCGTTCTGGCCATAGGTCTTGGTGTTCCAGGCGAGCACCGTCGAGAACACATCGCCGCCGACGCAGTAGTCCTGCGCCGTGCCGGGGATGAAATTCGAGGTGTCGATGACCTTGTAGTCGAGCTTTTCCAGTATGCCCTCGGAGCCGGCGCGGGCCGCGCTGCCGGAGCCGCTGGCGACGATGTCCCAAGTCACCGCGCCGGCCTTCACTTTCAGGCGCAGATCGGCGATGCCGCTATAGGTTTCCTCCTTCAGCTTGATGCCGAGCTTCTTGGCGGCGGGCACGAACAGCGCCTTGCTCTGCCCCTCCTGGTAGGACCCGCCGAAGGACACGACGGTAAGCTCCTGGGCGAAGGCCGGTATCGCGCCGGCCAGGCTGAGGAGAAGGACGAGGGTCGATCGCGACGGCAGGATCGGCTGGGGCATGTCATGTCTCCTGAGCTGAACGACACATTCTGCATCGGTGGTCGCAAGGTTGCCCCGGCGCTCCTCCCACCTCTGTCAATGTGGAGAGTTTGTCGGAATTGGTCTGCCCATAAGGTCCATTCTGAGAATTCGGGAAGACCAATCGCGAGCACATCATCGCGCAAGTCGATCGCGCCAGCGGTAATAGAACACCGACGGTGCGAGGAACCACGGATTGCCGCTGTAGAAGGGTCTCGTCTGGAACGGCAGATCGTCGAAAGCGGTCGCCCCTTCGGGCCGGCCAAGCACCTGCTGGCCCAGCCGCATGCCGAGATAGCTCGCCATGCCGACGCCCGACCCGCAATATCCCATCGCGTAGTGCATGCCGTCATGGCGGCCGATATGCATCAGCTCATCGAAGGTATAGGCGACAAGGCCGCACCAGGAATGGCTGATCCGCGTCGTCGCGAGCTCTGGGAAGATCCCGGCCAGGTCGTCATGGAGCTTCGGCCCGCTGCGGCGCGGGTCCGTCTCGCTCAGCGAGACGCGCCCGCCGAACAGGATGCGGCGACGGTCGGGCGAGGCTCGGTAGTAATAGACGACCTTGCGGGTGTCGCTGACGATGCGATTGCGCGGTATCAGCCGGTCCATCAGCGCCGGATCGAGCGCCTCGGTCGCAATCACGTAGCTGCCGATCGGGATGACGCGGCGGCGCATCCAGCCGGTCAGCGGGCCGGTGTAGCCGTTGGTCGCGACGACGACATCGCGCGCGCGGATCGTCCCGCGCGGCGTCTCGACCAGAAAGCCCTGGCCTGAGCGCGTTATCGCGGTCGCCGGACAGAACGGCACGAGTTCCGCGCCGGAGATCATGACACGCTCCAGCAGGCCCTGATGATAGCGCGCCGGGTTGATCGAGGCATGCTCGGCGTAGACGGCGCCGCCATGATAGAGGTCAGAGCCGATTTCGCTGCGCTGCTCGGCGCGCGGCACGACATGGCAAGCGACCTCGAGCCCCTTGGGCTGGTTGTCGACGTTGCGCGCCAACTCCTCGTACTGCCCGGGCGAATGCGCGGCATGGAAGCGCCCGACCACGCCGAAATCGCAGTCGATTCCCTCGTCACGAACGAACTCGCCGATCCATTTGAGCGAGCGACGACCCTCCTGCAGGATCGCGACAGCCTTCGCCTCGCCATGGCGGCGGGTCAGTTCCGCGAGCCCCGGCTTGATGCTGGTCGAAATCTGGCCGCCATTGCGGGTGCTGCAGCCGAAGCCTGCCGCTTCCGCATCGAGCACCACCGTGCTGCGACCGGCGCGCGCGATCTGGAGCGCCGCGTGCAGGCCGGTGTAGCCGGAGCCGACGACCACGACATCGGCCTGTTGGGGAGGCTCCGAAGGCGGCAATTCCGGCCGCGGCACTCCATCCCACCAGTATGGCGCCGCCTTGAAATCAGCGGTGAACAGCTCGCTCGACATTCCGTCGTTTCCCCCCGGCCGATTCAGAGCCGTGCGACCACACTCTTGAGCTTGCAGTAGCTGCGCAAGCCCGCCATGCCCTTGGCCCGGCCGAAACCGGATTTGCGGTTTCCGCCGAAGGGCATGGCGACGCCGCCGGCGAAAAATTCGTTGATGTAGACTTGCCCCGCATCGACCGCCCGGGCGAAGCGCCAGGCCTTGGCGTGATCGCGTGTGTAGATGCCCGCGACCAGCGCATAGGAGGTCGCATTGGCGGCGACGATCGCCTCGTCCAGATCAGCGACGATCTGCACGGTCAGCACGGGCCCGAAGATCTCCTCCTGCACCAGCGGATCGTCCAGGCCGCGCGCGAGGATGATGGTCGGTCGATAGAACCAGCCACCGCCGCACACCTCCGGAGGAACGACGCTGCCGCCGGTCAGGATGCGGTTGCCGGCGGCTCGTGCCCGCTCGACATGGGCGCTGACGCGCGCAAGCTGCTGGGCTGAGTTGATCGGCCCTATCCCGGCATCGCCCAGGCCGTGGCCGAGCGTCATCGCCTCGACGCGCGAGACGAGACGGCCAATCACGTCCTCCGCTATCGCTGCCTCCAGGATCAGCCGCGAGCCGGCCGAGCAGATCTGGCCGGCATTCTCGTAGATCGCGCCGATCACGCCCTCGACGGCCGTCTCGATCTCGCAATCGGCCATGAGCGCGACGGGCGACTTGCCGCCGAGTTCGAGCTGCAGCCGCGTCACATGTTCGGCCGCAGCCCGCATCACGCGCTGCCCGGTCGCAACCGAGCCGGTGAAGGTGATGTGGTCGATGCCGGGATGGGCGACGAGCGCCGCTCCCGCGTCCGCACCGGTGCCTGCGACCACATTCAGCACCCCTTCGGGCAGGCCCGCTTCGTGAAGTAGCTCCGCCAGCATCAGGGTGGTGAAGGGCGTCTGCTCGGCCGGCTTGACGACGAGCGTGCAGCCGGCGGCCAGCGCCGGCGCGATGCCGCGCGCAGCGGTCGAGAGCGGATAGTTCCACGGCACGATCTGCGCAACGACGCCGACCGGCTCCTCGATCGTCACGCCGAGATAGTCGGGGCCGAGCGGCACGCTGTCCCCATGCAGCTTGTCAGCGGCGCCGGCATAGTAGGCAAGGCACCTGACGACGCCACCGACATCGCCCTCGGATTCGGCCAGCAACTTGCCGGAATCCAGCGTCTCCACCACGGCGAAGCGCGCCGCGCGCTCGCGCAGCAGATGGCTCGCCCGCATCAGGATCTCGCCACGCGCCGCAGGCGTCAGGCGCGACCAGGGACCGGACAGCGCCGCCCGCGCCGCCGCCACCGCCCGTGCCACGTCCTCTGTCCTGCCTGCAGCGACACTGGCAAACGGAACGCCGCGACCGGGATCGAAGCTCTCCATCTCCTCGCCCGAGGCTGAGGGAACGAAGCGGCCGCCTATGAAATGGCCGCGCGGCAGCCCGGCGAGCGTGCCGCTGCGTCGCGCCTCCTCGATCAGCCCAGCCCGGTCGAAGATCACGCTGCTGCGACCTCGGTGACGCGATAATCCGCCCGTTCGAGCCAGGACGGCTCGATCTCGACGCCCCAACCGGGCTCGGAGGGGATCGCGACCATGCCGTCCTTTGCCCTGGGCGGGTTGCGCAGCAGCCCCTGCTCCCAGGGATAGTAATCCGGCCCCTCGATCGAGAACTCGACATAGGGCCCGGCATTGGCGAGCGCGCCCATGACATGCAGAGTGAAGACGGTCACCAGCGACTGGTTGGCCGAATGCGGCGTCACCGGCAGGCCGGCCTCGGCCGCCCAGCGCGCCACGGTCAGCATGCGGCCGACCCCGCCGATGTAGCAGAGGTCCGGCTGGACCACGTCAACGACGCGCCGATCGATCATCGCGCGCCAGATGGCGAGGTCGCAATCCTGTTCGCCGCCAGTCACGTCTAGGTCGAGCGCCTCGCGGACCTCCCGCGTCCAGGCGTGCTCCCAATACGGGCATGGCTCCTCGAAATGCACGATGCCGTGGTCCTGCAGCATGCGGCCGACCGCGATCGCCCTGGCCGGCGAATAGCCGCTATTGGCATCGACCAGCAGGGTCGCATCATCGCCCAGCGCGGCGCGAACCCGCGGCACGATCGCATCGGTGCGGCCCGGCCATTCATCCTGGTCGCGGCCGCATTCGCGCCCGACCCGGAACTTGAAGGCGCGGTAGCCATGGGTGTCGCGCAGGCGGGCAAGACGCTCCGCTTCCGCCTCAGGCGTGATTTCGCCGCGCTTCATGCTGGATGCATAGACCGGGAAGGGCCGCGGCGTGCCGCCGAGCAGTTCGCAGACGCTCTTGCGTTCCTTCCGCCCCCGCCAATCCCACAGAGCCGTGTCGAGCCCGGTCAGGGCCCGGCAGAGATAGGAGCCCGGAAACTTATGCTCGCGCTCGCCGATCGTCGCGACGAGGTCGTCGATGGCCAGGGCGTCCTCGCCGATCGCCCAGCGCGCAACCTGACGGTGGAAAACGGTCGCGGTGATGTCGGCATTATAGGGCGAGAACTGCCCCCAGCCCTGGCTGCCATCCTCGCAGGTCGCACGCACGAAACCAACGTCCTGCGTCGTGAAGCTCTCGAGCCGGGTGATCCTCATGATGGCTGCCAACAACTCCGTCGCTGCGGCCCTGCGCGATTGCAAGACCCCGGGATGGCGCTGACAGGGGGCTTGAATTGGTCTGAACCCAAGGTCCATTCTGATGAAAGCAGCAGTCCAATCGCTGAGGTTGGGACAATAGCTGGTTTGGGGAATGACATGGTCAAGCGTGAGGAAGGCGTCCTGCTGCAGTCGATCGTGCTGGACCGTGACGGGCCGCATGGTCTCAGCGTGCAGATCTGCGTGGGCTTGCGCGAACTGATACTGGGCGGTGCGCTCAAGGTCGGCGAACGCCTGCCGGCGACACGCACCTTGGCGCAGGAGTTCGGCGTCGCCCGCACCACCATCGTCGAGAGCTTCGAGAGGCTGGCTGCCGAGGGTCTGGTCGAGACGCGGGTCGGGGCCGGCACCTATGTCAGCCAGGCGCTGGCGAGCGAACGGCCTGCGCCTGCCGCCGCGGCCGTCGCCGTGCCAACAGCTAAGGTCCGGCTGGCGCAGGCGATGGATTCCGCCTCGAAGCTGTTCGGCGCACGGCTGCCGCACCAGCCGCGCACCTTCACCACGGCGATGCCGGCCTTCGACGCCTTCCCGATGGCGCAATGGGCCAAGCTGTCGGGCCGGCACTGGCGCAAGCCCCGCCACCAGGTGCTGGGCTATCCCGATCCGCATGGCGAAGCGGTGCTGCGGCAGGCGATCGCCGCCCATCTGCGGCTCAACCGCGGCATCGCCTGCGAATGGCAGCAGATCTTCATCGTCGCCGGGGCGCAGCAGGCCTTCCAGCTCCTCGCCGCGACGCTGATCAATCCGGGCGACAAGGTCTGGTTCGAGAACCCCGGCGCGATCGGCGCCCGCAACAGCCTGATCCTGTCGGGCGCCGACATCGTGCCGGTGCCGGTCGACGAAGCCGGCCTCGTCGTCGAGGCGGGCCTGCGCCGTGCGCCAGACTTCAAGCTCGCCTTCGTCACGCCCGCCCATCAGCAGCCACTCGGCGCCAAGATGAGCCTGGAGCGGCGCCTCGCCTTGCTGGAGGCGGCGCAAGCCAGTTCCGCCTGGATCATCGAGGATGACTGGGACGGCGAGTTCTGCTTCCAGGGCGCTCCGATGGCGACGCTGACCAGCATCGACCTGACCGGCCGGGTGATCTATGTCGGCACCTTCTCGAAGACGCTGTTCCCGTCGCTGCGCCTCGGCTTCCTCGTCGCCCCGCCGCAGCTCGCCGAGCAGATCGGCATCTGCCTAGACGCCTATTCGCCGGGCGTGCCGACGGCGCTGCAGGGCATCGTCGCCGATTTCATCGTCGAGGGGCATTTCGCCACCCATGTCCGGCGCATGCGCAAGCTATACCAAGAGCGCCATCAGGCCCTGCTGGAGGCCGCGGACGAGCATCTGGCCGGCGATCTCGTGGTCGTCCCCACCCATACCGGCATGCATACCATCGCGTATCTGCGCGACGGCGTTGAGGCCGTCGCGGTGACGCAAGCCGCCGCAAGGCGCGGCATCACGGTCGCGCCGATCAGCCGCTTCGGTCTGGAGCCGGTCGAGCGCGACGGGCTCGTCCTCGGCTTCAGCGGCTTCACACCGGCGCAGATCCAGACCGGCGTGCTCGGACTGCGACAGGCGATCGACGATCTCGCAGCGCGCTGAGCCATCCGTGATTGGACTGGTCCCTCGAACAGAATGGCCCTTAGCGAGTAGCCCAATTCGCCCTAGAGCCTGATGCTCAGCAACGCCGGGAACCGGCAGGGAGTCCGCCTTGGAGGAATGGGACGTCATCGTCATCGGCGCGGGCTCGGCCGGCTGCGCGCTGGCCGGGCGCCTCGCGCTCGCCGGGCGCGACCGCATCCTCGTGCTGGAGGCCGGCCCGCGCGACCTCAACCCATGGCTGCATCTACCGATCGGCTACGGCAAGACCTTCTACCACCCGCGCCTGAACTGGATGTACCGCACGGCAAAGCAGCCGGGCCTCGCCGGGCGCGAGATCTATCAGCCGCGCGGCAAGGTCGTGGGCGGGTCGAGCGCGATCAACGCCATGGTCTATATGCGCGGCCAGCCCGAGGATTTCGACGGCTGGGAGCGCATGGGCAACCCCGGCTGGGGCTGGCGCGAGGTGCTCGCCACCTATCGCCGCATGGAGGACCACGCGCTGGGCGAAACCGCCTGGCATGGTGCTGGCGGCCCTGTCCATGTCGAGGATATCTCGCAGGCGGTACACCCCCTCACTCCGCTCTTCGTCAAGGCTGCACAGGAAGCCGGTCTGCCCTTCAACCCCGATCTCAACGGCGAAACCAGCGAGGGCGCCGGCATCTACCAGATCACCACGCGCGGCGGCCTGCGCGAGTCGGCGGCACGGGCCTATCTCCACCCGGCCCGCAGGAGCGGGCGCGTCAAGGTCGAGACCGGGGTGCTCGTCTCGCGCATCCTGTTCGAGGGCCAACGAGCAGTCGGCGTCGAAGGCTGGCGAGACGGCCGGCGCGTCAGCTACCGCACCGCCGGCGAGATCGTCGTCTCGGCCGGCGCAATCAATTCTCCGCAGCTCCTGCAGCTCTCGGGCATCGGTTCGCCGGAACTTCTGGCCCGGCATGGCATCGCAACCGTCCAGGCGCTGCCGGCGGTCGGCCAGCATCTGCAGGACCATCTCTGCTACGACCATGTCTATCGTTCGCGGCGCCCGAGCCTGAACGACGACTTGCTGTCCTGGCCCGGCCGGATCGGCATGGCGCTGACCTATCTGCTGCACCGGCGCGGCCCGCTTTCGCTCAGCGTCAACCAGGGCGGCGGCTATCTGCGAACCCGGCCGGAACTCAAGCGCCCGGACATCCAGCTCTATTTCTCGCCGTTGAGCTATGAGCGTGCCCTGCCCGGCGTACGGGCCCTGATGAAGCCCGATCCGTTTCCGGGCTTCAGCACCAGCGTCTCACCCTGCCGGCCGCACAGCCGCGGCCATGTCGCGATCCGCTCGCCCGATCCCCGTCTCGCACCGGAGATCGCGCCGAACTACCTCTCCGATCCACGCGACGTCCGCGACATCCTCGCCGGGGCGCGCTTCCTGCGCCGGCTGGCAGCGACCCCAACCTTCGCCGCGCTGATCGAGAGCGAGATCAAGCCAGGCCCGCACTGCCTCGACGATGCCACCCTGCTCGAATCCATCCGGCAGCAGGCCTATTCGGTCTTCCACCCCTGCGGCACCTGCCGGATGGGCCCCGACCGGTCCGACTCCGTGGTCGATGCACGCCTGAAGGTGCACGGCGTCGAGGGCCTGCGGGTCGCAGATGCATCGATCTTCCCGACGATCCCCTCGGGCAACACCAATGCGCCCGCGATGATGGTGGGCGAACGCGCGGCCGACCTCATGCTCGCGGGCTGAACGCCGCGCATTGCCTTCGGTGCCCTGATCGCGGAGACAGGCCCGGGCCCTTCACAACTGCCTAGTATCAACCCTCGAGGAGAGACCATGATCACGCGCCATGAAGTGACCGGACGGCTGAGCAAGGTGCTCGTCGCCAACGGTTTCGCCTTCCTCTCGGGCCTGACTGCCAAGGACCGCAGCGGCGGCGTCAAGGAGCAGACCGCTGACATCCTCGCCCAGATCGACGGCTATCTGAAGCTCGCCGGCACGGACAAGACCCGTATCGCCGTCGCCAATATCTGGCTCAAGGACATCTCGACCTTCAGCGAGATGAACGCCGCCTGGGAAGCCTGGGTCGACCAGGCGCAGCCCCCGGCCCGTGCCACGGTCGAGTCGCGTCTGGCCGCCGAGGACATCCTCGTCGAAATCCAGGTCCAGGCCCTCG
>JAESFK010000609.1_pt1 | contig 16261 bp, 13 predicted proteins | sample 9269391 | NCBI WGS metagenome assembly JAESFK01 (sample SAMN14506231, study PRJNA617097) | algae metagenome | isolation source: Drouetiella hepatica UHER 2000/2452 and co-occurring heterotrophs from... | place: Slovakia: Slovak Paradise National Park, Hrabusice, Kosice Region | collected 2000-01-01
CGATAAAATCGATCTTCTCTCCAGGCTGCCCAAGAGTGCCTCGCTCGAGGAACTACATAATTATTGGAACAGCCACATCGACACATATGTTGACGGCCCTTCGGGGATCATAATTTTTACAGTTCGTGCCTTTTCGCCAAAAGATTCCGTTGCGATCTCGAAAGCCGCGCTGACGGCCGCGGAGATCATGATCGACAAAATTTCGGAGAAGGCGAGAAGAGACCTTGTCGCGCGTGGCGAAACCGATGTGACAAAAAGTTTGCAGGAATACCAAACATCGCTCAGTAAACTTCAGGACTATCAAAATCAGACAGGCATTCTCGATCCTGCGTCTTCTGCACGCATGGTGAGCGCTGTCATTGGTAAACTGACAGAACAGAGGACGGAACTCATCATAGGGCTACAAGCACTGCAAACGGCGAAAGCCGATAACTCTGCTCGGGCCAGGCAGATGCGCCGGTCACTCGAGGCGCTCGACGACCAGATTCAATTCAGGAAGAACAGTCTCGCTGGTAGTCTCAATAGCGACGGGAATCAACTGTCGGGAAATTTGACTGAGTTCGCTCAGTTGGAGACAAAACGGCTTGTAACCAAAGCCTTGTATGAAGCGACCGTCAGAAATTTGGATACGGCAAAATCAACCGCTCTCAAGCGGACGACGTTCATCTCGATTTTTTCGGATTCGAATCTGCCGGAAAAGGCTAGATATCCAGATCGCTTCGCTGCTTGGGCTATTCTGTCGTTAGGGCTGTTGACCCTGTGGGTCACTGCGACACTCATTTGGATGTCCATAGAGGATCATCGAGTCTGAAGATGATTACAATGGAAAACGTGACCAAGTACTACAAGACGGCTGGTCATCGCCGCTACATTCTGCGCAAGCAAAACATTCATTTTTTGGCCGGTCAATCGTATGGGCTTCTTGGGGTTAATGGCGCGGGAAAATCGACGACAATGCGGCTAATCGCTGGCGCCGAGCTTCCCAACCGCGGTCATGTTCGCCGCAATGTACGGGTATCCTGGCCATTGGGCTTCGGCAACGGGTTCAATAGCCTGCTGAGCGGCAAAGAAAATATCAAATTCGTCGCTCGCGCCTATGGCGAAGACTATCATCGCGTATTGAGGTTTGTGACGGAGTTCGCTGAGATCGGGAGCTACATCAACGAGCCGTTGAGGACATATTCGTCTGGCATGGGGGCGAGATTCGCTTTTGGTTTGTCGATGGCTATAGAGTTTGATTGCTATCTGGTGGATGAAATCACGGCCGTTGGCGACGCAAATTTTCAACGCCGCTGCCGGGATGCATTTCAACAGCGGCGCGCTAAGTCCGACGTTATTATGATCTCACATGATATGAATACAATCAAAGACTACTGCGATGTCGCTATCGTCTTGATTGATGGGCATATGGTGCAGTTTGACAATGTCGAAGATGGCATCGCTACCTATATGCGCCTCAACCGCTAACAAAACGATGGGCTGGGTCGGAGAAGAGACGTGACAGACGACAATGCTTTGATCAAAAAAACGGGCGGGCAATCCGTTGTTGTTCGCAGCCAGAAAATGGCCGCTGCGCTGAGTTCCTATGCGCGCGCTTTGACCTTCGAGAACCGGAGCCGCCGAAGCCTCTATCGGCTTGCAGGTTTTTCTCCGCGTACGCGCGATCGTGTATTTTCTGTCATTCTATTTTATCTGTTTGTCTTTACTTTCGTTTTGCCGCTGCTGGGCAGCGTTGTTTACTACGGTTTCATCGCCAGTCCGCGCTACAATTCCGAAGTCAGCTTCATCGTAAGATCGTCGGCGCCAATATTGAGCCGCAACCGTTATGCGAGCGATACCGTCGAACCCCAGACAAAAATTGTACAGGACACTGCGGTGCTCCTAAATTATCTCAGCAGTCCGGCGATGGTGCAGGATCTTCAGCAAAGGACCGATCTGAAACACCTGTTTGGCCGCAGTGATATTGATTATCTTTCTCGTTTGTCAGACCCGGCCACGCAGGAAAGAATCGTAAAATATTGGAAAAAGATGCATTCGACTGCAGTCAATCCAAAGAGTGGCATCGTGGAGCTGGAGGTTGTGGCATTTTCACCGAAGGAAGCTCATGATTTGCTCCAATTGGTCTTGAAGCTAGCCGAGGAGCAGATCAACAAGCTCAATGCAGGCATGTGGAGTAGTCTGCAGATTTCTTCACAGAGAGACGTTGATGCTGCTGCGAAAGAGCTGACCGCCTTGCGCAAACAGCTGCAGGACACCCAAAATGAAACGGGTGTCTATGATATCGAGATGACTGCAGACAGCATTATGAAGGTCGTGACCAGTATAGAGACAAAGGTTGCGGATCTAAAGAGCCGCCGCGAAGCTTTAAGCCGCAGCGTTGCGGAAGGGTCGCCGCAGTTGTTGGACATAGACAGGCAGATTACGGCGCAGGAGAATCAGGCCAGGGCACTGTGGAATCAAACGGCGGGAGCCTCCAGTGATAGGGCAGGAAACCTCGCCGAGTATTCGACCTTGTTCGAAAAGCTGAACCTCAACCTAAAGATGGCCGAGAATAAGCTTCAGTCAGCGATCGCGGAAATCGAAAAAGTGAAACTGGTCAGTTCGCTGCAGTTGATCTATGTCGATAATTTTACTGAGCCAACGATCCCTGACGAGAGTAAATATCCGAACGTGCCATTAACATTGCTTCTAAGCCTCCTGGGCTTTGCTGGGCTTTGGGGGCTGACTTCAGGTGGCATCCTGCTTCTTCGTCAGAAGTTTGACTAAGCGCGATGGACACTTCAGCAATCGGAAAGAGTGAGAAATGAACGGGCATTCCGCTGTGGAAAGAATAGAAGGCCCACCTTCTTCTTCAGGATCGATCAAGAAGGCACTGCTGCAGAAAATCCATGTGATGCACGCCGTCATAATGAGAGACATTCGCAGCCGTTTCTTTAACCATGGGCTCGGCTTTCTGATCGTGCCGCTCTTTCCGGTTACCCACATGGCAATCCTGCTGGGCATTTACAGCGTAATGAACCGGCAATCGGCTTTCGGAGACGATCTGCGTCTCTTTTTCGCCACAGGGTTGATGCCTGCGCTAACGTTTACGTACCTCTCAAGATTCATGTCGATATCGCTCATGGCAAACAAGTCGATGATGGCGTTCCCCGTCGTGCGGTTGCTGGATATCGTATTAGCGCGCGCTTTCCTGGAATTCATAGGGATAGTGCTTGCCGTTTTAATCATGCTAATTTTCCTAGTATCCGTCGGCTCGAATCCCATCCCCAGAGATCCGTCAGGCGCACTCCTCGCCTTCTTCTTTACTGTGGTTCTCGCTCTTGGCTTCGGAATCATCGCTAGCGTCATTTCGGCAATCGCTCCTGTTTTCGCGACCCTTTACGGTTTCTCCATGGTGCTATTCTATTTGTCATCTGGTGCGCCAATTTATCTGCACGCATTTCCAGAGCAAGTCCTTTACATCTGCTCATGGAACCCGGTTTTTCATTCCGTCGAATGGATACGGACATCCTATTATCTTGGTTATCCTGATCAGTTTCTAGATAAAACCTACCTTATCGGATACTCGATCCTTAGCGTTACAGTTGGTTTGTTGATGGAGCGTATTTTTCGTTCTCAGGTGCTTGCCAATTGAACCGGTTATAACTGTGCCTGCTCAGTCGAGCGCGTCTCGTACGCGGCTTTCCGCTTTCTTGATGAAATAAAATAGAATCAAATCGTTCTCCAGTACTTGTTCGAGCGGCTGTATACTGCGGAGAATGTCGGCCATCTCGAGGAATGACGACCTGACCGGTGTAAAAAGAATGGAATTATCGTTGATTCCGATCAATTCGCCAATGTCCGAAGCAAGTGACGCATCGATTTCATTCGGGCTGAAGATCGTGAACTGAGATAGGGCGTCCAGAGCGCTCGATACAGCCTCTCGTGACACCTTGTCTGTCGGGCTGGAGGCGACAATCTGATGCGTGAACGGTGATTCGAAGAGAGCCAGAATGTCTTTTGGGGCAGATTTGATCTTGCTCTTTATTTCGGCGGCGTTGGAGAAATTCATGTCACCGAAATAAGCAATCGCGGGTTCGAACAGGATTGCGTCACGCTCCGAGAGAAATGAGAAACGACGGCGCTTGAACGCTGCGATTGTCCAGAGTCGAATGGCCAATTCATAAAAGGGATCGCGTAAGGACACAATTCGGATCGTTTCGTCTGTGAAATACCCCTGCACGTTCTTCAGCATAACACGGCCACTGACATAGATTGACGGCTGGTGCGCGATCTCGAGCATCTGCCGCACTGTTTCGCTGCCGTATCGCTCTGCTCCGTCTGCATAGAACTGGAAGTGCGGCTTTAGACTGAGGTCCAGTTCGCGGTGTGGCACAAATTGCGTTTCCAATCGAAAAATTCGCTTTTGGATGTGCTGGTGAGGGCGGAGCCGCCGATAAAAGACAAAGCCGGTTTCAGCATCCGATATCTCTATGTCGGATGCGCCACTGATGCCGGGCACTTTGGTTTCATCCAGGAAAAAACCGACGATGCCAGTCTCGTGATGCTTGTGCTTGTAGGGTCCTTCCAGGAAGATGTCGCAATCGAAGGGTCCAAATTGCTGACTGTGACAGAGAACCATAATCGTCGGTTTCGCGGAAAACCCGTCCGGGATCAGATAGCCGTGTATTTCCGTGCCAAAATCGGAATAGACGTTAAAATACATAAAACTGCCTGGCCCGTTTCAACATCGTCGGCGCTTTCGTCACCGGCTCAAGCGTTCCTTGCTCATCTTGGCATTCTGCTGTTAGGCGTATAAAGCCAATGGTGTTTGTTCCACCCGCCTTATTAAGCGCTGAATTCACTGACCATTGCTCCGCGCTTTGCAAGCTCAGCCCCCGAATGCAAGGATGTCACATTCGATATCGAAAATGGTTGAAATGCGCCTGGCTTTCTGAGGACAACATCGAAGCTGATCTTGTAAGGCAAGGTATCGATCAGCTCCAGTTCGAAGACGTCTTTCAGATAGGTATCGTACAGCTTGCGGAAAATTTCCGCGCTAGTATTCCACTTATGTCCGTACTGACTGTGATCACCGGTGGCATTCCACGTATATTCCGAAATCGGAAGAATGAGGCCTATCCCGCCACCAGGCTTCAAAAGCGCTCCCCAATAGAGCAGGATTTCCATTGGGTTGGATACATGCTCAAGCATATGCAATGCCACGATATAATCGATGCTCTCGGTCTTGAAGGGCAAGTTTTCAGGATTGGCGAGAATGGAGCGTTTTAGGAAAGCATGGTGTGCACCGCTTGAGGCGACCTCCTGGCTTTCGCGCATGATGTCGATCGGGGTCAAATAGTCACTGATCTGTCGGTCGCCACATCCGACATTAAGACCATTGAGCCGTTTAAGTTCGTAGCCACGTGGAGCGGCCTGCAATGCAGCCTCTTCTTCGAGTTGTTTAATGGCCTCTGCCTCTTTTGGCATGTAAAGTACCAGTGATCTTGTTTTCCGTGCAAAAGCTTCCCGACTCCCCGCTGAAAAACCTGACATCATCGTCATGTTTTCTACACAGGTCATGTCCCCGAAGTTGAGGTTTTTCAGCAGGAAATCTTCGTCTTCTTCCGTCATTTCCCGTGTCGAAAACCTTTTTCTCGATGAGTTCGCGATACCTGTGAAAACATCTTTCAAGGTCGCTAGTATTCTTCGGGTCATGTTCGCCCTTCTGAGCCAATCAGTAATGCTATTGGGGTTTGCTAAGCTTTAAACAGCCGCTTATCAAGGGATAATCGTCCCGTCATAAGGCGCGGCAATTTCTCGTGATTGGCCCCCAGAAAATGTCCCGCAACGAGGGCCACCCGCTGGCCGGCCCGCTCTAGGCGGTGCTTGAAAGAAACTGTTCCGTACTGCTCGTCCAGTTTCTGCCGGAAGGCCTGGATGCTCAATTTACCCATGGAAGACAGAGCGGACAGGAATTTCGACGATAGCGCATAGCCGAAATATTTCTTGAAGTTTCGCGATTCATCGAAGGCCCGCTTCAACTGTTCGCTGAAGCTGTAGTCGTGAGAATGATACACGACCGCATTCGGGGCGTAGGCTTTGGCATAACCCGCCTCGATGATGCTGCGAGCCCACAGTTGGTCCTCCGCAAATTCGACATCGGGATACGGAAACATCTGCCAGACCGATTTGCGCATCAGTGAATTGTTGTCGGAATAGAAGTGCAGCAATTGCCGCCAACCCTGGTCCGCTTCATATCGCACCAGATCGAGGTCGCGATGTACAATCAAGGGATGATGCAGAAAACCCTGAAAGTGCCGATCCAGATCATTCTTTGTAAAGGGAGATGCCGTGTCATTGGCGACATGCCGGCCAAAGACGCCAGCAATGCGCGAATCCTTTTCGGCTGTGGCCACAAGATTGGCAAGCCAGTGTTCATCGACAGGCTCCGCGTCGTGCGTCAGCAACGCAACGAACTCCGCATCTGCCGCTGCAATTCCAAGGTTACGGGTCTTTCCATGCCCGAAATCCCCAGGGGCAATTTCGATCAGACGAACGCGATCAAGACCGCGAATATAATCTTTCGTCCCATCGCGGGAGCCGGAATCGATGACGATGACCTCGTAATTCCAGGGGACCTTCTGATTAAGAACCTTGTCCATCACACGTGACAGGCCAGGCATGGCATTCTTGGTCGGTATGATGACTGCACAATGGTATTTTGCCATTACTCCCTTCCTCGCTCCCGGGCCTGTCCGACCCGCGCCTGAATGGCTGATTCTACAACCCGGGCTGATTTTTCCCAGGATAAATCTTTCACATAAGACAAGCCGCCCATGCGCAAACGGTCCCGTTCATCGGGCTGCTGCAGCAACCGTTGAATTTGATCGGCGATCCCCTCGGGTGTAGGCTCGGCGAACGCCATAGCGTCATCGGGGAAAATGGATCGCACCGTGTCGAGGTTGAGGTCGATGACAGGCAGGCCGCAGGCCATCATCTCCTTGTTGACCAAGGAATGATTGGTGGCTGAAAACACGACCCCAACGGTTGCCTCGCGGTAAAGATCGGCCAATTCCTCCGCCTTCAGAATACCGAGGTCGCGATAGGGAAACTTGACATTCAGCTTCCCGAGCCGCCAGCCAAAGAAATCCACTTCAAAATCGACGTTCCGGCTTTGCAATATTTCAAGCGCCATAAACGCTAATTCGACCGCGCGGCGCGGCGTCACATAGCGTGCATAGAGGGCAATGCGCTTTCGATGGCGCGGGGCCGGGACGCTATCCATATTGTAGATTGCCCGGTCATACGCCAAGGGCCAGGACATCGACCAGCGTCCGAACTGCTCTGACATCCGCTTGTGAAGCCAGTCGCCGGCACAAAGGCAATCGAAGTCAAAATGGTACGTCGCCTCGGTCAGCAAGGATTCAGAACCGACCGGATAGAAGGAAGGTTCATAATCCTGAACGAAATAAAATTTTCGAATGAACCGGTCCATGGCTCTGACAGGATAACAGGTAAACCTGTCAGTTGCGATCAAGGCGTCGCCTTCGACATCCGGCGTCACACCTTGAAAAAGCTCGACGGCTCCGGAGAAAGGCTGAAAATGCTCATTTATGGTATCAAGGGCATCTGCCCCAGATTTGTGGACGCTCGGGTTCTGTATGAGGAAACGGACATCGTGACCGGCGCGTTCGAGATAGCTGGCGATCCGGAAAATCGTCATATGTCCACCAGCACCGGGTAGAAAATCCGGAATGACCCAAGTGATACGAAGTCTGGACATATCTGTGCTATAGAATGGTGGACGACCACCTGAAGATTGATAGCTTACGAAACTTCTTAGATGATCAACCTGCTTCTCCAAGGCGGATTTTTGCGCCTTCAGCTTCCAAAACCGTGCAAGTTTTCTTGAAATCCAAGATGCATTCAAAGCCGACATCCCTCTGCTTTCACCATGATTTTGCGCACTTTCAAATTGGCGAAAGTGTGCACCTTGATTGAACAGCGTCGTTCGGGGTGCAAGCAATTTTTTCCATATCCTTGCTGAGCCATTTCAAATCCCTCAATAGGTGAGGACAAATGGTAACGTCGTGACGTTCTAATGAGACCTGTAAGCGGGTGTCAGGACCTACACCACCTCCCGGGGCAAGATCCACACCGAATCCGGGGGTTACCATTTCCTATTCGAAATAATCGCATGAAGACTGGATATATTATCGCGAAGCATGAGGTTATCCTTATTAATAACGTCCAAATCCTTACTCAATTTGTGGCAGCACTCCTCTAATTCGGCGCTCCGAGTGCATTCATCTCTAAAAGCCGTGTGAAATCGCTCAGCATCCGCAATTAATGCTTCGTTCCGAGCTGCCTCAGTTTCATATGCTACTCGGAAGCGCCCAATATCTGAGATAAGCGATGCTGAGCGGACGCTTTCTGTCTGATAAGCGATATGGTACTGTTCGGCGTCGGCTAACAGTGAAGCATTGCGTGCCGCCTCGGTTTCGTAGGCCAATCGGTAGCGATCGACTTCGGAAACGAGCGATGCCGACCGGGCGCTTTCTGTCTGATAGGCAACATGGTAGCTTTCGGCGTCGGCAAGCAATGAAGCACTACGCGCGCTTTCGACGGTGTATGCAATACGGTATGCTTCAGCTTCCTGCACAGACTGTTCGAGACCATGGGCGTGATCGTACATGGCATCAAGGTGCAAAAGAACATTCTCTTCGCATCGAAACATTTGTCGCGAAAGCTGCTTCATCCCGCTTGCCAGACTTGCGGCATCTCTTGGCTTGCCTGCAAGCTCCACAAACTGTCTGCTCCAGCTTTCCAGGCAGAAGCGTTCCGGACATTGGGCGACCGCTTCGACGGCGGTTTCGGGAATATCAATGATTTCGTCAACGATCTGCTCGGCCGTTTTTTGCTGAGGAGTGTCGCGCCCGGAAAAATTCGTCGACTCTGCCTTCTCGAAATTTTCCGTTGTCAACCAGCCCGGTCCGCCGAAATGATCGTAGATGTAGACCGGACATGCTGCACGAAGAGCGTATTGCACGGTCTTTCCGATCGTCATCACCAAATCGGCATCAAGAATATCCTGTGGCACAAGTCGTCGCGGTTTTTCCGGCAAGCCTACCCTTCGTACATCGATGCCATGCGAAGACAGAATATCCAGTGCGCGCATCGCTTCTGGCGGGAGATGATTGGATACAACGAGTAGCCGCTTGGGTCGGCCGGGCGTGCGCTGCCGCCGAACGCCAGCAAAGCTCTTCGGCGCAGGATTGGGCATCACCTTTACAGAAGCAAAATCCTCACCAAATGATCGGACTTCATCCGCTGTTTCAGGACTGTTCGCAAGAATGAGATCTGCCATCAAAGCTTCAGAAAACCCGGCAGGCTTCTCAAAGCGCTCGTAAGGCGATAGATGATTGTAAACGAAAACAGGCCGCTCCTTGCCATAAATGGCTTCATCCGGCTGCGCAGAAAAAAGCCGCGCCAACATGCTGTGGTGGCAATAGACGATGTCGTAATGCGAAAGAGGCGGGACTTGGAGTAGTTTGGAATAGAAACCAACCGAAGGTGGCTTCCATCTTTCTACAAAATTACCACTGGAATATGCCGCGAGAACATCTACGGAGTGGCCGGACGAATCCAACTCCTCCGCCAATTCCAGCGTGACGAGTTCGGATCCACTCCAATTCGCCAGGTGATGTGTTGCAAGCAATACCCTCAACATATACTCCTTATCCTCTAATCTTGGAGCCATCTCCGATACGACGCCCGCAGCAGATTGCAACAAAACGAACCTGCCAAGCAGTTCGATCACCGCGTTGGCGGTGTGAGCTAGCTTTGAAACAAACGTATGCGACTTGGTGCTATTGCCAGGCGAAGGTAAATACTAGGATCTCTGAATGCAAATTTCAGCCAGCTACAACTTTTTCAATGGAGATGAACATCTTATCCCATCTCTTTTGCTCATGCGGCAGTGTGTCGAGCATATTTCGATTGTCTGGCAGTCGGTTTCGAACTCCGGAGAACCGATAACTCCCTACGCCAAGCAAACATTGCTGGCAGCACAAGACGCGGGCCTAGTCGATGCAGTCATAGCTTACGAGCCAGATCTCATGCTGGAGCGCCATGAAAATGAACGAGCGAAAAGACGTATAGGGCTTGCTGTTGCTCGCAACGCCGGAGCGACACATTTCCTTTCGGTGGATGCCGACGAGTTCTACAGACCGCAGGAGTTTCATGCTGCCCGCAACCTCATCGAGAAATATGGTTGCACGAGCACGAGCGTGAATACATTCTTGCACTTGAAGCGGCCGATCTTTAGAGCTCCTGACAATACCTGCTGCTGCTTTGTTACCGCCATTACCGACATGACCGAAATAGGCGTATTAGAGTTCCCTCACCCAAACATAGATCCCACTCGGAGGATGACGGCAAATTCCCAAAATCACCATCATTTTGATCCATCGGTCGTCGCGATGTATCACATGAACCTCGTGAGACGGGACCTGGAACAGAAATTACGAAACTCGACGACCCGGGACACTGATTTTCTTCACAAAGTTCAGCGAGCCGTCCAGCAGTGGAAGCCGGGTCAGGACTTTTGCTTTCCTAATAAAGGGAAACTCGATATTTCCGAAGTCCCTAATGAGTTCAATACGTTTGATGACGATGCCGAGAGAATATCATAGGGCGTCATTACTTTGTATCCATCGGTCATACGAGTGACGGGCAGTGCTTGCCTAGGGCGCTCGAAAACCGAAATTCCAACCGCCAAGGTGCGCTCTTTAGATGATAGTCGGACGTTTTTCTCAGAAAATTAGGAAATTAATCTTCGAACTTCGGCTGCAAGCCGCGAGGTATGCGGCTAGGGAGAAGGATTGGATTAAAGCTGCACGGAGATATGGCGGCGCTGTAGCCTTGCGGCCAGATCTTGACTGGCTTCACGTTCAACACGGCCACGCATTAAAGGAAGCCAACTTACCGAGGGATGCGTCCATAGCCTATCAGCGCGCTTTGGACCTCGATCAGCGTGACGAAGAGACGTATTATCATCTTATCACGCAGCTGCGAAAACTCGGTCGTGACGCCGCCGCAGAGCAAGCGACTCAAAAAGTGGTAGCTCTTGTAGAGTCTGGGAGAAGCGCTTCGACCGAGACACCGTATATCTTGGTGAGCCGGCTCAAGACAAAAGTCTCTGCGGGTGGCAGTCCTTCTTTGCTAATGAAAGCCTACGAAGAAGCGATTGCCGTTGCCCCAACGGAAGAAAGCTTCGTTGAATATGGGCACCTTCTGAAAGACATCGGCCGACATGTGGAAGCCGAAACTCAATATCGCCGGGCACTAACTATCTCGCTCCGTAATCCCAACACATTACTGCATTTAGGGCACGCCCTGAAACTTCAGTGCCGTATCAACGATGCCATAATTGCCTATCGAACTGCATTCAATCTTTCGACCAACATGCAAGACGCCACGAACCAGCAAGCGCGCCTGGAGCTTGAGGCCCTCAATGCGCAGTTCGGCGAGGCGACCAACCTGCCCGACGGTTTGAAGGGCGGTCGCTATGCTCAAACCCTGCAGCCTTTGATAGACGCCAGGAATTGGACACTCCTTGCTGATCAACTTCTCGCTCTCTCGGCATATGACGATGCATCCGATCTCCACGAATTCACGGCTCAAGTGTTGATGCTTATCGGAGAAAAGCAGAAAGCCCACGTGATATTAGAAGAGCTGTTTTCCAGGGAGAAGCCTTCCGCAAAGGCGTTCCTGATCATGGCGACCGACAAAGAAAACGATGGACTTCATGATGCTGCGGCGGATTTCTACGGTAAAGCGATTGCTGCGAACATGCACTGTGGCGAGGCGTTCGATGCGCTCGTTCGCCTAAAAAGGCACAAGCTGCTATTCGATATCCTAGAGCCATCCCTCTTCCCAAAAACACCCTCAGACGCAGCCAATGGACGCCTCACAATAGCTGCCGCGGGCCGGACACCAGGAATGACGGTCGCGAAAGAGCTAGCTGAATCAATTCGCGCCGAAGCTCTGAACCGTGCTGACGAATTGGAGCGAAAGGGTTACAATGCTCAAGCTAGGCTGTTCCGAACGGACGCTGCCCTCATCCCACAGCTACACTAACATTCTTGAAAAGATACATGGCACAGATCAACCCGGAAATACACTTCGATAAGAAGTTTTATTTGGCATCAAATTTCGATTTGACGAGCAGCATCGATCTCTTTGAACACTATAAAACATACGGATGGCGTGAAGGACGGGATCCGTCACCGTTGTTCGACAGTTCATTCTACAAGACGCTTTACACAGATTTCGACGCGAGCACAGTTGAGCCACTTCGACATTACAATTCCATCGGCCGTTTCGAGGGACGTCATTCGAAGCGGCTGAATTCCTCGACATTCGACGACTCGACGACTAAAATCCATGCGAAATCTGCTCACGACGTAGCCATTCATTGTCGCATCACAGACCTGTCATTGTGGCCTGAAATTTGTGACCTACTCGGCATGATCCACGATGACTACCCAGTGATATTGAGCGTCGACACGACATCGGATTTTGACGGCGCCATTCGATATGCGGAAAAATTTGACCATCTCATAGGTCGAACCTCGTTTGTGATTGTACCAAGATCGGCGAATGATATCGATGCCTTGGTGCAAATCGCGGAAAGTCGTCTAGATCAAACGAAGATGTGGGTAAACCTCGTTACAGATTGGGAAGCGAACCCGACTGTCCGCGCCCACCAGATCAGTCAAACAATCGGTAGCAGAGAGCAGATCTCAGGCTATATCGGCCGGCTATCCGCTCCTCATCCGCCAGGTCTATGTTTTGCCGAGCAGTTCCGGGCGTTCAAACAACAGGCACGCTACCGGCTGGAAATCCGGCAGCCTAATGCGGATATGAATAAAGAATATCCTGCAGATAGCATCTTATGGGCTCGGTCCGAGTTGTTAGTCGCTGCCTCCGATGACTTGCGTGCGCTCAACTCAAAAAAAGGTTCACACAATCGTCGCGAGGAACAACTCCGGGTTCTGTGTGAAGTCGCTGACGAAGAAGGTTACGGCTTTGAATGCATTCGTTCGGGGATCGCCTGCAAAGCGTTGATCGCTAATCCCGCGTCTAGCGCTACAGGAAATGCAGATCAGAGAGGAAATCGCTGGCAGGCATTTTCGCCATCAATAACAGGAAGCCGGCCCCTGCCGCTTGTTGAGCCTTTCGGCCCAATGAACAGCCGTCGCATCGATCTGCATTGGGTAATTCCCGATTATTCGCAAGGCGGCGGCGGGCACATGACCATTTTTCGGTTTGTCAGCCTGCTGGACAAGACACAGTTTCGACAAACCATCTGGATACAGAACTGCCTCAATCACGCAACGGCGGCCGAAGCCAAGCAACGAATACAGCAATGGTATCAACCTATCTCCGATAATGTCGTCGTCCGGTTCCTGCCCGATGACGTGGAGTCAATTTCTGGTGATGCCATCATCGCCACGGATTGCTGGACTGCCTTTCCCGTCAGTCGAATGACGCGTTTCAAGGAGCGGTTTTATTTTATTCAGGATTGGGAAACGGAGTTTCATCCAGCTGGCGATCTTCGGCTCGCAGCCTCGCTTACCCACCAGATGGGATTCATAGCGCTGACGGCCGGGACGTGGCTGGCGCAAAAAGCGTCCTCAGCGGGAATGGAAGTGGTCAGTTGGACGCTCGGGGCAGACACGATCAACTACCATCCGAAAGAAAGGACTGAGATTTCGTCGGATGCTTTTTGCCCAAGTGATAGAAGCAGTGTGCCAAACACGTATCGCGCATGGAAGGTGGCTTCGAACGGGCCGCAAGGTGATATTACCCCTCAGATCACCTTCGAATATCGAATGAATAGTTGCCCCTTCTTACCTGAGTCGGAAAAGATGCGTATTCCTCACATTGCGTTGTATGCGCGAGGATTTACGCCGCGTCGCGCCGTGGATTTGGCTCTCGAAGGTCTAAAGGCTCTCGCCGCAAGAGGTTGGGTTTTTCATGTTCACCTTTATGGCGAAGATAAGGATTTTGGCGAACTCCCGTTTCTCTACACTCCGCATGGGCTAACGTCTCCCGAGGAACTTGGTAAGATCTATCGTAAGACCGACATCGGTATGGCATTCTCAGCGACCAACTATTCTCTTGTACCATTGGAGATGATGGTAAGTAACGTGCCGGTCCTCGAGATCGATACAGAGAGTACACGAGCGGCATATCCCGATGATGCAGTTTTGAGAGCTACACCGGCCGCCTATGCGATTGCCGATGCACTAGAGACGCTCCTCAAAGAGCCCAAACTCCGACAAAGTTTGATCGAAGGCGGGAGGCGTTTTGTTCAAAAATCTGATTGGGCAGAATCGGTCAAGACCGTTGGAGAAGCCATAATCTCTCGCATTCTTGCAAAAGGAAGTGTTGATGTCGCCGAGAATATTTATAAGCTCGTGCTACGATCAAGGGAACCTGTTCTTGCAGCTCCAGCTATTTTCGAGAAACCGGCGGCTTCCATCTTCATTCCAACATTCAATGCCGGAAATGATTTCGACGTGGTGCTTCAGGCGATCGCCGAGCAAAAGTTTGACGCGCCATTCGAGTTGGTCGTTATCGACTCGGGCTCGAGTGATGAAACACTCGATTTGATAAGACGCTGGTCTGCGAAGATACGGATCAACAGCCTCTCAATACCGAATGCCGCGTTCGGACATGGCCGAACGCGGAACAGGGGGATTCAGGAAGCGAAGGGGGAGTACGTCGCTATCATTACCCAAGATGCCTGTCCGGCGTCACCGCACTGGCTTCAAGAGCTTGTAAACGGGTTTGGTGCAGGTGATCGCGTCGCTGGTGTGTTCGGGCGACATATCGCTTACCCCATTCACGATTTATTCGAGGGTCAGAGATTACGAGATTTTTTTGAGAAATTCCGTCTTCTCGGCGAGATTTATTCGATCGATGACGACCTGCCAAGCTATGTTCACCGCGGGTCGCCTGATTGGCAAAGCACGCTTCAATTCTACTCGGACAACAACTCCTGCATTCGGCGCAGCGTATGGGATCTGGTGCCCTACAAAGATGTCACTTGGGGAGAAGACCAAGTCTGGTCGTGGGAGGTTATGCGGCTTGGCTTCCAAAAAGCATATGCACACGAGGCGGCGGTCTATCACTCGCATGATTATCCCTCGAGGAAGCTTCTACAGGTTGGGAACGAGGAAGGCCGAATGTTTCTGCAACACTTTGGTATGTATATCGGCATAGACGGCAACGATGAAAAAGCCATCAATTCAATTTTGAGTATGGTTCGATCTAGCGTTGCCGCGGATAGATCCACTTTGGAAAGCCGGGAAACGAAAGACGAGCAGCTGCTTCTACGACGTGCCCTTCAGCACCTCGCTCTCTATCTGGGGAGATCAGAGGGCGTGACCGAAACGAAAAAGGCATTGAGAAAGTTGTGAATTGGTCTGCCCTGTTGGTTTCCACGCGGAACTGGGCCGGTTTTTCCACCGAGTAGTGAGCCATGTGTGGTTTTATGATTGGGGTTTGGTCAAGGGATTGGCTTTTCTCGGCACCCTGTTTTTTAGATAATTGTCCCGCTGCCTGTCGGGCCGATGCTTAAATCCTGAGCCGTTGAGATCTATGTTCTTGGTGCGTTCACCGACTTCCTCACCTTTCCTTCATCGCACCCGATGCGACTTCGGTAAGCGGTGTTCCACCCCCACATTGTCTGCCGCCTTCTGTTCTGGGATGGACGTTCCATGGATGAGAGACAAGGAGTTTCTCCATGGAGAGTACGTTGGAGGTTCTCACAGCGCGGCGGAGTAGGCGTGAGACGCATCGCCAATGGCCTGACGAGGTCAAGGCGCGGATCGTGTCGGAGAGTTTGCGACCAGGCGCGACGGTGAATGAAGTCGCAGGGCGCTACGGGCTTAAGGCCAACCACCTGTCATCCTGGAGAACACTGGCGCGGCAGGGCAAGCTGGTCTTGCCCGAGCCAGAGGACGCGGTCGAGTTTGCGGCCCTTGTTGTCGATGCGCCAGCGCCGGAGCCGCTGACCGTCAACGTCACTTCCCGCGCCGAGATTTTCGTCGGTCCCGTCACCATTCGTCTGGAGGAAGGGGCGTCTGCTGCCCGGATCGCGGCCATCGCCCGCGCCTTGGCTGCGGCGACATGATCTTTCCGTCGAACCGCGTCAGGATCATGGTGGCGACCAAACCCGTGGATTTCCGCAAGGGTCATGACGGCC
>JAESFK010000610.1_pt1 | contig 16244 bp, 14 predicted proteins | sample 9269391 | NCBI WGS metagenome assembly JAESFK01 (sample SAMN14506231, study PRJNA617097) | algae metagenome | isolation source: Drouetiella hepatica UHER 2000/2452 and co-occurring heterotrophs from... | place: Slovakia: Slovak Paradise National Park, Hrabusice, Kosice Region | collected 2000-01-01
GAACATGGCGTCCTGCTGGCGGAGGTCGGCGTGCATGACCACCGCCAGACGGCGCCGAACGGCCATTTCCGTGTCGTCGATGTCCTCGTGAACATCGGAACCGCGGTGATGCGCTTCGGCCGCGACATGGTCGGCGGCGCGATGTTCCTGGGCGAGGTCGTCGTCGGCTCGGCCAGTGTCGTGCTCGGCCCGCGCAAGTTTCGCGGACCGTCTCTGGTCAACCAGATCGAGCTGATCGCCTTCAACGGCGCGCCGATCATCATGCTGATCTCGTTCCTGGTCGGCTGCATCGTCGCCCAGCAGGGCATCTTCCAGCTCCAGCAGTTCGGCGCGACCGCCTTCGTCGTGAACCTGACCGGCATCCTGATCCTGCGCGAGCTTGCCGTGCTGCTGACCTCGATCATGATCGCCGGCCGGTCCGGCTCGGCCTTCACCGCCGAGATCGGCTCGATGAAGATGCGCGAGGAAATCGATGCGCTGCGGGTCATGGGCCTCGATCCGATCGAGGTTCTCGTCGTCCCGCGCATCCTCGCCTTGATCATCTCGCTGCCGATCCTGACCTTCATCTCCGCGATGGCGGGCCTGACGGGCGCTGCCCTGGTCGCCTGGCTCTATGGCGGCATCGGCATCGACACCTTCCTGGCGCGGCTGCAATCCGTCATCACCTGGAAGCACTTCGCCGTCGGCCTCATAAAGGCGCCGTTCATGGCGTTTGTGATCGGCCTGATCGCCTCGATCGAGGGACTGGCGGTGAAGGGCTCGGCCGAGTCGCTCGGGCGCCAGGTCACCGCTTCGGTGGTCAAGGCGATCTTCATGGTCATCGTCGTCGACGGCCTTTTCGCCATGTTCTTCGCATCCATCGAGTTTTGAGGGTCGTATCCCGGAGATGAGCGAGCAGGGGATACAGCAGGTCGATCGGATGAGGCCGCGTCAGGCGACGGCGCAGGAGGCGGCTGAGCCCGAGGTCGTGATCCGCGTGCGCGACCTCAAGGTCGCGTTCGGGGACAAGGTCATCATGGATGGCCTGGACCTCGACGTGATGCGCGGTGAGATCCTCGGCTTCGTTGGCGGCTCCGGCCAGGGCAAGTCGGTGCTGACCCGGACGATCCTGGGGCTGGTGCGGAAGTCGCGCGGCACGATCGAGGTCTTCGGCGAGGATGTCGACACGCTGAACCCCGTGCAGCGCCGCACCCTGGAACGACGCTTCGGCGTCATGTTCCAGCAGGGCGCGCTGTTCTCTGCGCTCACCGTCAAGCAGAACATCCAGGTGCCGATGCGTGAATACCTCGATCTCTCGCCGGCGCTGCTCGACGAGATGGCGATGGTGAAGCTAGATCTCGTCGGCTTGAAGCCGGATGCAGCCGACAAGGCGCCCTCCGAGTTGTCGGGTGGCATGATCAAGCGTGCCGCGCTCGCCCGTGCGCTCGCCCTCGATCCGGAGATCGTCTTCCTGGACGAACCGACCTCGGGGCTCGACCCGATCGGCGCCGCCGAATTCGATGAGCTGATCGTCACGCTGAAGCAGACTTTGGGGCTGACAGTGTTCATGGTAACCCACGATCTCGACAGCCTTTATTCCGCCTGCGACCGAATCGGAGCGCTGGCGGACAAGCGCGTCATCGCGGTCGGGCCGCTCGCCACGATGCTGGCATCCGACCACCCATGGCTCAAGGCGTATTTCGGCGGCGAGCGGGCACAGGCCCGGTTGCCGTCAGGGGAACGGGGAAAAACAGTCTAGGCCATGGAATCGCGGGCAAATTATGCGCTGGTCGGACTGTTCACGCTTGCCGTTCTGGCTGCGCTGTTCGGCTTCGTCTACTGGTTCAACAGCGGCGGTGCCGGCAAAAAGGCCGATGTGCGCGTCGTCTTCAGCGGCACGGTGACGGGGCTGGGCCGCGGTTCCAGCGTGCTCTTCAACGGCCTGCGCGTCGGCGAGGTCACGCGAATCGAATTGCTGCCGGACGATCCGCGCCGCATCTATGCCGTGATCCAGGTCGATCGCTCGACGCCACTGCGCGTCGACACGCGCGCCCGCATCGAGGCGCAAGGGCTGGCGGGCGTCGTCGCCGTGCAGCTGCTCGGCGGCGATCCCAATTCCGCTGTCCTGACCGCGCAGCCCGGGCAGGAGCTGCCGACGATCATCGCCGAGCGCTCCGAGTTCCAGGATATCCTTGAGACCGTGCGCACCATCGCCAAGCGCGCCGATGACGTGCTTGGGGGGCTCGAGGGGCTGGTGAAGGACAATGCCGGCTCGATCAGCAACACGGTCAGGAACGTCGAGAAGTTCTCGACGGCGCTCGGCAACAATTCGGATGGCATCGACAAGCTGATGCAGAGCTTCGGCACGATCGCCGAGACCATCGCACCATTGTCGCAGAAGCTCGGTGTGCTCAGCGAGGAGCTGACGGAGATCGTGCGCTCGGTCGATGACAAGAAGGTCAGCGCGATCGTCGAAAACGTCGACAGGTTCACGGCGGCACTCGGCGGCACCAGCAGCGATGTCGGCAAGGCGGTCAAGGACGTCGCCGCGATCACCGACAAGCTCAACAAGGCGGCCGACCAGGTCGAGGGCGTGCTGAAGAGCGCGCAGGCCTTCCTGAACACGGCGGCCGGCCAGGACGGCCGCAGCGCCTTCTCCGACGTCAGCGATGCCGCGAAGTCGATCCGCGTGCTGGCCGACAACCTCGACAAGCGCACGGCCGAGATCACCACCGGCATCAGCCGCTTCACCGGGCCGGGCCTGCGCGACATCGAGGCGCTGGCGAGCGACGGTCGGCGCACGCTGACGGATCTGAACCGCACCCTGCGGAGTTTCGAACGCAACCCGCAGCAGTTCATCTTCGGCGGCAAGCCCCCGCTCCCTCAATATGGTGGATCCCGCTAGGCCGATGACGATCAAGGTCCTGCCCGCGCCGCGAGCCCGTCTCCGCAATCCTGCCGTCGTCGCCCTGGCGCTTGCCGCCGGCGTGCTGCTGGCGGGCTGCGGTGGCGGCAGCGCACCGACCACCTACGACCTCTCCGCCCCCCGCGATTTCGGCCGGCTCGGCGGTTCGCGCGCGATCTTGATGGTGCAGGAGCCGACGACCGTCCAGGCGCTCGATTCCGATCGTCTCATCGTCAGGGATTCTAGTGGAGCGCTGTCCTTCCTTGGCGGTGCGCAATGGGCCGACCGCGTGCCCAAGCTGGTGCAGGTCCGCCTGATCCAGACCTTCGAGAACGGCAGCAGGCTCGGCGCGGTCGCACGTCCGGGGGATCGCGTTACGCCGGAGGTGCAACTCCTCACCGACATCCGCAGCTTCAACATCGACACCGCCAGCGGCATGGCCGTCGTCGAGATCACCGCCAAGCTGGTGGGTGACCGCACCGGCGACATCCGTCGTGCGAAGCTCTTCTCCGCCCGTGTCCCGGCTGGAGCGGCCGATGGCGCGGGCGCCGTACAGGCGCTCGACCAGGCACTGTCGAAGGTGCTGGTCGAGATCGTGCGCTGGGCGCGCTGACGCTTTCGCCGTCCCGTCGTCAGGCGGTTCTTGCGGGCTTGACTTGGCGCGGGCTTGACTTGGAGTGCACTCGAAGCGGTACCTGTTCCAGCGTCGAAAACGGAAGAGGCCGTCATGAAGATCGGCGAACTCGCCAGGCGCTGCGGGCTGAGCGTCCATACCATTCGCTACTACGAGCGGATCGGGCTCTTGCCCTATGCGCATCGAGATGGTGGGCGTCAGCGTGACTACGATGCGTCCATCCTGGCCTGGATCGAATTTCTCTATCGCCTGAAGACGACGGGAATGCCGATCCGGGACATGTTGCGCTATGCGGCGCTGCGCAATGCAGGCGATGCGACCAATGGCGAGCGCCAGCTGTTGCTGGAGGCGCATCGCGTTGCCGTCGCGACCCAGATCGCCAGCCTTCGCGATTCCCTCTCCGCCCTCGATGCCAAGATCGCCGGCTATGGCGATGCGGAACGAAGGCTACCCACTCATGCTCCATCCATCGAATCCGAACCCCGACGACCGTTACGCGCGCGGACAGCGCGCGCTCGCTGAGATCGACGGCGCGGCCGGCCAGGCCGTCATCGACGCACTGGCCGACATCGCCCCTGATTTCGGGCGCTATATCTTCGAGTTTCCCTTCGGCGACATCTATTCGCGGCCGGGCCTCGACCTGCGCAGCCGCGAGATCGCGACCATCGCCGCGTTGGCGGCGCTGGGCCATGCCACGCCACAGCTCAAGGTCCATATCCGCGCCGGACTGAATGTCGGCCTGACGCAGGAGGAGATCGTCGAGATCCTGATGCAGATGGCCGTCTATGCCGGGTTTCCCGCGGCGTTGAACGGCCTCTTCGCGGCGCGTGACGTGTTCGCGGCCGAGCCGTCCTGAGAGCCGAACACTCTCCCGAAAGCAAAAAGGGCCGCCCGAAATGGGCGGCCCTTCGTCATCAGATCGCGCTGGCGATCAGCTCACTCGAAGCGTCCGCTCGCATGGGCGAGCATCGTGTAGACCTTGCCGGTCTCCGAGGTCAGGTAGGTCTTGGCCACCAGCGAGTCGCGGTCGTCCTTGGCGGCTTCCGCCAGCAGGCGCTCGAACTCGTCGATATAGCGGTCGACGGTCTCCTTGAACTCGGCGTCGCGACGATACTTCCGCCGGATCTCGTCGAAGGTCTGCTGGCCCTGCAGCGTGTAGAGGCGGCGCGTGAAGACGTTGCGCTCACCGCGCTTGTAGCGGTCCCACAGCTCGACCGCCGCGTCATGGTCGATCATCCGGGCGATGTCGACCGAGAGCGAATCGAGCCGCTCGATCGAATGCGCCGTCGGCTTGGGGGCTTCGGCTGCCTTGTCCTCGCGCGAGGCGCGGTTGAGCAGGTCCGAGAGCCAGCCGCTCTTCGCCGGCGGCTGGGCCTCCGGCGCAGGCTGGCGGCGCGCGTTTTCCTGAACGGGCGCCGGGGTCGGGGCAGGGCGCGCAGCCGGCACTGCCGGCCGTGCCTCGGCACGCGGTGCAGGCGCTGGCGCAGCCGGCTCAGGCGTCGCGTCGAGCGAGGGCCGCAGCAGCGGCTCCGCGGCCGGCAGGCGAGCCTGGGTCACGGTGGTGTAGACCGGCTCCTGCCGGGGCAGGGCAACGGCAGGAGACGAGCGCCGGCTCTGGCCGGCATCGACCGGCAGGGCGACGTCGCTGCGCCGGCCCGAGCGGGTCACGATCTCGGTCAGCTCGTTCAGCGCCTTGATCTGCTCGGCGACGACGCGGCGCATGGCCGAGGTCGATTCTTGCGTCTCGCGCGGCAGGTCGAGCACGCCGCGCTTCAGCTCCGCCCGCGTCTCCTCCAGCTCGCGCTGGATCTCGGCGGCGACGCCGCGCATGTCCTGCGCCGCGCCCTGGAAGCGCTCGGTTACCTTGGCGAGTTCGCTGACGACATCGCTCGAGACCTGCTCGTAGGCCTGGCGCAAGGCTTGCGCCGTACGCTCGCGTTCCTTGCCGGTCGTGCTCCGGATCAGTTCGAACTGCTGCGAGATCGCGCTGGTCGTGGCCTCGGCGGATTCGCTGAGCACGCCGCCGATCTGGCGGGCCCGGGCTTCCGCGGTGCTGAGCGACTCGTCCATCAGCGCCGCGAAGGAGCGCGTGATCGACTCGACGTCGTCGGTCCGGTTGGCAATCAGGCCGTGCAGTTCCTCGAGCGAGTCCTTGCGGTCGGCGAGCGCCTTGCCGACGCGCGCCTCGACCTGCTCCAGGCGGGTCGCGACGGAGTGCAGGGCAGCGGTGCTGGCCTGGGTGACTTCACCAAGCGAATGGCCCTTCTCGTCGAGCTGGCCAACGAGCGCTGCGGTCTCGCGCAGCGTGCCCTCGGAGAAGGTCTTCAGTTCCCCGACCTGCGTTGCGATCTGCTGCGAGGCCTTGCCGGTCTCGTCCATCACGGTCGCGATCACGCTCTGCAGATCCCCGAGGCGAGCCGAGAGCCCGCCTTCGACGGCGGCGAGGTTCTTGTTCGCGCCGTTGACGATCTGCTGCATGAGCTTGTTGGCCTCGCCCAGGCGGCCGAGCATGCCCCCGAGTTCGCCGCGCAGCTGCTCGTTGGTGCTGATCAGCGCATCGACCGACTGCTTGGTGCCGTGTTCCAGCGTCTCGCGCAGCCCGCTCGACGAGGTGTCGAGAGCCGTCGTGATCTCGCTGCCGCGCTCGCGCAGCCCTTCGATGATCGACGAGCCGCGGCTCTCGATCGCGCGCACCACGGTTTCGCCGACCATGGCGACTTCGTTGGCGATGGACTCGCCGCGCTGGCCGAGCGCAGCGACCATGCCGCCACCCTTGTCCTCGAACAGCAGGCGCAGGGCTTCCGCCCGGTCGCCCAATGCGGTCGCGATGGCGTCACCGCGCTCGCCGAGCGCCAGGACCATGCCGCCGCCCTTGTCGTCGAACAGCACGCGCAGCTCTTCGGCACGCTCGCCGAGCGAAGCCGAAATCGCGTCCGACTTGGTCTGCAGCGTGTCGGCGATCTGCTGGCCGCGCGTATCGAGCGTGCCGGAGACCGTGTCGAGCCGGTTGACCACGCGCTCTTCGAAGCGCGCGACGCTGCGGTCGAGGGTGTCGGCGATCTGGAGCGCCCGGCCGCCGAGCGTGGCGTTGATCGTGTCGGCCTTGTCGCTGAGCGTGCGGGTGAGCGATTCGCTCTTGGAGGTCACGACCTCGCCGATCTCGTCTGCCTTTGCCGCCAGCGCGCGGGTGACCTCGCGGCCGCCCTCCGCCAGCACCCGGGCGATATCGACAGTGCGCTCGACCAGGGCCTCGTTCAGCGCGGTGGCGCGCGAACCGAGGTTGCCGTCGATCCGGGCGATCAGCCCGTCGAGCGAGCTGGCGATCTCGGCGCTCTTGGCGCCGGAACGCTCCTCGAACAGCTTGATCTGGCTTTCCATGGCGTCCGTGGCTTCGCGCGTACGCTCGGCCAGGATCGCGGCCGCTTCCGTCGCGCGGGTTCCGACGCGGTCGGCCAGCGCCATGGCGTCCTCGCCGATCAGCTTCTCGACGCTTGCGATGCCGCTCGTGACCGCAGCGGTCAAAGCCTGTGCGTCATCGGACAGCCGGCTCGAGAGTTCCCCGCCCTTGTGGATGATGACGTCCTCGAAGGCAGCCAGGCGCGAGCCGAGCGCCGTCTCGACATGGCGGCCCTGGTTGTCGAACAGCTCCGCAAAGGCGCTGAGCCGGCCGCCGAGCGATGTCTCGATCTCGCGACCCTGCTCGTCGAAGAGCCGGTTCAGCGCGTCGTGACGGTGGGCAAGCGCCTCCGTCAGCGCCTGGGCACGGCCTTCCACCGAACGCAGCATCGACTCGGCATTGGCCGAGAGAGCCTCGTTCACGCGTCCGCCCTGCTGCGTCAGCGCCAGCACGATCTCCTTGCCGGTGCCGGCGAGGAGGGTGCGCGCCTCCTCGGCATGGACGGTGAAGGTCTCGCGCAACCCTTGCGTCGCTTCCGTCACCCGATCGGCGATATCGCGGCCGTCGACATTGATGGTTTCGGTCAGGGAGCGGGTCGCGTCATTCATGCGGCGCGCCAGTTCTTCGCTCTGCTCGCCGAGCAGCGTGTGAACCTCGCGGCCGGCACTGACGAGGTCGCGCAGCAGCGTCTCGCGCTGATCGCCCAGCAAGGTGCCGACCTGTTCGCCGGTTTCGCTCAGGCGCGTCAGGAAGCCGCTCTGCTGCTGCTCCAGTGCCGACTGCGCCGCTTCGCTGGCGTCCGTGAGCCGGGCGGCCAGCGCAGCGCCGCGCTCGTCGAGCCGCTTGTCGAGATGCTCGCCGGTCTCGGCCAGGCGGGTGATCAGGGCGCCGCTGCGCTCTGCCAGCACACCATGCACCGAACGGCCGACATCCGCGACGCGGCTGACCAGCGCCTGGCTTTCGCTGCTGAGGAGGTCCTTCACCTCGAATCCGACCTGAGACAGCTTCACGGTCATGGCCGCAGACTGCTCGTCCAGCAGCCCGACAACCCTGGCGCCCGTTTCGGACAGGCTCGACGCCAGCGCGTCGCTCTGCGTGCCGATCAGGCCGTGAGCCTGCTCGCCGGCCTCGCCGAGCCGCAGGACGAGGGCCTCGCTCTGGCTGTCCAGAAGCTTGGCGACATCGGCGCCGGCTCCCGACACGCGCGACACGAGTGCCTCGCTCTGTCCCGCCAGCAGGCTGGCGACATTCGCGCCTGTGCCGGAGACGCGCGAGACGAGCGCATCGCTCTGCTCCAACAGCAATCTGGCGACGTCGGCGCCTGTGCCGGAGACGCGCGAGACGAGCGTATCGCTCTGCTCCGACAGCAATCTGGCGACGTCGGCGCCGGTGCCGGAGACGCGCGAGACAAGCGTCTCGCTCTGTTCCGCCAGCAATCTGGTGACATCGGCGCCGGTGCCGGAAACGCGCGAGACGAGCGCCTCGCTCTGATCCGCAAGCATCTGCACGACGTCCGTGCCGGTGCCGGAGACGCGCGAGACCAGGGTCTGGCTCTGGTCGGCGAGCAGCTTCGCGACTTCCGAGCCGGTGTCCGAAACGCGCGAGACCAGGCTGTCGGCCTGCTGGCCGAGCATGGTCTGGACGCTCTCGCCCGTCTCCGACAGGCGCGTCACCAGCTTGCCGCCGTGGTCGTCGATCACGGTCTGGAGGCCTTCGGTGACCGAAGCGACGCGCGTCGCCAGCACCTCGCCATGCCGCCCGACGGTCTCGCCCAGCGACTGGCCGGCTTCACCGACGCGCAGGATGATGGCGTCGCTGCGCTCGCGCAGGACGTCGTCGACCGTGCGGGCGGTATCGTTGAGCCGCGTGACCAGTGCGTCGCTCTGCGTTCCGATCAAGGTGTTGACGCTCTCGCCGACCTCCAGGAGGCGCGAGGCGATCATTTCGTTCTGGCGGGAGAGCAGGCCGTTGACGCCACGCCCGACCTCGGCGAGGCGGGTGGTGACGCTGTCGCCCTCGTCGGCGAGCGAGCTGCGCAGGCTCTCGCCGGTCTCCGCCAGGCGCGCCCTCAGCGCCTCGCTCTGGCTCTCGATCAGCGCGACCATGCTGCGGCTGCTGGTTTCGAAGCGTTCCGCGGCTTCGCTGCCGCGCGCGGAAATGTCCTGTGCCAGCGACTCGCCGGTCGCCCGCAGGGTCTCGTTCACGGTCTCGACGCGGGCCGCAAGCGTATCGACCACCTGCGAGCCGGTCTCGGTGATCGCGCGCGTCACGTCGCGCGCTCCGGTGGCGAGGCCTTCGGTCAGCACGGCGCCGGTGCGCTCGAGCGAGGATGCGATGTCGCGGGCGCGACCGTCGAGCAGGGTGGACAGGCTGTCGCTGGCGCCGGAAAGCCGCTCGCTGACCTCGCCGGAGGTCACCTGCAGGCGCTCGACCAGTTCGCTGCCACGGCCGCTGATCTCGTCGATCATGCGCTCGCCGGCGCGCCCGAGTGCCAGGGTGATCTGGTCGCCCTTCTCGCCGAGCGAGCCGGTGACGCGGTCGCCTGCCTGGGCGACGGCCTCCGCGATGGTGCGGCTCGCGAGGTCGAGATCCTTGGAGAGGCCCTCATGCGCACCACTGATGGCGAATTTGACGCGCTCGGCATTGCCGACCACGGCTTCGCGCTGGGTCACCAGCTCGTCGATGAGGGAGCGCAGCCGGATCTCGTTGTCGGCATAGGCACGCTCGAGCGTGGCGATCTCGCCGCGTACGATGGTCTCCAGTTCGCCGGCACGCGCGACGGCGCGCTCGATGCCGTCGCCCATGGCGGCGACCTCGCGGCGGATGGTCTGGCTCAGCGACAGGACGGAATCCGCGCCGACGATCTCGGGCTCGGCCAGCCGCAGGGCGACCTCCGTCATCGCTCGCGAAACGAGACGCATCTCCTGCGTGCGGCGATAGAGCGCCGCCAGGACGAAGAAGAACACGATCGGCGCACCGACAGTCAGCGCCAGCAGGGTCCATTCGCCGACACCGAACGCCGCGACGCGCGCGGGCAGGCCGGCATCGAGCGAACCGAAACGATTGAACGCGACGAAGGCGGCGCCGCCGAGCCAGGTCAGCGAGGCGAGCGCTGCGAGCCAGTAGGGCTTGGCGGAAGGGCGAACCGAGAAGGCCTGGACGAGCGAGCTGGAATCACGCCGGTCGTCATTGGCGACGCGGCTGGTGTCGGGCGCGATCGTGGCGCGTGGGGGCGTCGCTTGGGCCGACGCGGCAGGCTGAGGCGCAGCCGGCTCGACGCGAGGGAGGTCGAGCTTGAGATCGTTCTCGGTGGTGGCTGGCAGCTTCGGTTCGAAGCCCGGATCGCTGTCGGTGTCGGACTTCGGCTGATCGAGCCGGAGAGCCTCTTCGATCGCCGACATGGCGGCCTCGGTCGGGTCTTGGAGCTTCTTTGGCCGATTCATGGTGTGCCGCCTCGCCACGCTACTGGGACAGGAGCCTGATCGTGATCGCCGCGCCCGCACGGACCGCCTCTGGTCCTGGCAAGGGGAGAAACACTGCGCCCATCGTTTACCAATTGGAAGGGTAGTGGACGCTCTAAGCCTTGGGAACCCGTTTATGGCGCCGATTCACAAACGTCGTTAACGCCTCGTTCACCATGAAGGCGCTTGGTAGAGGCTGGCCGCGCCGTCTCTGCGGCGCTCGCAGATCCGTCATTACCGAGCCGACAATGCCCCAGACCGCCATCGATCTCGACCATCTCGCCCGCCAGACCGGCGGCGACCTTGAACTCGAACGCGAGATCCTCGCTCTCTTCGCGCAGCAATGCGTGCGGCACCTGCGCACGATCCATCAGGCCGAGGATGCCAGGACCCGCATGGACGCCGCCCACACCCTGAAGGGCGCGGCGCGGGCCATCGGCGCCTGGCAGGTCGCCGACGCAGCCGACGCCATCGAACGCCAGCTCGCCGAAACGAATCCGCGCGGCACCGAGGCCGCAATGGACACGCTCGCGCTCGCCGCCGCCGAGGCGCGGGCCGTCATCGCGCGCCACGACTGCGCTGCGTGAGTGTAACGCCGGTTTGATCCGAGCGTGGCCGACTGCGGCCAAAAGCCCTTTCCCGACCGGCTGGAAATGATCTAAGGCGGGACGCCATCGCCGCCCCTTGGAGTTCATGATGCCGCAGATCACCTTCATCGACGCCCGGGGCGAAATCCGGACCGTCGAGGGCGAAGCCGGAGCGACGGTGATGGAGGTCGCCATCCGCAACGGCGTACCGGGGATCGAGGCGGAATGCGGCGGCGCCTGCGCCTGCGCCACCTGCCATGTCTATATCGACGACGCCTGGGCGGAGAAGACCGGCGCCCCGGAGCCGATGGAGGAGGACATGCTCGATTTCGCCTTCGACGTCCGCCCGACCTCGCGCCTCTCCTGCCAGATCAAGCTGCGCGGCGAACTCGACGGGCTCGTCGTCCGCACGCCCGCGCGCCAGGGCTGAGACGCTTCTCTATTCTGCAGCGGCAGCAACCGGCGGTGCCATCACCGTCTCGTGGCCCGGTACCGGATGGCGCGGCACGAGGAAGGCCAGCGTCAGCGACACCGTCGCCACGGCCGAGCCGATGTAGAAGACGATCGCCGGGTCCTTCAGCCAGATCAGTCCGAAGGTCACGGGCAGGACGACGGCCGCGATGTGGTTGATCGTGAAGGCGACGGCCGACGTCGGCGCGATGTCGGCGGGGTCCGCGATCTTCTGGAAATAGGTCCGCTGCGCCAGGGTCAGCGTGAAGAACACCCCATCGACGACGAAGAGGGCGCCTGCGACGTAGACGCCCCAGCCGGCGAAATGGCCGTGGCTCGCCAGGGCGTAGCCGACGAAGACCAGGATCAGCGAGACGTTCTCGATCTGGATCGTCGCCCGTTCGCCGATCTTGCCGACGAGGTGGCCCAGCATCGGGCCCATGAAGGTGTTGATGCCATAGGTCGCGAGCAGCAGCATCGCCGTCGCGGAGACGTCGTAGCCGAAACGCTCGACCAGAAGGAAGCCGCCGAAGGCCATGAAGATCTGCCGGCGCGCACCCGACATGAAGGTCAGCGCGTAATAAAGCCAGTAGCGCTTGCGCAGCACGAAGCCCTTGTTCTGCGGCACGGCTCCCTGGAAGCGCGGGAACGCGACCCAGGCCAGAATCGAGAGCGCCACGACCAGACAGCCGGACGCCAGGAAGACCACCACATAGCCCGGCTGGAAAACCCGCCAGATCAACGCGATCGCACCGAAGGCGAGCAGCTGCGCCGTGGCCGAGGCCCCGGCAATCCGGCCTAGCAGGCGCGGGGCCTCCGCTTTCGGCAGGAGCTGGAGCTGCAACGATTGCTGGGCGGTCTCGTAATAATGGAAGCCCAGCGACATGATCGTGGTCGTCAGCAGCAGCCCGCCGAGCGTCGGGTAGAAGCCGGTGATGGCGATGCCGACACCAAGGGTCACTAGGCTGAGATAGGCCAGCACCTGCTCCCGCATGATCCAGAACAGGACGATCGCGGTGAAGGCCAGGAAGCCCGGGATCTCCCGCACTGATTGCAGGATGCCGATATCGGCGCCGGTGAAACCGGCCGCTTCCTTGGCGAAATTGTTGAGCAGCGCGCTCCAGCTCGCATAGCCGAGCCAGTTGATGAAGGCCAATGCCATCAGGAAGGTGGTCGGCGACCGCAGGAGCGCGTTGAAGCCGCGCGGGGCGGGGGCGATGTCGGTCATCGGAAGACCCTGCAGAAGGCGCGACCCGGCAGGGCGCTTGGACGCACGAGAGCGGTTCGTGCGTCGATCTTCTTAGAACAGAGGAAGAGGCCAGGATAGCGCCGTACGGCACGCAGCACACATGCGCCGAATCAGGTCTATGCTGATGTGCGCCCATGCGCCGTTTGCGCTGGATCATCGCGACGGGGACGAGAGATCATAAGCTATCGCTGCAACGCAACGAGGAGAGCACGATGTACAAGTCGATTCTGGTTCCCGTCGACCTCGCCGAGGCCGAGCTGGCCGACCCCGCGGTTGTCGCCGCCGTCACCTTTGCCAAGATCTCCGGCGGAACCGTGAGACTGGTCTATGTCCGCTCGCTCGTGCCGATCACCTACATGGAATTCGTACCGGCCGACTTCGATGCCGAGCAGCAGGAGGATGCGGAAGCAAGGCTCGCCGCCATCGCTGCCAAGATCGACCTGCCGGAACCGCAGGTCTCTGCCAAGGTCCTGATCGGTTCGGTGCATGGCGAGGTGCTGGCCGAAGCCGATGCGAGCGGCGCCGATCTGATCGTCATCGGCTCGCACGAGCCCGGCATGCTCGCCTATGTCATCGGCTCTAACGCCTCGGCGATCGTGCGGCGCGCCAAATGCTCGGTGCTGGTGGTCCGCTAGAGCGTTCTCAGGCGGCGAGGCGCCCCGGCACGAGATCGTCGGGCACCTCGCCGGTGGCAAGGTCGCGCGGGCGGTTGAGCACGACCATGGGCCGAACCTGCCAGAACGACGCTGCCGTCAGGAGCAGCCCGAGCAGTCCGGTCGTGTTCGAGCCCCGCAAGAATTCGCGGCCGGTGAAGAAGACGAGCATCAGCATCGACAGGGCGCTGACCGTGGCCAGCGCCAGCCAGAACGCAAACGGCTTGCCGGCAACGAAGCGGGCGCGCGGGTTGGCCCGCGCGATCGCGATCGCCAGCGCCGAGACGAAGGCGTGGTAGCCGGCATCGTCGCGATCCATGTCGGTCAGCGAGCGCCAGGACAGGTTGCCGAAGGTGACGCTCTTGCCGTCGCTCAGTCGCAACTGCGTCTTGAATCCCTTCGAGCTGACATTGCTCGGGGCGTAGACGAAGCGGACCTGCTCGACGGCCGCCAGCCGGACCCGGCTGATCTTGCGGGTGGTGTCGATCTCGAGCGTGTCGCCATCGAGTCTGTAGGTGATTTCGAGGCCGACCGGCCTCGGGCGCTGGCGCCATGAGGGGGGAGGGGTGTCGTCTTCGGAAATGGGCTTCATGGCGGGAGCCATAACGGCTCGGGCGGCGCTTGTCGCGGGCTTCCCTGCTGCGCTTGCGCTATGGGACCCAGCCGGGCAGCTCCGATGCCTGCCTGATCCAGTTCGTCATGGCTTCCTCGTCAAACCGGCCATCCTCGTGGATATGGAAGTAGCGCGTGTCCTTGTCCTTGGACTCGACAGGCGGGAGAGGGAGCAGCGACGCGCCGCCGAAGAACGCCACCTTGATGTACTTCGTGAAGCAATGGATGCCGAGGAACCAACCCTGGCCCTCGACACCGTAGAGCGGCGAGTTCCATTTCACCGCCTTGCGCACGCCGGGCACGGTCCTCTCGATGAGCGCGTCGAGGCGGCGGCCGACATCGCTTTTCCAGCCCGGCATGGCCGCGATGTAAGCCTGGACGGGCGCGTCGCCGTCGCCCTTAGCGATCTGAGGGTTGCCTCCCGAGAGGAGCACGGGCTGCGCGGCGCCGTCCCTGGCAGCTGCCCCTCTCGCGACCTTTGTCGGTTTTTCGGGCGTCTTGCCGGCCACGGCGCTCAAGCCCGCGCGCCGGTGCGTCGTCCGATGCGCCACTTGGAGGCGTATGGCAGCACGAACAAGTAGAGACCGCTGAACAGAAGCAGGAAGAGCGGCAGCAGCGGCGAATAGACCAGCCAGAGAGGCGGCTCCCCCAGTCCGCGGGCGACGAAATTGGCGATGACGGTCACCGTAAAGGCAATGGACAGCCAGCGGTGGCCCTGCCGAATCCCGTTGTTCCAGTTCAATGTGGCCTCCTTTGAATACGTCGCTTGGATTGGATCGGGCGGACTTCAGCCCTCCCGCGCCAGCAACTGCTCGAGATTGGCAAAGAACCGCGGCCATCCGAACTTGGCGCCCTGATAGGCCTGCTGCTGATCCGGCCGGAAGCCGACCTGTTCCATCCGCAGCACGGTTCCCGTTCCTGACGGGGTGAGAGTCCACGTGACGACGCTCTCGAGGCCGAGGGCCGCCCAGCTATAGGCCAGCGTCCTGTTCGCCTCGATGGTCACGACCTGACAGTCGACAGTGCCCCAGTCGGCGCGAAGGTTGAATCGGTGATCCAGGACCGGCTTGAAGTCGTTCTTCATCAGCCATTCCTGGATCAGATGTGGTTGCGTGAGCGCGCGCCAGATCTTCTCCGGCGGGTAGGCGATCTCGCGTTCGACAACCACGGAGCGTGTTTCGCCCGATGCTTCGTTCATTGGTCCATCCTTTTCAGCAGGTCTTCGAGATCGTCGAAGCGGGCTTCCCAGAACCCGGTCATTTGGTTTGCCCAGTCGATCAGTGGCACCAGGGCGCCGAGTTGCGCGGTGTAATGCGTCTGGCGCCCTTCATGGCGGTCTTGCACCAGGCCGGCCTGCTTCAGCACGCCGAGATGCTTGGATACCGCCGGTTGCGAGACCCCCGCCCGAGCCGTCAAAGCCCCCACCGTCTGCTCCCCGTCGCGGCACAGCCGCTCGAAGATGGCCCGCCTGGTCGGATCGGCGAGTGTCTTGAAGAGCAGTTCGTGGCGGAATGTCATTGAAACCCATAACTCACCGGTTATTGGTCAAATCAATAACCGGTGAGTTATGGGTGTGTCAATCGACAACCCGGAACGACGCCCTGACGACGGCGTGGCGGCTCGCCACGTCGGCCTTCGGCTCAGCCGCTCGGCGGCGTCGCGCATTGCGCACCGATTGGTCGATGTTGGAAGGGCGGTGAGGTCGCGGATGCCGAGCGCGAGCTCGCCCAGCACGTGCGGGAACCGAAAAGCTAGCGCGCCAGAACCTTCATGGCGCCATCGAGCCCGTCGAGTGTCAGCGGGAACATCCGACCGCTCATCAGGGAGCCGATCTGGCGGATCGACTGGGTGTAGCTCCACAGATGCTGCTGCACGGGATTGAGCCAGACCGATTTCTGGAACTTGCCGGTCAGCCGCTCCATCCAGACCGCCCCGGCTTCCTCGTTCCAGTGTTCGACCGAGCCGCCCGGCATCGCGATCTCATAGGGGCTCATCGAGGCGTCGCCGACGAAGACGACGCGATAATCGGCCGGATAAGTCCGCAGCACGTCCCAGGTCGGGATCACCTGGTCGTGGCGGCGCCGGTTCTCGCGCCAGACCCGCTCATAGGGGCAGTTGTGGAAATAGAAATGCTCGAAATACTTGAACTCGGCCCGCGCCGCCGAGAACAGCTCCTCGGCCAGCTCGACATGCCAGTCCATCGAGCCGCCGACATCGAGGAAGAGCAGCACCTTGACCGCATTGTGCCGTTCGGGCCGCAGCTGCACGTCGAGATAGCCGTGCTTGGCCGTCTCGCTGATCGTGCTGTCGAGGTCCA
>JAESFK010000611.1_pt1 | contig 16193 bp, 14 predicted proteins | sample 9269391 | NCBI WGS metagenome assembly JAESFK01 (sample SAMN14506231, study PRJNA617097) | algae metagenome | isolation source: Drouetiella hepatica UHER 2000/2452 and co-occurring heterotrophs from... | place: Slovakia: Slovak Paradise National Park, Hrabusice, Kosice Region | collected 2000-01-01
TTTGTGGTTCGCTAAATCTGCTCATCTTCATCGAATTCTCCTCGATCATATTGCCGAGAAAATTCTACTTTTGAAGCCCGTTAATTTGCGGGGGGATTACCATTGGAATTCTGTTGCCAGGAGAAAAACATATTTCTCATGAGCAAAAGAAGCTTTTAGACAAATCTCAGTTTATGGACGCGCTTGAATATGGCCGAATTATTCACGCTGAGATGTCGGCATTAAGTGACGCCGCGCGGCTTGGGATAAGTGTTCAGGATGGCACTATTTACTGCACCACATTCCCTTGTCACATGTGCGCGAAGCATATCGTTGCGAGCGGGATATCAAAGGTTGTGTTTCTTGAGCCTTATCCCAAAAGCCTAACCTCAGATCTTCACTCTGATTCAGTGAAGATCGAAGGGACGTCTCGAGGCGGCTATGGAAGATTCCGTTCAGTTGAATTTTCACCATTTTTTGGTATCACTCCCCGTCGATACCGAGAATTTTTCGCACGAAACAAAAGAAAAGACGGTGCCCAATATCAGCAATACAAAAAAGGCACTCCTGAATTGATGATACCCGCGACGGGTCCTTTCTATGCGACGCGAGAAGGTCAAACCGTTGAAGTCCTTTCGGAGCAAATTACTTTGTTCCAAAAGCGTCAAGGTCCTCAAAACGAAAACCAATCGAATGTGTGATCGAAAATTATGTGTTTGGAATTTTATCCAGTAACTAGCAGGTTTCTAGTGTAAGGATTACTGGAGAAGTTTTGGCTAAGCGTTGCTCACAAAACCAGCCGAAACTTCGCAAACCCATCCGTGCCATCGCCCGCGTCCTCGATTGTCACGCCCTTGACATCGGCAATCAGCCCGCGCGCTTTCGGTCCGCTCTCGAACAGCGCCGTCGCGCCTTCCACCGGAGCAAAACTCCAGTTTCCATCCGCCGACGGGTTGATCGTCCCTTCGGCGATGATGTAGCGGACGATGACGTCGCGGTTGGTGTCGGGGGCGGCGAAGACCACCTTGTCGCTGGCGATCTCAGGAAACTTGCCACCGCCGCCGGCGCGATAATTGTTGGAGGCGACGACAAATTTCTGCGCCGGGTCGATCGGCTTGCCCTCGAAGGCGAGGTTCTGGATGCGGTTGGAATCCGGGCTCACCGCATTGCCGTCGCCGTCGTACTTCGCCGGTTGCGACAGGTCGATCTGGTAGGTAACGCCGTCGATGATGTCGAAGTTATAGGAAGGGAATGTGGTGTTGATGAGGGCCGCGTCCTTGGCGGCGGGTGCGACGGTGTTGAACATGCCGGCCGACATTTCCAGCCAGTTCTTCACCTGCGCCCCGGTGATGACGACGGCCTGTACCGTATTCGGATAAAGATAGAGATCGGCGACGTTCTTGATGGCGATGTCGCCGGTGGGCACGTCGGTATAATAATCCGCGCCGCCGCGTCCGCCTGCCTTGAAGGGCGCCGCCGCCGACAGAACCGGCAGGTCCTTGTATTCCGTGTCCTTCAGCATGTCCTTGATGTACCAGGTCTGCGCGTTGGAGACGATCTGCACCGAGGGATCGTCGGCCACCAGTGCAAAATAGGAATAGAGCGGCGCCGAGGTCTTGCCGACCGGCGTACGGATATAGGCGAGCGTCGCCTCATGCTCGGCGCTGGCGGCGGCGATGATGTCGGCGCGGTCGGGCACGTCGGCCACCACCTTCTTGTCCTCGCGGTGATAGATCGGCCGCGCCTCGGTGGTGAAATCGACGATCGTCCAGCCGTTGCCGTCCTTCTCCAAAAGCAGGTCGATCAGGCCGAGATGCGAGCCCCAGAAGCCGCCCATCACGGCCGGCTTGCCGAGTAGCGTGCCCTTGACGGGATCGACGCCTTCGATGCCGTCAAAGCTCTTCGGGCCGGGAAAGACGAGGTGCTGGTGGCCGGTAAACACCGCATCGATGCCCTCGACGCCGGCGAGATAGAGCGAGGCGTTTTCCATGCGCTCGCTCTGGCCTGAGCCGTCGATGCCGGAATGAGAAAGCGCGATGATGATATCGGCACCCGCCTCCTTCATCACAGGCACCCAGGCTTTGGCGGCCTCGACGATATCGCGTGTCTGCGCCTTGCCTTCGAGGTTCTTGATATCCCAGAGCATGATCTGTGGCGGCACGAAGCCGATAACGCCGATCTTCAGTTCGCTTGCAGCCCCCGAACCGTCGGTGATGGTTTTTTCGACGATCGTGTAGGGCTTGAAGAACAGGTCGTCGTCCTTCGGGTTGGCGGCAAGCTGCCCCCTGGTCAGGTTGGCGCAGACATAAGGGAAGTTGGCTCCGGCAAGCACCTTGAACATATAGTCGAGGCCGTAGTTGAATTCATGATTGCCGAGCGTACCGGCCTCGTAGCCGAGCACGTTCATCGCCTTGATGATCGGGTGGACGTCGCCTTCCTTCATGCCGTGCTGATAGGCCATGTAGTCGCCCATCGGGTTGCCCTGCAGGAAGTCGCCGTTGTCGACGAGGAAGGAATTACCGGCCTCGGCGCGGATGGCATCGATGATCGAGGCGGTGCGCGCAAGGCCCAGCGTGTCGTTCGGCTTGTCGCCGTAATAATCGTAAGGGAAGACATGAACGTGGATGTCGGTCGTTTCCATGATGCGCAGATGCGCCTGATTGGCGGCAGCCCGCGCGGCAAAGGGATGCAGAAGGACGAGGGCGGAGGTGGCTGCGGCACCGCAAAGGAGCGAGCGGCGGGTAATCGGGTGGAGCGCGAGGATGGATGACATCATGAAGTCCTTATCGTCTGACCGGTCATAGCCTGCAGGGAACCTAGGGCGGCAAGCCGTGGAATGCACCCCGCGAAATATCGGGTATTTTCGCAGCCGCGGTGAAGGCTTTGATGAGCTGTGCTTGAAGCAAGGTTCACGGAAATGAATTGGTTGATCAACGGGCTTTGGAGTAGGACGACCCAAACGATAAAAATCTGACGGGATGAAACGCCATGGCTGATGCGAAACAAATACCGGTGGTGCAAAACGGCGATTCGCCGCGCGGCTTCGCCTTTGCGCTGACGGCCTATCTGCTCTGGGGCTTCCTGCCATTCTTCATGAAGGCCGTCGCCCATATCCCGGCTTCCGAGGTCGTGGCGCACCGGATCGTCTGGTCCGTGCCCCTTGCGGGCGCTGTTCTGCTTGTTCTTGGGCGCACCGGTGATATCAAGCTTGCGTTGCGCTCGCCGCGCACGCTGAAGATGGCCATGGTGACGGCCGTGCTGATCACCATCAACTGGGGCATCTATGTCTGGGCCATCGGGGCCGGGCGGGCGCTGGAAACCGCACTCGGCTATTACATCAATCCGCTGTTTTCGATCTTTCTCGGTGCAGTTCTCCTCAAGGAGAAACTCAATCCGGCGCAGATGGCTGCCATCGGGCTGGCGGCAATCGCCGTCGTCGTGCTTGCTTTCGATGCCGGCGGCTTGCCCTGGGTCTCGCTGGCGCTCGCTGTTTCCTGGGGCTTTTATGCTTTCTTCCGCAAGACGCTGCCGGTCGGCCCGAACCAGGGCTTCTTCCTCGAGGTCCTGCTCCTCAGCGTGCCGGCCCTCGGCTACATCGCCTATCTGGAAGTCTCGGGTCAGGGGCATTTCATCGATACCGGCTGGGCGGATGTCGCGTGGCTGATGGCCTGTGGTGTCGTCACCGCGGTGCCGCTGATGATCTATGCCAACGGCGCCAAGCTGCTCCGGCTTTCCACCATCGGCATCATGCAGTACATCGCCCCGACGATGATCTTCATCATCGCCGTCTTCGTCTTCCACGAGCCCTTCGGCACACCGAAGCTCATCGCCTTCATCCTGATCTGGGCGGCCCTGGCGGTCTATTCGGCGTCGATGATCCTGGAAAGCCGCGCCCGCCGTGCGGCTGTGCCAAATCCTGCGGAATAGCCAAAGCTTGTCGCGCAAAGAAGTGCGGGCGCTTTATGAGAACGGCATGCGTAAAATCACGGCTCTATGCGTCGTCCGGCCATTCACGCGCGCCATGTTGGACGAAGAGAATTTCGATTTGTGTGTCGCCGACACGGTAGGCAACAATGTATGGCGTGTCAGGGATGACGAGTTCGCGCGTACCCTTGATCTCGCCCCGGCGTCCGATGAAAGGGTTGTCGGATAACAGCCCTTTCGTTTTTGAGTGGATATCATTGACGATGCGTGCGGCTGCGCGCGGATTGCGCGTGGCGATGTAGTCGCCGATGCGGGCAAGCTCCGCCAGATAGCGTTTCGTCCAGACGATCCGCACTGTGTTTATGTCTGGCTGTATTTGTTGAGAACCGCTGCGATATCTTCGGCGGTGGCAAAGTCGCCGCGATCGGCTTCCTCGATACCGGCCTGCACGCCCTCAATCCACTTCTCCTGCCAGGCGAGGGAACGGCCGTGCGATAGTGCATCCTCGATGATTTGCTGGCGCGTCAAGGCGGAGCGGGCGGCCAGCTTGTCGATGCGGCGGCTGAGGTCTTCTGAAATACCGTTCTTATCGCTCATGGACATCGTCTTCCTATCACGACCAATATTGGCGGCAGAATACAACTCCGCAGCAGAGCGATCAACACGGCACGAAAAGGTCCGGGCGACATGTCAAATGCCGTTCCGGCCGGACGTGTCAAAGCTTGGCGATGATTCCGTTGTCGCCGTCGCGGTCGACCTGGCTTGCCCAGTGCTCAAGCAGCGCCGGAACGACCTCGTCGGCCGCATCGATGACCAGTGGCTGGACGAGGTGGGCGGTGTGGATGAAGCCGCTGTCGGCCATGTGCTGGATCAGCTTCATCAGCGGGTCCCAGAAGCCGTTGATATTGACGAGCACGATCGGCTTGCGGTGACGGCCGAGCTGCGCCCAGGTCATCACTTCGACGATTTCCTCGAGCGTGCCGATGCCGCCGGGAAGCGTCACGAAGGCGTCCGAACGCTCGAACATTTTGTGCTTGCGGTCATGCATGTCCGGCGTGACGATCAGTTCGCTGAGCTGCCCGAGCGAATGACGGGTGGCCTCCATATCCATCAGAAATTCTGGTATAATACCGGTGACGCGGCCACCATGCGAAAGAACGCCGCTTGCGACAGCGCCCATGATGCCTTTGGTGCCGCCGCCATAGACGAGGCGAAGATGATTTTCGGCGATGGATTTGCCAAGAATCCGGCCGGCGTCCATGAAGGACTGATCGCGCCCGGGCTGGGAGCCGCAATAGACGCAAACGGATCGAATCGGGATATTTTTCTCGTTCATGGTCCAAAGAGACATCGCAGGGCAGCATGCGTCAAGAAAAATGACGGGAAACAGGGCTTTCCACCGGTCTGAACATGCGGCGATGCTTGTGGAAAGCCTCGGGAATCGTTAGCTATTTTTAGGTATAAGCTGACGTTATGTGCGGGGCGGATTCCGTTCAGCGAAAACAGGCAGAAAGCGGCGGGCATTCAGGCTTGGTAAAAGCTGTTCTTCTGTGCCCTGTCGGGCGAAGACGGTTCCGGGCCAATTGGAGATGTGCATGATGAAGAACAAGGCTGGCTGGGTGGCCCTTATCGTCCTGGCAATTGCGACGCTGCTGATGGTTTTCTTTGTCATGCCCAATATCAACGGCGATAAGGACAAGCTCACCGCGGACAGCCCGGCTCAGACGCCAGCAGAGACAAGCCCGGCCGCCGAAACACCGGCAGACGCCAAGGGCGCGCGCCCGACGGCTTCCAGCGAGACGGCGAGTGCTGCAGCGACGGATGGCAAGCCCACTGATCCTGCCGCCGCGTGGACGGTGCCCGGTTTCGACGTGCTGCGGGTCGAGCCGGATGGCTCGACGGTCATTGCCGGACGGGCCCAGCCCAACACCAAGGTCGAAATCGTCAATGGCGAGACTGTCGTCGGCAAGGCCGATGTCGGTGCGACCGGCGATTTTGCAGCGATTTTCGACAAGCCTCTTCCGGCCGGCGATTATCAGCTGACATTGCGCAGCGTCGGTGAAAACGGCGTGACCAAGTCGTCGGAAGAAGTTGCGACTGTCTCGATCCCCAAGGACAAGGCCGGTGAACTGCTCGCCATGGTGTCGAAACCCGGCGAAGCAAGCCGCATCCTGACCAAGCCGGCGGCTGACGCGGCTGGCGGTGACCTGGCCAAGGCAAAACCGGCCCCGGATGCCTTGGCATCGGCAATGGCCGCCGGCACCACAACGCCTGCCACTTCCGGCGTGGCTGCCGTTCCGGCAACGGCTGGAAATTCGGCCGTCGGCGTTTCCGCCGTCGAGATCGAGGGCAAGAAGATGTTCGTGGCCGGCAACGCGAAGGCTGGCGCCGTGGTGCGGATCTATGCGGACGATGTTCTGGTCGGCGAAACCAAGGCCGATGAACAGGGCCGCTTCGTCGTCGATGGCACGATCAATCTGCCGGTCGGCAGTCACACCATTCGCGCCGACATGATGGGAGCCGATGGCAGCAAGGTCGAGCTGCGCGCCGCCGTACCGTTCAATCGTCCGGTGGGCGATCAGGTCGCGGCCGTTGCGCAAGGCAATGCACAGGGCTCCGTCGTGCCGTTCGAAGGCGGCAGCTTCGATGGCCTGCGATTGGAGGCGGCCAAGGCGCTTGCCCTGCTGAAGGGGCTCTTTGCCAATGGCAAGGCGCCGACGGATGAGGAACTGGCCGCCGCACGGTCGTCCACCGAAATCGCGCTGAAGTCGCTCGCCGATTTCAAGGTTGCCGACAATCTCGATGCGAGCGTCCGCGAAATGGCGGCCAAGACAGCAAAGTCCGCATCGGATGCGCTTGCCATGTTGAAGGCGCTTCCGAAGGATGCGGCGAGCGTGTCTGCCTCGCTCGGCAAGATCGAGGCTGCGGTCGGCTCGGCGCTGATGCCACGCACCGATGGCACGGGCAACGATGCCGTGGTGGCCGAAACCACGACGGCGGCGCCCGTTCAGGACGGTGCTGCGGCAACCGGCACGGCGCCGGCTGACAACGGTGCTGCGGCGAAGACGGGCGCGGAGACCGGCGCCGCCGCAACCACCACATCGCCAGCCACCGGACAGGCGGCCGCCGAGCCCGAAACGGTCCAGCAGGCCCCCTTGCAGCAGAGCAAGACCTCGGTGATCATCCGCCGCGGCGATACGCTCTGGCAGATCTCGCGCCGCGTCTATGGTGCAGGCGTCCGCTATACGACGATCTATCTCGCTAACGAGGACCAGATCGCCGACCCGGACAGGATCCTGCCGGGGCAGATCTTTGGCGTTCCCGACAAGGCCATGCCGGAGGCCGAATCGGAAGAAATGCACCGCAAACATCTGAAGCAGCTGCCCTGACAGGCTTTTCATGCGCCGCTCCATTGCAGCGGCTGATGTTGCGACTTATCTGACACATGAAGCGGCGCCTTGCGAAGGGCGCCGCTTTCAATTGGAAAATTGCGTTTGTGCGCCCATGCCGGATGTCTCATCGTCCGCGTGACATTCAGGGCGCGCAATGACGGCTGTGCTGGACAAGGCGGCAGCGGAACGAAGGCGAGACAAGACGTGGCTCAGAAGAAGACGGTATCGGCGGATGCAGGCAATCCGCTGCGGACGATCATCAACCTCTGGCCCTATATGTGGCCGAGCGACCGCGCCGACCTGAAGATGCGTGTCGTCTGGGCGACGGTCATCCTTTTGGTCGCCAAGGTCGTGCTTTTGCTCGTGCCCTATTTTTTCAAATGGGCCACCGATGCGCTGAACGGCAAGACGGATCTCGCCGGTGTCCTGCCCGTCGTCTTCACCGGCGCCGTCATGCTGGTACTGGCCTATAATCTCGCCCGTCTGCTGCAGGCAGGGCTCAACCAGCTGCGCGATGCGCTGTTTGCCAGCGTCGGCCAGCATGCGGTGCGCCAGCTTGCTTACCGCACCTTCGTCCACATGCACCAGCTGTCGCTGCGCTTCCATCTGGAGCGGCGCACCGGCGGCCTGTCGCGCATCATCGAGCGCGGTACCAAGGGCATCGAGACGATCGTCCGTTTCACCATCCTCAACACGGTGCCGACGCTGATCGAGTTCCTGATGACGGCGATCATCTTCTGGTGGGGCTATGGTTTCAGCTATCTGCTGGTCACCGCCGTCACGGTCGTCGTCTATATCTGGTTTACCATCAAGGCGAGCGACTGGCGCATCTCGATCCGCCGTTCGATGAACGACAGCGACACCGATGCCAATACCAAGGCGATCGATTCGCTTCTGAACTTCGAGACGGTGAAATATTTCGGCAACGAACAGATGGAGGCCCAGCGCTTCGATCAGTCGATGGAGCGCTACGAGCGCTCGGCGACGCAGGTCTGGACCTCGCTCGGCTGGCTGAACTTTGGCCAGGCGGTGATTTTCGGTGCCGGTACGGCTGTGATGATGGTGATGTCGGCGCTGGCGGTGCAGCGCGGCGAACAGTCGCTCGGCGATTTCGTCTTCATCAATGCCATGCTGATCCAGCTTGCCATCCCGCTCAATTTCATCGGCTTCGTCTACCGCGAAATCCGTCAGGGCCTGACCGATATCGAGCAGATGTTCGATCTGCTCGAAGTGGAGGCCGAAGTCACCGACAGCCCGGATGCGGCGGAACTGGTGATCGACAAGGGTGCCATCGCCTTCAAGGACGTGCACTTTGCCTATGATCCGGCCCGGCCGATCCTCAAGGGCATTTCGTTCGACGTGCCGGCCGGCAAGACCGTCGCGGTCGTCGGCCCGTCCGGCGCAGGCAAGTCAACCTTGTCCCGGCTGCTTTACCGGTTCTACGATGTACAGGGCGGCGCCATCACCATCGATGGCCAGGACGTGCGCGATGTGAAGCAGAAGAGCCTGCGCGCCGTCATCGGTATGGTGCCGCAGGATACCGTGCTGTTCAACGACACCATCGCCTACAATATCCGCTATGGCCGCACCTCCGCCACGCAGGCCGAGGTGGAGGCCGCAGCCGGCATCGCCCAGATCGGTGGCTTCATCAAGAGCCTGCCGGAAGGGTATGGCGCCATGGTCGGCGAACGCGGTCTGAAGCTGTCGGGCGGCGAAAAGCAGCGCGTGGCGATCGCCCGCACGGTTTTGAAAAGCCCGCCGATCCTCATCCTCGACGAGGCAACGTCTGCGCTCGACACCCGCACCGAGCAGGAAATCCAGACGGCGCTCGATATCGTTTCGCAGAACCGCACGACACTGGTCATCGCCCACCGCCTGTCCACCGTCATCCATGCGGACGAGATCATCGTCCTGAAGGACGGCGGTATCGCCGAGCGCGGTACCCATGGGGAGCTGATCGATCGAAACGGCCTCTACGCCTCCATGTGGAACCGCCAGCGCGAAGCGACGCAGGCCGAGGAGACCTTGAAGAAGGTGCGCGAGAGCGACGATCTCGGTGTGGTGATGCGCGGCCCGGCGGCGGTGTGAAGCGGAGTCATAAGTGTGCAGTGAGTAGTGGATAGCGGGCTTTCCGGGAACTTCTCGCTGCTCACGATGCACTAACGACTACCAACGGCTCGCTTTTCCCTGTACGTCCTAGCCGAACGAAAATTTGGAGATGCTGCGAGATGAGCTTGGTCAATACAGTGCGCAACACGCTGGTTCCGGTGCACAAGGAAGGGTATCCCTTCATCGCCGGTTTCTTCGTCGTTTCGCTGGTTCTCGGCTTCCTGTGGGAGCCGCTGATGTGGCTCGGCTTCATCCTGACCGCCTGGTGCGCCTATTTCTTCCGCGATCCCGAACGGCTGACGCCGCTTGACGATGATCTCGTGATCAGCCCGGCCGACGGCCGCGTCTCGTCGATCGCGATGATGACGCCGCCGGAAGAGCTTGGGCTTGGAACGGTACCGATGCTGCGCATCACCGTGTTCATGAATGTCTTCAATTGCCATGTGAACCGCGCTCCGATGCGCGGTCCCATTCGCCGCATCGCCTACCGCGCCGGCAAGTTCGTCAATGCGGAACTCGACAAGGCGAGCCACGAGAACGAGCGCAATGGCCTGGTCATCGATACCGCCCATGGCGAAATCGGCGTTGTCCAGATTGCCGGCCTCGTCGCCCGCCGCATCGTCTGCTGGTCGGCTCCGAACGAGACGCTGCAGGCGGGCGAGCGGTTTGGTCTCATCCGGTTCGGCTCGCGCCTTGATGTCTTCCTGCCGGAAGGCGCCGAGCCCCGCGTCAGCCTTGGCCAGACGGCCATCGCCGGCGAAACCGTGCTTGCGGAATTCGGCTCCGCCAAGGGTCCCGTCATCAGCCGGCGCGGCTGATGGAAGGTTCGTCCGTCAAACAGGAGCAGACCATGGAAACGCCCTTTCCGTCCTTTGACCCGCATGGCCCCAACGGCGACGATGAAGCGCGCGGGCCGCGCCTGCGGGAAATTCCGCTGCGTCTGCTCGTGCCCAACCTGATCACCGTGCTTGCCATCTGCGCGGGGCTTTCAGGCGTTCGCCTGGCGTTCGAAGGCCGTTTCGAGCTTGCCGTTGCCATGGTGCTGGTCGCAGCCTTCCTCGACGGCATCGACGGGCGTGTTGCCCGTCTTCTGAAGGCCACCTCGAAATTCGGCGTCCAGATGGATTCGCTGGCCGATATCGTCAATTTCGGCGTGGCACCGGCCCTGGTGTTGTTTGCCTATGTTCTGGACGAAGCCCGTTCGATCGGCTGGATCGCGGCTCTGATTTACGTCATCGCCGCCGGCCTTCGGCTCGCGCGTTTCAACGTCATGGCCGAGCGGGACATCAAGGCCAAATGGCAGTCTGAGTATTTTGTCGGCGTGCCGGCCCCGGCTGGCGCCATGCTGGTGCTGCTTCCGGTCTATCTGGGTCTTTTGGGCGTCGAACCCGACCGGGTCATGGGCCTGATCTCATCCGCCTACACGGTTCTTATCGCCTTCCTTCTCGTCAGCCGGCTGCCGGTCTGGTCGGGCAAGTCCGAAAACCGCGTTCGCCGGGATCTTGTTCTCCCCGTCATCCTTTTCGTCGTCCTGTATGTGGCGACATTGATGAGCTTTACGTGGGAAACGATGGTCGTCACTGCCGTCGGCTATCTGCTGACGCTGCCGTTCGGCGCGCGCAAATGGCACCGGAAATATGGCAGCAAATGGCCGGGCCATCCTGATCATGCGACACCGGGAGAAGATGGATTGCCCGGCGATAAGGCGTAGATCACCCATCGGCCCTCGAAATGTATTCTTATCGAGGATTGTCGGGAGCGTGGTTTGCTGCGATTTGCTCGGCCGTTGATTTGAGCAGATCAAGATCAATTCCCATGGCACGCAATGCGCGGGCAGCAACGCCATGACGCATGCCGGCGATGACAGAAATGATGTGTGCCCCCAGCAGCGGGGCGTGTTCATGCCGGTTGGCTGCCAAAGCCTGCAGGACCTCCTGACCAGACGCTGAAGCATTGTAAGTTTGCTGTTGCGCCGGGCGCAGGGCTGCGTCGCCGCCGCCGGCCCATGCTGCGATGGGGTCAAGGCCGATGGAGCGGAGTGCTTCGGCATATTGCTGTTTTATCGCTGGCCCGATGGCTGTTTGGTGTGCTCCGACCCGCTCGAAGACCCGTTGTGCCGTCCCGTCGGGAAGGTCGAAAGCAGCGAGGAGGAAATGCTCCGCGCCGGGCTCGTTCTGCTGATCTTCGAGAGCATGCTTTTCAGCGTTAAGGCAAAGCGCGCTGATGGTCTTCATGTCAGTGAGACGTGCTTTTATGCGTCCGAACATTCAAGACTCCTTCAGGGTATCAGCGTTCAGGATCAGGTTTGAAAGGCGCTTGTGGGCAGCCTGTTTGGATATGCCAAGGGCCTGGGCTATTCTCGCCCAGGACCAGCCTTGGTCTATTGCTGCCCTGACGGCTTGCCGCTCCAAGGTGTCCGCCATACGGCGCAGGGCCACCACGGCGGCGAGCGCATCATCAGGGTCCTTCGGGAAGGTGTCAGGATCAAGCATCCGTCAACAATAGTTGACGCTGGCCGATTGTCAACTATTGTTGACGAATTGGATTGCGATTATTGAGCTGTGTCGCAGGAAGCGCCCCACCGGTCGGAATGATCAGTCCGGCAGGCGGTAGTCCACAACCCGGTTTTCCCGCACCATGAACAGCTTGCCGGTTTCCGTCTGATCGGGGCCGACAAGCGGTAGCAGCTTGGCTGCGACTTCGGACGGGTGCGGCACGGTTGACGGGTCTTCGCCCGGAATTGCCTGGGCGCGCATGGCGGTGCGGGTGGCGCCCGGATCGACCGAGAGGATGCGCAGCGGCAGGCGCTGCGTTTCGCCCGCCCAGGTGCGGGCCAGCGCCTCGACAGCTGCCTTGGAGGCGGAGTAGGGGCCCCAGAAGGGCTTGCACTTGTGGGCGGCGCTCGAAGACAGGATCAGCGCGCGGCCGGCGTCCGACTGCTGCAGCAGCGGATCGACGGACCGGATCAGCCGCCAGGTGGCCGTAACGTTGACGGTCATCACCTTTTCGAACACCTTGGCCTCGACATGGCCGACCGGCGAGATGACGCCGAGCACGCCGGCATTGGCAACCAGAATGTCCAGCTTGCCCCAGCGCTCGTTGATGGCGCCGCCGAGCTTGTCGATGGCGGCCATGTCGGCAAGGTCGAAGGGAACCAGCGTCGCCGGCAGCCCGCCCGCCGACTTGATCGCGTCGTCAAGGTCTTCCAGCCCGCCGACGGTGCGGGCGCAGGCAATCACCTGCGCGCCGGCCTTGGCCAGTTCAAGCGCTGTGAAGTAACCGATGCCGCGCGATGCGCCGGTGACCAGTGCTATGCGGCCCTTGAGATCGATCATGTCTGGGTGGCTCCGAATTCATTGATGCGGGCTTGCTGTGCCACACGTCCGGGTTCTGACGCAAGTCAGGAAACCGCAGGTTCAGGGCGGCAAGCACGGTTCCTCAAGCCCTTTTGGGCTCAAGGACGTGGTTCAGCCGTTGCTGGCGAGCATGGACAGTTTCGGGCTTGCCGCATCGCCGTTCTTGTCGAGAAGCCGCGTCGGATAGTCGCCGGTGAAATAATGGTCGGTGAACTGCGGGCGGGCATTGTTGCGCTCTTCGCCGCCGACCGCACGATAGAGGCCGTCGATCGTCAGGAATTCCAGCGAATCGGCACCGATGAATTTCGCCATCGCCTTGATGTCGTTATACTGGTTGGCCAGCAGCTTGTCGGCGTTCGGCGTGTCGATGCCGTAGAAGTCGGGATAGAAGATCATCGGGCTGGCAACGCGGATGTGAACTTCCGTGGCGCCCGCATCGCGGATCATCTGGACGATCTTCAGCGACGTCGTGCCGCGCACGATCGAATCATCGACCAGCACGACCCGCTTGCCTTCGATCATCGCCCGGTTGGCCGAATGCTTCAGCTTGACGCCGAAGGCACGGATCGACTGTGTCGGCTCGATGAAGGTGCGGCCGACATAATGGTTGCGGATGATGCCGAGTTCGAAGGGAATGCCGCTCGCCTGCGCATAGCCGATCGCCGCCGGCGTGCCGCCGTCCGGAACGGGGACGACCACATCCGCATCGACGGGGGATTCCTTGGCCAGATTGATGCCCATGTTCTTGCGGGCCACGTAAACATTGCGGCCGCCGACCACGGAATCGGGACGGGCGAAATAGACATATTCGAACAGGCAAAGCCGTTCCGGCTGCGGATTGACGGGCTTGCGCGCATCGATCTGGATCGAACCGTCCGCCTGGATTTCGCAGATGATCACTTCGCCGTTTTCGACGTCGCGAATGTATTTCGCACCGATGATGTCGAGCGCGCAGGTTTCCGAGCAGAAGATCGGCTTGCCGTCGAGTTCGCCCATCACCAGCGGCCGTATGCCGGTGGGGTCGCGCGCGGCGATCAGCTTGGTGCGGGTCATAGCCAGCATCGAATAGCCGCCTTCCATCTGCCGGATGGCATCGATGAAGCGGTCGGCCGTCGAGGTATGGCGCGAGCGGGCGATCAGGTGAAGGACGACTTCGGTATCCGATGTCGACTGACAGATGGCGCCGGTGGCGATGATCTGGCGGCGCAGCGTCAGGCCATTGGTGAAGTTGCCGTTATGGGCAATGGCGATGCCGCCGACTTCCAGTTCGGCAAACAGCGGCTGGACGTTGCGCAGCGCCACTTCGCCCGTGGTCGAATAGCGCGTGTGGCCGATCGAGATGCTGCCGGGCAGCTTTGCCAGGATCGCCGGGTCGGTATAGTGATCGCCGACAAGGCCCATGCGCTTTTCGGTGTGGAACTGCTTGCCGTCGAAGGTGACGATACCGGCCGCTTCCTGTCCGCGGTGCTGCAGGGCGTGCAGGCCGAGCGCCGTCAGGGTCGCCGCATCCGGATGCCCCAGAATACCGAAGACGCCGCATTCTTCGTGCAGCGTATCGCCGTCCATTTCATCGTGAATTTCTGCGGCTCGCAAATGGGTCATCGCTGTTGGCCTTTGTGTTAACGGCTGGAACGCGTTTGGCATATTGTATCAGATCCCTAAAGCGCCGCGCGTCATTCATGACGCGCAAAGGTCGCTGTGGCGCTTTAAGTTTCCTGCATAATTCTCAAATCCGTTCCGATTTAAGAATTATGCAGTGGGCCTTCAAGCTGCGAAGGCTTGAGGGTTTCACATGTCATCGTTGCAAAATGGACAGAGCCCGCAAAAGCGGGCCCTCATTCTTTCATGCGGCCTTAGCCGCTGGTCGCCGCGCCATCGGTCGCAGGCGTTTCTTCGGCCGGAGGCTGGGTGGTGGTGCCGCCCGTGCCTTCGTTCTCGCCTTCGCCGGTCGTATCCTTGCCGCGCAGGCGGTCGAGGATCGTGGCATCGGCATTTTCAGGCAGGAGCGCGATCAGCTTGCCGCCGAGATTGTCGAGCAGCGGCTTGGATTTGGCTGTTGTGACCCAGACCGGCTGCTGCTGCGGCGCCACCAGCCAGTTGAAGAACAGCATGGCGACGACGACGAGCAGGACGCCGCGTGCAGCACCAAACAGGAAGCCGAGTGTCCGGTCCAGCGCGCCGATACGGCTGTCGATGATGAAATCGGCGATCCGCATGGTGATGAACGAGACGATGATCAGCGCGACGAGGAACACGACGCCGGCCGAGCCGATCATCGCGACCGTGTCGCTGCTGGTGTAGTTCTTTGCGTAGGGCAAGAGGTACGGGTAGAGGAAATAGGCGGCAGCTGCGGCACCGACCCAGCTTGCGACCGACAGAACTTCCCGGGAGAAGCCGCGCACCATCGCCAGGATGGCCGAGAAAAGCGCGACGCCGAGAACGATACCGTCGAGAATTGTAATGGGCATATTTGTCCTACTCCGAAACCGCCTGCTGCGCCGCACGTTCTGCCGGACGCAGCACCCCTTTGTATCTGCAGCATGGCTTTTAAATCGAGTGCGATTCAAAAGCCATGCTGCAACGCGACCTCACGCTGATTTTCCGCAGACCATATATGATGACGCTTGAAGCGTCCTTCGATGGTCCATGATTGAACACTGTTTTCACCGGAATTCGCCATTTTCAAGCGGCGGCTTCCTCAATCATCATTGTCGGCCTGCTTCAAGGCTCCCTTCGAGCCGGCAATGCGCGCCACCAGATCCGGCAGGCTTTCCATCTCCGCCCAGCTCATGCCGCTGCCCTTGGGCAGGTCGGCGGAGGCGGCAGGCAGAACGGCCTGTGAAAAGCCGAGTTTTTCGGCTTCTTTAAGGCGCTGGGCGGTATGCGCAACCGGCCGGATGGCCCCGGACAGACTGACTTCGCCGAAATAGACGCAATCGGAGGGAAGGGCAAGACCGGCAAGCGAGGAAACCAATGCGGAAGCGACCGCAAGATCGGCTGCAGGTTCGGAAATGCGGTATCCACCGGCAATATTGAGATAAACGTCATGGCTCCCGAGCCTGACCCCGCAATGGGCCTCGAGCACGGCAAGGATCATCGACAGCCGGGCCGAGTCCCAGCCGACGACCGCACGGCGTGGCGTGCCGAGCGATGTCGGCGCCACCAGAGCCTGGACTTCGACCAGTACGGGACGCGTTCCCTCCATGCCGGCAAAGACGGCGGCACCCGGCGATTTCGAATTGCGTTCGCCGAGAAACAGTTCCGACGGGTTGGTGACTTCGCGCAAACCCTTGTCCGACATCTCGAACACGCCGATCTCGTCGGTCGGCCCAAAACGGTTCTTGACGGTGCGCAGGATACGGTAGTGATGGCCGCGGTCGCCTTCGAAATAGAGCACGGCATCGACCATATGCTCGACCACGCGGGGCCCGGC